>Ga0207422_1003757_pt1 | contig 14245 bp, 15 predicted proteins | sample MarCyaLeptolynsp_FD_187757 | JGI IMG/M metagenome (GOLD analysis project Ga0207422, IMG submission 187757) | Marine cyanobacterial communities from Panama - species 1 Leptolyngbya sp. (SPAdes) | ecosystem: Environmental > Aquatic > Marine > Unclassified | place: Panama: Panama City | collected...
GTTGCGCCCTGCTTGCGGTCATCAGACCGCCGCGCAGATCGCGCCTAGCCGCCAGACCCGAAAACCGGGTCAAGCGGCTCTGTAGTCTTCAAAAGGGCTCTAACCATCTGCTTCGTCGCGAAAGGCTTGAAAATGAACCACATTTCCTGCGCTTTCGCTCCTTGCCGCTGGTCAAAACGATCCAAACCAAATTGACTTCATTTATGAGTCCGTACCCTAGGGTCCAACAAATGAGGTCAGTTTGGCGGCCGGAATGTCAAAGCGCAGCGCTCTCATCTTCATTCTGATCACGTTGATCATCAACTCCATGGGCATCGGCCTGATGATGCCCGTCATGCCTGCCCTGATGACGGAGTTGACCAGCCTTCCGGTCAGCGATGCGGCCCGCTGGGGCGGTGCACTCAGCGTTCTTTACGCGTTGATGCAGTTCCTGTTTGGCCCAACGATCGGAAACCTGTCGGATCGTTTCGGCCGGCGGCCAGTTCTGCTGATATCCATGTTCGTGATGGCGGTCGACTATCTGATCATGGCCCTGGCCTGGCATCTTGCCATCCTGTTTGTCGCCCGGACCCTGTCCGGCGTTGCCGGCGCGACCTTTTCCGCAGCGTCCGCCTATATCGCGGATGTGTCCTCGAAGGAGGACAGGGCCAAGAACTTCGGACTTGTCGGCGCCGGTTTCGGTGTCGGGTTTGTCCTCGGCCCGATGATCGGCGGCTTCCTGGGGGAATTCGGACCCCGAGCGCCTTTCTATGCGGCTGCTGCGCTTTCCTTCGTCAACTTCCTGTTCGGTTACTTCATCCTGCCGGAAACCCTGAAGCCGGAGAACAGGCGCCCGTTTGACTGGAAACGTGCCAATCCGCTCGGCGCGCTGAAACAGGTCGCAAACTATCCGGCCGTCAGAACGCTGCTGATCGCGCTCTTCCTGTTCGACATCGGGCACTACGTCTACCCCGCCGTCTGGAGCTACTACGCCACCGAAGTCTTTGCTTGGACGCCTGGTGATATCGGCTTGTCACTTGCTTTCGTCGGCATCGCCTTCGCAGTGGTCCAGGGGTACCTGATCCGGATCATGGAGCCAAAGCTTGGGGCCGGGCGCACACTGTTTGTGGGACTGGCAGCAAGTCTTGTGGCGTTCACCGGTCTTGCTTTCGCCAGCACGGGCTGGATGGCCTACTCCATGATCATATTTGCTGCTTTCGGCGCCCTGGCGACACCGGCCTTCACCGGTTTGATGTCCAATCGCATTCCCGACGATGCCCAAGGCGAGCTGCAGGGCCTGATTTCCAGCGCGGCGGGTCTTTCCATGGTGATCAGTCCGTTCGTCATGACGCAGACGTTTTCGTACTTTTCAGGACCGGACGCAGTCATCACGTTCCCCGGCGCGCCGTTCGCGCTTGCCTGGTTGCTGATCCTCGCGTCGATGATTTTTGCGCTGCCCTTCATGCAGTTGCAGGAAAAACTGCCTTCCGGCAAAAAAACGGGGCGGAAGGAAACACCGGCGGAGTGAGCACGTGACACGCTTTCCATTGTTAGACGGTCCCCGTATTCCGCCTGCATCCGGACAACCGGCACAGCAGCTTGTTGTTCTGTTGCATGGATATGGCGCTGACGGCGCAGACCTGATCGATCTTGGCCGTTTCTGGCAAACGCTGCTTCCGGATGCCGCCTTCATCGCGCCCGACGCGCCGGAGCTGCTGCCCTTTGCGGGCTTCGGCGGCCGCCAATGGTTTGCATTGACCGAACGCACACCTTCTGAATACCGGATCGGAGCAGAAGCGGCCCAACCCGTGCTTGACCAGTTCCTCGACCATGAACTCAGCCAGTTGTCGCTCGACGACCGCTCGCTCGCGCTGGTTGGCTTCAGCCAGGGCGCAATGATGACCTATCAATGCGGCCTCAGGCGAAAGATCCCACCGGCCTGCCTGATCGCCTATTCAGGGCTGTTGCCCGGCTCTGACAGGCTTGGGCCGATCAACACGGAAAGTCCGGTTCTGATCGTACACGGCCAGGAAGACGATCTCGTCGCAAACTATCACGGGCGGGTTGCTTACGAGACACTCAGTGGCGCAGGGCTCAAGGTCGAATATCATGACTTGCCCGGTCTCGGCCACTCGATCGACGACCGTGGCCTTTCGCTGGGCAGCCAGTTCCTGGTCCGCACATTTTCACAGGAAAACAAGGGTTAGTTTCCTCACGCGACGTCAGAGGTTAATGGCCTGTTAACCGGTTTGATGGATGCTTTGGATCTCCATGTCGGTCTAGGAAGGGCCGGGGAAGCCAGGATATAGCTCGATGCAGATTTCCGTCGAAACCACGACCCAGAGTTCCAGCCTGTTTGCCGCGTCTTTTTCCAGCGGCGGTCCTGAAGGACAAAAGCACGGCCCAAAGGGTCACGCTCACGGTCACGACAAGAACCCTGCCCTTTCAGCTCTGGAAGCTGCCAGCAAGAAGGCGGATGAGGATTCTGTCGTCATTGCCGCACTTCAGCTCGCCGTCGAAAAGGGCAAGGGCGAGAAAGACGACAAAAGCAGGGAAAAGGCACTTGCGACCGTCGAGGACTATCAGAAGGCGGCCGGCAAGCTGAAGGCCGCCCTCGGTGAAGAAGACAAGGGACCATCCGCATCCGTCGCCTATGAAAGCGCCACGATTTCCACCACGACGATCGAGGCAGAGATCGGCGGTGAGACGATTTCGGCGCAGTTCGTTTCCTACGAGCGGGTTTCGTTCGACAGTGAAACCGGTCTGTCGGTCCGCTCAGCCAATGCCGCGACAATCGAAGGTGAGTTCGACAACGGCTCCTTCAGCTACCTGAGCGCGTCCGTCAGCGAGCTTTATGCCGGAACCGGCGAACAGGTGTCCAACCTCGCCGGACTGATTGCCTGAGTTTTCGCAAAGAAATTTTCTTAGTCACCGTCGTCCGGAACACGCCGAAATGGAGATCCGGGCCGGCGAGCTATGGAACTGTCTTCAAACACTACCACCAAACTGAAACGGGCTTCCCGATCCCGGTTCGCGCTGCGCTCGACGGCGATGATGATGTATTGGTCTTTCCAAACACTCCCATTGTCATCCCTGCGCAGGCAGGGATCCAGTAACCCGAAACACGACCGCATCTCACAATTGCTGCGGCGTACTGGATCCCGGTCTTGGCACTGACGCGCCAAACCGGGACGACAATCGAAATGCACGAGTTGGAGCAGTGCAACTCATCATCCATCAAAGAAAGCTCAAGCCTTCTTCAGATAGGCCACCAATACATCCAGGGCTGCCTGAAGATCCGATTTGTGGATCATCTCGGTGACCGTGTGGATGTAGCGCGTGCCCACGACGACCCCAACCGCTTTCGCGCCCGCTGCAGCCTGTTGGGCCGCGGCGCCGTCCTGGCCGCCGGCGGCCAGCATCGTGCGCTGGAACGGGATCTTTTGTTTTGTCGCCAGCGCCTCGAACTCCTTCACCAGGTCCCGGTCGGCGATGAAGCTGCTGTCCTTGACGTGCAAACCAAAGCCATTGCCCTGCACCGTCGTGCGGTCCTGCTCCGGAACGCCCGGTGTGTCGCAGGCGAGTGTCGTGTCGATGCCCAGACCGATATCCGGCTTGATGGCAAACGAAGACGTTCTGGCGCCGCGCAGACCGACTTCTTCCTGACAGGTGAACGCGACATGAATTTCGCACTCGTGTTTGGATTTGCCGAGGCCCTTGATGGCCTCGATGCCGAGCCAACAGGCGATGCGGTTGTCGAGCGCCTTGGAAACGACCTTATCGCCGATTTCGATCAGCGGTTCGTCCATGGTCACCATGTCACCGACCTTGATAACCTCCTTGGCCTTGTCTCCAAGACCGATATCGATCACGAAATCCTTGGGCTCCGGGATCTTCTTGCGCTCTTCAGGCGAGGAAATGTGGATCGGTTTTCCGCCCGGATTCATGACCCCCTTGTAATCGCCGTCATCGGTCGAAACGAGAACCCGGCGTGAGAACAGATTGCGCGCATCAAAGCCGCCAACCGGCTGGACATGCAAAAAGCCCTTGTCGGTGACATGCGACACCAGAAACCCGATCTCGTCCATATGACAAAGTAGCATCACCTTCTTGGGGTCACCGTTCTTCGGTGCCTTTTTGCTGTCGCGCCGACACAAAAGCGATCCCATCGGATCGACCGTGACCTCATCAAACAGCCCCTTGATCTCATCCTGAATGAGCTCGCGCACCCGGTGTTCGTGGCCAGGCACACCCGGTGTTTCGCAAAGACGGCGAAGTAGTTCGATATTCATGGAATGTCCTGTTTGCGGAATGGAATTCTGCGGCGATCCTATGCCGAAACCGGCCGCCGGATAAAGGGTAAGGCGGGTATATCGTGCGTCTGATTGGGCACCTTTTGGGAAAATCGACAAAATTCCCGCAATTCGATTAACTGATTGCATTCCAAATTCACGAATTCGGCCCTATCTTTTCTCTGTTGCCATTGCAGTGTCGTAATTGGTCGCAAACATTTAAAGATAGATCACATAAGCGTGTGACGCGATTTTGCGAACACACGTTGCTTCTTCCAGTTTGAGTATTCAGGGACTGCCCATGACCCAGAAAAAGCGTTTTATTCTTTCTATTGACGGCGGCGGTGTGCGCGGCCTTATCCCACTTCGTGTTCTTGAATCCCTTGAAAGCCGGCTCGGCCAGCGCGGGGTCAACAAGCCTATGCACAAACTGTTCGACCTGATGGCCGGAACGTCGACCGGAGGCCTGATCGTTGCCGGATTGAGCGCGCCGCGTCCCGGCGGAACCGCCGGCGAGGCTGCTGCGACAGTCGACGAGCTGCGCCAGTTCTACGAAGTCGAGGCCCGCGACATTTTCAAGAACTCCATAACGGCCCGGTTGGCGCGGGCGGTTAGCAATCCGCTCGGTCTGTTCGACGAAACCTATGACGCCCGTCCGCTGGAAAGGCTTTTGAAGGAAAGGTTCGGCTGGACTTCGATGGCCAGCGCGCTCACCAAACTGGTCCTGCCGGCTTACGACATCGAGCAGCGCAAGGCTGTCTTCATGACTAACGGGCTGGAAGAAAACGGCAGCCGCCCGGACGATTACTATTTCTGGCAGGCTGTGCGCGCGACCACCGCTGCACCTTCTTACTTCGAGCCTGCACGCGTCGAGAACCTCAGCCGCAAACGGGAAGAAGCTCTTGTCGACGGCGGCGTGTTCATGAATGACCCGGCGATCGCCGCTTTCCTGGAAGCCCGCAAGCTCGGATGGGATCAGGACGAGATCGTGATCATTTCGCTCGGCACAGGCCGCGCGCCGGAACGACCTTTCCCCTACAAGGAAGCCGTCGGATGGGGTGCACTCGGCTGGATGCAACCGTCCAAAGGCGTCCCGATCCTGTCGATCTTCTCCGACGGCCAGTCCCAGACCGCCGCCTACCAGGCGCACCATTTGTTCGGCGAATTGCCCAACGTGAGCTATTACCGCATGAATGCCGTGCTGGAGCCGGAAGCGGAAGACATGGACAACGCCCGACCGGGGAACATTATTCTCCTGAACGGCGCTGCCGACCGGGTGATCCGCGACAACACGGTTCTGCTTGACGAAATCGCCGACCTGTTGAAAGCACATTGCGACACGGCGGAAACGGATGCGCAGGCGCCCGATTTGGTGCATGCTGCCTGAGTAAGCTGACCCTGCCAGTCACCTTCGACTACAAGGGGTCCGCCGAAACGGATGCATGAGGCTCCGCCGTGACCGGGCGTGGACGATCTGTATACTTCCTCAAGACACGACCGCTGGCCGGTCTGGCCCTGCTTGCCCTAACCGCTGCGGCAAGCCCGGCTGGATCGGCGCCAGTACCCGTCCCCGGGGCAAAGCCCGGCGCAACGGCTACCGACACCTACAAGCCAAGCCTTGAGACCGTGACGGGCGTTCCGGTACCAGTGAAAAAACGCAACGTCCCGGAAGGATACGTTGCCGAAAAACCGAAGCTGGTGCTCAATTCCCAACTGCCGGCGAAGGACTATTTCGGTGCAGCAGACGGTCCTGCTCCGCTGAAAGCTCGGGCCATCGGTTCCTACGCGAAAGGATGTCTTGCAGGTGGCGCGTCGTTGCCAAACGACGGGCCGACATGGCAGGCCATGAGACTTTCCAGGAACCGCACCTGGGGTCATCCGGAGCTGATTGACTACATGAAGGACCTTGCAGCCGGTGCGCCCAAAGTCGGCTGGAACGGTCTTCTGGTCGGAGACCTTGCCCAGCCCCGCGGCGGCCCGATGCTCTTCGGTCACGCCAGCCATCAGATCGGTCTCGATGCCGATATCTGGCTGACGGAAATGCCCAACAGGCGTTTAACGGCGGAAGAACGGGAACAGATATCCGCCATCTCGATGCTGAAGGGACCGCTCGACGTCAAGGGAGCCGACAGGCGGGTCGACCCGAAAAAGTGGACCGACACACACGCGAGGCTGATACGCCTGGCCGCGTCCGACAAGCGCGTTGCGCGGATCTTCGTCAATCCGACCATCAAGAAGGCGCTGTGCGAATTCGAAACGGGCAAGGACCGCGCCTGGCTGCGAAAGGTGCGCCCGTGGTGGGGGCACCACTATCATTTCCATGTGCGCCTTTCCTGCCCGGCAGGCAGTTCAGGCTGCAAGAACCAGGACCCGCCACCACCCGGCGACGGATGCGGCTCGCATCTGACCTACTGGTTGTCGGACGAACCCTGGGTGCCGAAAAACCCGCCAAAGGCGGGAGAAAAACCAAAAGTCGTCAAGAAACGCCCCATGGCCCTCGCTGCCCTGCCTAACGCCTGCCGCACGGTCCTGACGGCGAATTGAGTACCAGGTCTCACGACGCCTCGTTCTGAGCGTGACAAAAGCACAGTCTCGAAGGATGGACCGCTGGATAGGCAGTTTGCCGCCAGTTTCCCTCTCCCATGGGGAGAGGTAAAGATCCATACAGAATGGTTCCGCTTCACTGCCGCGCTCGCAGCCCAAGGAAGCGGATGGAAGGCCGCATAGAGAAAAATACGTCCCCGGCCCTGAGCCGCGAGCTTCCTTGCGAAGTGGTTCGAAGGTCCCGGATCAGGTCCGGGACGGCACAGGAGATACGGAGGCGCACTGGTCAGACACACTCGGTGTCATCCCCGTGAAAGCAGGGACCCAGGAAACAGCGTCGCCGGCACCGCTTTCAAAGCCAATGCCCGGGCGTCCTGGGTCCCGGCTCTGCGCTTCGCTCCGGCCGGGATGACATCTTCGAGTATTTCAGACACATTTCTCGCCGTCCTCCCCGACTTGATCTTGGATTGGTCAGTCCTCCGGCGCCTGCATCGGGCCGAGAACCTTGGTGACGAACACCAGATCCAGCCAGCGGCCGAACTTAGTGCCCGTTTGCGGGAGCCGCCCGCTGACGTTAAAACCAAGTGCTTCGTGTAGGCGGATGGAGGCAATATTTTCGGCGTCGATACCGCCGACCAGCACATGGACACCATTGGTTTCGGCTATCTGGATGAGACGTGTCATCAGCGTCCGGCCGACCCCCTGTCTGTGTCGCAACGGGTCGACATAGACCGTGTGTTCAACAGTGAACCGGTAACCTTCCTTCGCCCGGAATGGACCGTAACTGGCAAACCCGGCCACGTTGCCTTCGTCATCGACAGCGACCAGAACGGGAAGCCCCTGTTGTTGCCGCGCCTCAAACCAGGTTAACCGGTCGTCCAGCGTTTCTTCTTTACGTGTCCAGGCGGCCGTTGTTTCGCGAACAGCGTGATTATAGAGCGCGAGAATGGCCGGAACGTCGCTGGGGCTGGCCTCTCGGATTTTGACGGTTTCGTGCAGATCGATCCCCTTTACGCAGTCGTTTGAGCGCCTGTCCTGTCACCCACCATTCTTTCCCAATGGACGAAGATCGCGCCACATTGCCTTTGGCGCAACAGATAAGCTGCGGCAGCAGCGCTCCTGCATTCGAATGAGGCAAAAAAGCACCGGATTTCCGGCTCTTGCGCGCGCATTTTTCTGGTCGAAAGCAAATTGCGATGGTAAAGGGGCGCCATGACGACGAAGCAGCTTTCTAACATCCGGAATTTTTCCATCGTAGCCCATATCGATCACGGCAAGTCGACCCTGGCGGACCGTTTGATCCAGATGACCGGCACGTTGACCGACCGCGAAATGACCGACCAGGTGCTCGATTCCATGGATATCGAGCGCGAGCGCGGTATCACGATCAAGGCCCAGACCGTTCGGCTGATCTACAATGCCAAGGACGGGCAGCAATATACGCTGAACCTGATCGATACACCGGGCCACGTCGACTTTGCCTATGAGGTGTCCCGCTCGCTTGCGGCCTGCGAAGGCTCACTGCTTGTGGTCGATGCGTCGCAAGGTGTGGAAGCGCAGACGCTTGCCAATGTCTACCAGGCTATCGAAAACGATCACGAGATCGTCACGGTCCTGAACAAGATCGACTTGCCCGCCGCCGAGCCGGACCGGATCAAGGAGCAGATCGAGGACGTCATCGGGATCGATGCCTCCGAAGCCTGCATGATCTCCGCCAAGACCGGCCTTGGTGTCGACGACGTGCTGGAAGCGATCGTCCACAAACTGCCGGCCCCGGAAGGCGATCCGGACGATACGCTGAAGGCGATGCTGGTCGACAGCTGGTACGACACCTATCTCGGCGTGATGGTTCTGGTGCGCGTGATCAATGGGTCCCTCAAAAAGGGCCAGAAGATCAAGATGATGGGAACCGGGGCTTCCTACGATATCGACCGGGTCGGCGTGATGACGCCGAAATTCATCCAGGTGGATGAACTGCGCTCGGGCGAGATCGGGGTGATCACGGGGTCTATCAAGGAAGTGGCCGATACACGTGTCGGCGATACGATCACGCTGGAAAAGAAACCCTGCACCGAGCCCCTGCCCGGCTTCAAGCCGGCGCAACCGGTTGTTTTCTGTGGGCTCTTTCCGGTGGATGCCAACGATTTCGAAGACCTGCGTGCCGCCATGGGCAAGCTGCGTCTCAACGACGCGAGCTTTTCCTTCGAAATGGAGACTTCGGCGGCTCTAGGCTTCGGCTTCCGTTGCGGTTTCCTCGGCCTGCTGCACCTGGAGATCATCCAGGAACGCCTGTCGCGCGAATTCAATCTCGACCTGATCGCCACCGCTCCGTCGGTGGTCTACCAGATGACCTTGACCGATGGCACGGAAATCGACCTGCACAACCCGGCAGATATGCCGGACGTGGTCAAGATCTCGGAAATCCGCGAACCGTGGATCCGGGCGACGATCATGACGCCGGACGAGTTCCTCGGCGGCATTTTGAAACTCTGCCAGGAGCGTCGCGGCATTCAGGTGGATCTTTCCTATGTCGGCTCACGCGCCATGGTTTCCTACGACCTGCCGCTCAACGAAGTCGTCTTCGATTTCTACGACCGGCTGAAGTCGATTTCCAAGGGCTACGCCTCCTTCGACTACCAGCTGTCCGATTACCGGGCGGGCGACCTCGTGAAGATGTCCATCCTGGTGAACGAAGAACCGGTCGACGCCCTCTCGGTGCTTGTCCACCGCAGCCAGGCGGAACGGCGCGGCCGGGCCATGTGCGAGAAGCTCAAGGACCTGATCCCGCGGCACATGTTCAAGATCCCGATCCAGGCCGCCATCGGCGGACGCGTGATTGCACGCGAGACCATTTCGGCCCTTCGCAAGGACGTAACCGCCAAGTGTTACGGCGGTGATGCGACCCGTAAGCGCAAACTTCTGGAAAAGCAGAAGGCGGGTAAGAAGAAGATGCGCCAGTTCGGCAAGGTCGAAATCCCGCAGGACGCTTTCATCCAGGCCCTCAAGATGGATGAGTGAGCTTTGGTCACGCACCGTGTGATCAAGTGATCCGGCGCTTCGATCGACTTTGAGCCGGTTCAGAGTGTGCGATTGAGTGCAAGTCGATAAAAACCGACCTATTCTGGCTGGATTGAATTTGGGATTGAGCTCTGTTTCTCGAGTTTGTCGTCCCGGTTTGCCGCTCAGGCGGCAAGACCGGGATCCAGTATTCCTTGTAGCCCGTAACTGACATAGACGGTCAGACAAGAGCGTACTGGATTCCGGCCTTCCGCCGCGCTCCAGCCGGAATGACAAGCTTTTGGTCAGGTCTCAGCCCGTCCGATCCATTTCCCGCCAAACCGGACAACAATTAGAGCGATCGGGAAACTGGCCTCGGCCGCGACGTCGAATAGCCAGGCTCTGCTTCTCAACAATTGTCCTGGAACGCCTTGAGGATTGCTGATCCGACCGACTCTCCCGTTTGCTCGGAGTGTCGTGTGAACAGGGCCATGCGGGTTTTTGGCAGCTCGGGTAGCTGAAACATCTCCCCTACGTCGTCGCATCCTTCGGGAATGTTGCGCCGGTTGAGGCACGCAATCCCCAGTCCCGCTGAAACGGCAGCCTGGACGGCGTCGACACTTGTGCCCGTATAGACATTTTCGAAGCTGACGCCTGCCTCCTTCAGGGTGTCTTCGGCCAGCCTCTTCAAGGCACAGCTGTTTGTGAGGCCGACAAACGGGAACGTCTGACCAGACGGCCAGGTGAACGATTTGGAAGCAATCCAGACCAGATCTTCCAGAAACGCGGTCTGAGCAGGAACATCAATGTCATCGGACCGGACCATCACCGCATCAAAGAACCCGGCCTTGAATTCCTTGAAGAGCGGTTCGGAGGACCCGACTGATATCTGGAGCCGGTGATTGGGCAGGGAACGTGACAGCTGTCGAATAACCGCCGGCAATTTGTTGCCCGCCGCGTGATCGCTGATCCCTAGAAGAAGGCGGTTTCCGGTCTGGCCACCCGCAGCCCGCTCGGCAACCCGGTCATGAAGATCGATCAGATCCCGGGCGTCCTTCAAGAATCGCGCGCCGAAACTTGTCAGACGCACGGACCGGGGTGAGCGCGCAAGAAGGGCACTGCCGAGCCGGTCCTCAAGTTTCTTGATTTTCAAACTCACACCGGACTGGCTGGCACCCAGCATCTGGCCTGCCCTGGTAAAGCTGTTCGTTTCTGCGACACGCACAAAGGCGCGCAAAAGATCCATATCGAGGTCGCTCATCTTATCATTATATTTTCTGATTTATAAAATATCAAAGATTTGTTTTTGTAATCTATTCAGGCGAATTACCCTGTCTCTGACAAATGCAAGACAGGAGACCCCGATGCCACTGACACAGATTTCCCTGCGCAAGGGAACAAAGACGAATGCCCAGAAAGCAGCAATCATGAACGAGCTTTACAGGGCGATGCGCGAGACGATCGACGTGCCCGACGACGACAAGTTCATGACCATTACGGAATTCGAACCCGAAGACTTTGTCTTCGGCCGCCACTACATGGACATCGCCCGGTCCGATGACCTGCTGATCATTCAACTGACGATCAGTGATACCCGGCCCTGGGAGAAAAAACGGGCTCTTCTCCGGCGGATTGCCGACGGGTTGGAAAAGAATGTCGGAGTGCGTCCGGAAGACATTTTCGTCAATCTCGTGGAAACCAAACTGGAAAACTGGTCCCTGGGCCACGGGATTGCGCAATATGTCGAAAAGGACACCGCTGCTTGACGAAACTTAGTGGTGACAAAATCCAGGTGGCGCGCGGAACCATCCGCGCACCGGTTCAGTCAACGGTCACGACCTGCCCCGTATTCGCACCTTCAACGCATTTGGCGTAAGCCAAGCCGACGCGCTTTGAAGACACCAGCTCGTGACCTGGAAACATGGCACCGTACTGGTCTGCCGACACTTCCAGAAGTCCGGGGCTGACAACGTTGATGCGCAAGCTGTTCGGCATGTCGATTGCTGCGGCTTTCACAAAACCGGCCAGGGCGCCATTTGCTGTTGCCGCGCCGGCCCCCTTGCGCACGGGATCGCGATCCAGGATACCGCTTGTCAATGTGAATGACCCGCCGTGGTTCACGACAGCCAAGCCTTCAAGAACGAGATTGATCTGCGTCAGGACCTTGTTTTCCAGGCCGAAGCGAAACCTGTCGACCGTCATGTCCGTCAAGAGGCCGAATTCGACCTCTCCGGCGGCGGAAATCACGGCATCGACAGGCCCGACCTCGCGATACATGGCGCCGATGCTCTCCGGCGACGCCAAATCGACTTTCACATCGCCGGACGAGCGTCCGGCGGTGATGATCTCATGCCGGCCCGACAACGCGTCATAGGCTGCCTTACCAACGTCGCCGGCGGCTCCCACGAGAATGATCTTCATGACAGGTCTCCTTCGATTTTGTCATATGCGGCGATCTTGTAGGCCAGCACCTCGTTGCACCGATCCAGATCCATCCGCCGCTGCCGCAGGCGTTCTGAGTGTTTCAGCAACAATTTCCTGCGGTCTGCAATGGTCACCTCGCCATCGCGATAAAGGGCGGCGAAACGCTGCATTTCCTTCATCGGCATACCGGTCTTGCGCAACCAGTAGAGCAAGGTGAGCCATTCGATATTTTCAGGAGAAAAGCGGCGCAGACCATCTGGTCCGCGTTCAACCGCCGGCACAAGTCCCGACTTCTCGTAGTACCTTATCGTATCAGCACTGAGGCCGGATTTTGTCGATGCTTCCGAGATCTTCATGGCTTCCCCGTTCTTCAGGGCAAACCTACCGGGCTGGAGTGACTCCAAGTCAAGAGCTCAGCCTGACACCGGCCGAAAAAATCTTCGTCAGGTGGAAAAACGCCCTTGAAAACAGAAACGGCGCCGGGTGTGAACTCCGGGCGCCGTTTTCTGTTTCAAGTCTAAGCCAGACCGGCCATACCGTTGTCAGGCCGGTCAGGTCGTTGGGTGATCAGCGTTTCAGCTGGTCTTTGCTCATCTCCTGTTGAGCGGCAAGTCGGCCAGTTCACGCTGGCTCATGCGCTGGATGGCCGGGTGGGACAGCGGGTCGGTACGGTCGTACCAGGACGGCGATGTCGCTCTCATTTGGCGGCGCATAAACAGTTTCATCATGACTTTCAGTTTCCTTATTCTTGTTTTTGTTTTCATGGCCAAATTCCTTGTTTGAATTTAGCTATGCTGGATATATATCGCCCTTAACCTCCATAAAAAATCGACTTTATCTGCATTTCAATTTAGAATAACTAAAATGAAAAATCTGAACAGAATTCACCTCTCCGGGCTCAGGGCCGTTGAGGCGGTTGCCAGGCTCGGGTCGATCAAGTCGGCAGCCGACGAGCTTGGCGTGACCGTCGGCGCGGTGAGCCAGCAGGTGCAGAAGACGGAGGCCCAGCTGGGCGTACAACTGTTCGAACGCCGGAACCGCCTGCTCTTGCCGACCGCGCACATGCTCGCGATGCAGCCACACCTTTCTTCCGCAATGTCGTCCCTTTCCACCGCCGTTGCCACGACCGAGCGAGGACGCGAGGACGCCCTGACCATTTCGGTCGCGCCTGTCTTCGCCGGCAAATGGCTGGTTTGGCATCTGAAAGACTTCAACAGGGCTAATCCGGGCATCCGGGTGCGCGTGGAAGCGACTGTGGATCTCGTCGATCCCGATACAAGCGATGTCGATCTTTGTATCCGGGTCGGGCGTGGCCCCTATCCGGGTCTGAATGCCGAAAAATTGCTCAACCAGCGGGTCTTTCCGGTATGCAGCCCGAAGCTGGCAAAAGACATTCGCGAACCGGCGGACATCGGAAAGCTGCCGATCATCCACGATCCGGGCCAAATGTTTTCCTGGAAAACCTGGCTCGACCTGTTCGGACTGGACGAGCGTATTTTGCAGGACGGACCGACCTTCTCGGACGGGTCGCTTTGCCTCGATGCCGCCATTGCCGGCCAGGGTGTCTTTCTCGCGTGGGAAACGCTCGCTGTTTATGCCGTTAAAGCCGGTCAGCTCGTCTCACCTTTCCCGCAGCGTCCCGCGACCGGCTTCGGCTACTGGCTCATCAGCGGCCGGAACGCACCGCGCACCAGGGCCAAGCAGGCTTTCGGAGACTGGCTCAAGGCAGAGTTACAAGCCTCGATCGGACGGCCGAAAGGCGCTGATGAGGTGGAGGAATAGGGAAAGGCCACCCGTTTGCGACCCGTCATTCCGGACAAGTAAGGCAACACCCAACGCAGATCCGGGACAACACCATTGGAGAGACACTAGAGTACGGACTCATAAATGAAGTCAATTTGGTTTGGATCGTTTTGACCAGCGGCAAGGAGCGAAAGCGCAGGAAATGTGGTTCATTTTCAAGCCTTTCGCGACGAAGCAGATGGCCAAAACGGCCAAATCCGAAGGAC
>Ga0207422_1003758_pt1 | contig 14240 bp, 11 predicted proteins | sample MarCyaLeptolynsp_FD_187757 | JGI IMG/M metagenome (GOLD analysis project Ga0207422, IMG submission 187757) | Marine cyanobacterial communities from Panama - species 1 Leptolyngbya sp. (SPAdes) | ecosystem: Environmental > Aquatic > Marine > Unclassified | place: Panama: Panama City | collected...
GAGATCATCTCAAAATCAAAACATGGTTTTGGTTTACCCTTTGGTGTGTGGCTAAAAAAAGACAAACGCATACAAGACGAAGTCTATGGCGCCTTAAGCAATCTGAAATCCAGATCTATGTTTCAAAACACTTTCATTGACGACTTAATAAACAAGCACCGCTCAGACCATGCCGCCTATTATGGGACATTTGTTTGGGTATTAGCAGTATTGGAACGCTGGCTGGATTCTCACAGTTAACACGACTTACACGAAACGTTGCAACCCAAGCCCATTAATACCAATACCTTTTAAACAGCACCTTTGAGCTTTAACTTTGCATGTTTGTTCATAAAGCGACTGTATTTATTTTCTTCCTCGATTGAAACAGCATCTTCATCCATTCTGTTCTTCAAAATAGTGAACATGACAGACGCAATTACTATAAGCATGAAATATAAATCAAACTTAGCTAACTCAAGGAATGCACCGGATACAGCATAACCTACCACACTTACCTGACACATGGCTGCCAAATCCCTCATCCACAAGAGATCTTCATAGCCCTTGGTCTGCTTCATAATGTAGCCCAAACTCCTATACAAGGTCAGCCCCATTAGCAGAAAAATAGCCAGCCCTACCCAACCGTGATCGCCCAACGTCTCAAAGTAAATACTATGCGGGCCAGTCCACTCAATTTCTGGACGCTCAGAATAAATTGAAAACATTTCTTCAGTAGAAGCCGAGTAACCACCGCCTGTAACCGGATGATCGTTGGCTAAGTTAATAGCAAACTCCCAGGCATTAATTCTCATCATAGCCGATTCATCTTGCTCGTAATTCTTTATCGTCTCCATACGTTCATGCCAACCCTGGGGCATAAATGTATATAAAATTGGCGCAAGAAGAATCACACCCAGCGCTGCCGTATATTTCGCCCGACTCTTCATCACCATGAAACCTGTCATCGCGACTACACCCAGGAAAGCACCCCGTGACTGTGTGCCCAAAATTGCTAACACAGTAAGCACCATCGTTACCAGCATAAACAACTTAATCCAACGTCGATCCGCAATACTCTGCAGATACCACATTAACGGCATCGTCATAACTAATGCCAAACCTAATGCATTATTGTCCGACATAAAGGAAAGTGGTGGCCCCCACACGGTAAGCGAACCTGCGGTCTGAATTGTGAATATGCCACCTTTAAAGCCAAAGAAGCCAATTGAGAAAACAACCACGGCAATTAAAGCATTCAACTTTTGCCGATTATTAGTCATTATCAATATAACTAACATCATGATAATTTTTTTCATAAACTCACCCCATTGCTCCATGGCATCATCGGGGTAGATTGCAAACATGGTCGTCACCGTGGACCAGAAAACGTAGAGTAAGAATAGCCATAAGATCATAGACGACCTGGGCAACGATTTATCTTTATACATGAGCAGCGCTATCATCGTGACTATGCCTATAATCTTTGAATAAGGCATTTCATAAGCAAAGCCAAACGTTAACCCATGCGGACTCATAAAACCAAGCCATGTCCATACTAATGCGCCGACATAAGGTCTTATGAAAATAAAAGGAATAAACCCAAATACAATTAATGTAAGTAAAATGTCACGCATCGTAGCTTTCTCTTCAAATATTTATTTAGTTCGCATATTGCACATATCCACGTGCTAATGAAGCGCCAAATTTAAACTTGTTGGTATAATCAATACTAATTCTTGGAAGCTCAAACATGCCTGCATGTTGGTCAATGGCTCCATTATTTGTTGTTAATGCTGCAGAAAATCCTGCCTGCTCAACAATCTCTTTATGTTCTTGACGATAATCTTTATCTACGCGTCCGCTGGGATAAGCAAAATATCTTAATTCTTTACCCGTAATTCTTTCCAATTGTGCTTTACCTTCTTCCACCTCATAGCGTGCATCTTGAATGTTGGTACTGGCGAGTATTGGGTGATTTACTGTATGCCCACCGATTTCCATGCCTGCATCAGATAGTTGCTTAACCTCATCCTGATTCATCATGACCCGCTGATTAAATTTCACCTGTGCAATCTGACTCAGTTTCAGCGCCAACTGATTACGCTTATCTAGCGGTTGATTTCTCCAGCGATTAATAAGTACACCTAACAAGGTGCGTTTTTGCTGCGTAGAAGTAATTGCATATTTATCTAACGACAATTCTGCTAAATCAAGATCGATTAACTCAGTGCGTTTAACCGCCTCAATAACCACATCATTCCACATCATTCCATTGCCCAAATAACCGGTTGCAACAAAAAATGTTGCCGGCAAATTTAATGCTTGCAGGATAGGCAACGCGACATCGTAGTTATCTTTATAGCCATCATCAAAAGTAATACACACTGCACCAGGCACTACCTTGCCTGAACGTACTTGACGTAAACCTTCCTCCAAACTCAACACATTAAAGTATTTAGATAAAGTTTCCATTTGCTGCGTGAATTGCACAGCATCTATTTCATCAACTATTTCATCGTATTCCTCAAACACACGATGATAGGTCAATACAAGCAACTTTCCATTTGCTCGCTGACCGGATAACAGCCCGACTGTTTGCTGAAAAATTGGTCTTAATACATTATTCACATACACACTTTACCCAAATTACCAAATAACTATTTGTAAACTCGTCGCATATTGATCATTTAAACAAATGTTAACTGCATCACACTCTTGAGAACGCGATATGACGTTGTTGTGCTTGAGCATATAAATCCTGGTAACCAGAGACACTCTTTGTCCAGTTACGCTCAGACTTAACGTAGTTACGCGCCCAGCCGGAAAACAAGGCTTTGAGAGGTTTATTGGCAATATTCTGTTCCAGCGCTTCTACTAACGCCTCAACTGAACTCGCTTTAAATAACACTGAATGCAGTCTTTCTGGTACTAACTCAACGTGACCACCCACATCAGAAGCAATAAACACTTTCCCCATAGCCATCGCTTCAAGAGGTTTAAGTGGTGTCACAATGTCTGTTAATCGCGCCGAAACACGCGGATAAACAAGCACATCAATCAAATCATAGTAGGCGTTAACATATGCATGCGGCACTCTTCCAGTAAAAATAATTTTGTCCTGCATGCCCAGCTCTTCGACCAGCGCTCTCAACTTCTTGTCTTCAGGGCCACCACCAACTAATAAACCTTTAACGTTGAGATCACAGTCTTGCATTGCGTGTAATGCACGCACGAAATACTCTAGACCTTCGTAAGCATAGAAAGACCCGATAAATCCAGCAATATAACTATTACCCAAGTTGTACTTAGCTCGCAGATCTTCCTCAACTAAAGAATTTTTACCCAACTCATCAGCATTAACAGCATTTGGTATCACCTGAATAGGCTTATCGCCAATACTTCGACTGGTGATGTCTTTTTTAAGACCATTACAAATAGTTGTAATGCCATCCGCACGTTTAAATACAAATGTCTCTAAAGCACGAGTTAATTTGTAGCGCAAACTACCTTCTTTAGTGGTGCCATGCTCAACTGCAGCATCCTCCCATGAAGCACGCATTTCATAGACAACCGGAATAGAAAACTTTCTTGCAGCAAGAATCGCGGCAATTCCATTTAGACATGGTGAATGTGCATGGATAATATCTGGTTTTTCGCGCTCAATGACTTCTTTTAATCGCTTTTGTAAACTTCTAATTACATATATCTGATTCACAATGGGCAACTTAGCAAGCAGCTTGTTAGCTCCAGAAGTGCGATAAAACTTCAAGTTCTCATGTACTTCTTCATCGGCCTGAGCACTTATGTGCTTGATACTGGTGACATGGGCAGTTTCCCAACCTAACTTCGCTTGTTCATTTAATATTGAACAGGTACGAAAAGTATAGCCACTGTGCAAAGGGATTGAATGATCTAATACGTGTAATATTTTCATAATAAATCTTGTTTAAACATGATGCTCTTGTATACCTACATCTGTAATATCTAGAGTGCTATTGCTTTTACCCATGATATGGGTATCCATTTTTTGCATCGCAATCTTCCAACTATGATGCGAGAGCATTCGTTTACGTCCACTCACTGATAGCCGTGTTCTCTCTTCAGGATTTTCTATAATCCGTGCTATTTGATTGACATATTCAGCAACACCATCAGCCACCAAAACATGCTCTTCCGGCAATGCATCAATACCTCTAGCAGCCACACCACTACAAACCACAGGCACGCCCATTGCCATGGATTCAAGTATTTTATTCTGCGTGCCACGCGCAATAGTCAAAGGAACAACAGACAACACAGATCTTTGTACATATGGACGCACATCAGCAACTCTACCCGTGACTTCAATCCCCTCTCTCTCAGCAAGCGCTAAAATTTTTTCAGTTGGGTTAGAACCGACTATGCATAATTTGAGCTGCGGATATTTTTTTCTTAGCTGCGGAAATACTTGCTCGCTAAACTCAAGCATGCATTTTTCATTGGGGTAGTAATTCATTTTGCCAATAAAACAAATCGTGTTGACGTCATACTCCCTTTCGCTTGGTGAAAAATATTCCGTATCCACTCCATTAGGAAAACAAAATGAATGCTTACCAGAACGAAAGCTTTCTAACGTTTCTAGTTCAAATGCTGTAGCAACCGAAGAACTATCAAATTTTCTAGCCAATAACTTTTCAGCTCTTTGTAACTTAATACCTTCTAGCCAATAAGCAACTGATAAAGGAAATGGCTTATGCTTGGCATAGATAAGCCATTTTTGTGAGTCCATATCACAAAAATCTAGTATTTTGGGTGTGCTCTTGGCTGATAATACAAAATGTGCAACGGAAGAGCAGTGCACTACAATCAGGTCATATTGGTTTTGTTTGATTAAATGTTTTATTTTCTTGCCAAGTTTCCACGAATAAAAGTAGCCCATAGAAGACGGAATAAATGTTAATAAACACAATACCGCCTTAAGCCAGGCAAGAGGTCTATTCATACGCTGTGCGATATATTGATGACAGTATGGTTGAATACCAGAAACTTCTGCCTGTTCAGTTTTAGATTCCACCAGGGATGCTACTGTCACCTCATGGTTCTGTTGCAAATGGGTAATCATATTAAACGCGCGGATCTTACCCCCTTCGTTTGGTGGAAAGGGAAATCGATGGCACACAAAGAGTATTTTCATAGACTGGCTAAATATCGTTCTATCATTAGAAATAATAAGCCGCCGCATCGATATAGATTAAGGCTAGCAAGCACGACTATAGGCAATAACCGTCTGTGTTTATTAGAATTACTTCACCATTACGTAAAATAATTTATTACACATTGTGACTAAACTCGTGATTTGAGTGTTGATAGTACAATTCAGCTATTTTTGCTGATTTAGAGTCGCCACAACCCTGGCATTTTAAATATATTTTTAGCCTAAATTTCTTGCGATTATTGGTCCTACCATATGCGTGATAGGTAATGGCAGTTTCTGCCAGGCCTTAATGGCTAACTGATATTTAGGATTTACTGGGCTTAAGTCGGGTACCTCCTTAGCATTGATCAAATGAAAACGATAAGGTAGTGGTTCGGGCTTAAACCCCCAATGTTTTTTAAACCTAAATGAACCTGCCCCACTTTTACTACGCCCAAAGTCAAAAACCTTAATGCCCTGCTCTAGACTAAGCCTCATTAGCTCCCAATACATAAAATCATTAGCCCGACAATTACGCGCAATTGCTGGTCCACCACCATAAAATGGAAGCACCTGGTCTTTAAAGTAAAAATTCAACACACTGGATACTGGCTGACCCTTATCTAAAATAGTTAATACTCGGCATTGATCGCCGAACACATCTAGCAATGATTGATAATATTTTTTAGATAAAACTGGTGTGCCCAAATTGCGTACACTCTCAGAGTACATTGCGTAAAAACGATCAGCATTATTATCCCATTCTGATGTGAGACCATAATCGATAGCCTTTCTTACCACTGCACGCTGTTTACGCGGAATTGCTTTAAAGTTTTCTTCTTCGGTTGCTAATAATTGTTTCTTGAAAGTCACATATAAATCTTTAGCATGCCAATTGGCACCTGGATCACTTACACTATGTTGATCGCGCACTTCAATATAATCCACCTTGAGTTCCCGCGCTAACTTTAGTGCATGCTGCGACAATTCATTGAAGGTATTTTCGTCGTCAGCCAATATGCCACCATAAACTCCAAAAGGCACCGAAATTAAAGCATTGCCAAACAACTTACTCTTAACGTGTACAAGAGGAAATACTCCAACCACTTCGGTTGCCTGCTGTGCAAGCAAATAGTACGAGCGATGTCCGAGCACATCATCAAATATACTTTGCCACTCAACTAAGTGAAAAAATGAAGCCTCTGCACAGCGATGCACGTATTGATTCCAGGCGCCGCGGTCATTCTCTGTTAACTGAGCAACTTTAATACTTTGCATAAATTATATTTCTAAATTAAAGCCAGGCACTATATTGAAAATACTTTATCCATACGACCCCACTGAAAATCTTGTACTAATTTCTCAAGGCGGCGGTATGTATGTTTTAGGTTAATGTAGTGTCTAAAGCGTGTTTTTGCTGACAAATTATCTTGCTTAGGCTGATCCGGGTCGATCTCCCACGGATGTAAATAAAAAATTGCACTGCGCTGTTCTTTTTCATTAACCGTTTGTATAAGTCGTTTGGAAACAGCATATGGAAAAAAACGAAAATACCCACCACCACCTGATGGCCAAAGACGATTCATCCAGCGCACAGTTGAAATAGGTACCTCTACTAAACCAGCAGAATTGGCGAAAAAACTAAATCTGGGCGCATTTGGCATACCATAGTGATCATGCTCCACAGGATAAATGCTCGAACTGTACTGGTAACCTGCTTCAGATAAACAATCATAAGCCCACAGATTACGTTCATCGATTGAGAAACTAGCTGCTCGATACCCTTTGACCTCAACACCACCGATATCCTCTAACAGTTTCTTGGTATGAGAAATATCCTCTGTAAATTGAACGGGGTTTTGATCAAATACACGCGTATGGTTACGTCCATGACTGGCAAGCTCGTGGCCATTTTCGACAATTTTTTTGACGACATTAGGATACTTTTCTGCAATCCACCCTAATGTAAAGAAAGTTGACTTAACATCATTGTCGGCAAACAACTGCAGGATTCTATCCATGTTGTTTTCTACACGGCAATTATGATTCGCCCACTGATCAAAGGAGATGTTATTACTAAATGCTGAGACCTGAAAATAATCTTCTACATCAATGGTCATTGCATTGATATGAGGACTTGCATTAGCTTGCTCTGCAGGCCGAGGTATAAATTTCATATGGTTTGCGACATTAATATTGTCGTAAGTAATGGAATTTACTTACTTTATCAAAGCACCCCAGCTGTTACTTAGAACAAGTCCTCACTTTGCTAGATTAGTGATTCGCTCAAAATCTATGTTGTATTCCTGCAGTAATAGTATTGGCAGTGAATTTTCCATCGAGGTCGTCAGAGTCACCTTCAGTATAAGAATAAGTCACATCAAAATCAGTTTTGGGGGATATTGACCTCTGATACTCCAGCTCAAAATCGTAAAACTCAGATTCTGTCTCTCCACCGGCATCAACACTGTCATCTTTTTGCAGTTCAAGTATTGCACTCAGCGAACTTATTCCGGTAATTTGCCATATCCAGCCGATCGAATAATTTTCGAGCTTCTCTGTATTACCAGTATCAAGAAACTCTTGGTCATCATTCGATAGTTGAGCCAGAAATGTACTTTTGCTGATATTGTAAACCAGCGCAAAATTCCAGCTTTTGGTTACCGACACTGAGTTATTATCATCAGGGGTAATTTCAACATCATTATCAAACAGTTCTAGAGCATTAACCGTACTATCGAAATTAAACTCTACATCACTCAAACCTGATAAATCAGCTCTTTCTTCGTAGGTACCGGTTACGGTCAGTTTCGGCCCACCCACAGTTAACGAACCCAGCCAGAAATTACCAAAAAACCTTTCAGCTCTTCGAATCTCTATAGACGTAAACTCACCCAAACCAGCGAGTAAGCCTAACGTCCAAAATGAGCCATCGTCATCATCAAATACGTTATTGTCACCAAGATCATTGTCTTCGTATCCATAAGAACCAAGCAGTTCCAATCGCGGCGTAATTTGATAACCTACATCCAGCTGATGAGTGATAAACTCAAACGTGTCGCCAGTTTCGAAATCCACTTCATCCCACTCATAGCTGGCAATCCAATCAAAACGGTCAGACTGCGGGTCTATATTAGATAAGCTACCAAGAAATGTCTGACGGTCATTATCATCAAGATCGCCTGGGCCACCATCATCAGCCGTTTCATCATCAAAGCGTTGTTCGGCATAAAGATAAGATAGATTGGCGCGTGCATAATTACCTATATCTTGCACCCACTGCGGTCCTAGGCCATAAGAATATTCATCTGTCGTGTTACCAGTATCATTAAAATTATCGACAGATATTTGTTGAGCATTATCGATCAACACTTGAGTCGCACTCGCAAACGTATTGATAAAAAAAGTTTCCGGTATTACTGCGTAGCGCGCGATGGCATCAAGATTATGATCAGTATCCAGCTGGCTATCATCAAAATAATAAAAATTCTGCATCAAGTAGTCGAGCTGCACCTGCAACCGACCAGTTAGCTTATTAATAGTTATTCCTGGGTTAACCTGACCTACAAAACCGCTTTCTTCGTCATCGTCATCAAAATCAATATTATCCGAATATCCGACTCTGGACTCTACAAGCGGCTGAATTTCCCAATCTGCATATGAAACAATAAAGCTATTCAAACAAAATAATGAGAATAAACTAAGCGAATAAAACCCAACTGTTTTTAAATTCATGTGCGTACGTATTTTGTGAGTAAACAATGATGCGTATATTAACCGCTTAAGAAAAAATAGTCATATTTTCTAGTGAGTTGCTTCAAAATTAACTTACCCAGAAAGATTAATCAGTCTGCTTTTAAGTTCCGCTTGTCGCTGCCGCTGACTAGCGGTTTAAATAGATCGATAAACGCAAAAAGCCAAATGACCTAACTTTAGATCATCTGGCTCTTTAGATTAATTTACAGTGCTGGGCTGATTATTGACGATAGTAATCGTAGTATGAGTTATAGTCTTCTTCGCCGTGAGCGCGTTTGCTCTTATTTAATACCATCCCTACCGGCTTCTCACCCTCAATTTGCTCTAATACAGACTGTACCATTGCTTGCGAGGTCTTAGCCGCTTCAGTAACCACTACAACCTGACCTGCCAGACGAGTCAACACACTTGCTTCCACTGTTGCTAACATAGGTGGCGCATCAAACAATATAATTCGATTATCCGCCTTAAGTAACTGCGAAAGAATATCTACCATTCTTTCACTTGATAACAGCTCACATGAGTTATCACTGAACGTACCTGCTGGAAGTACTTTTAGTTTATTTAAATCAGTTTGCAGAATATGCGAATCAATTGGTGCTGTATGGTCTATTAATAAATCATTCAATCCTGGGCGATCCCCTAAACCAAGCAGCAAACTTGCATCGCGCTTAATGGTGTCACCATCTACAAATACAACATCGTAGTCTCTTTCATAGCTGAGGGACATTGCCAAATTAAGAGACGTATGGGTTTTACCTTCACCCGGAATAGCACTGGTGACTACAATGAAATTAGTACCAAACGACACTGAATCATCATTTCCCTTAACTAAAAGATTGTTTAGCAAAGGCCTTTTGATTTTTTTAAATTCTTGTAATGTGCTTGAACCTTTGTCCCAATCGACACCATGAGACCTTAGAGCCACCCTATCCAGTTCAACGGTTTGGTAGCTTGGGACAGCATTGTTTTTACGCATCGAATTTCCATTCACTCTACGCCCCGCCCCCATATGCACATTGGGTGTATTTGTAGCTATATTTCCTACTGCTTTTTCTATTATGCTCACGATGTTATCCCGCTATTTTTATTTCATTACGTATGAAGAAATGAGTGATGCCCCTTCCTCATGCTTGACGACTGTGACTGAGTAAAATCCTAGTAACAACACAACTAAGAGAACAAATGCCGCAAGTGTCGTTCTCTCGGTTCGCATACGATCATCAGAAAGCTTCATACTTACCGCACCATAAACCGGTAAACTTGTTTCTCTATTAAGATGATGCGTTGTTAAGAATACGGGCTTCGCCTGATCTAGGAACAATGCAAACCCAGCACCAATCACGATCGACATTATTAACACTGCTGTGATTAACAACGGACGATTAGGGCCAGTCGACGTCTTCGGTACGATAGGCGGATCAATGATTTGGAACTTAACGCTATCATCACCTTTTTCCGCTTCTTGCGACAATCGTGCTATCTCTAATCGCTTAGACAATTCTAAGTATTGTGTACGCGTGATGTCGTAATCACGAGTCAAGCGCGAAAGTTCTGCTTCAACCTCTGATACACCATCTAAAGAATTACGCAATCCTGCTACCTTGCGACGATATTCATCTACAGTCGCCTGATTGGTTGCTACTTCAGCCTCTGCTCGTCTTAGTGCAATCTGAGCAGACTGATAAACAGGATTAGCAGTTGTTAAGCCTATATTTCCTGAACTATTTTCAACCACACCAAGCGATTTCTTTTCATTAAGCAATTGCTTTTCTAAAGAATCTAGCGTTGCCTTGCTGGCAAGTACTTTTGGATGATTTTCTGTGTACTTGAGCAAGTCTTCATTTAATTGACGACGTACAGTATCTATCTGAGATGAAGTCGGGCTAGAAAAACGTGCTGTCGGCGCTGAAAAGCCCGCCATACCCACAACTGGAGTTTCACCTGTAAGCTGGCGTTGCAGTACATTGCGTTTTTCAACCGCTTTACGTAACTCAACCTTAGCGGCAGCCAATTCCGATTGAGCAAGCTGTAATGAAGAAATATAGTCCTGATTTGTACCAGGCATTTCTTCAATATTTTCTTTCTTGAACTCTGCCAGATCCCTTTCAGCGATATCTAAACGCGCCTCGTACTCTTTGATTTGTTTATCTAAGAATATCTCCGCAATCCTTGCATCCGTGAGCTTACCGGTAAGCACTTTGTTCAAAAACTGATTAAGCAAAATATCGACAACTTCGTAAGCAATTTGCGGATCCGAATCTACAAACTCCATATCGTAGAGTGTTTCACGCTGCGTGGTAATCACAATCTTCTTTTGCAGATATTCAACCAAACCGCTCATGTCACCAGCATCCTGTAAGCGATTACTTAAGCCAGACTCCAGAATCAATTCTTCTAAAATTGATCTGGATTTAATTGCTTCAGCTAATACGTAAGCATGGGAAGCAACATTTGACTGCACCGTAACCCCTTCGAGTATCGGCTCTAGAACCGAATGATCCTTGACATAAAAACTTGCTTTCGCCTGGTACTGGTTTGGCATCATCAACACCATTGATGTTCCCGCCAAGAACACGACCCATGACAATGCAACTGCCCACCAGTTGAAACGCCACATTCCGCGCAAGAAAGTTTCTATTTGAGAAATTAAGTTAAACATAAGCTTTGACTCTACTTTTATGTAATTTTATTTTGAGTTTGTAGTTTCAGTACTAACAGCTAGCTACCTAAAATACAGATTCAGGAATAATCAATACATCACCAGGACGCATTGCTACATTCTTATCGATCATTCCCTTTTTCATTAAATCAGAAAGACGAACTGGCATTTCAGTTTGTGATGTACCATCTCTACGTACAATCTTAGAACGATTACCAGCTGCAAACTCAGTCAAACCACCCACTTCAATCATTACATCTAACAATGTAATGCCTTCGCGGTATGAAAGTGCTTGTGGATTTTCAGCCTGGCCAACTACACGAATTTGTTTACTAAACTGCCCGACAAACTGTTGCACAATGACACTCACAACTGGAGCACGCACATATTCTGATAATGTTTTCTCAATATCATCTGCTAATTCAGTAGGTGTTTTACCTTCTGCAACCATGTCTTCAACAAGTGGTGTAGAAATTCGTCCATCTGGTCTTACAGGTATCAGTACTGACAAATCTTGATGCTCCCATACAAAGACTTGCAATTGATCACCAGGACCAATTCTATATTCAGAAATAGGCTCACTAGGTACTGCTTCTATTTCAGTCGTAGTTGGTGCTGAACTACAACCCGCCAACATAAAACCTGCAACTAAAAATGAAATAATTGCGCTTTTGTTCCAAAGAATTTTCATGTGTGTCTCCAAGTTAACTATATCTTTCCAAATTGTAATAAGGTTCATATCTTGTTGATTGTGACCTTTATTCAATTAGCCCCAACTGAACAAAAATTGGTATTAGATCTGTGATCTATATACCTGAGTAACTTTTTACGTATTGCTATTTAACCTAACCTCGCTTGGCTTTACTGGGATAATGTGCACAAAAATCCCGATGAACGTAGTGATAATCATGATAACTGCGTCACATAGCGCCAACTATTTGATATTCATGATTTGTACTAGCGTGCACCCTTACCCCACAGCACTATTTCTGCGGTTTGAACTAAAATTGCCAAGTTAAATATCAGGCTACTATTTTTTACGTAATACAGATCGTATTTAAGTTTTTCGATGGCATCACTTTCGGTACTACCATACTGATATCGCATTTGCGCCCAGCCAGCTAAACCTGGCTTCACTCTATGACGCTCGCTATAGAAAGGAATTTTTTCAGATAATTCTCCAACAAACTCAGGTCGTTCTGGTCTCGGACCCACTAAGCTCATCTCACCCTTTAAAATGTTGAATAACTGTGGCAATTCATCGATGCGGTACTTTCTGAGAATACGACCCACATGCGTTACACGTGAATCATTCTTAACTGCCCATTGCGCACCAATGCCAGCTTCAGCGTTTTCACACATACTTCGGAATTTAAGTAGCTCAAATGGCTTATTGCCTTGTCCCACGCGAGTTTGCTTATAAAATATCGTGCCCTTACCTTTACTCTCAATAAGGATTGCAACAATACTGACGATTAACAAAGGCATGGTGACAAGCAACATAGAGAAGCTTGCAAACAAATCAAAGGCTCGTGTACTTATTGCTTTGAGGCCATTTTGTCTAAATCCATCTGAGAAAATAATCCAACTAGGATCTAGTAACTCAATATAGACTCGGGACATTTGTCTTTCTAAGAAGGTCGGCAATTCAATTACATCCACCCCGCTCAAACGGCAGTTAATAAGCTCTTTAGTTGGAAACTTCTGTCTGCGCTCGGTCACCGCTACTACAATCTCATCGATACCATTCTTCAATACGTACTCATCTAATGGCAGGTCGGTTGTTATTACACGCTTCTCATCAACACTTAAGTCCTCTGAATCAAGCCCATAAAAACCAACAATAGAAATACCACGCTGATCTGATCGGCGCCGCAAATTATTCACCCATCCAGCTTTTTCACCTACACCCAAAATAAGGACTTTCTTGTTAAGTGTGTGCTTGTCGACCCATGACTCAAAAATTAACCGCGCAATGATTATCCCGATAAAGGCGATAACCAGTGTTAATACAAATAGACCACGCCCGAAATACATCTCGGGGAACATAAAGAAAATAATTGAAAGCACCAAAGAAACAACAATAAACGCCGTTGTTATTCTATTTAGCACATTCCAGATAACTTCTCGGCGTTGTGCTTGATATAAGCCCATCGCTAGCATTACTAATACTATTAAGGTAGCCACTAATATGCTGCTCGCCTGCAATGAAAACACTTCACCATGGGCATACGCCAGACCACCATGCCCATAGAAACGAATACTTGAAGCTGCGAACAGGCTCAAATAGCATATTGTTGCTTCCACAAGCACTAGCAGGGCAACCGGGAAGCTAATATGATGGTTAAATACTTTTATAGAAGACAACAAGCGCCTCTTTGGTAGTTATTATGTTTTCACTGATCTCTAAAACAGCAGCCAGTCTACAAATAAATTTTCACTTGTCCGCGAAAAACATCACTTAAATGAAATTGAGCTTATTGTCGTTTAAAAGCTCGCATACCATTTGTGAAATGCATCTAACTTTCGAGACAACAGATGTTTACGCCATATCTTATGGTATATTTATCAAGTTGCTAGCAAGTTCATAGAAGCGCAGGTAGCTTTTGCACTAAAGTGCACATCAAATTTTAACCATTCATTCAAAGAACCATTTATGTACTCAAT
>Ga0207422_1003760_pt1 | contig 14239 bp, 9 predicted proteins | sample MarCyaLeptolynsp_FD_187757 | JGI IMG/M metagenome (GOLD analysis project Ga0207422, IMG submission 187757) | Marine cyanobacterial communities from Panama - species 1 Leptolyngbya sp. (SPAdes) | ecosystem: Environmental > Aquatic > Marine > Unclassified | place: Panama: Panama City | collected...
CTCGTGGTGGTCACCGACGACACCTCCAACATGCCGCTCGCGAACTTCGACCCCGCCTTCCGAGCGCTCAACCCGAACTTCGAGGGGTACTTTCAGCACTCGGTGGTCTGCCACAGCGACTGCCCGGACGCGGCGGGCATCGGCTCGCAGTACATCAACCTCTCCAACATCACCGGGGCCATCGCATCGGACCTGTGCCTGCAGGACTTTCAGGGCGTGTTCGACACGCTGTCCACCGAGGTGGTCTCGGGCGCGAGCCTGTCGTGTGAGTGGGACATTCCCGAGCCGCCCGACGGCCAGGAGTTCGACCCCGAAGCGGTCAACGTGGAGTTCGCCGACGGCGAGGGCGGAGGGTTTTCGGTGGGTGCGGTTGGGACCGTGGCCGACTGCGCGAATGTGGCCGACGGCTGGTACTACGACAACGCCGGCGCACCGACGAAGATCCTCGTGTGTCCCCAAACCTGCGACAAGATCCAGGGCTTCTTGATGGGGACCATCGACATCATCTTCGGGTGCGCAACCGAGACGGCCCCGCCGGCCGGTTAGCCCCTCTAAGTCTTGATGGAGGGGCTTCGCAGCCCCTCCCCCATGCCGGCCAAGCCGTCATGGGTCCCTCTCCCCGCGGTCGGGCTTCGCCCTCCTGACTCTCAATCAAGCGCGTCGCTTGTCCGCGCTTGACTGGGTCTGTCCCCTGCCCGGAGTTCCGTAAGGAACTCCGGATTCAGGGGACTAGGGGTCGCGCGCCCCCCGAGTGCGGGTGGTGATCGTTGTACGCTGAGGTCGCGATGATCGCTTCGCGACTGCTCGGCTGCCTCGCGCTCGGACTGACGACGGTCGGATGCCTCGGGGGCAGCGATGGCCTGCCCTCGCTGCCCGGCACCGAGGACGACGCCCCGAGCACCCAGGCCGACGAGCCCTACGACGAAGGTCCCGTCAGCTCACCGACCACTGCCGAGCAATACGCGGCCGCACGGTGTGCCGCCATGGCCGAGTGCGAGTGCGAGTACCAACCGTTCGCGAGCACGTCGGACTGCGAACGCATCGTCGCGGCGAGCTATCGCCACCTCCAGTTCGTGGTCGGCGAGGCAGAGCTCGACGTGGCGTGCTGGCAGTCGGTGCTCGCACTGCTCGAGTCGGCGCCGTGCGGCCTGGCCACCGACCTCGTCGCCGAGGCCGCGATTCCTTCGTGCTTCACCTATCGGGGCGACGGCGCGATCGGGGACGAGTGTTATCAAAACCCCGGCGTGCTCACCCACGCCGACACGTGCAAGCCGGGTCTGACGTGCAAGAACTCGCTGCTGGGCTGGCGCTGCTTCGAGGCCACGACCGAGCCGACCCGCGGACAACCGGGCACGCCGTGCGGGACCGAGGACAGCATCAAGGCCGAATGCGGACCGGCGCTGTACTGCCAGCCCGGGACCCAGGTCTGCCAGCCCCGCATGGCCGTGGGGCAAGCCTGCGACGCGAGTCAGGGCTGCGTGCACGGTGCCTGGTGCAGCGGCGACTATCTCGACGGCAAGGGGACATGCACAGAACAGACGGTGGTCGGGGAGTCGTGCAGCTCCTCGCTGGCGTGTGCGCCGACCGCTTGCACGGACGCGCTGTGCGTCGACGGGTTGTGCGCCGCGGCCGAGTGCATCGAGCCCCAGCCGCTCGTGTGCCTGGTCGGCACCGTTTGAACGTGCGAGGGCGTCCGTGGCCTGCTAGCTTGCCCGCGCCATGGCCAAGAAAGTCGATCCGCCCCGTGTCGATGGGCTCATCGACGCCCACTGCCACCTCGACTACAGCCCGATGTCGGACGACGTCGAGGCGACGCTCGCCAAGGCACGAGCGGCCGGCGTCGTGCAGATGGTCCACGTCGGGTGCTCCACCAAGAGTCACGCCGCCGCGCTGGCGCTGGCCGACGCGCACGAGACCGTGTTCGCGGCCGTTGGGATCCACCCGCACGAAGCGTCGAGCACCGATGCCACCGTGCTCGCCGACCTCGAAGCCATGGCAGCGCGCACGCGCGTCGTTGCGATCGGCGAGACCGGCCTGGACTACTACTACGACCGCTCCCCGCGACAGCAGCAGCGCACCTCGATGGCGCAGCACCTCGCCCTCGCGCGCAAGCTCGACATGCCCGCCGTGCTGCACATTCGCGATGCGCACGACGAAGCGCTGGACATCGCGCGGGCCGAGCCGGGCCGCACGTCGATGCCGGGCATGGTCCACTGCTTCACCGCCGGCCCCGAGGAGGCGCGGGCGTGGCTGGACCTCGGCTATCACATCTCGTTTTCGGGCATCGCCACCTTTCCCAAGTGCGAGGAGATTCGCGAGGCGGTGAAGTTGTGCCCGGCCGATCGGATCTTGCTCGAGACCGATTCGCCTTATCTGTCCCCGGCCCCGGTCCGCGGCCGCAAAAATCACCCCGCGCACGTGGCGTTCACGTGCGTCCATTTGGCCGGCGTGCGCGGAGACGCGCCCGAAGCGCTTGCCCGCCAAGCGGCCGCCAACACCCGTACACTGCTTGCCATGCCCGAGCCGGCTGCACCTGCGCCAGCCTGAGTCGCGTTCCACACCGGCCTTCATCTGCGTGAGCGCCCCCACAAACCATGTTCGGTTGACGGGTGCGACAGTGTTGGCCATAGTCCCCCACCCGCTCGCGCGGGCACCGCTATTTCCTTTCGGCAACCAGACAGGACGACGATCCGATGAACCAGCAACCCGGCCTCCTCGCCAAGAAGCTCGGCATGACCCAGCTCTTCGACAAAGATGGGAATCGGATCCCCGTGACCGTTCTGTCCGTCGCCGGCAACACCGTGACCGCTCACCGCACGCAAGAGCGTGACGGCTACACCGCGGTCCAGATCGGTTTCGAGGAGCAGAAGCCCTCACGCATGACCAAGGCCGACCTTGGTCGCTTCAAGCAGGCGAACGTCGCGCCCAAGCGCCACGTCAAGGAGTTCCGCATTCCCGCGGACGCGCTCGAGCAGTTCCCCGTCGGTGAGTCCGTCTCGCTCGACATGCTCGGCTCCGATCACGATGCCGAGAACGCCGAGCCGGTGTTCGTCGACGTCATCGGAACCTCGAAGGGCAAGGGCTTTCAGGGCGTCATCAAGCGCTGGCACATGCGCGGCATGAAGCAGTCGCACGGTGTGCACGAGTACTACCGCCACGGTGGTTCGATCGGCTGTCGTCTGACGCCGGGTCGCGTCGTGCCGGGCAAGAAGATGGCCGGTCAGATGGGCAACGTCACCAAGACGGTCCAGAACCTGCGCATCGCCAAGGTGATGGCCGACCAGGGCGTCGTCTTGGTGCGCGGCTCGGTGCCGGGTCCCAACGAAGGCGTCGTCGCGATCCGCCTCGCCCACAAGAAGGCGATCGGCAAGGCGCACAAGGCCGCCAAGGGCAAGTAGGCCCGAGGGCCGCGGCCCAGGGAGAGCCATGGCCAAGCGCAAAGGCCTCGGCGACCGAGGCCGCCGAAACGACGCGGCGTACCGCAAGGCAAAGTCCGAGGGGTATGCCGCGCGTGCCGTTTACAAGCTGACCGAGCTCGACAAGAAGTTTCGTCTGCTCGGGCCGGGCAAGCGCGTGCTCGACCTGGGCTGCTGGCCCGGCTCGTGGATGCAGTACGCCGCCGAGCGTGTGGGCGACGAGGGCCGAGTCATCGGCATCGACCTCGCCGAGGTCGAGCTCGGGCTGCCGGCGTGGTGCAAGAGCTACGTCGCCGACGTCGACGAGATCGACCCGACCGAGCTGCGCGACAAGGCCGGCCCATTCGACGTCGTGCTCTCGGACATGGCTCCCAAGACCTCCGGCGACGTCGCCACCGATCGCCTACGCAGCGAGATGCTGTTTTCCCGCGCGCTGGAAATCGCAACGATGGTGCTGCGCCCCGGCGGCCACTTTGCCGCCAAGGTGTTTCAGGGCGGCGGCTTCCCCGGCCTCATCGCCGACGTCCGCGCCGCCTTCGCGGAGTGCAAGCCACTGCATACCAAAGCCACCCGCAGCGGCAGCCCCGAGCACTACATCGTCGGCCGCGGCCTGAAGAAAGTCGCCGGCCCTTAGCCCCACGCCCAGGCCCTCGGCGGGGGTCCGTACCGGGCACGTCGCGAACAGCGACGTTGAAGGTCCGTGATCTCGAATCACGAGCTCCGAGTGTCGCGCCCCGCGAAGCCAGCATTTCGCACCACAGGCCATCACCGGGCCCCTCCCGTGTTCTTTCGGCCCCCTCCGCACGCGGCCGCCACGTCCACGTCCACGTCCACGTCCACGTCCACGTCCACCCCCACGTCCACCCCCACGTCCACGTCCACATCAACCAGAGCACCGCACGCCCCCCGGCGTGCGGTGCTCCGCGCCCAAACCTCAGTCCGCGACCGGCAGCCCGCTCGGTACGCTGTCGGGCACGAGGCCCTCGAGGTCCCGGGCATCCTCATCGGTCAGGGCCTGCATGAAGGCGACGATGTCGTCTACGGCGGGGTCATCGGGACGTAGCCGAACGTCGCGGAGACGGCCGCTCAACGTGGCGAGGACCGCGTCGAGGTTGTCGACCACGGTGGGCCACAGGGACTCGTCGTCGACGTGCTCGGTGATGTCGTAGGTGCTCAACGAGCGTCTTGGGTCGGCGTAGTGCACGACATGGTCGCGCAGCGTCGCGAACTGGCCGGCGTGGCCGTAGGGCGCGGTGAGCTCGACGTTGGTCAGCGGTGGCGTGCGGAAGGCGTAGCGGTCGTCAGGATCGCCGGTGATGCCCGCCAGGCCAAAGTCGTCGTCGCCGTCGGCCCCGTGGCCCTTACCGGGGCCGAACTGCGCGAGGCCGATGTTGTGATGCCGAAAGTCCGACAGCCCCACGCCACGATGGCAAGAGTCGCAGCCGCGCTGGAAGAACGCGGCGGCGCCGCGCAGCTGAGCGTCGGTCATCGCCGCATCGTCGCCACCCAAGAAGCGCTCCCACGGGGAGTTGGTCGACTCGAAGGCGGCGACCTCGAAGGCCGCAATCGCGTTGGCAGCGTGGGCGAAGGTCATGTCGTCGAACGACTCCCCCGGATACGCGGCTTCGAACATCGCGGGGTACTGCGGATGGTTGCCCAGCCGCGCCATCAGGCCCGCCCAGATTCCGTCGATGTCGCCGTCGTCGAGATCGGCGAGTTCGTTGTCGCCGGGGTGCCCGCGCATTTCCTCGCGCGAGGTCACCGGGAACATGGCCTGGGCCGACACGAGATCGTGGTCGAACACCTGCTCCATCTCCGGCGAGAGCTGATCGCCGGCTGGGGTCCGCAGCCCACCACCGCGCCGGGCGACACGACTGTCCCAGAACATGGTGTCGAAGGCGTGCAGGTTGAACAGCGCCGGGGCATTGCGTGCGATGACGTCGCCGCCGGTCCGCGCCGCACCCAAGCCCGCGCCACCCACACCGGACGGCAGGGCACGGTCGTCGTCAGTACCGATCGCCGGGTGGTGGCACGTCATGCATGACACGTCCCGGTTGCCGCTGAGCTCTTTGTCGAAGGCCAACGCCTGGCCGAGCGCCCACATCTCGCTGGAGACCTCAGGGGCTGGGGGCGTGGGCTGCACGCCGCTGCGACCGGCCAGGTCGCGAACGCGCGCGGGAAGGTCGGCCGCAGGGGGCCCATCGCCGCCCGGGCCATCGCCACGGGGACCACGGCCGTCGGCCGTGCCCGGGCCATCGCGATCGCCGTCCGGGCCGACGTCGCAGCCGACCGCGAGCCACGTCGCGCCGAGCAGTGCTGCGCGCCGGAGCCAAGGCCGTGGCGTGTGGGGTTGGGAGGGGTTGGGGTTTTGCTTGGGGTTTTCGAGATTGGGGGACAACGTTGAGGGACGAGGCATTCAATCCAAGTTGACGCGACGATCGGGCGACGGGGTTCGCGTGGTTGGGCGACGGCGGTGAGACGAATTGTCGCGGCAGGATCTGCAGAGCGGCTGCGGATGCGTCGAGCTCGGAACGGAGATGACTTCGGCGGATTGCGCTGAAGGTGGTGGCGGTTTTTGCCGGGGAAAAAATCCGCGGCGGGTTGATCGGGGTCACGCGGTGCCGACACCGGCGTACGTCTCGCCGCCGCCAGCGCCCGCTTCCACGCCCACGCTACGGTCGAGGCAAACCGTTGGGCGCCGAGTCCGGTTCCGGTTCCGGTTCCGGTTCCGGTTCCGGTTCGCGCGCTGCTCGGAGTCGGTCGAGGGCGGTCTGGAGGCTGTGCGAATCGGGAGCCCGATGCGCACGGGGTCCCATGGCCTGCTCGAGGCGGTTCTGATCGGCGCCGGCCTGAGCGGCCGGGGCAGCCTCGCGCCGCTGCAGGGCCTCCGACAGCAGACGCTCGGCGCGCTCGGGATCGCCGGCCCGAACGGCAGCATCGGCCTGGTCCGCGAGTGCGGCAATCGTGACGGGATGACTGCGACCAAACGCCTGCTCGGCGACCGTGGTCGCGCGGGCAAGGTGCTCGGCGGCGAGCTCACTGCGACCCATCGCCGAGTACGCCAGACCAAGCGCGCGGAGGCTGTCGATCAGCTCGACCCCCCGCTCGCCCCGAACGGCCTCGCGAATGTTCAGACCGCGTTGGTGATACTCGAGCGCGGGACCGAACTCGCCCGCGGCCAGGGCGAGGTCGCCCAGCGCGTGCAGGATCGTGGCGGAGCTGGGGTGATCACGGCCCACGGACGCCTCGTCGATCTTCAGCGCGCGCTCGTAGAGCTCGCGCGCTCGGTGGCGCTCGCCCATCGCGGCGAGTACGTCGGCCAGCTCGGCGCTGGCGTTGGCCACCCGAACATCACCAGGACCGTAGGCACGCTCGGAGAGATTCACGCTTCGCTGCAGTGCATCCCGGGCCTCGCGCAAGCGTCCTCCCCTGCGCAGGATCGCGGCCCGGAACGCGAGCAGCTCGGCCTCCGCTCCCGGGTCGTCCCCGGTTCGACCGAGCAACGCCGCGGCGACCTCCGCCCAGCCCTCGGCCTCGTCGTGGCGTCCAGGTGCCTCACCCACGACGTTGAACAGCTTGCCCGCCGCCTTCGCCGCCACGTCGTCCGCCTTGCCGCGCAGCGCCACCGCCAGTGCCTCCCGGTAGCTGCGCTCGGCCGCGACCGCCTGGCCCTGCCCGTCCTGAAAACCCGCCAGGCTCAGCAGGGCCCGAGCGTGCAGCGGCGCATAGCCCAGCGCCGCCGTCTTCGCGACGAGCGCCTCGGCCTGGCGCTGGCCCACGTCGAGCAGCCCAAGCCCCAGCAGCGCGGACACCTGACCCAGCTCGTCGTCGAGGACCTCGACCTCAGTCGCCTGCGCCTCCGAGGGCAGCGGCCCGGCCTCACTGACGAACTCCGCGTCGACACACTGCGCCGGCGCGGGCAGGTGCTGAACCGCAGCCAGGGCGTTCTCCACCGCGATCGGGTCACCGGACGCGAGCAGCTCCAGCAGCGCCCCGAGCTCGGCCCGCCCCCGAGACAAACACTCGACCCGCCGGTCGAGTAGCGCGGTCGACTGCTCGTTGCGGACGTGGGTCGCCTCGCAGGTCTCGGTGTAGCTGCGGGTCCACGCGTCCGCGTAGTCGTCGAGCGCCCCGCGAACGACGGGCCAGGTGTCCTCGGCAAATGCCAGCCCGGTGCCCACGAACGCCTCACGCAGGGTCTGGGCCCGATCGCCGTTCCAGGTCTCGGCCAGGCGCTCCTCCGCGTGGTCGCACGGCTGCTCGATCTCGATCAACACGCCGGCCGCGACGCCGACACCCGCCACGGTCGCCACCCCGAGCACCGGCAGGACTCGCCGCGACCACGCCCGCCGATCGGCCTCGAGAATCTCGAGGACCGCGCCCATGTCCGCGTGCCGCTGCTCCGGATCGACCGCGAGTCCCTTGACCAACATCGCCTTGATCCAGCTCGGGACCGGGCTGCTGGCGGGCGGCTCGACGAGGTTGCCGCAGCACACGTTGACGGCGAGCACCGTGAGCTCTTTGCCCTTGAACGGACGCTGCCGAAACAGCGCCTCGTAGAGCGCCACGCAGAAGGCGAACTGATCGCTGCGGGCGTCGGTGGACCGCCCCTCGTGCTGCTCCGGAGACATGTACGCCGGCGTCCCCATCACTGCCCCGGCCGCCGTCACCGTCGCCTCGAGCCCGGTCGGCTCGGACGGGGTATTGCGGTGCAAGATGCCCGACTCGCCCGGCGCGACCGCCCCGTCCGGCGCGGCCGCCCGCGCCAACCCGAAGTCCATCACGATCACCCGGCCATCCTTGCCGACCATCACGTTGTCGGGCTTGAAGTCGCGATGCACCAGGCCGGCCCGATGCGCCGCCCACAGCCCGCGCCCGGCCCGGACGAAGATGTCGACGATCTCCTGCCACGTCCGTTCCTCGGCAAGCCACTCGCGCAGCGTGCCGCCGTCGATGAACTCCATCGCGACGAACACCTGGTCATCCACCGTGCCGACATCGTGCACGGTGATGACGTTGGCGTGGGTGAACCGGGCCATCGCCTTGGCCTCGCGCAGCAGCCGTCGGCGCCGAATCGAGGTGATGTCGTCGGTGGCCGACAGCAGCTTGAGCGCGAGCTTGCGGTCGAGCTCTGGGTCGTACGCCGCGTACACGACGCCCATCCCACCGACGCCGATCTTGTCGAGGACGACGTAGCGACCGATGGTCGCGCCGCGGGCGAGCAACGACAGCGACGCACTCGCCGAAGCGGGCGAATCGGTGGCGTTGATCGTCGTCGTCGGATCGAGGGGCGAAGCCACGCCCGTCGTGACGTGGGGGGAGACCTCCATCGTGGCGTCGGAGTCAGACTGTGCGTCACCGGCGATGCCGCATTATGACTCGGGTACCGAGCCGATGCTGGGCCAGCGCAGGGGAGATTCGGCGAACGCGTGCGAAGCGGTGGTGCCGGGTTCGACGGGCCCCGGTGTGCTCGTCTTCACACGTCGGACGATTGCTGCGGTGGCGCGACTTCGGTTTTCCCGCCGGTGAGGGAGTCCCCGGGGTCGGACCCCCGGGGTTTCCCGCCCAGGCGCAGCCGGAACCCCTCGACCACCAGGTACAGCGCAGGCACCACCAGCAGCACGAGCAGCGTGGCAAAGCCCAGGCCGGCGGTGATCGCCAGGGCCATCGGGGCGAGCACCAGATCCTGCCCTCCCAGACCGATCGCCAGCGGCAGCAGCCCCAGGCACGTGGTCAGGGTCGTCGACACGATCGGCCGCAGGCGCTGCATTGCACCGACGCGGACGGACTCCAGCAGCTTGCCGCTCTCGGCGTAGCGCTTGTTGATGAAGTCCACCATGACCAGCGAGTCGTTCACCACGATCCCGGTCAGCGCGACCATGCCGAACATCGCCATGAGCGAGAGCGGATAGCCGGCCGTGGTCAGCCCCCACACCGCGCCCATCAAGCCAAACGGGACGGCGGCCATGATGATGACGGGCTGAATGTACGAGCGAAACTGCAGCGCCAGGACGATGTAGATGCCGGCGGCGGCCAGGGCGAAGGCGTACGGCAGGTCCTCGAGGCTCTTGGCGAGCTCGTCCGCCTCGCCGCCGAACGACAGGCGAAGCTCGGGATACTTGGCCGCGATATCCTCGTTCCAGGCCGCCTCGAGCTGCTCGGCCGCCACCGAGGCGGGCAAGACGGTCTGGTCGGCGTCGGCGTACACCACCACCGTGCGCAGGCCATCCTCGCGAATGATCTGGTCGACCTCGCGCACGCGGGCGAGCTCGGCGACTTGGTCGAGCCGCACGACCGCACCAGTCGCGGTCGTGATCAGCAGGTCGCCCAGCTGTCGGCGCCCGGTCTGACGCGCGCCCTCGTAGCGCACCAGAATCTCGACCTGTTCCTCGTCGATCGAGACCTCGTCGGCGAGCAGCCCGTCGACGGCGGTCCGCACCGCCTGCGCCACGTCGAGCTCGGTGAGCCCGTACAACGACGCGCGGTCGCGGTCGATGTCGACCCGGAAGGTCTCCTTGCCCGCGCCATAGTTGTCGCGAACGTCGGTGATGCCCTCCATCCCGTACAGGGCGGTCTTGACGTCGGCCATCGCCCGGTCGAGCTGCGCGACGTCGCGTCCGCGGATCCGGGCCGTGACGGCCGCGCCGGTGGGCGGCCCCGCCTGGACTTCCTTGACCGAGAACCGAGCGAGGTCGGGGTCGACCGCGAGCCGGTACCGCAGGTCTTTGACCATCGTCGGGTAGTGCGCCACGAAGGCGTCGTCGACCTCGAACTGCCAACGAATCTGGCCGAGGTTGGCGCCTTGCTTGACGATGTCGGTCTCGGGATCGCGGGTCGAGCCCACCCGCAGGGTCGTGACCTTGATGTTGGCGTCTGCGACGTGTTCCGAAACGATCGCGTCGATTTCGTCGCCCTGCGCCTTGGTCATTCCGCGCGTCAGGCCCGGCGCGACCTCGTACAGCACGTCGAGCTGGTGCGGCTTGCCGGGCGCGCCGATCTGCTTGGGCATCTGCGCCGCGCGCCCCATCGTCGCCGCAATGCCCAAGCTCGCGATCAGGATCGTGATCTTCGGGAAGCGAATGCAGACGTTGAGCGCGGGCCGGTAGACGGTCTGCATCGAGCGAACGAGCCGCGCGGTCCGGCTGTCCTTGGCGTCCTGGCTCGCAAAGTCGTTGAGGTGCCCGGGCAGAATGAAGATCGCCTCGAACATCGAGCCGGCGAGGCAGAAGATCACCGCCAGCGGCAAAATCTCCATCACGCGGCCCATCGTGCCGCCGACCATCGTCAGCGGAACGAACGCCAAGATGGTGGTGAACACCGCGACGGTGACCGGCAGCAGCACCTCGCGCGTGCCCTCGAGCGTGGCCTGGCGCCGAGATTTGCCCATCTCGAGGTGACGCTGAACGTTTTCGATCACCACGATCGCGTCGTCGACGATGATGCCCGTGGCGATCAGCAGACCGAAGGTCGAGACCACGTTGATCGTCAGGTTCGTCTGGTCCATCAGGACGATGGCGAACAGATACGAGACCGGCATGCCGATCAGAGCGAGCATCGCCTGGCGGAAGCCGGACATCACCAGCAGCACCAGGATCACCAGCACCGCCCCCGAGGCGGCGTTGACCATCACGGTGTCGAGGCGATCGCGGATCGCGTTGGTGAAGTCCTCCGCGCTGCGTAGCTCGAGCCCTGCGGGCACGAACTCGCGAACCTCGGGCAGCGCCTCGGCCACCGCGGCACGAATGTCGATCGGGTCGGCGTTCTCCTCGCGACCGAGCGTCAGCTTGACCGCCCGCTGGCCGTCCACCCAAAAGCGCGTGTCGTCGTCTTCGGTGATCTCGCGAACGTCGGCGACGTCCCCGATGCGCAGGGCACTGCCGGGGCGCACGGGAATCGAGGCCACGTCGCGCGATGACTGCACGCGCTGCTCGGTCTTGACGAAGATGTCCTGGCCGGACGTGGTGACGTTGCCGGCGGGAAGGTTGGCGGACGCCGAGCGGATCGCCTGCGCGATCTGGCCGGGCGACAGCCCCAGCACCCGCAGCTGCTGCTCGTCGACGTCGACGACGATCTTGCGCGTGGAGGCACCGCTGATGTTCACCGACGACACGCCGTCGATGTTGCGCAGCTCGTCGGAGACGCGGTCGATGACCAGGGTCGCCCCGGGGTCGCCGATCAGCGCGAGCGACACGACCGGCAGCTCGAGCTTGAGCTCTTTGACGATCGGGGTCTCGACGTCCTCGGGCAGGTTGTCGACCGAGGACACCGCCTTTTCCACCTCGGAGCGCGCCGACAGCAGGTCGGTGCCCTCGACGAAGGTGATGACGACGCTGCCCGCCGCCTCCTGGGCGGTGGACTTGTACTCGTCGATGTCGCTGACGTCCGAGAGGCTGTCCTCGAGCGGACGCAGGACGAGCTCTTCGACGTCGGCCGCGGTCGCGCCCGGGAACACGACGGTCACCGCGACGCGATCGAGCGAGATTTCGGGAAATTCTTCGCGCGGCAGCTTGGTCGCCGACATCAACCCGGCGGCGACCACCAGCACGAACAGCAGGTGGACGAAGACCGGGTTTCCGATCGACAGGCGAATGAAGCGATCGAACATGTCGATCTCACCGTGCCGCCAGGGTTGGTTCGGGGTCTTCGACCACGACCACCGCGGCCCCCCCGATCAGCCGCGTGGGCCCAGCCGCGACCACCGGATCGCCAGCGGCGATGTCTCCCTTGATCACGACCAGCTCGTCACTGTCGTCGAGCACGGTGATGTCGACCCGCTCGAGCGTGGCGTTGGGCGCCCCGCTGTCACCCGAGTCCGCCCCCTCGTTGCGCTGGACGCGAAGCACGTAGGCCTGGTCCGCCGCCCAGCGCACTGCCGTCATCGGGACCGCGGTCTGCTTGCCGCTTGCGGGCCCAAACACGGAGACCTCGGCCGATTCGCCCGCGCGCAGGGTCCCCTCGGGGTTGTCGATGAGCAGGCGTGCGGGAAAGGTGGAGGTGCCCGCCTTGGCCTCGTGGGCGACCCACTCGAGCCGGGCGTCGTGCACCTTGCCCCGGATCGTCACCGAAAAGCTCAGACCTCCGGCGTCGTGCTGCGCCAGCTCGCGCTCGGTGAGTGGCACCTCGACGGCGAGCGGATCGAGCTGGGCAAGCACGATCGCCGACGAGCTCGGCGCGAGGTACTCGCCAACCTCGGTCTCGATCGCGGTGATCGTGCCGGCGAACGGAGCCTCGATCGTCCCGGCGCCCACGGCATCGCGAGCGCGAATCAGCTGGCCCTTGGCCTCGCGCAGCTGCGCCTGGAGCGTGGCCTGGCTGGTCTCGAGCCGCTCGACCGCACGGGCACTCTCCACGCCCTTGGCTGCGAGCTCTCGCGCGGTCTTCAGTTCGCTCTTGGTGTCGCGGATCGACTCGTTGATCCGGCTGATGCTGGCCTTGGCCGCGATCAAGCTGCCCTTGGAGTCCTGTGCCGCGAGCTTGGCCAGCAGGTCACCTTCCATGACCTCTTGCTGCTCGGTGACGAGGAGCTCGACGAGCTGACCACCGAGGCGCGGCGCCAGGCGAGCACGACGGGCGGGTTCTACCAGCACGAGGTGGCGCGACTGCGGCCGCGGCTCGACCAAGCGCACGTCGGCCGCACGCACGTGGGCGGGCGGCTGTTCGTCGAGCTTGGTGGACTCGGGTTGCTTGCAGGCGGCGAGGGCCATGGGGCCCAGCGCCAACGCGAGCGGAAGCACGGTCGACGCCGCGCGGAACGAACGCCGTTTGCGCGGGCCACCCACGGGCGAGGTTCTAACGCCGGGTTTGGGCGCCGGCAACCGAAACAACGCTGACGCGTCGGGGACGGTCAGCAAGCGCGCCGACTCGTGCCACCCTTGCGCGCGATGGTCGAACAGACACACGCCCATGCCATGGGGCTGACCGCGGTGACCGACGATCAATTGCGCACGGTGCTCCGTGGTCTGTACCGCAAGACCCTGCCGTGCCCACTGTCGTTCACCGACCTGACCGGGCACGGGTTACAGGACGTCGCCAGCCCGCTGCTCAACCATATGCGCGGGCTGCCCGAGGACGCGGTGCGGGCGGTGCTCGTCGCCGTGCTCGCCGAGCGACGCGTCGCGGCCAAGGAGCGCGAGGTCCTGCTCGAGCGGTTGTCTCAGGCGATCGGCAACGCCTCGCACTGAGCAGGCCGCTCGCCGCTTGACACTGAACATTCGTATCGATATCGTCCTCGGGGTGGGACGACCTGCGCTCACCCTGCTTCGCTCGCAATCGGCTCCGGCCGTTGGCGAGTCGCTGTCTTCCATCGTCCCGACGGGTCGCCTCGTCGAGCTCTCCACGCCGAGCACCGGACCGAGTGCACGAACGTCGACGGCGGTGACGCTGCTCGCTCACGCCCAGCAGCAGGGCGAGACCGCGGTGTGGCTACAGCCGCAAGGAGGACCGCTGTACCCGCCCGACCTCAGTGAAGCGGGCATCGACCTCGACGCGTTGGTCGTGATCCACGTGCCCGCGTCGTCGGGTCCGCACGGAGCGTGCAAGGCCGCCGAGCTGCTGCTGCGCTCGGGCGCCTTCGGCATGCTCGTGCTCGACCTGACCGCCGGCGTGCCCCCCGGCAGCGGCGAGGCTTGGCAGGGCCGACTGCTCGCGCTCGCGCGACAGCATCAGGCCAAAGTCGTGCTGCTCACCGACAAGCCCTCGCACGCCGCATCCCTGGGACCACTCGTCGGCCTACGCATCGAATCGACCCGCACCGTGGTCGGGGCCGAGTCCAGCGAGCTTGGGCCCGGGTCCGGGGTCGACGGCGTCGTTCCCTTGTCGTCCCC
>Ga0207422_1003761_pt1 | contig 14231 bp, 11 predicted proteins | sample MarCyaLeptolynsp_FD_187757 | JGI IMG/M metagenome (GOLD analysis project Ga0207422, IMG submission 187757) | Marine cyanobacterial communities from Panama - species 1 Leptolyngbya sp. (SPAdes) | ecosystem: Environmental > Aquatic > Marine > Unclassified | place: Panama: Panama City | collected...
CGAAATGGATCAAAAACAGATAATCCTGGACCAGATAGTGCTGGAAACTTTCCTTGGCCAAGGTGCCGTCGGCCATGCCCGCCACAAAAGCGTGATGTGTATAGGCATGCCAGGCGGCCTGGTTCTCAGATTTAAGTCGGTCAAAAAGCATGGGGTCTTGCAGATAACTGATAGGCTCCGGTGACAGGATTTGTTTGTCACCGGCAAGCTCTATTGACTACGGGAAGCGGCATTCGAACGAAACAGTGCCTAAGCGCGCAGCGCGTTCGGATCAGCCGGCTTGATCGCGACGGATTCGCCGCATCCGCAGGCGGAGGTCTGGTTCGGATTGTTGAATACGAAACCGGATCGCAATGTCGTCACTTCGTAATCCATTTCGGTTCCAAGCAGAAACAGCACGGCTTTCGGATCGATAAAGATCTTGAATCCGTCATCCTCGACGACATCGTCCTTCGGATCGATTTCTTCAACATAATCCAGTGCATAGGCCATTCCAGCGCAGCCGGCATTCTTGACGCCGACGCGAACGCCGGCGACCGCCTTGTCTGAATTGGTCATGATTTCGCGCACGCGCGCACGCGCGGCGTCGGTAAGCGTCAGGATACTGAACTTCGGTATTGCGTTCATATCGGTTTCATCCTCACCAGAAATCAAGGGCGACACGGGCCTCGTCGGACATCCTGCTTGGATCCCAGGGCGGGTCGAAAACCATATCGACCTTGACATCGCCGACACCTTCAACCGAAGCGACCGCGTTGTGAACCCAGATCGGCATTTCTCCGGCCACCGGGCATCCCGGCGCCGTGAGCGTCATGTCGATCAGGATTGACCGGTCGTCTTCGATCTCGACCTTGTAGATCAGGCCCAGTTCGTAGATGTCGACGGGGATTTCCGGATCGAAAACCGTCTTGAGGGCTTGAACGATGTCATCGGTCAAGCGATCCAATTCCTCGACGGGAATTGTCGTATCAGATGCCCCTGCAGACTTCGCGCCGATTTCGGCGTTCGGACGCTGCGGGTCTTCCAGGTCAAGTGTTCCAGGCTGATCCACGATAATCCTCGTTGGTTACAGGAAAAAGTCATGCGCCTTTTGCAGGGCCGTCGCAAGCACGTCGATTTCCTCGGTCGTATTGTACATCCCAAAGGAGGCCCTGCAAGTCGAAGTTACGCCAAAGCGCTGCAACAGCGGTTGCGCGCAATGGGTTCCCGCCCGAACTGCCACACCGGATCTGTCAAGGATCGTGGCAACATCGTGCGCATGGGCGCCAACAAGTTCGAACGAGACGATGGCCGCCTTGTCGGGCGCGTTGCCAAAAATCCGCACACTGTTTATCGCCGAAAGGCGCTCATGCGCGTAAGATTTCAACGTCTGCTCGTGCGCGGCAATCCTGTCCCTTCCTACCTCATCCATATAGTCAAGCGCAGCACCCAGTCCAATAGCCTGAACGATCGGTGGCGTACCGGCTTCAAACTTGTGCGGCGTTTCACCATAGGTCACGCCTTCTTCGGTGACGTCCCGGATCATTTCCCCGCCACCATTGTAGGGCGGCATGGCGTCGAGATGTTCTCGTTTTGCGTACAGCACGCCGATCCCGGTTGGCCCGTAAACTTTATGACCGGTAAAGACATAGAAATCGCAATCCAGGTCCTGCACATCGACAGGCATGTGCACGGCTGCCTGGCTGCCGTCCACCAGGACCGGAATTCCCCGTTCGTGGGCGATACGGCAAATTTCCTTGATCGGCACGACAGTGCCTGTGACATTGGAAAGGTGGGTGATGGCGATCATCTTGGTGCGGTCGCTGAGAAGGGCAACCAGGGCATCCAGATCGAAGGTTGCATCCTCTTCAATCGGAGCCCATTTGATAACCGCGCCATTGCGCTCGCGATGGAAATTCCACGGGACGATATTGGAATGATGTTCCATGATCGAAAGGACAATTTCATCGCCCTCCCCGATCACCATTCCACCAAAAGACTGCGCCACGAGATTGATCGCTTCGGTCGTTGAACGCGTGAAGACAATCTGTTCGTCGCTCGGGGCGTTGAGAAACCGCCGTACCGTTTCTCGTGCGGCTTCATAGCGATCGGTCGCGGTATTGGACAGAAAATGCAGTCCCCGATGGACATTTGCATATTCTTGCGAATAGCTGCGCATGATCGCGTCAAGCACCGTTTGCGGTTTTTGCGCCGACGCGCCGCTGTCGAGATAAACCAGGGGCTTGCCGTATACTTCGCGCGACAGGATCGGAAAGTCCCGCCGCACGGCCTCGACATCATAATCCAGGACAACGGGTGCAATGTCGGCGGTCATCGTCATAACACGGCCCCTTCTCCCAACAGCCAGACCTGGCTCAAGGCTTCGAGATGATCTTCGATCGCCTCATTGCCGATTTCCTCGATCGTTTCCCCGATAAAGGCAAGGACCAGCAGGGTCCGGGCCTGGTCTCTGGGGATACCGCGGGCCATCAGATAAAACAGCAGGTCTTCGTCGATCTGCCCGGTCGTGGCGCCATGGGCACATTGCACATCATCGGCAAAAATCTCGAGCTCGGGTTTGTTCGCAACCTGCGCTTCGTCGGACAGCAGCAGCGTCTGGGTCATCATCTGCCCATCGGTTTTCTGGGCGTCCGGGCGAACGATGATCTTGCCCTGGAACACGCCCTTGGCACGGTCGTCTATCACCGCCTTGAACCGTTCCTGGCTTTCACACTCCGGCACCGCGTGATCGACCAGAAGTGTCAGATCGGCATGCTCCTTGTTGCGCAGCATTGTCACGCCGCGCAGGTTGGCCTGCGATCCCTCTTCGCGAAACGTCACAAAGGATTGCGACCGCGACATCTTCGATCCCATGGTGAAGGTGAAATGGTTGAAATCAGTCTCCGCGCCAACTTCGGTCAATGTGGTGCCAAGGTGCATGGCCGCGTTCCCGCTTCTCTGCAGCTTGACCCATGTGACTTTGGAACCGTCACCGGCAAAGACTTCAAACGCGACATTGCTGTGATGCTCAACACCGTCCGGGCCGACATGCGTTTCCAGCAATGTGAGCGATGCACCGTCGCCGATACGGATCACTGAACGGACATATTGCGACAGCGGGCCGGAACCGACATGAAGAAACACCAGTTCCAGCGCGGAGGGCGCGTCATAACCTGCGTCGACGTCGATCAGAACACCATCGACCATGAATGCGGTATTCAGGTCGAGCGAGGCATCCGCCTTGTCCGGACGCAACTGGGCGACGCGGTCGCTTACATCCCGTCCCTCTCCCAAGGCCGCTGCCAGTCCGTCGACCCTCACCCCGGACAAGCCGGTGTCGGAGAGTTCGGGGAAATAATGCCCATCGGCAAACACGATGCGATGACGGTCGATATCGCCCCAATGCTCGGCATCGGCCAGCGCTTCTCGGGCGGCCTCGAGCGTTGGCCGGTCGCCGATTTCCGGGATCGCTCCAACGAGCGATTTCAGGTCGGTATATTTGTAATCCTCAACGCGGCGGTGCGGCAGACCGGCCTCACGGAGACCGGCAAAGGCTTCTCGGCGCAGGGAGGTCAGGCCGCCGCTTTCATCGGCGAACCGCTCCTCGAAATGGCGCAGCAGGTCCTGCTCCGCCTGTGTCCGGACTATTTTGGGTTTTGCGGTCATGGTCACATCCTCACGCCGCGTCGGAAACGTATTCGGCATAGCCCTTGGCCTCGAGCTCCAGCGCCAGGGATTTGTCACCGGTTTTCACAATGCGGCCCTTGGACAGGACATGCACAACATCCGGAACAATATGATCGAGCAGGCGTTGATAATGGGTAATAACGATCATGCCGCGTTCCGGTCCCCGCAATGCATTGACGCCGTCGGAAACGATCCGCAATGCATCGATATCAAGCCCGGAATCGGTTTCGTCGAGCACGCAGATTTTCGGCTCGAGCAGGGCCATCTGCAGAATCTCGTTGCGCTTCTTCTCGCCACCGGAAAATCCGACATTGAGCGGGCGTTTCAGCATATCGGTATTGATTTGCAGCTCCGCGGCCTTTTCTCGAACCAGCCGCATGAAGTCCGGGGTTGCAAGCTCCTCTTCACCGCGCTCCCGGCGTTGGGCATTCAATGCGGTCTTCAGGAACGTCATGGTCGCGACACCGGGAATCTCGATCGGATACTGGAACGCCAGGAACATTCCGGCAGCGGCGCGCTGATGTGGTTCCATCTCCAGAACGTCCTGGCCGTTAAAGAGGATTTCCCCTTCCGTGATCTCATAGTCTTCTTTGCCCGACAAAACATAGGACAATGTCGATTTGCCCGACCCGTTCGGTCCCATAATGGCGTGAACTTCGCCGGGACGAACCCGGAGATCGATTCCGCGGAGGATTTCATTGCCGTCAACGGCAACATGCAGGTTCTTGATTTCAAGCATAGTTTCGTTCCTTCGTGTGCGGCGTCACGCGCCGGCTTCACCATCCCGATAATCCAGTGTGTTTTCCGTCCGTCCGTTATTGCGAAGGCGCGCCGTCATCGGCGTTCCGTCCACGGACTGGGAAAACACTGCGAATTTGTTTGAATTCGGATATTCAACGACTTCCGGCTGTTCCTTGGTCGAGATCCCGAAACATTTCAGCGTCATGTCGCGGGCGCGGATCGGGTAAGTCCCGGCGCCGTAGACATATTTCCCCGTTCCCTCAACAATCACGAACATCTCTTCGTTGGCATGATGGACGTGAAGCGGAAACGCAGTCTTGCCAGGTTCAACGGCAAAGGGCATGCATCCGGGCATTTCCATGCCGACCGGCTTGCCGCTGGCGCCGATTGTGGCGGCGAAGCCGTCACCCTGGCCAAACGGGAGCGATTCGACATCGCCGATATTGAGAACCGTTTTCGTTTCAGGGTCTGTCAAAGTCACCCTCTTCGATATCCCTGACCCGGGCCCATGCGTCCGATCCGTCGCGGACGGATTGTGACGCACGGTATGTTCCGGTCAGGACAGCTGTGATGTCAGGGGGTCCGCAGGCGACGGCACCATACGTCCGATCGCCAAACAAAGGCGGACCCGCACTCTCCCTTCAGGACCCGTCGTTACCCGACGCTGCCCTCAAGACTGATCGAAATCAGTTTCTGGGATTCGACCGCGAACTCCATCGGAAGCTTCTGGATAACTTCCTTGACAAATCCGTTGACGATCAGCGCGACCGCTTCTTCCGGGTCGAGGCCACGCTGCTGACAATAGAACATCTGGTCGTCGGAGATTTTCGATGTCGTTGCTTCGTGTTCGAACACAGCCGTCGAATTGTTCGATTCGATGTAGGGAATCGTATGCGCGCCGCAGGTCTGGCCGATCAACAGGGAATCGCACTGGGTGAAGTTGCGGGCACTCGACGCCTTGCGGTGCGCGGACACCAGTCCGCGATAGGTGTTGTTCGAATTGCCGGCGGAAATTCCCTTCGAGATGATTTTCGATTTGGTGTTCTTGCCCAGATGAATCATCTTCGTGCCGGAATCGACCTGCTGATGTCCGTTGGAGACCGCAATTGAATAGAATTCGCCAATCGAATCGTCGCCGCGCAGAATACAGCTTGGATATTTCCAGGTGATCGCCGAACCGGTTTCCACCTGGGTCCAGGAAATTTTCGAGTTCCGCCCGCGGCAATCGCCGCGCTTGGTCACGAAATTGTAAATGCCGCCCTTGCCTTCCTTGTCGCCCGGATACCAGTTCTGCACGGTCGAGTATTTGATTTCGGCATCGTCGAGCGCAACAAGCTCGACAACGGCGGCGTGCAACTGGTTCTCATCGCGTTGCGGAGCCGTACAGCCTTCAAGATAAGAAACGTACGATCCCTTCTCGGCGACGATCAGGGTGCGTTCGAACTGGCCGGTGTTACGTTCGTTGATCCGGAAATAGGTCGACAATTCCATCGGGCAGCGCACACCTTCCGGGATGTACACAAACGAGCCATCGGAGAACACGGCCGAATTCAGCGTGGCATAATAATTGTCCGTGACCGGCACGACTGATCCGAGATATTTGCGCACCAGTTCGGGATGATCCCGGACCGCCTCCGACATGGGGCAGAATATCACACCGGCCTTTGCCAGTTCCTCTTTGAAGGTTGTGACAACGGAGACGGAATCAAACACGGCATCGACAGCAATCTTCGGCCGTTCCACACCAGCCAGAATCTCTTGCTCGCTGAGCGGGATTCCGAGCTTTTCATAGACGCGAAGCAATTCCGGATCGACTTCGTCAAGGCTCTTGGGGCCCGGAGCCGATTTCGGTGCCGCATAATAATGAATATCGTTGAAGTCGATCTTCGGATAATCCACCCGGGCCCATGTCGGCTCGGTCATGGTTTTCCAGCGGCGATAGGCATCCAGCCGCCATTCAAGCATCCATTCCGGTTCCTCCTTTTTGGCGGAGATCATCCGGATGATGTCTTCATTCAGGCCCTTGGGGGCCACTTCCATTTCGATATCGGTCTCAAAACCGTATTTATACTGGTCTACATCGATCGCTTTGACCTGATCGATGGTCTCTTGCACTGCAGGCATCGCTCTCTCCATCCGGCGCGGTTTCAAGGGCCGCGGGTTTCGAAGCGGGCGGTTTGAATATCAAGCCGCCTTCGTTTGCCCTTGCGGGCGTTGATTTTTGCAAACCGCCCTAACGGCCTGCAAAAACGATGAAATGTCGTCCCGGGTGGTTGCCCACCCAAGACTTGCGCGGACCGCACCGGCGGCGACCGCATCTTCAACCCCCATCGCCTTGAGCACATGGGAGGCCGAAACCTTGCCTGACGAGCAGGCGGACCCCGAGGATACGGCGATCCCGCTGAGATCAAAATTGATCATCGCGGTCTCGGCGCGAAGTCCCGGGATAGCGAAACAGGTGGTGTTTCCGAGTCGTTCAACATCCTGTCCAAATACTACGCAAACGGGCGCGATACGGTTCAGTTCCGTCTCAAACAGGTCCCTCAGACGGCGTATCTCAGGCCACTCACCTTCAATGTCGTCAAAACTGGATATAGTGGCACCGAAGGCGGCGATAGCTGCGACATTTTCGGTTCCCGCACGGCGGTAATCTTCCTGTCCGCCGCCCCTGATCAAGGCCGGAACGGCAATGTTGCCACGCGTGGCAATCGCGCCAACGCCTTGCGGGCCGCCGATCTTGTGCGCTGACACGGTCACCACATCCACACCGAGATCCTCGACGTCAATCGGCATCTTGCCGAACGCCTGAACAGCATCGCTGTGCAGATATCCGCCATGCGAATGAACGAGATCGCCGATCGCCTGAAGCGGCTGCACAATACCGGTTTCATTGTTCGCGGCCATGACCGAAATCAAGACCGGTGCAGCACATTCGGAAAGCCGGCGTTCAAGTGTTTCAAGATCGACCTGCCCGAGCGGGTTCACGGGCAGGATTTCGATCTGCTCGGGCGGGAATCTGCCACCGGCCAGGACCGACGGGTGCTCAATCGCGCTGACGAACACCCGTTTGAAAACAACATCCTGCTCGTTGATCTTCCAAACCGGACTTAACGCGGTTGCATTGGCTTCGGTACCGCCGCTGAAGAACGTGACCGCTTTGGCCGACAAACCGAGAGCCTGCCCAACAACTTCCCGCGCGGATTCTACGACGCGCCGGGCTTCGCGGCCTTCCTGGTGTACCGACGACGCATTGCCCGCGGACTCCAGCCACCGAACCGCCGCTGCACGCGCCTCCGGACGCACCGGAGCGCTGGCATTATAGTCCAGATATATGCGTTTGCGGCTCATTCGGGTTTCATTCACTCATGTGAAGACGCTAAAATGCTTGAAAAACCGTGCGTCGGACTGTTACAGACCAACCTGCTCCGGATGGATGCGTTCGGTCAGGCACATATCATAGCGCGCTTGCCCATTTTCCGACCACCTTGACGGCTCTACTTTCGAACAGTTCTAAAAAAGAGTTCTACGTATCCCCCGCAATGAAGTCAAGGAACATACGGATCACTAAGGACGCATCGTGCGGGCAGCAGAGCTTGCCGGACACACCAATCCAAGGACAACAAAAAAATGCCTGAAGTCATGTTTGCAGGGCCTGCCGGCCGCATTGAAGGCCGCTTCCAGCCGGCGAAAGACAAGAATGCTCCGATTGCCATGATCCTGCATCCGCACCCGCAATTCGGCGGAACCATGAACAATCAGTTGATCTATCGGCTGTACTACATGTTCGCAGAGCGCAATTTTGCGGTCTTACGCTTCAATTTTCGCGGCGTGGGGAGAAGCCAGGGCACGTTCGACCACGGCCAGGGCGAATTGTCCGATGCGGCCGCTGCTCTGGACTGGGTCCAAACCATCCATCAGGACGCCCGGGCCTGCTGGATCGCCGGATTTTCTTTCGGGGCCTGGATCGGCATGCAATTGCTGATGCGCCGTCCCGAGGTCGAAGGATTCATGTCGATTGCACCGCAGCCCAACCTGTATGATTTCTCGTTTCTGGCCCCCTGCCCTTCCTCCGGTCTCATCGTCCACGGCGATGCGGACAAGGTTGTACCGCCAAAGGACATTCAAAACCTTGTGGAAAAACTGAAAACACAGAAAGGCATTGTGGTCGATCAACAGACGATCGAGGGCGCCAACCATTTTTTCGAAGGATACAATGATCAGCTCGTCGACACCTGTGCCGACTATCTCGACCGTCGTCTTGACGAACTCGGTTTTGCGCCCGAGGGCTGAGCAGAGGCGCGATTGACCTGATTCAGATGAGATGAAGTGCAAATCAACCGCGCATCCTTGAGAGCGCACCCTGGCAAACCTCTGATGGCCGGCGCCGCTGGACACTTGCGAAACGGGCCGGACGATCACATCGGAGATGCAAGCCGTCCGCCGGATGCAGCGACCGGGATTCCGGTCGTTCCCGGAAACGTTAACGCAAGGCCCTTTTTCGAACGGATTGCGCAATAGGCAAAAGCCTGCGCTTCAATAAAATCCGCGGAAAGACCGGCTTGATCCATGGTCAGGACCGGGATTCCCAATTCTTCCGCCAGATGTCGCAACAGGACCGGATTTCGGGCGCCGCCGCCCGATATCAGGACGGAGGCCGGCAGGCGTGCAAAACGGCGGAGGCTTGTTGCCAGTGTCTTGACGGTAAAGGCCGCCAGTGTCGCTGTCCCATCGGCAAGGTTCAAATGGGACACCGGATCGAGAGAAAACGCATCGCGGTCCAGGGATTTGGGCCATTTCTGATCGAAATAAGGATTGTCCAGCAACGCCATCAGGGCCGCCTCGTCAACACGACCCTTGGCGGCCAGGATGCCGTCTTCGTCGAAATCGGCCCCGGTATGCCGTTTGACCCAATCGTTCATAAGCGCATTTCCAGGACCGGTGTCGCAGGCGGCCAGATGTCCGTCAGCGCCAATCCAGGTCGCATTGGCAACACCACCGATGTTAACGATCGCAGCCGGCAGATCGAGGTCGAGATGGTGTGCCACGGCCCGATGGAAGACCGGGGCAAGCGGCGCACCCTGGCCGCCCCCGGCGACGTCGTCGGCCCGCATGTCGTGGACGACCGGAAGTCCGCAGGCAACCGACAGGGCTTTCGCGTCGCCAATCTGAACAGTCAATCCTCGGTCCGGAGCGTGAAACACAGTCTGGCCGTGAAATCCAATCAGGTCGACAGGCCCGGATTTCGCCAGGAGTCTGTCGATCACGGCGCTGTGGCGTCTGGTTATGCACTCTTCGGCAGCGCCGAGGACGCCGGGGCGCGCATCCCTGTCTGTCAGCTCTTGCGCGGCATCCATGGCCCGGCGGATCAACATCCGGTCCGCATCCTCATACGGTTGGTAATCCGTGGGGCCCAGCGCCTTGATTGCGTGGCCGTCGGATTCCAAAATTGCCGCATCGATGCCATCCATGGAAGTTCCGCTCATCAGCCCGAGCGCCCGAATCGTTGGCTCCGTCATGAGATTCTCCCGTGTGTTCCCGTCAATTCTCGGCTATAGAGCATCGGACCGAGAAACACACACCGTTCCTCGATGATTTCCGATGCCGGAACAGAACCATAGGGCAACCGACCGATCAATGTCGGAATATGCCGCCCTGAACCCCGAAGCGCCATTGGACCCGTGATCTCTGCCTGCCGGATCGTGGGTCTCAGGCAAACCTGTTGACAGACAATGAGCCAGTTCAAATCCGAATTTCTAAACGTGTTGTCCGAACGCGGATTCATACATCAGATATCAGATCCTGAAGCCCTGGATGCGGCGCTGCTTGCCGAGACGGTGTCGGCCTATATCGGTTTCGATTGTACCGCGCCGAGCCTTCATGCGGGAAGCCTGGTCCAAATCATGATGTTGTACTGGATGCAGCAGACCGGGCACCGGCCGGTTTGCCTTATGGGCGGCGGAACGACCATGATCGGCGACCCCTCCGGCAAGGATGAGAGCCGACAATTGCTGACACCGGAAAAGATCGAAGAGAACAAGGAGGGGATCAAGAAGATCTTTGCCAGACTGCTGGCCTTCGGTGACGGTCCCAAGGATGCAATCATGCCGGACAATGCGGAATGGTTGTTGAACTTGAATTACGTCGAACTTTTACGGACTGCCGGGCGCCATTTGTCCGTGAATGAAATGATCAAGCGCGATTCGGTCCGCATGCGCCTGGAGCGCGAGCAGCATCTTTCGTTCCTCGAGTTCAACTACATGGTGCTGCAAGCGTACGATTTCGTCGAACTCAACCGCCGTTACGGCGTGACGCTTCAGATGGGCGGGTCTGACCAGTGGGGCAACATCGTTTCCGGCATCGATCTCGGGCGCAAGATGGCAGACACCCGCCTGTTCGCCCTGACCACGCCCTTGCTGGCGACCAGTTCCGGCGCAAAGATGGGCAAGACCGCCTCCGGCGCCGTCTGGCTCAACCCGGATATGCTCGGCCCCTATGAATATTGGCAATACTGGAGAAACTGCGAGGACGCCGATATCGGCCGTTTTCTGCGCCTTTTCACAACATTGCCGATGGCCGAGATCAAGCGCCTTGAAGTCCTCGAAGGATCGGAACTGAACGAAGCCAAGAAAGTATTGGCCACGGCAACAACGGCCCTGGTTCATGGTCGCGAAGCCGCAGACAGCGCATCGGAGACCGCCCGTCTGACTTTCGAACAGGGACAGGTCTCCCAGGATCTGCCGACAGTCGAGATAAAGGCAAGCGACCTCAACGAGGGCATGGGCGTCCTGGCGGCTTTCGTCGCCGCCGGTCTGGCATCGTCCAACGGCGAAGCGCGGCGTCACGTACGCGGCGGCGCAGTGCGGATCAACGACACGGTTTGCACCGACGAACGGGCGCGCATTTCAGCGTCCGACATTACCGACGACGGCATTGTCAAGCTGTCTTTCGGCAAGAAGAAACATGTCCTTCTTCGACCGAACTGATGGTGCTGCAACGCTGATTGTCCGGAAAACAGCAAACGGACGGCCCCGATTGCGAGCCGTCCGTTTTATTTGAACTCAAAGATTTTCCGGAAGATCCCCGGCGCCAATGCGGACGCCGGATTGATCAGCAGCGCCGGGTCGTTGATCGGGCCGCTGATTCGGAAAGTCACGCCGACCAGACCGCCATGCCGCCCTGCACCCATCAGGGTTCCGATGACCGGGATCTGGCCGAAAAGATTGTTCAGGCCGTAAACGGGAATCATTGTTCCGGTCATCGCGACCTGCTGTGATTTCAGGTTGATATCGCCTGCAAACGATCCGCCGACAAGCGGGCTGCGCACAAACGCTTCAGTCACCTTGAGCTGACTGCCGGATTTATCGAACGATGCACGAAACTTTTCGAATCCGGTTTTTGTTTCCGTTCGATCGGAGACCGGGATTTTGGAGCCGTCTTCACGGACATTCAGCCGTTTGCTTGTTTCCGCGAAGCGCTCGGAAAACTCCTTGGTTGTCTGCATCGTGAATTCGGTGATCGTGATATGGCCCCGGATCCGGCCTTGCCGATCAGTCGTATATTGCAGGAAACCGTCGCCGTTCTCGACGCTTTGGTAGATGTTCAGGAACCTCAACAAAGAGCCACTGTCACTTGTCGTGACCGTCATCGATGCCAGATCGCCCTGCGACTTTCCCGATGCCTGAGTAATTCCCGATTTTCCAATATCTGCCTTCGCTCTGAACGTGTCGATCCTGTTGTTGCGAAACGTCATCTCGCTGACGACATTCCGAAGCGATTCGCCGTTGAAACCGATCAACTTGCCAGCCTTTACCGTGACTTTGTATTGCTCCTTGACGACGCCGCCCGCATTGCTCGTGGCCTGCTGGGACTTGACGGTCTTTATCAACCCGCGTCCATCAAACGTCTTCGCGGAAAAATCGACAACATATTTTCCCTTGCCAACCAGTTTTGCCGTCAGGCCCGCCGCATCGCCCTTCCGTACGGCAAATCTATGCAGATCCGCCTCTTCCAATCGCCCGTCGCCGTTGATGACGATCCGGCCTTCGATCACGGCGTCTCCCGCCACCATTTTGAATTCATCGAGAATCTGGCGTTTTCCGTCCTTGCGCAGCAGGAAAGTCGCGCGTCCCGGAATGCCCTTGGCTTTGGTCCAGCCGAACACGGGTATGTTCACGATCGCCGTTTTCAGGTCCACGGCGACCTGCTGATTTCCAGTTGCCAGAACACCGATCCCGACCGCGACAGGTCCCCTGAGCACGTCTCCAAGGTCGATGCCGCGGGCAATGCGTTCCTTTTCGCTGAGCGTCAACGTAAGGTCCCCGTTCATGGCGGACGACGGGTCGCCGAACGGTTCGGTCAGCTGAATGTTGGCGCGCACTCCATCCAGGGTCGCGATCCCGGTCATCGTCACCATTTTCGGATCGATGACAACGGTGACGTCCGCCTTCTCGATCGAACGGCCGTTGATCGGCTCCGAACTGCTCAACTTTTCAAATTCCGCGTTGACGACCCAGTCCACATCCTCCGGCAATATCTTCTTCTTCAAAGGAAAACTGGCATCGACCGTTGCGGAAATCCTGCCGGAAAGCGCCTCGGACGTCACCCCAAGCCGGTCCAGCGCGCGAACAGGTTCCTGATCGGCAATTGACCCCACAACGGCATTGTCGCCTTCCACTGTGAAAGTGACTTTGCCCCGACGTTCCGGTGAATAGACGTCTTCGATCCTGAAGCGCCCTTTCGATGCGTTGGCGGTTTTTCCGCCGGGCGTCGTGAACGTTGCCGCCGCAACATCGAGATCGAAGACGCGCCCGGACATGGATGCGGCACCGTTTGCGTTGTGGACGCGGGACATTTCGCCGAAGGATTTGATAGTGAGGCCCGAGAAATCGAATTCCAGATCGACGGCCTCGTCCGCACCGGACGACGTTTCCGGCTTCCCATCGGTCATCTCCGGGCCAAGCGACACATCGATCCGTGCCCGGTCGACAACCCCGTCGATCACGTTGTTCAGCATCCATCTCCGGGTTCCGCCGGCAATGAAGGACGGCCATATCCTTTTTAGAACGTGAGAATGGATGCGGCCGAAATTGCTCGCGCCGCTGATCAATATTCCAGCCTCAAGAAACATGAAGGACCCGACCCCTTCAATCGGCGCCTGCGGAGAAAGCACGGAAAAACGATCGACTTGAACGGTTCGCTCGCGCGGCAGGACGGACCCGGATGCGACAACCTGTTCCAGAATCACCGGTGCGCCGGGAACATCGGAAGGATTGACAATCATGTCTTGCGCCGACAATTGGAAAGTCCAGGGATTGAGGGGATCTTTTCCATCCGGGCGCAGCGTGCCTTGCAGGTCAATGACTGAATCTCCGAACTCCGCATGGGCCTTGGAAATCTGGAACCATGTTTGTTCCGCGTCCCATGCCAATTCGAGTTCCGCTTTCTTGAGAAAGGTGCTGTCCCGCAGACCGAGCGGAATCGTTCCGGGACCGAATTCGGCCCCGAACCTTACATCGCGAATGCCGTAGTCCGATGTAAAATCACCAAACGCGCTCAAATCGACCGGGAGCCAGCCAATTCCGTCCGTTGGACCGGCCATCGCCTTGGGCGACAAGGGAAAAGCGAAGCCGCTTACCGAAAGCGACATTGCATGACCCTGATCGCCCGAATTGGAGGGAGCGCGTTCGAAGGCAACGTCGAATGCACGCTTTCGCGCGGTTTGCCCGGTCAAAACAACGGATATCACATTGCCGGCGTCAGACACGCTTGCCAGACCAGCCACACCGTCCAGCCATGGTCGCGGTTTGTCGTCATCGGCGGAAAGC
>Ga0207422_1003764_pt1 | contig 14198 bp, 13 predicted proteins | sample MarCyaLeptolynsp_FD_187757 | JGI IMG/M metagenome (GOLD analysis project Ga0207422, IMG submission 187757) | Marine cyanobacterial communities from Panama - species 1 Leptolyngbya sp. (SPAdes) | ecosystem: Environmental > Aquatic > Marine > Unclassified | place: Panama: Panama City | collected...
GCACCATCGCTCGAAGCAGGGGGGCATGGCTGTGGATTTTGTTTCTCTCATCGAACGAGAACTGACCTAAAATGATTGCTCTGTCTACTTTAACTCCTCCACAGAGTCTTTTTTCGCTAAAGTACCACTACGGAAATACGCCATTTCCCAGGCATTTCATTTTTTGTCCTGTACAGAACCCCACACCCTTTTGTTCAATCTCGCTCTCACCGTTCAAATGGCGAACCGCTTAACAAGGAATTAAAACATCGGCACGCTTGAGAACCCTTAAATCTTCCTCATCGAGTTCGACTGGCGTACCGCTACGAATGAGTTCGGCAAAGTCTTCATTAGGAACCATAATGCAGAGAGTATACAAACGCTCTTGACCGGTATTGCGAATCTCGTGGATTCCGGTTGGTGGAACGAGTAAACTGTCTCCCGTACGAATCGAAACTGTTTTGCCATCGCAACTTGCCATTCCCGTCCCTTTGAGAACAAAAAACATTTCCACGGCGATTTGGTGACGGTTGGGAGGAGTTTTGCCGCCGGGATCGAAAATTTCAACGCACAGAGTCAGGGAAGCATTGGCACTCTTGGGATCGAAAACAATGGCGAGACGATTTGTATCGCCGGGACTAATGCGATAGGCTTGGTAGTCTGTTGGAGACTTGACGACCGAGAGCATACAGCGATTGCTAAAAGGTTCTGAATTTGCGATTGTCATTAGATTTTTCTCTCAAGTTAGCGAGATTGAATAGCTTGTTGAATTTTGCTGGAGTCCGTAACAAAACCAAAACATTGATTGACGTTATATAGGGTAGCTTGGTAACAATAATCAGGAGACGTTGTTGCCGCACAATCGCGAATCAAAATGCAATCGTAGCCGAGAAAATTGGCATCTTGTAAAGTTGCCATAACGCATTGATCGATGTTCACGCCAGCAAAGAAGAGAGTTGTTCTCCCTAGGTTGCGAAGAATGCTGTCGAGAGGCGTGTCCAAAAACCCGCTCATTCGGTATTTATCAACACAAATATCTTCTGGTTTTTGTTCGAGTTCTTCGACGACCGCAGCAGCCCAACTTCCTTTTGTTAGCACTGGTTCGTTATTTTTAGGTAAAGGATCGCCTAAGCCAATTCCCAGTCCTGTTGGGTTGTAAACGTGGCGCAATCCCGGACTGATGTTGAGGAGATCGGGACGGTTTCCCCAGTTGACCCAGAGAATGGGAATCTGGAGCGATCGCGCTGCGGGGAGTAACTGGCGCAACGGTTCAATTGGCTCTCTCGCAGGGGTGACATCCACACCGATATGGGCGAGCCAACCATCAGGGTGACAGAAATCATTTTGCATATCCACCACCAAGAAAGCTGTCTTCGCGACATCCAAGCGCAGCGTTTTGGTCTCAGTTTGCAGCGTAATGGGGTGGGGTTTGAGCGGGGGACGGGTGAGATCGGCGATCGCGTCATTCACCTGCCAAGCGTTTGGCGGTACGCCTAAAGTCTGTAACGGTTTATTCATAAAAGAAAATTCTGCTGCCTCTTTTTTCAATTAAGGCAGAGCGATCGCGCGAATCGAATATTTTTTAGCGATTTTTAAGACCCGTACAACGCAAGTGCGATCGCTCTTACCCCGCGATCGCAGCAACACGGAAACTGTGACCTTGTACCCAACCCGGTCTTGGGAAACAGGCTATAGATCGTAGTATGAAGACGACTGACTTCAACATTCTATTCTGCTGTCTGGAGTCGCATTCGGGGGATCGCATCTAAGCTGCCTTTACAAGTAACAACTGAATGAACGCAAACTGGAATCCAACATCTGTCTACAATCGCTACTTTAGCACTGGCTCCTACCAGGCGAGATACCCAACTCCCAATCCCCAGAGTCTCGATCTCCTTCTCAAATATTGTCAAAATGCTCGCAAAATCCTGGATTTTGGGTGCGGGAATGGACGATATACCCTACCGCTCCTCCAACAAACTTCCGCCCAAGTTGCGGCCTGCGATATTTCGCCAACGGCGATCGCACAGCTCAAATCCCGACTCGATGTCTTAGCTCCCCATATTGCTCAAAGAGCGATCGTGGTGGAAGGAGATGGGGACAAACTGGAGTCGCTCTTCCCCTTTGATGTCGTTGCGGTGATGTTTGGCGTGCTGTCCCACATTGCCTATCGCAAGACTCGCCTGCAACTCTTGCAGCGCTTACGACAGCTCATTCCGCCTGGGGACGGCGGTCGATTAATCGCCAGCGTTCCCAATGCCGGTCGGCGTTTTTGGGGCCGACAAATCCAGTACGAGCTGCTCAGAAGGCTAAATCAAGCGGCCGAACCCGCGACCGAACCTGGAGATATCCTTTACGAACGGCCGTTTTTGCAACCGCCAGATTCCCTCTACTACCACCTATATACGGTTCAATCTCTCCAGCACGAATTGCACTTGGCGGGTTTTTGCGTGGAAGCGATCGCGGCAGAGAGCATGTTTCCCGAAACTTGGATCGCGCATTCTCCGAGATTGAGTCGCTACGATCGCGCTCTGTGCGCCTCCCTTCCTGCTCGTTGGGGATACGGCATTATCGTTGTTGCGCGCTAGCCTCAGGAGCCGGAGCAATCCCATGGCGACCCCAATAACAACGAAGCGCAAGCTGCAATATCAAGGCTACGGGGAAGAAAGTCCCAGCGTTTGGGTGCGGGAAACGTTCGGTTGGGCCAAGATTTACGATCGCGCTGCCCAATCGATCTTGACGAAAGCCACGGGTTTTATCAATGCCTATGATTTCACCTTAAATCCTTATCATGGCTGTCAATATGGGTGCAGTTATTGCTACGCGGCGGCCTTCAGTCCCAACCGCCAAATGCGCGAAGATTGGGGAAATTGGGTGATTGTTAAAAATAATGCGACCGAGATCTTAGAGAAAGAGTTGCAGCGGTGGGCAAAGAAACAGGGCGATCTCTCGCCGAGCATCTATATGAGTAGCGTTACCGATCCCTATCAGCCTCTTGAGTCCAAGCAGCGACTCACCCGACAGTTACTAGAGGTGATGCTCCCCTATCGCCCCATCTTAGTCATTCAAACCCGCAGCCCCCTGATTGCGAGGGATATCGATGTGTTGCAACGCTTCAAGTACCTGCGGATCAATATGAGTCTTCCGACCGGAAGCGAAGGGGTGCGGCGAGATTTTGAACCGCGCTCGCCCAGCATTCGGGCCAGACTCAATGCACTTCGCAAAATTAAGCAGGAAATTGACCCCAATAAAGGTTATGTCCCCAAACTTTCGGTTACCATCACGCCGCTGCTACCAACTTTTCCGGAAGATACAAGGAGATTTATCGAACAACTGACAGTTGCCGATCGCGTTGTCATTCAAGAATTTCATGAAAGTAGTGCGCGATCGCCGATCGCTTCTACTCGCCCCGATGCTCTAGCGCTTAAAAAGAAGTATGCCTGGTGGTACGATAACGAGCAAGAACGGTACCAGCAGTTCAAAGCACAATTGAACTCGCAGTTGCAGGGTGTCGAGGTGAAGGAAGGCAAGGAAGGCTTTGGCTATGAGTAATTTTTTCAACAATTGGTTGCGATCGCGCCGCTTTCGCAAAGCCTTGAAACAAGGAGATACTCAACTTGCTCAGAAAATCTTTGAGGAAATTGGACGATCTGGAGCTAAACTTTCCGTTCTTGAAAAGCTTTTTAAAAAACAACTTCATACCGAACAAGATCTGAAATCTCGCGTTCACGAAAATCTCAATTTGCGACAGCGAGTTCAGCAACAATATCAAGAACTCGATGAGTTAGAAGCGAAATTGGGTGATTTAGGAAGGAGCGATCCGAGCCTGAAACCCAATGTTGAATTTGTTCGAGAAGTGCGCGATCGCTTCCAAATCGCGAGAACAGAAGGAGATGAGTACAAACTTCAATGCACGAGCATCGATCTTGCAGTTTTTGAAGAATTTGAGCGGCAATTAGCCGATCATCTCCAAGAAGAATTTAGTAAATTTCCCGCCTCAATGCTACGCGACGAGCTGGCAAAAGCAAATGCCGATCTTGATAAGCTCAAAAAAGGCCAAGATCCTGAATATAGCTTTCGTCTCACCCCTCACGTCTATTTTTTGCGCTACTTTTTAGACCATGTTTATGGTGGCTATCTCGCTTGGTTTTTAATCTACCAAAACAGCTTACTCAAAGATTCGCTGAATGTTCTCGATATTGGTGCAGGTGCGGGAACCTTAGCCTATAGTTTTGCTCTTTTTCTCAGCAGTTTGAGTGAGTTTGAACAATCACCGCCTTTACATTGGTCGTACTATTCTCTCGATCGACAATCCAACTTACAATTTCGCGGCTTGCAATTTTGGCAGCGATTTATCGAGAAACAGATCGTCCAAACCAACGCTTTTTTTCGATTCGATACCCATGACTTACTTGAAAGCGAGACCAACCGTGAAAAAATTCCCGATCGCTTCTTTGATTTCATTATTCTTTCCCATTGCATTTTTGCCGATCCGCAAGAGAGGAAAGACTCAAATCAGTGCTATAAAGACATCTTTGCCAGCAAACTACAAAAAACAGGCTATGTCCTCATTATTATTCAAGACAAGCGACTATTTTTTGCCAATGAGGTCTCTTTGAGCGAGGATATTGAGAGCGAGCAACAAGTCATGCATCAATTTTTAAGCGAAATGGGATTGAGTTTGGTTTGGTATAAATACTTGACCTCAACGCCACAAAGAACATCAATGAACGAGTCTGATTTTGCTCGGTTTGCCCGCGAAAATCTCCCTCTTCAACAGGCAATAAATCCTTTGCGACGAGAATATTTGCAACAACCGTTTGACTCCAATTACGTTTTAGATGACTACGTTATCTTGGCACAGCCGGGAATAGGGGATAGGGAGTAGAGAGTAGGGAGATGGGGAGTTGGGGAATTGGGGAATTGGGGTATTGGGGCGATCTTCATTGAGCATGGAACTTGTCCCTATTGCCTGTTCCCTGTTCCCTCAATTCTGAACTCTGCACAGCAGTACTAGGGAAGAATCTCGACCTGTGTTCCGCGACGGACAAACCGATAAATTTCATCGACATCGCGATTTTTGAGAGAAATACAGCCCAACGTCCAGTTGGAGCGCTCCTCCACTAAAGCATCCTCTCCTGCCGGTACGCCGTGAATCCCAATTTGACCGCCAATTGGCAGTCTTGCATCGATTTGACCTGCTTGCTTCGCCCGAAGGTGCTTTCGCCAAGATTGCGGCGTGGGATAATCCAACCAAATAAATTTTGACCAGGCGCGATGGGGATATAAATCGCGGACTGGGTAAATGCCTTCGGGGGTTTTGCGATCGCCCTCGTGTAGTTTATCGCCCTTGGGTTTGCTGCCAAAAACAACGGCATAGGATTTAATCGGTTGCAAGTTGTAGAACACAGTCAATCGATACTTCGATTTCTCCACCAAGATCGAAATGTTGTCCCGTTCGATCTCCTCCCCTAACAGTTCTGATAAGGGATATTCATCATTCAAGCGATCGCTTCCCTCAAGGACAGGATGAAGGCGCGGTTCGGGTTGGCAAGCCGTCCCGCAAAATACGTTAGGAATGACTTGTGGGGACATCACCAACCCCAGTCGAGCGAGCAGCAGATACAGTGCTGCACCGCACCCGACTAAGAAAATTGCAGGGAGCCAGCGTTTTTGAGTTCGACTCTTTTTCTTGTGCTTGGGTTTTTGCGTCATCTCCTCGTTTCCTCACTTGTTTGACAGGACTGATGTACCCAGAGGATTGAAAATGCTTGTAATTTGATGATTCAGGGTGCAAGCATTGTGCCCCTCTCTCCCACTCCCGAAAGCGATGAGGTACGCGGCGTAAGTCTCGACCCTCTAACGCTTACCCAGTTGCGCGATCGCTTCCACCAAACGATCGATTTCCTCCGGTAGGGTGAAGTAATGGACGCAGGCGCGAATGCAGTCGGGGTGGAGGAGAGTTCGCAGGCAGAACCCTTGCTGTTCTAGGGTTTGGACGGCCCGTTTGTGAGGAAGATTGCTGGTTAACTCAAAAGAAACCAGTCCTGCTTCGGGGGGAGAGGTTTTCAAACAGCGAACGCCCTCTAACTCCGATAACCGCTTCCAAAGATAGTGACTGTTGCGGCAAATTTGCTGATAGCGTTCCTGAGGCGATCCCCAGCTTTGATGAGTGGCGATCGCTTCGTGCAAGCCGACAAATAAAGGGACGGAAGACGTGGCGACCTCAAACTTTTGCCCGTCGGGTTTCCAGTCTTTGGGGTTGCCGCGATCGTCCTCCAGGATACCGCGCCAGCCGATGAACGTGGGTGCTAAGGCAGTTCTCGCTTCCGGACGCACGTACAACCCCCCAGCACCGGCCGGGCCGCACAGCCATTTATGGCCGGTGAAAGCATAGAAATCGGCTTCGAGGTCGGCGAGACGGAGGGGAAGAGAACCCGCCGATTGCGCCGCATCGACGAGAACGCGGACGGGGTTGCGACTGGCGTAGCTGTGGCAACATTTCGCAATCTCGGCGAGGGGCAAGATTTGCCCCGTATTCCACAGCAAGTGAGACAGCACCACTAAGCGGGTGTTGGGGTGGAGGTACTGCTCGATAACCGCCGTTGGATCGCCCTGATTCAGGGTTTCCATGATGGGACAGCTCGAAACTTCGACCCCAAAGCGGCGCGAGATTTCGCCCGCAGCAGCGACAATTCCAGGATGCTCGCAGTCGGTGAGAAGGATGCGATCGCCCGCTTGCCAATCAATCCCCCACAGGGCAATATTGCAGCCAACGGTGACGTTTTCGGTGAGGGTAATCGTTTCCGGTTGCACGCCTAACTCCGCCGCGATCGCGCTCCTGGCCTTCATCCCTTGTTCGGTCAGCCATTGATTCATCGCCCCAGAAAAGGGGCCCCGCTCTTGAATTGTTTCGTAAGCTCGATACATGGCTTCTAACGCGGGACGCGGTAGAGGTCCCTGACCGCCGAAGTTAAAATAGGCTTTGTTGGCGAGAGCGGGAAATTGCTGGCGATGTTGTTCGGTTTGGGCAATTGCGGCGGAGAGAGTCATTACGGTTTGGTTTTCATACTTTTAACTCAACCTCCACCATAGAACAGGACGGATACCGAGAAAATGGAACTCACCTATCGAGCCGCAGTACGAGAAGATTCGGGCGCGATCGCGGCCGCGATCGCAGAAGCTTCTGATGGCTTGGTCGATTTTTTGCTGCGAGATCTGGTTCCCGATCGCTCGGCGACAGAACTGCTCCAAGCCGAGGTGGAGCGACCCAATAGCATCGATTCCCACTGCAATACCGATGTCATCGCCTGCGACGGACAGATTATTGCGATCGCGGTTAGTCTCCCCGCCTCCCAGCAAAAATTAACCGCAGAAATGGAAGCCTTTCTTCCTGAAGATCGTTTGAATGCAATGCGAGAGTACTACCAGAGTCGCGTTGAGGAGAGTTGGCTGCTCGATACCCTTTGGGTAGACTCAACCTTTCGCGGCCGGGGACTTGGCTCCCAACTCATCGCTCAAACGAAGGCGAAAGCCACAGCAAAAGGGTTTCCCTCGCTCAGCCTAGCTGTTTGGGCGGACAACGATCGCGCCCTTCGCCTGTACAAACGCCACGGGTTCCAAACCGTCAAACAAATCGCGATTGCGCCTCACCCCCACCTTCCCCACTCCACCGGCTTTCTGTTGCTGAACTGTCCCCTCTAGCCTCACCATTGACAATCCCTTTATGCTGAAGAGGCAGGACACGTATTGGGAACGCAAAGGAAATGGCAAAGACGGTCGTACCCCAGCTTGATTTTTATCCCCCTCAACAAAATCCATTGGTGACTCGCCTGTTTCAAAGCGTTTCACCCCTCATTTCGCACTTTTTCTTTCAATTTGACCTCAAAGTTCCTACAGCCGATCTCGAAAAAGTTGCAGCACTCGGCTCCGAACGACTGGTTTTCATGCCCAATCATCCTTCGTTTCAGGATGGAATCGTTCTTTTTCGGCTCTCAACTCGCTTGGGAGAACTCTTCCACTACACGATCGCTTGGGAAAATTTCCGAGGGTTGCAGGGGAAACTGCTGCAAATGGGAGGGGGTTACTCCATTCGTCGAGGCGTTGGCGATCGCGCCAGCATTTCCCAAACCCTCCAGTTGCTGTCCCGACCCGCCTGTCGCCTCGTTATCTTCCCAGAGGGAGGCTGTTCGTTTCAAAATGATACCGTCATGCCGTTTCGCACCGGAGCGATTAAACTTCCGTTTCAGGCGATGAATCGACTGGCGAAACAAGAAGCCAGCATTCCCAATTTTTATCTCATTCCCGTGAGTATCAAATATCGCTATACCAGTCCCATGCACCGCACCATCGACGACACCCTCCGTCGGCTCGAAACCGCCTTGCACCTTTCTCCCGCCGCCACTGCAGAGTTTTACCCTCGCTTGCGAACCGTCGCCGAGCAAGTCATGGGAAATTTGGAGCGAGAATATAACCTCAACAGCACCCCAACGATGCAACAAGATTGGAACCAACGTATTGAGGCGATTAAAACTCACATCTTACAAACTTGCGAGGAAAAGTTAGAGCTGTCCCCAGCCCCCAAGTTACCCGCGAGGGAGCGCGTTTATCGCATCCAAGCGGCCCTAGAGTCCCGCACCGAAGTCTTGGAAAACAACGAGTTTTGGACGGACGATTCAATTTACAAAGCTTCGATGCGCCTGCTCAACTTCGATGCCATTTACGACGGCTACGTGGCCGCCGCACCCACCCCAGAGCGCTTCCTCGACACGCTGACGCGGTTAGAGCGAGAAGTGTTTGGCATCAATCAACCGGCCCCAAAAGGACACCGCCACGCGATCGTTCGTCTGGGCGAGCCGGTGAATTTAAAAGACCGATTTGAGGCTTACAAAGAGGATAAGACCGGGACGGTGGAAGCGATCGCCCAAGAGGTTCAGCAAGCCGTTCAAGGAGGGTTGAATGCCATTAACCTATTATAGATGCTCTTGAGCGACGTAGAGACAAGAAAGTCTGTTGCTTGAGTTGACGGCTAGTTAGCAGACTCAACCTGTTCTTCAATTGTTAATCGCAGTGCTTTTTTCAGCTTGAACCAAGAGGTTCGCAACTTCCAGAACTTACTGGTTTTCATCGCCGAGATGATTTTTTTCGCTTGCTTAATTCGATCGTGAATTGGCTGCTCGGAATCAAGATGCAAGTTAATTTCGTCGCCAATCGGCAATCCGATGAATTGCTTAATTCGCAGCCAAATCGAGCGCAACTTCCAGAACTTACTGGTTTCCATCGCCGCGATCGCAGTTGTGAGTTTCCGGAGTTGAAGTTGCTGCTGCTCTTCATTGAGAGGAACGGGAACGCCTTCATCGCCTTTTAAGCGTCTTTGTTCGGCGATATACTCTTCAATCACATAAATCGAAACATCTCGCACCACATCGGGCATACTCATCACATCCGTCTCAAGCAAGTTCAGTCCCTCGAAAGACTGCGGGATCGCAAAGTAATAACCGCCAAAAGCAACAACGTTGTACCCCGCTTCCGACTTGATCAAGCGAGGAATATCCGATCCTGCTGATTGGTCGTCAAATTCTCCAGCGTTTCCTCCCTGAGTGGAGAACCGCTTTAAAGAGTCAAGGGAATCGGAGAAGATAACCCCTTCGGGTACGGAAGAAGCGATATTGTTGAGATTGATTTGCCCTAAACTTTGAGGAAGTGCGTAGTAAAGTCCTCGGTAGTACACATAATTAATTTTCCGAATGGCATCGCTACCCACAAGCTGAGGATCTGAGGAAGCAGCAGGAGCAGTTGCGTCTGCATGACCGCCTTCTTTTGCCAGTAGCGACTTCACATAGCGAATCGCATCTTTAGCATTGTTAAAGCTATATGCACCGGGTTTTTGGGCGATTAATCCCGATGTCCACTCAATCTCTTCCGTTTCTATCCCCTGCTTCACGGCAAAGATTTTTGAGTCAAAGGACACCAGGTTGTAGTTGCCGATGGTTGAGATCAGTTCGGGTTGCGAGGAGGCATAATAGGCATTGACGAAAGACGAGTCAAGGTCTTCTAAGTTGTCTGCGGCCAGTTCGTCGGGCGTGACAAAAAAGTACTCGTCGGACTCTTCAACATAGACAACTCTCCCCGACGGCAGACTTTCGTTGCTGCTCTCTCCCGCTGAGTTGTCGTGAACCGATTCCGCTTTCATGAAAGCGCCTTTCACTTTCTGGCGAAATTGGTTGTTGAAGTTGCCTCTGGAGTTTGAGAAGGCGATCGCGGTATCGACTTCATCTTCTAGGTCTAGCAAAGAGTCTGAAGTAAGACTGTGCTGCTCTCGGACGACTTTATCCGGTAATAGTTCGCCGTAGTCGGCTGTTAGCGCATAGTAGCTGTCATCAACAATGAAGATGTTGAACCCCTTGTAGTTTTTGACTAAGGTTGCATACTCGCCAACCGCAATGGTGGAAGTCTCGTCGCGATTGACCGGCTGGGGGTTTTTAAGATTATCTTGTTTATCCATTGCGTTACTCAATCCACCTGCGCTAACACCACTAAAATTTTGGACTGCTCTTGAGAGCAAAATACCAGACAACTCTTTCCGAGCAGTTCAGATCACATCATTCTCCACTCAGCCTCTTCCTTAACTTCTGAGGATGAAACGCCGCCGTGAACCTTGTTTTTCACATCTTCTAATAGACGAGCGGCCCAATCTCCTAAAGGAAACCCTTCTTGGTGTAAGGTCAAGATGATGGTATCGAAGTATTGCTTGCGAACCACACTATCAATATAGGGGTCAGTGCTGTACCAAAGATCGGATGGGATAATGCGCGGAAACTTGGCGTATAGCTCCTCTTTTGGCTCTTTGAAGACAATGTTGTGGCGTTCTGGCTCGATCCAGTAAACGCTTCCGTTCACGAGCATCAACGGATTGATGTTGGCTAGCCGTCCGATGTAGTCGCGGTTTTTGAGAATTAGGCCGATTCCCTCATGAACATCATCCATTGTTTCGCCGGGAACGCCAATAACCCAGTTGATTTCGGTGTAAATTCCTGCTTCCCAACAGTCTTTCAAGTTTTGGGAGACGGTTTCGGGAGTATACCCCTTTGCTTGCAATTTGAGGGTATTGCGAGAGAACGCATCCACGCCAAATCGCAGGGCCACAAATCCCGCTTCTACTAATTTGTCAAAGAAGGCGCGATCGCTTTTTTTGTGAATCCGCAACTGCCCCGTGAGCTTAATCTTGAGTCCGCGCCGAATGATTTCATCGCAAATTTCGAGCAGTCGTTCGGGAGCGCCATTGAGGTCGCTCTCGTTGAACATATACAAAGTACAGCCTTGGTCGATAAACCACTCCAGCTCGTCAACAAAATTTTGAGCCGAGCGAATTCGCCAATAAAACCGCTCCGCGCAGAAAGAGCAGCGCGACCATCGACAACCCCGACTGGCAATGATGGGGGTTAACTGATAATTGTCGTGGTTGCGGTAAACCGAGAGGTCGAACCACTCATATTTGGGCGGCTCAATAATATCGAGGTCGTGGGGCATCGGAGCGGGGATAAACAGTTGCCCTTCGTCATCGTCGTGGGAAAGGATACCGGGTAGATTTTTTGGGCGATCGCCCTTCACCAAGCTGCTAATCAGAGGCTCGACGGTTAAGTCCGACTCTCCAATAAACATATAGTCGCATTCTGGGAAGGCTTTGAGGCCAATGTCCGCGTTGTAGCAGCTAAAACCACCGACCGTGACGACAATCTCTGGGTGCCCCTCCCTGACTTTGTTGACCAGGTGTCGCGTGAAAGCCTCGTTGTTAGCCTGAAGAGAACACATGAGAACTTTCGGGCGTGCTGCAATGATGCTGTCGGCCATTTCCTCAATAATCGGCATGAAGTAGGCAATGACTTCTTCATCCGACCACAGATCGTAGTTTTCGGCTTTCCATGGGTCAGTGGGGAGTTCGCGACCGGAACCAAGGGCGACAGTCCCGCCCCAGTCATAAATTCTGGCAATATGAAATCTGTGGTACGCAACAATGTCTAGGTCGAAAGTTTGAAATTTGATATCGATTTGCTTGAGGACGTTGTGGACGTAACCGAAGCCATTTGGCATTAAAGCCAGGTTGCGGGCCGGACAGTCCAGCAGCAGCACATCTAAATCCGAACGAATTTTGACATCGGGTAATTCAATAGGATAGATGGTGTAGGGAAGCGGTATCCAGCAGTCTAGATGCTTATTAGCAGTTTCAACGCCAAGGATGGAGACTAGATCGGTAAGGTTAAAAGACTTGTTGTTGTCGCGAGCCAACTGCTTAATGAAATCGTGAACTCTGAAAATGGAGGCTTGATTCTTCATCAAAACCAGAAGTTCGCTATCGTCGTTGAAGCTTTTAAGCCTTTGGGCTAAGCTCTCTTGCATCTCGCCAACGGTGGGAATTTCGGACTTGGCATTCAAGTAGATGGCGCGATCTCCCAATTCTTTGAGCAGTTCTGGTGCGCGATCGCAGATCGTTTTCTCAACAACCAGAATGCAGTTACTCCGCTCTTTGAGCTTCCCCAGCAACTCACTAACTCTAGCTTGCCGCTGCTCCGCACTCCCCCGAAATAGGAAGTAGTGAGGGGAAAAGAATACTTTATTCGCCTTGACAAAACGGAAATCTTTTTCGCTTATTGCGCTGGCTTCTGCGCGATCGCTAAAATCTCCACCGTCAGTCTGCTGGTCTAGCTTTTTAAGAACCAAAATAGAGTCTGCACTCATAGGACTAACTTACACTCCTCACTATTTCTGCAAAAGTCGCTGAGCAGTTGCTTCGCCAGATACTTCACGTATTGTAACATTTATAAATGATGGCTACAAAGATAGCTCAGGCACCTCAACCCCGTCAAGAGGTGGTACTGGCTTAATTCTAGATCTTGTACGAGATACTGGATAAAGATTTCTCTTCCGTACAGGCTAGCGATGGCTTCGCCGACCTGACTGAGAAGCGTGGGGAGGTGCTTGGGGAACCCTCGTTAAAACTTGTCCATCGAGCAGTTCGACGCGATCGCTTGGTGCGAACATTCCAGCCGCAATTATACGATGATAGTCTTCAATCGTCCATTGTTTCGCAGAGGGTTCAACGGTCGTCCAAACCATGATTTCGTTGAGGTTAAAAGGGCTGGTTATCTTAAATTGTAGGGGGTCTAAGACAAGAGTTATGCGCTCAACCGTCTAATTGCATTACAAGACTCAAGGATAAAACGATGACCGCCATTCAAACCCAACGTCTCTATAGTTTTGAAGAATATCTCACCTACGACGACGGAACTGATAATCGCTATGAACTCGTTGATGGACGATTAGGGCTAATGAATCCACCCACCTTTCGACATTTACTGATTGCTGACTTTATTCAAGATGCTTTCAAGGCAGAAATTAAACGTTTGGGTTTACCTTGGCTGTGTTTGCGTGAAGCTGGAATTAGAACGGGGTGGCGGAAGTCGAGACTCCCCGATTTTTATGTTTTGGAGTTAGAACAAGTTGTCGATCAATTAGATCGTTCTGCGGTTTGCGAAACGCCGCTCCTGCTGGCAGTAGAAGTTTTCAGTCCTGATTCAATTAAGCAAGATTATCGCTACAAGCGTTCTGAGTATGCGGCTCTCGAAATTCCCGAATATTGAATTGTCGATCCGCTCGAAAATAAGGAATTTTTTTTGATTTTGGAAGAGGGATTGTATGAGGCGACAAAGTTAGATGGAGGCGAACTAATTAAGTCACAAACGTTACCAGAAATTGTCTTGACTTTCGAGCAAATTTTAGCAGTGGGAAGATCGTAACAAGAACCTTAAGTTTAGAAAAGAATGACAAATTTGTAGTGCGCGTACCGTGCCGCTATCGCGCCTCTTGCTCGTAACGAGAGCATCGTCATTACCAACTTCATTTAACGAAAGTTGCAATGGCTCGCCAATCGGGAGGTCACAACGATGTTAGTCAAATCAAATGAACCTTACTTAACCCCAGAAAACTATCTAGAAGCCGAGAAAAGCAGTTTAATTAAACACGAATATATCCAAGGGAAAGTTTACGCCATGACGGAGGCCAGGGATGCCCATGTGACGATTGTTCTCAATATCGCTTTTGCCTTGAAGAGTGGCACTGGTATAAGCAATGGCAACAAGAATCATCAACTGGGAGAGAGATTCGCCGGAGAGCTTAGACCCTTCCAGGCTATAGCCACCGGATTTAGAGTCTCGAAACATTTC
>Ga0207422_1003765_pt1 | contig 14191 bp, 14 predicted proteins | sample MarCyaLeptolynsp_FD_187757 | JGI IMG/M metagenome (GOLD analysis project Ga0207422, IMG submission 187757) | Marine cyanobacterial communities from Panama - species 1 Leptolyngbya sp. (SPAdes) | ecosystem: Environmental > Aquatic > Marine > Unclassified | place: Panama: Panama City | collected...
TCGTGCCTGCGATCAGGCGAGTGCGCGATTTATTCGGAATTCAATTTCCAGGGCGCAATCATCGCCAACAACATTGTCGATGGCGGCACCACAGGCATCTCGATCGCCAATTTCATGGATGGCGGTCGGCTTTCCGTCTGCTCCGGAAACCTCATTCGCAACATTTCCGAAGTAGGTCCCTACCCGCCCGAAGTTTCCGGCTTCGGTATCGGCATCGCAGCCGAAGCCGACACCACGCTGACCGGCAACGTCATAGAAGGAGCCCCCCGCTTCGGCATGTTGCTTGGCTGGGGCCCTTACATGCGCAACATCGCAGCCTCACAGAATATCCTGCGCGATTGCGGCACCGGAATTGCGGTCACGGTGGTTGATGGTGCCGGGCCCGCCGCCATTACCAACAACATCGTACAGGGTTCGAAACGCGGCGCCATCAAGGGATACCGCTGGCTGGAGCCCGCGACAGGTGAACTCAACAATGCCTCCCGCTATGCCAATCTCACGGTGACGGGCAACCAAGTCAGCGCGTGACGATCAGCCCTCGGCCAAGGCAAAGCGCAGCGACAGACAGGATAGACCTCCATCGATCTTGCGCGCCTCGTGTGTCGGCAGCAGAACCGTTTTGAAACCGGCCGCCTGAATGGCCGCAAGCGTCTGCGGATACCCCTCCGGCACAAGAACAGTATCGTTCACGCGGATCACGTTGGCGGCGTAGTCCTCTCCGTCCGCCACGACCAGCGTTTTCCGGTTCCCAAAGAACCCGCTCTCCGCCATGAGCCTTGTCGCCAGAATGACGTCGTCGCCGAGTGTCGAACATGCCGTTTTGAAATGCAGCACGCCCTCCGGTGTCTCGCACACCTTCGCCGCATATCCCCAGTCCGCTAGAAGACGCGCAAACGCATCGGCTCCGTCACGGTTGGTGCGGGCAGACAGACCGATCAGAATGATGTCGTCCAGCATCAGGATGTCGCCGCCGTCGACGCTTCCGCTGCTAGGCAACTCGATCACCGTGTCGAAGCGGTCCTCAAGCGCAGATTTGATGGCTGCTCCCTCACCTTGCCGGCTTTTCGTGCCCGGTCGCAACCGGACCGCCCCTTCAGGAAGACAGAACGCGGGATCTTCAACGAAACAACTGTCCGGAAACTCCTCCAGGGGAGCCAGCACATCGACGATCAGCCCGGCCTCTTGCAGCGCCTTGACATAAAGGCCATGTTCCACGCGAAATTTGCCGGCATCCGGATCGCCGCTGTCGACGGCCCGGATCCCGCCAGAAACACTGTTGGACGGCGTGCGCGTGATTGCATGCGTGAAGCGATAGGACAGCCCCGGCCGATGCGCCATAAAATTACTCCGGTGATGAATGAGTGGATCTGAAACAGTTATCAGAAAGGCCAACTTAGCCGACGTCCCGCGGCTTAAACAGTGCCTTGATCACGCCTATGCACCTTTAAAGGCACGACTTCCGGATCTCCCCGATGTTTCCGGTGGGCTGGAACAGGAGATCCTGGAGCGGATCGTTTTCGTCGCCGAGGCGGATGGCGGCATTGCCGGCTGCGCTGTTCTGGCCATCGATGGTCCAGAGGCGCATCTGGTCAACATTGCCGTCGACCCCGGTTTCAAGAGCCAGGGTGTTGGCAAAATCCTCTTAAAGACAGTCGAAAACCGTGCCAGATTGGACGGCGCAAACCACATCGCCCTGGCAACGCATATCGACATTCCCGAAAACGTCACCCTTTACCAGCACCTCGGCTGGAGTGAAACATCAAGAAAAGGCAACAAGGTATTCATGAAAAAGAAACTTTAGTTTCTAGAATGAGCAAGCCTTAAGGCAGCGCCACTTTCAGATCATCGAGGAATTCGGTTCTGGGTCTGATATGCCCGGCCTGAGCACCGCGCCGTGTCAGGACAGGCGGATTGACCAGACCGTCCAGCAGCACGGCTTCGTCTTCGTTGAGTTCCAGCAGCGCTTCCAGAACGGTTGCCATCATGACCTCGGCGGCGCGGGTCGCACCGTCGTCGCACTTGAGCGCAACGCCGAAGCCGAGTTCGGGAACGGCTGCGCAAAACACACCCTCGGCGCCGGTCTTGACGAAGGCCCGCCCCCTGAAGCCTTCCATGACCTTGGTGCAGAAGCGCCCGTCCCCCGCCACCATGTAGGGCTCGTTGATACAGGCATCGTAGATCTGCCGCGCCGCGTCCGCGCGCACGGGGTCCAGGCCTTCTCCGGTTCCAAACGCGGCAAAGGCCTTGGCGAAGCTTTTCAAGGGCGAAGCGTAGGTGGGGATGGAGCAGCCATCCACACCGCAAACATCTTCCGTGAGAGCCGCCCCGGTCATTTGCTCCATGGCATTGCGGACCTCGCGTTGCACGGGATGGGAGGGATTGACGTATCCCTGTGTCTCAACGCCCATGATCCGGGCGAGCCCGAGAAAACCGGCATGTTTGCCCGAACAGTTGTTGTGAAGCCCGCAAGGTGTTTCATCCGCGAGGATGAGCTTTGCCGCATCTTCCATGCGCTGCGGCCATTGCGGGCCGCATTCCAGATCGTCTTCAGTCAAGCCAGCCTTCAAAAGCATGACGCGGGCCGCATTGGCGTGGACTTCCTCGCCGTTGTGCGACGCGCAGGCCAGAGACAGTTCAGCGTCGGTGAGGTCGAGTGCCTCTGCAGCTCCCGATTCCACCAGCGGCAACGCCTGAAGCGCCTTGATGGCCGATCGCGGATATACCCTGGCATCAATATCGCCAGTGCCGAAGACCAGTTTCCCCTGCGCGTCGGTAATCGCGACAGCGCCGCGATGAATGCTCTCCGTGAGGCTGCCGCGCGTCACGTCCACAAGGGCCGGGTTTTCCATTGAATTTCTCATGCTGATCTATTGATTGTTCAAAGCTATGCGGATTCGCTGCGTGCCGCAGCCAAAAACGCCGATAGCCGTGCCAGGGCCTCGTCGATCACCCAATCCTGCTTGCAGAAGCAGAACCGGACGAATCCTGTCGGGGCATTGCCTCCGTAAAACGCCGAAACCGGAACAGCCGCAACTCCTGCCTCCGTCACCAGCCTCTGGCAGACCTCGACATCTTCCGATCCAAGCCCGAGCTTGCTGAAACCGCAAGTCAGGAAGTATGTCGCTGCGCAGGGCAGAACGGTAAATCCGATCGCTTCGAGACCTTTTGCCATCCGGTCGCGCTTTTGTGCAAGATCAAGGGCGAGCCCCTGATAATAGCCGTCATCCTTGCGCAAACCGTAGGCGACCGCGCGCTGCAGGTTTGGCGGTGTCGTGAAAGTCACCCACTGGTGCGCCTTGCCAATTGGATCAAGCAGTTCTGCTGGTCCGGTGATGTATCCGACCTTCCAGCCGGTCAGCGAAAAAGTCTTGCCGGCCGACCCTATCCGGACTGTCCGCTCGCGCATGCCCTCGAACGTCATCAGCGGGCGATGTACAGCGCCGTCAAAGACAAGATGTTCATAGACTTCATCGCAGATCGCATAGGCGTCGTGCGCCTTGCAGAGATCGCAGATGAGTTGCAGTTCCGCTTCCGAAAAAACCTTGGCCGTCGGATTCATCGGATTGTTGATAAGGACCGCCTTGGTCTTGTCGGAAAACGCGGAACGGAGCGCTTGTTCATCCAGGATCCACGAGGGTGGACTGACGCGAACACGCACGGGAATTCCACCCGCACGCCGGACCATCGGCAGATAACAATCGTAAAGCGGCTCGATCAGAACCACTTCGTCGCCCGGAGACACCAGAGCCATGATGCAATCCGCAAGCGCTTCCGTAGCACCAGACGTCACAATCACTTCGCTCTTTGGATCGATGTCCAGCCCGTAAAAACGGCTGTTGGCTTCGGCGACAGCTTCTCTCAGTTCCGGAAGTCCCAGCATCGGCGGATACTGGTTGGGTCCTTCAACGAGTGATCTGGCAGCCTCTTCACGGATGTCCTGCGGTCCGTCGACATCCGGAAACCCCTGCCCCAGATTGACGGCGTTGTGCGCCATCGCGAGCCGGGACATGGTTTCGAAGATGGTTGTTTCGATGCCGGTGAAAACCGGATTGGTCGATTTCATGACGTCTCCAGACCTTGTCTCGGTCGGTTATAGGGTCAGAACTCACTCATTGGGAGGAATTGGTCCTGACCCTAATCTTCCATCGTGCGACAGTCGAGCAATTTCGTGTCGCGCCGAGCCGCATGTCATTTGCCCGATTTGCCCCGGAAATGTGCCGTCGCTGCCGTTTCCTGCATGGCAGCCATTCATCGCTGCCCTTGCTGCATTGCAGCAAATCGATTAGAAGGGCTCTAAATTGATTTAGGTCAGTAATTGTGTCCCAGTCCGGCTGGGCGACCGTCTCACCGAACAAAACAGACTGGAGCCCGTCTTGACAGCACGTGCCGGGGCCGTTGCGCCTGTACAATCGACCAAACTGGATGCCTCACGCATCAAAACAGAATTGCTTGCGGGTCTGACGGTTGCACTCGCGCTGGTACCGGAAGCGGTTGCCTTTGCATTCGTTGCAGGCGTCAATCCGCTCGTTGGCCTTTATGCGGCGTTCTTTGTGGGCCTGATCACTGCCTGTATCGGCGGACGTCCGGGCATGATCTCTGGCGCGACCGGCGCACTTGCCGTGGTCATGGTCTCGCTCGTTGCTCAGCATGGCGTCGAATACCTGTTCGCGACTGTCGTCCTGATGGGTATTCTGCAAATCGCCGTGGGCGTTCTCAAATGGGGCAAATTCATCCGCATGGTTCCACATCCGGTCATGCTCGGCTTCGTCAATGGCCTTGCGATCGTGATCTTCCTGGCCCAGCTCGGACAGTTCAAGGTGCCAGACGGCGCCGGTGGCCTGACATGGATGGGAGGTTCCCAGCTCGTTCTGATGCTTGGCCTGGTGGCGCTGACCATGGTGGTGATCTGGCTTCTGCCCAAGATCACAACGGCGTTTCCGGCACCGCTTGCCGGCATCCTGGTCGTCTCGGGCCTCGTGCTCGGCTTCAACCTCGACACACGCTCGGTTGGCGACCTTGCCTCGATCGCCGGCGGACTGCCCGAATTCCATACTCCCATAGTCCCGCTGACGCTTGAAACGCTCCAGATCATTCTCCCTTATGCGGTGATCCTGGCCGCGATCGGTCTGATCGAATCGCTTCTGACGCTCAACCTTGTCGCCGATCTCACCAACACCAAGGGCGGCGCGTCCAAGGAATGCGTTGCTCAGGGTTCGGCCAATATCGTCACCGGTTTCTTCGGCGGTATGGGTGGCTGCGCAATGATCGGGCAATCGATGATCAACGTGAAATCTGGTGCGCGAACCCGCATTTCAGGCATCGCTGCGGCCCTGTTCCTGTTGTCCTTCATCGTCATCGCCTCACCGCTCATCGAGCAGATCCCGGTCGCAGCCCTGGTCGGTGTGATGTTTATGGTCGTCATCGGCACGTTTGCTTGGGCGAGCCTGAAGATCGTCCACAAGATCCCTCTGACGGATGCCCTGGTGATGGTCATCGTAACGGCCGTCACCGTCTATGCCGACCTTGCCGTCGCGGTGGTTGTCGGCGTGATCATTTCCGCGCTGGCCTACGCCTGGAACGCGGCCAGCCGCATCAGCGCACGCATCGGCACAAGCAAGGAAGGCTGGAAGGTCTACCGCCTGTCAGGGCCCCTCTTCTTCGGATCGACGACCGGCTTTGTAGATCTCTTCAACCCCCAGAACGATCCGGACGATGTCGTCGTCGATTTCATCGACAGCCGCGTTGTTGACCACTCCGGGCTTGAAGCGATCGACGCTCTGGCATCGAAATACGAAGCAGCCGGCAAGCGCCTGCACCTGCGCCACCTGTCGCCGGACTGCAAAAAGCTTCTCGCCAAGGCAGGCAATCTCGTCGAAGTCTCCGTTCTTGAAGATCCGGACTACGAAATCGCGGTCGACTACGGGCAGACGTTCGAGGAACCGGCGAAGTCCGCCTGACGGAAATCTCCCGGCACATCAAATCAAAAGGCTCCGAAAGCGACAGTTTTCGGGGCCTTTTCTGTGGTCCGGTCAACAAAACACCCGGAAAACACGCCGGCAGGCAACAACGAGCGCGAATATGCGCTATTAATTCTGCAAAACACTTGAGTGTGTAGCGGGAAATCACTGTGCTGTTTCGCAACAAGCTCTTCATAACGCCGACCCTGGCAACCGTTATCGGAACATTCGTGGTCATAACGGCTGCCGCGATCCTGATCATTCAGGCGCTGACATCCGAGCGTGTCATCCGGCAATTGGGCGGCAGCCTCGTGGACCTCGGCATGGACACCTCCGAAGCCGCGTTCATCGAGCAGCTGCACGCCGTGACCGAGACGGCAAACTATACCCGTGCCAGCTGGGCAAGCGGCGAGCTGTCATTCGACGACCCGGAGCATCTTGTGGGTTACATCTACGGCGCGCTCGCGCCGCAGGACCGGGTTTCGTTCATGGTCTTGGTCGACAACCAGGGAAAGGGTGTCGACGTCGATCGTGGAGACGCCGACGGCGAAATTCTTGGCGGCGACGTTGACCTTGCTGCCGACATCCCCAGCCTTGCACCGATCCTGAAAGAAGCTGAAAACAGAAAGGATCCCTTCTGGAGCGAGCCGCTCTACATGCCGACCCGGAACCATACCTATTTCATCTACACACACCCGTTTCACTCCGATGGCGCCTATCGCGGGAGTTTCCTGATCGGCATGTCACTGGAACGGATCTCGGACATCACCTGGTCAATTTCGACAGACGACATCACCGTGTTCCTGATGAAGGAAAGGTCGGAAGAGGTCGTCGCGCATCCCATGCTCGAAGATCATTTTGAAGAGCTGAGCGCAGAGGCACCGCTTCTGCATGTCAGCCAGATTTCCGATTTTTTCCTGTCGGATTTCTCCGCGCTGCAGATCGTGGACAACAAGGACTACAACATTCCCGAAGGCATGGAGTTGCGAGCAGGTTTCGACAGCAACGGCGACAAGCGCTTCATCATCATCGAGCACGAGAACGACAACCTGAAAGGATTGCCCGCACGCATTGGCATTCACTTTCCTGCCGAGTATCTCGACCAGCCGCTTCAACAGCTTCTGGTCGCGATTGTCGTCGGCCTTGTGCTGCTTGTGATCTCGCTGCTCGGTGCAATCATGCTCGCGCGCAGGATCGCCAAACCCATTCGCAGGGCCGCCGGTGCGGCCACGGACGTTGCCGACTTGAACCTCGACAATGTTGAGCCGCTCCCCTCCTCGATCATTCGTGAGCTTGATGACCTGTCGACCGGCTTCAATTCGATGGTCGGCGGACTGAAGGCTTTCAACCGGTACGTCCCGCGTACGCTGGTACAGAAACTTCTGAGCGAAGGCCGCGCGGACGTGATGCCAGAGGAGCGCGAGGTGGCCGTTCTCTTCACCGACATTGCCGGGTTCACCTCGGTGTCGGAGGGCATGTCGGCAAGCGAAACCGCTGCCTTCGTCAACCATCATCTGTCCTTGCTCGGAGCGGAAATCACCAGATTGGACGGCACCATCGACAAGTATGTCGGTGACAGTGTCATGGCGTTTTGGGGCGCACCGGACCACCTCGACAATCCCGCAGACCCGGCCGCACGCGCGGCCTTGGCCATGGCAGTCGCGATCCGCGCAGACAACATGGAACGGGCAAAACGAAACCAACCGCCGGTACGCATACGGATCGGCCTCCACATGGGACCGCTTATCGTCGGCGATATCGGCGCACCCGGACGGGTGAACTACACGGTCATCGGTGACACAGTGAACGCCGCAGCGCGCCTGGAAAATCTCGGCAAGGAGATCGACGCCGACGCAGACGTCATCATTCTGGCCTCAGGTGAGATTGCGCGCAATCTGAATCCGGAAATCCGTCAACACCCCATCGGACCGCAAATGGTAAAGGGCAAGAGCGAACCGATCGACGTTGTAAGGCTGTTGCCGGACTGACAGCGACCGACTCGACGCCTTCCCTGCACTGCTAACCCGAGAGGGATCCCGGCTGGACAGGGCTGATTGATTTTTCGATCGCGCCCGCAAACGCCCCGAAGGTCCATTCGCCGTCTTTGTTCTCAATTCCGGAAAAAGCGTGCTGGGGCAGACAGCAACCGAGCTCGCGCTCTATCGCCATGATCAGGCCAATGGCATCGAGACTGTCGGCTCCAAGCTTGCTCAGCGTTGTATCAGATGTAATGACCCAATCGGCAAGCTTGAGATCCCTTGCAATGACCGCCTTAACTTTCTCAGAAATTTCAGACATTTAAACCCTAATGAATATTTTTGTGCGTACATTAAATGAAGACACGCAAAAATAGCATCGAGGTTGTAGTGGGGCAATCGCCGGATCGGTAAAATCTCGGAGAGATATCTTATCGTGTCGCAACCAGGCGTTTTGCGGTCCGCACTTTCAACAACCTTGTTGCCAACAGGTGGGCAGTGGCCGACGCAAGGAAGACAGCCGACAATCCGATCCCGAGATCGATCATTGCCGGATAGGGAAGCCGGAACGCGAATTCGAAGATTTCTATGAAACTGGCCGTGAACGCCACGAACAGACCGCCTGCCGCAAGAAAGGCGGCACCATCGCTGGCAAGGATGCCGCGACGCCGTTTCGCCTGAAAGAACCGGGAAATCAGAAAATAACCGAGTACGGTGAAGAAGAACGCGGTCAGGGCTGCAAAGAGCAAGCCGAGATCAAGATAGATGGTCATGACGACAAACCCGCCTGGTTTCGAGAAGAGTGTTTGTGCGCGGCATTCCGCTGCAACAGGCCGTCCCTGGGAGGAGACTGGCGCCTGTCGGGCAGAAGCTGCCAGTGCCGCACGCGCTTAGGTAGGAACGCATGGCAGGCCAAACCAGAAGCATGAAGGAGATTTAATCTTCATCGGGAAATGCCGGCGTCCATATTCGAGGGTCGCGCAGACACGCGTCACCGCAATGCCGGTAACTTGCATCTCCCTGTCTTGTGAAATTTCCGGAGTGGAATGTGCGTTTCAAACCAACGACCGTGACCCGATCTTAGCCCTGCGGGCACACGGCCCCAGTTTGGACCCTTGTTTCAACGAGACGCTCGTATCTCTCCGGCACACCAGGACACAGATGATGAAGAACCGCAGACAATTCCTCGCCCTGACCGCAGGCCTGGCCACCACCACACTGGCATCGGCGTCCCTGCCCGCCTTTGCAGGCAGCTCCAAACGCAGCGGCAATTTCTCCGGCCGCAGCAACCATGTGACGACGGGAAAGACCGAACTCAGCGGCAACAGCGTTGTTCTTCAGAGCAATTTCAGCCTCGACGGCGCGCCCGACCCACGGGTTGGTCTCGGCAAGAACGGAAAATACGATCCGAAGGCGGATCTCGGCGCCTTGAAGAAACTCACCGGCAAGCAGAGCTACCGTCTTGGAAACGGCATCAAGGCCTCCGACTACAACGAGGTCTACATCTGGTGCCGCAAGTTCAACGTCCCGCTCGGCGTTGCCAAGCTCGGCAACTGACGCCGCCAGCACATTGAGCAACCCTGGCCCTGAGCCGGGGCCCTGCATTGAGCAGAATTTTGAGGCTCGTCAATTGGTCCGGGCCGGCCAGGTTTTCGCCGGTTTTTCCGGCTTTCGCTTCCAGTGGGAGCAGCTTTTGCTTTTGTTCAATCAAGTGGTTTGTCTGAAAGAAGCGCCCACACCTCTTCGTCGCCTTCCGAGCCCCGTGCTCCCAACTCAATCAGCAACCTTGTTGTCTCGTTGGGTTCTGCCCCGACAATCCCGCAAAGCGTGGTCAGTTTCCGCCATTCCTTGCCCGGCGGCATGTTCTCAAGCGCCTTCCTCAGCAAGGCTTTGCGTTTGTCATCGAGTTCTTTTTGAGCTTTTGACTTGTGTTTTTCCAGAAGAAGATTGAACCAGAACTGGATTGCAGCCCCGACAGCCACACCGGCGACCCCAAGCAAAAACTCCATGACCCGGTTCCTTTTGTTCACACCCGTGACCGCGTTGTGATCTCGAATGAAAATCGCTCACGCGCACATGAATTTCAGCATGCAAGCGTCGGTCACTCAATCGGAAATTTAAGCGTCAGAATAACTCTGATCACTGTGTCTCGTCACATCAGACGGCTTACGAAGCTGTCAGCGTTTCACCGCGAGACCAGCGATTGCACGTCCGACAATAAGGCCCGACACGAAAAAGCAGAACAGCGTAAAAACCGGCAAAATGCCGGCCGAAAGGGCGCTGAAAACCAGATACCATTCCGCATCGGTCCCGTTTGCCGAAACACCTTGAGCGTCCGAAATCATGGCAAAACTGAAATAAATGGAAACCAGATTGGCACCCGCTCCCGTAACTGGCGAGTTTGGCCACTTCTTCGGCGTCGCCGGTTTCAAGGACCACACCAGCGCGGCGATCAGCAGCACCGCGAAGTGAGCCGCGAGCAGCACATTGTTGAGGCCAATGCCATTAATGAAATCGCTCAATTTCCCTCAAAAGGTCAATTTGTCTGACTTAAGAGAACTGAGGCCTCAATTTGCGTCGAGGCCTCGAACATTTGAGAGAGTGCGGATTACCGCACCAGTATGTTCTTGAACTGCCAGGGGTCCTTCTTGTCGATATCCTCCGGGAAAAAGCCCGGACGTCCGTCAAGCGGTGTCCAGTCCGTGTAGTATCCCTTCACCGGGCCGAGATACGGCATCTGGATTTCAAGGCAGCGCTTGTAGTCCATCTCGTCGGTTTCCACGATGCCCGCTTCCGGGTTTTCGAGTGCCCAGACCATTCCGGCAATAACGGCTGATGTCACCTGCAAGCCAGTGGCATTCTGATAGGGCGCCAGCTTGCGTGTTTCTTCGACCGACAACTGAGACCCGTACCAGTAGGCGTTCTTCTTGTGGCCGTAGAGCAGCACACCGAGTTCGTCGATCCCGTCGCGGATCTCGTTTTCTTCCAGAACATGCAGCTTGTCCTGCACCTTTCCGGCCGCCCCGAAGAGTTCGTGAAGAGACAGAACGGCATCGTTTGCCGGGTGGTAGGCATAGTGACAAGTCGGACGGTAGTTGACCTTCTTGCCGTCTTCCAAAGTGAAATAGTCGGCGATGGAGATGGCTTCGTTGTGTGTCACCAGAAAGCCGAATTGTGCGCCCGGCGTCGGGCACCAGGTCCGAACCCGTGTGTTCGCACCCGGCTGTTCCAGATAGATTGCCGCGTTGCAGCCTTTCTTGTGGCTCTTGGCGTTGGCCGGCTTCCATTTCTCATGTGTTCCCCAGCCGAGTTCTGAGGGCTGGAAGCCTTCGGACAAGAACCCTTCAACGGACCATGTATTCCAGAATGTGTTCGGCGGTTTGGCCTCCTTGGCGCGCTGCGTATCCCGTTCGGCGATGTGGATCCCCTTCACGCCGACCTTCTTCATCAGCTTCGCCCAGCCCTTGCGATCCTTGGGCTCCTTGAATTTCACGCCGGTTTCAGTCGCAACATCGACGAGCGCTTTTTTCACGAACCAGGACACCATGCCGGGATTGGCTCCGCAGCAGGAAACCGCCGTTGTGCCACCCGGCTTCTTCTTCTTTTCCTTGCGCACGGTTTCACGCAACGCGTAGTTCGTGCGATCGGCTGCCGGTGCATTTTCGTCGAAATAGAAGCCCAACCAGGGTTCAACAACGGTATCGATGTAAAGCACGCCGAGTTTCCGGCAGAGCTTCATCAGGTCGAGCGAGGACGTGTCGACAGAGAGATTGACGACAAAGCCCTGCCCCTCGCCCTCTGTCAAAAGCGGCGTCAGGATGTCTTTGTAGTTGTCTGGTGTGAGCGCCACTTTCTGAAACTTGTAACCCTTGCCGGTCACGAGCTTGGCGTCGGCATCGACCGGATCAATCACCGTGAAACGGGACTTGTCGAAGTTGAAATGACGCTCGATCAGCGGCAATGTCCCCTTGCCGATCGATCCAAGGCCGATCATCACCAGCGGACCAGTAATGGTGCCGTGAACCGGGTAAGCGCCGGAAACGGCTGAGGTTTTCGGCACTTCCTTTTTCACGGACGCTTTGCGACCAGCTGCGCGCTTTGGCGCAGGTTTCTTGGCGGCAACTTTGGCAGCCGTAGGCTTTGCTGCTGAAGTTTTTGGTGCGGTGCTGGAAGCAGCCGTTTTCGCTGCGGTCTTTGTCACCGCTGGCTTCGCCGCTGCATTCCTCGGCGCGACCTTGGTTACGGCAGGTTTTGCGGTCGGGCTCTTTGGTGCCGCCTTGGTTGTCGCTGGCTTTGCCACCGGCTTGCGTGCTGCCGGTTTCGCGGCGGCGCTTTTGGGTGCGGTCTTAGTCGCTGCCGGTTTCGTTGCTGCACGCTTCGGCGCTGCTTTGCTAGCAACCGTTTTTGCCGCTGCGCTCTTCGGTGCGGCCTTGTCTCCAGCCGGTTTCGCCGCTGCGCTCTTCGGGGTTGCCTTGGCCGCAGCCGGTTTCGCAGCGGCACTCTTTGGGGCTGCCTTGGTTGCTGCCGGTTTCGCCGCTGTACTCTTCGGCGCGGTCTTGGCTGCTGCAGGTTTCGCCGCTGTGCCCTTTGACGCAGCCTTGGAAGCTGCCGGTTTCGTTGCTGCACTCTTCGGGGCTGCCTTGGTTGCTGCCGGTTTCGCAGCGGCGCTTTTCGGAGCGGCCTTGGCTGCTGCCGGTTTCGCTGCTGCGCTTTTCGGAGCGGCCTTGGTAGCCACCGGTTTCGCTGCAGAACTCTTCGGGGCCGCCTTGGTAGCTGCCGGTTTTGTCGCTGCGGTCTTTGGGGCTGCTTTGGACGCGGTGGTTGGTTTGCCTGCCGCGCTTTTGGCTCTGGTCGTCTTGGAAGTCGAGGCTTTGGATCCTGCAGGTTTCGCTGCCGCCGGTTTACGCGTTGTCCGCGTTCTGGACGTGGCTTTTTTCGGCGTGCCGCCGCTGGATTCATCGGTCAAGTTTGGAACTCCAATTCTTCTGTCGGGCCCCTCGTGCAACCAAGGGTCAAACCTTATATGCCCCCAAAATAGAAGCGCACTTATTGCGCCTTGCTTAACCTCTGACCGTTTTTGGGTCGAATTTCAAGACCAGCCGCCGCTTTTTCTGGATGGGGCCGCGTGAGTTACACACGCGCGGACAGATCCTGCGCTTCGATAAACGAAGCCCGTTCAGGTTTGCCATCGGCATCTCCTGAGGGTCTCAGCATTCCATTGAGCGAAGAAACCTGCCCGGGCAATAGATCAAGTCCCAGAAACCGTTTCCGTTCAAACGGACCGGGCAAGCGAACACGGTCAAGTCTGCCTGACGTGAAACCGAACCGCGCGTAGTATGACAAGTCACCGACAAGCACCACGGATCCGTGACCGAATGCGGCCGCCTGGTTGAGCGCGTGCCGCATCAGCCGGTCACCGATTTTCAGACCGCGCATGTTCAGAGAAACGGCCAGCGGCCCAAGCATCAAGCTCGACCGTCCCGCCGCGTCCTTGACAGTCCAGAGCCGCACAGTGCCCACGAGCTTGTCCTGCTCACCAAGAGCCGCATAGGCGAATACCGGCAGCCGGCCCCCGCGCAGCCGCTCGCACGTCTTGAGATGACGGTCCTCGCCGAAGCTTTGATCGAGCAGAACCTCACGGGCGCTGAAGTGCTCCAGCGCCTCGGTCACAATCGTGATCATGACATCCGCCCCTAGATGACGTGTGATGCCAGCGGCGCGAAACCGTTGAAACCGACGGACGAATAGGTCGTGGTATAGGCTCCGCAGGCCTCGATCAGAACCTTGTCGCCAATGGACAGGCTGACCGGCAGTTCATACGGCGTTTTCTCGTAGAGGACGTCAACGCTGTCGCAGGTCGGTCCGGCGAGGACACAGGGCGTGGTGCTGTCACCGTCGCGCGGCGTGCGGATTGGGTAACGGATCGCTTCATCCATGGTTTCAGCCAGCCCGTGGAACTTACCGATGTCGAGATAGATCCAGCGAATTTCCTCATGTGCGGACTTCCTGGATATCAGAACAACCTCGGCCTCGATCATGCCGGCATTTCCGACCATACCGCGGCCCGGTTCGATGATCGTCGACGGCAGCCGGTTGCCGAAATGTTTCGAAAGCGCCTGGAAAATCGCCTCGCCATAGCGCGGCACGCCGGGCACGTCTTTCAGGTAGCGGGTCGGGAACCCGCCACCCATATTGACCATCTTCAGTTCGATGCCACGCAGCGCCATTTCCCGGAAGACGCCAGACGCCATGGCTACG
>Ga0207422_1003767_pt1 | contig 14185 bp, 10 predicted proteins | sample MarCyaLeptolynsp_FD_187757 | JGI IMG/M metagenome (GOLD analysis project Ga0207422, IMG submission 187757) | Marine cyanobacterial communities from Panama - species 1 Leptolyngbya sp. (SPAdes) | ecosystem: Environmental > Aquatic > Marine > Unclassified | place: Panama: Panama City | collected...
AAACCTCTACAGGCTCCTTGACCGGTCGGGGGCGATGCTGTTCAGGCTGAAGGGTTAAGCCAAGGGGCGGGGCCGAGTTGGCCCCGCCTGCTTTGGTCAGGTTCTCCGGAGAACTCCGAAGAGCATCTTCGCTCCGCGGTCGAGCTGTCTCCACAGCGCCCTGCCCTGCTCCAGATCGATGATCTCACTCTCAGCCAGGATCTGCGTGGCCGCCTTGGCCTCCTGCGCGCTGCCGTAGGCCGTCTTCAGGAAGCTCTTCTCCTTGGCCCCGCTGAACCCGAAGCCCTCGACCGTGTTCAACGCCGCACTGTGCGCCGCACGCCGCAGCTGGTCGCCCAGGGCGTGGTTCTTGGGGAGATGTCGAGTGAGGCGGTAGGCCGAGGTGGCAACGGTGATGAGGACGGATTCAACTTCCATGGTCTCGCTCCTTGGCGATGTCGTTAGTGTTCGCCTCCTCCGCCCCCGATTTGGGCCTGAGACAAGGGTGGCCGAAGGCCATCGCGAAGCGACCGAGCACGCTTGGCCGGGCCGGCGCCGGCATCGCCGGCCCGGCCAAGCGCGCGCAGGCCCTTTTCTCAGGCCCGAATCGGGGGCACGGTTGGCGACACTTACGACGTCGCAAAGGGGCGGGGCCGTGGAAGGGTAAGCCGCCCGGAACCACTGCAGCCGCCGCGGCCTATCGCCGAACGACCGTAGGAGCCGTCAGCCGGGGCCGGGGCCGGGGCCGTTTGCCGGGGCCGTCTTGCCGGAGCCGGAGCCGTTTGCCGGGGCCGGGGCCGTCTTGCCGGGGCCGTTTGCCGGGGCCGGAGCCGGGGCCGGAGCCGGGGCCGTTTGCCGGGGCCGGGGCCGTCTTGCCGGAGCCGGAGCCGTTTGCCGGGGCCGTTTGCCGGGGCCGGAGCCGGGGCCGGAGCCGGGGCCGTTTGCCGGGGCCGGGGCCGTTTGCCGGGGCCGGAGCCGGGGCCGGAGCCGGGGCCGTTTTGCCGGGGCCGGGGCTGGGGCCGGGGCCGTTTGCCGGAGCCGGAGCCGGAGCCGGGGCCGGGGCCGGCTCCGACATCGGCACCGGCTCAAGGGCTTGAAGGATGATACGCGGGGCCACCCAGGCCCCGCCTTCAGTGGTGGTCACGGCCGCCGAGGCCGTGACCCCGCCTCAGGGCGTCTCGGTAAACGTCACGCTGACGCCGTAGTGGTCGGAGTAGGCCGTGGTCTCCTCGACCCCGGTGCAGACCGGCGTGATTTGAATCGTGCCATCCAGCACCCGGCTGGTCGTCGCGCTGCCGGTGAAGTTGCGCGTCAGGACGTGGTCGATGACCGCGTCCTCGCTGTCGTCGTTGCCAATCAAGGCGTTGTTGCCGCAGAAGGTGCACGTGTGACCAGCGGTATCGGTGTACGGGTTGCTGTACCCGGCGGCCATCAGCGCGGTGTAGTTGGCCTCGGCCTCCGCGATATAGCCGGGCCCGGCCGGGCCGGTGTTGAGGTCGCCCATGACCAGAGCCCGTCCGGTAGCCCCCGCCTTGTCGTCGACGAGAGCGTTGAGCGCGTTGACCTGGACCAGCTGCTCCTCTTCCCAGGAACCCTCGGCCTTGGGGTAGGGAATGGACGAGAACACCGCAGTCAGGTGAGTGCAGACGACGTGTACCGGCCCGAGGTCCGGAACCGTCACCTCGGCGTAGAGGAGCCCACGGCGGTTGGTGGTGCTTTCGAGGATGACCTCGTCCGTGGCGGCGAAGGGGTACTTGGACAGAAGGCCGATGCCGAAGGACCCGCCGAAGGCGAACTCGGTGCTCTCCGACCGGCAGGTGCTGATGATCTGGTCGATGGGCGCGCCGATGTTGGCCTGGATGCAGCCGGCGCACTCAGGAGCGTTGTTCGTGACGGCGGTGAACTCGTCGAGGCAGTTGGCGATGACGCAGGTGGTGACCGCGTCGCCGCAGAGCTGGTCACAGCCCTCGGTCGTGACGCAGGTGAGCAGCTCCTCGGTGTCGGCGACCTCACAGCCCGCCGGACCGGTGGTCCCCACGTCCGGGTCGATGAACAGTGTGTGGGGGTAGTCGGCGGCCGCAGCGGTCTTCAGCCCGTCCACGTGAGCGGGTGTCCAGAATTCCTGCACACAGACGATGTCGGCGGACAGGTCGACCAGGGCCTGAGTCGTAATCGGCGCGCGCTCCTCGGCGGAAGGCACGAAGCCGATGGCCAGGCCGGCGTTGTACGCGACGGCGGTGAAGCTGACGGGAGTGGGGTCGTCTTCGGGGCAGCCCGCCATGGAGAAGGCGAGCGTGACGGCTGCGAAAGCGATGGTGATCCGGTGCATGGGGGTCCCTCCGGCCCTTTGTGGAGTGCTCAAGGAGGGATTCCTAGCACGATTGGAGGACGGTTAGAAACCGTGACGCCGGTCACCCGGGCAGGAGGGTGGCGCTTGGACATCGGCGCGTTATCCTCGCCGCATGACGACGACCACCGAAAACACCTCCGAGAGCGTCACCCTCTACGGCTTTGGCGACCACGACCGCAGCGGCAAGGTGCGCTGGACAGCCTGCGAGTTGGGGCTGTGCATCGACGAACAGAAGGTCACCCCGGGCGAGCACCACAAGCCCCCCTATGCCGACCTGAACGCCTATCGACATATCCCGACGGCCGAGTTCCGCGGCCACACGCTGCGCGAGAGCACGGCCATCTGCCACATCCTGGCGGACGCGTTCGACACGCCCAAGCTCTGGATCGGACGCGGCGAACCCGGACGTGGTGAATACGTCTACTGGCTCGCGGTATTCGGCGAGACCTTCGAGTCGCGACTCGTCGAATACATCTTGAGCACGTACGGCCGCGTCGACGCCCGCTTCGCGGAGCTGCACGACAAGAGCCTGCGCCGCAAGCTCGCGGTCGCAGCTGCGGAACTCCCCGAGGAAGGCTACCTGTGCGGTCCACAGTTCACCCTCGCCGACGTGCTCGCGGGGTACAGCCTCCGGCTGGCTGTGCAGTCTGGCCTTATCGAGCGCGAGGCGGTGGAGCCCTACCTGAGTCGCCTCATCGAGCGCCCCGCGGCCCAGAACAGCCGCATCTTCTCCAGCCTGGGGTAGCGCCGCCCACCTCCAGCGTGGTCAGGTTCCGGGCGTATTGCCGTAGAGCCGGATGTGGAGCCGGTCGCAGTAGCGGTAGCCCCGCTGGATGCACTCGGGCCCCAGCCACTCGGCGACCTCGTCGATGCGCGCCACGGTCGTGCCCTCAGGCATCAGCAGCACCCGATGCGGGTCCGCCTCGAGCGCTGCCACCAGCGACTCGATTTCGTCCAGGTCTGCCGACGTCGCCGCGACGAACTTCAGCTGATAGTCGCCCGTCGCCACAAAGGCTCGTAGCGCATCCATCGCGATCCGAGCCGCGTCGTGGCGCGGCCCCCAGGTCGGATCGTCCGGCGTGCTGCTGGCCAGCTTGGGGCTCACCGAATAGAGATCCGCCGCCAGCGCCGGCTTCCACACGCTGCCGGCCGTCTCGACCGTCAGGTGGTAGCCCTCGGCCCTGAGCGTCTGCGCGAGCGTCGCTGCACCTTTGACGATGTAGGGTTCCCCCCCGGTCAGCACCACGTGCTTCACCCCCGTGTGCGACCGGACCTCGTCCACCAACGACGCAAGCGTGCGGTGCTCGCCCTGGGCATCCCAGCTGGTGTAGGGCGTGTCGCAGAACCCGCAGCGCAGGTGGCAGCCACTGACGCGCACAAACACCGACGGCACACCGGTGAGCAGGCCCTCGCCCTGAATCGAGGCGAAGACCTCGGAGATGAAGACCTTCTGGCTCATGGCGTCGGACATCCCGCCAGTCATCTCAGTGGTGCCCATGCTGCTGCACGGCGGCGTGCTGCAGCATCACCGCGGTGGCTTCGAAGGTGACCCGGCCGTCGTCGCCGGTCCGCCCCACCCTGCCCTGGATGTACAGCCGCTTGTCGCTTACTTGCACCGACTCGCCCTCCGGGAGCTCCACCCGCACCCAGTGGACCTTGTGCAGGCGTTCATGCTTGTCCACGCAGCCGTCGTAGTGGGGCGCCGCCCAGAAGCGGTTGCGGCGCGGCAGGCTGTCATCGAGCACCATCTTGGCCTCGAGCACGACCTCGGCCTGACGGTCCTTGCCTTCCACGTATTCGAGCGGGCTGGCCCCGAGGTGCCACAGACCGCCCTCGTGATGCAGCCGCTTGAGCGTCAGGTCCACCGGGCGGTAGCCGTGCTCGTCGGGGCCGTTGATGACGGTCGGCTTCTTCTGCTCGTTGCCCTGCTGGGCCGCGCCCCAGCGTTCGCCACCGATGGTCGATGGCGTGACGGGCGTCGCCACGGCTGCGCCCTCGGGTGGCTTCCACTCCTTCCGGGCGTCCTGACTACACGCGAAGAGGACAGAAGCGAGTAAGACCAGTGCAATGGGACCCCATTCACGCTCGGTTCCCCGTCGTTCGGGCACGGGCACGGACATCAGGCGAACACCTTGGCGAGGTCTTCGGCGGTCAGCTGACTCACCAGCAAACGGTCGGCGTCGACCGTCGCCTCGAACAGCTCTCGCTTTCGGTCCTGCAGCACCAGAATCTGTTCCTCCACCGTGCCTCGAGCCACGATCTTGTACGCCACCACCGGCTTGTCCTGACCGATGCGATGCGCCCGGTCCGTCGCCTGGGCCTCTACCGCAGGATTCCACCACGGATCCAGGTGAATCACGTGGTCCGCCGCGGTCAACGTCAACCCCGTGCCCCCCGCCTTGAGGCTGATGAGGAACACCGGCGGTCCCTCGTCGTCGTTGAACGTCTCCACCATCTTCGGCCGCTTCTTCGTGGGCGTGCTGCCGTCCAGCATCAAAAAGCCCATGTCCCGCTCGACCAGGCCTTCGGCCACCAATCGCAGCAGCGACGGCCATTGGCTGAAGACCAGCACCTTGTGGCCGGCATCCAGCATCACCTCGAGCCGCTCGAACAACAGCGTCAGCTTGGCCGTGTCGGCCACCTCCCGGGCCTCGTCAAAGGGAAGCAACCTGGGGTCACAGGCCGCCTGGCGCAGCCGCATCAGCGCCTCCAACACCTGAATGGTGCTCTTGCCGACGCCCTCCTCTTTCACCCGCTTCATCACCGAGTCGCGGTAGGTGCGCTTGACCCGCTCGTAAAGCTCCCACTGCGCCGGCGGAAGGTCACAGTAAAGCACCAGCTCGGTCCGAGACGGCAGCTCGGCGGCCACCTCGGACTTCAGCCGGCGCAGCACAAACGGCTTGATGCGCGCCCGCAGCGCGTCCAGCGCCTCGGCATCCTGGTACTTGTGGATCCGGCGCGCGTAGCGGTTGCCGAACGCCTCCTTGCTACCGAAGAACCCGGGCATCAGGAACTGGAACAGACTCCACAGCTCGTAGAGGTTGTTCTCCACCGGCGTGCCCGTCAGCGCCAGCCGATGGCGCGCGTTCTGCGCCCGCGCGGCCTGGGCGACCTTGCTGTGGGGGTTCTTGATATTCTGGGCTTCGTCCAGGATCAGCCACTGTAGATCGAGCCCACCGAACAGCTCGGCGTCGATACGCAGCAGCGCGTAGCTGGTCACGAAGACGTCGGCCTCGGTACCCGCCAGCGTGGTCGCCCGGTTCGCCCCGTGATGCACCTTTACCGTCAGCTCGGGTGCAAACTGCTTGGCCTCCGCCTCCCAGTGGTAGACCACCGACGCAGGCGCCACCACCAGGCTCGGTCGCCCCGCGTCGTCGTCATCGGCGTCCACGCCAGCGTGGGTCGCCAGCAGCGCCGCGAGGGCCTGAACGGTCTTCCCCAGCCCCATGTCATCGGCCAACACCCCGCCGAGCCCCATGTCGCGCAGGAACATCAGCCAGCGGTAGCCGGTCAGCTGGTAGTCGCGCAGCTCCGCCTGAAGTCCCGGCGGCGGCGGCAGCGGCTCGATGACCACGCCGTCACTCGCGTCGGCCTGAACGCGCTTGAGCTTGTCGGCGGCGTCGCGCCACCGTTTCACGCCATGGTCCTGGGGCACCATGCCCAGGAACTCGTCCGCCAGCAGGGTCGCGAACGCCGTCAGCTCCTTGCCACTGGCCGACCGCAGCTCCTCCAGCTCTCCCAGGGTCTCACCGTGCTGTGCCAACCAGCGGCTCGGGAGCCGGGCCACGGTGCCGTCATCGAGCTTGTGGTACCGCTTGCCCTGAATCCAGGACTTCAGCACCTCCCGCACCGGCAGCACCGCCTTGCCCGCCGAGAACCGCACCTGGATGTCGAACCACTCCATGTTGGTGCTGACCGAGACCGTCGGCGTCACCCGCCCGCTGACCCGATGGAGCTTCAGCGACTCGGTACCGAACACCTCCCAGCTGGCGCTCAGCCGGGGAAGCCCCTCGATGAGGAAGTCGTAGGCAGCTGTCCCGGTCAGCTCCAGAGGCACACCCCGCTCTCCCGTTGCCAACTGCAGGTCGTCCAGCATGGCCCGCTCCCAGGGCCACCGACGCCGCACCAAGGCCGTGTGGCCGGTGAGCTCCGTGGGATCCAGCGTGTCCACCGCCAGCAAGGGCGTCTTGTCGCCCGGCGCCGCCTCCACCACCGCGGCGCCCACCCGGTAGGCGAACCGGACATCCACGGTCAGCGCCTCCAGAGTCTCGCCGAGGACCAACCGCGCCGTCACGCTCTCGGGCTGCTGAACGCCGCTGAGCGACCCCGTGCCATCGTTGGGCGTGTCCAGCTCCAGGCGTACCGGCGCCTTCAAGACGAAGCCGTCGATGAAGCCCGACACGTGCTGGCGAGGGATCCGCGGGAGCGGTTGATTCACAAGGGTCCGCAGCCGCTCATCGCTGTCGCTCAGTGGATGAAGCACGTCGTCGATGAGGACGTACCCGGGGCCCACGTCGACGACCAGGCTCCAGGCAGGCTCCCAGCGCAGGTCGAGCCCTCCGTCCTCACCGGTCTTGGCGCGAATCACCGGGGTGATGGGCTCGGTGGACACCTTCACCGGACGGTTGTCCAGCCGCACGTCGCTGCACGTCGCGAGTGCCTCGAACAGCTCCCCCATCGCCTGCCGCGACAGCTCCTCAACCATACGCTCCATGCGGTAGCTGCGGGTCAGCCCCTGGGTCTCCCGCAAGGCCTCGAGCCGCTCCAGGATGGCGTGCACCTGCTGATCCACCTCGCTCAACCCACGTATTCGCGCCGCGGCCTTGTCCCAATCGCGCGGCATCTTCATGGGCTTGAGCGTGCGCCCGCTGCTCTTGGAGCGCCGCATCAACTCCCGGAAAACGATGTCCACCTCCTCGAGGCCCAGGTCCGGCAGCGGCCAGCGGATGTGATAGCGGACCCAGCCCTGGTGGCGATCGTCTCGGTCCTCCCCGGCGGTTGGACGCTCGTCGGCGAACGGCAGCAGCACCAGCTCCCACAGAGGCCGCTCCACGACCCAGCGGGTCTCCTCGGTGTGCCACGCCAGCGCCAGCCAGAACGCCAGCCGGTGGGCGCAGCGCCAGCCGCTACAGGTGCCGCACCATCCGGTCACGCTGCGGGTGGAGACCTCCAGCTCGCTGCCGGAGACATCCGCCACCAGATACATCCAATGCTCGCTCTGGCTGGTGAGCCCGACGTCCCGCGCCAACTCCGGCACGTCTGGAGCGACCCGCTCGGACTCGGCCAGCTCCGGGTCGAGCAGGCGCCCGAACACCGTCACCCGCTCAGCGTCCAGCGGCACCGTACGCGGGATCGACAGGTCCCATCGCCCCAGCGGTTCGATGCGCCGGCGACGCACGATGGCGTCGACCAGCGCTCGGCGGAGACTCATGCGTTCAGACGACGCCGCCGCAGGACCACTACCGCCAGCCCAAACAGCGCCAGCAGCGCCACCGGCAGGGAGTTGCCCCCACCCGAGGCGCCCGAGGCGCAGCCCTCGGTGTCACCGGGGGTCGCCGGGTTGACCGGCACGCCGGTGTCGGGCTGGGTCGTCGTGGCGTCGCCGCTGACGGTCGCGTCAGGCTCGGTGGTGCCCTCGTCGGGCGTTCCGCCGGTGTCCTCCGACGGCCCTTCGTCGGGCGTCGGCGGGGTCTGGTCCACGCACTCGCTGCCCAGGCAGACCTGGTCGTCACCGCAGGTACCGCAGCTGCCGCCGCACCCGTCGTCGCCGCACTGCTTGTTGGTGCAGTCAGGGTCGCAGACGTTGTCGACGCAGGTGTATCCGGCCGGCGCCTGGAACCCGCAGGTCTTGTTCTGGGTGGTGCAGTCGTAGGTCTTCAGGGTGCCGTTGTCGCACCAGACCACCGTGTCGCCCTGGCACTCGCCCTCGTAGGTGACCGTGCCGCACTCGGTCTCGGCCTCACACTGCCCGCTGGCGTTGCACAGCTCGCCGTCGGCGCAGGAGCCGCAGCTGCCGCCGCAGGCGTCGTCGCCACACGCCTTGCCATCGCACTGTGGGATGCAGGTGGAGTCCGCCACGCAGGTGAAGCCCAGCCCCTCGGTGAAGCCGCAGACCTTGTTCTCGTCGGCGCAGTCGAAGCTGTTGAGGCTTCCGGCCTCACACCATGTGACCACCGTGCCCTGGCACTCGCCCTCGAAGCTCACGTCGCCGCATCCGGTGATGGCCGCACACTGGCCCGTGGCGTCGCACTCTTCCCCAGCGGCGCAGGCGCCGCAGCTCCCGCCGCAGCCGTCGAGGCCGCAGACCTTGCCGTCACAGTCGGGGGTGCACTCGTCGACGCACTGACCGGCGTCGGTGCAAATCTGCCCGTCCGCGCAGACGCCGCAGCTCGAGCCACAACCGTCGTCGCCGCAGCTCTTGCCGTCGCAGACGGGGGTGCAGCTGTCGGTGCAGACACCGGCGTCGCAGAACTGGCCGGCGGCGCACTCACCGCAAGAGCCACCGCAGCCGTCAGTGCCGCAGGTCTTGCCGTCGCAGTCGGGCACGCACAGGGTCACGCACTGGCCGGTAGCGTTGCAGAAGTCGCCCGCAGGGCACTCGCCACAGCTGCCGCTGCACCCGTCGGGACCGCAGGTCTTGCCGTCGCACTGAGGCACGCAGGTGCCCGGGACGCACTGGCCGGCGTTGCACTCCTCGTCGGCCGCGCAGCCGCCGCAGATACCGCCGCAGCCGTCGTCGCCGCAGACCTTGCCGCTACAGTCGGGGACGCAGGCCTCGGGCTCGCAGGAGCCGGTGATGACGCTGCACTGCTCGCCCGGCGGGCAGGTGCCGCAGCTGCCGCCGCAGCCGTCGTCGCCGCAGCTCTTGCCGCTGCAGTCCGGGGTGCAGGTCACGCAGGCGCCCGTGGTCTCGTCGCAGCCGCCCGGGCAATCGCTGAAGATGCGCTGGCGGCAGGGGAAGTTGGCGGTCGGCTCGGCGCAGGTCCAGGAGTGGGTGCCGAAGTTGCTGCAGCCGCTGGTTCCCGAGTCGCACTCGTTGACGCAGAAGCCGCAGTTCTGGGCGCTCCAGCACCAGTTGCCGTTGTCCTCGCCGGTCCAGCCGCAACAGCCGCTGTTGCAGGCCTGGGTCTGGAGCTGGCCGTCCTCGCACCAGGTCATGGAGCCGGTGCTGTAGTCGCAGACGCCTTCCCAGGCGATGTCGCCGCAGCCGCTCCCCACCGCCTCGCAGAGGCCCGAGGTGCAGATCTCGCCGGCGCCGCAGCTGCCGCAGCTGCCGCCGCAGCCGTCGTCGCCGCACTCCAGGTTGGTGCAGTCCGGAGTGCAGTCGCTGACGCACTGGCCGTTGGCGTCGCAGGTCGCGCCACCGAAGCAGGAACCACAGGTGCCACCACAGCCATCGGAGCCGCAGTCCTTGCCAGCACAATCGGGCACGCAGACGGCCTCGCAGGTGCCGCCGTTACAGGTCTGGCCGGAGGGGCAGGAGCCGCAGCTGCCGCCGCAGCCATCGGGGCCGCAGGCGTTGGTGCCGCAGCTCGGGGTGCAACCACCGGAATCGCATGTTCCAGAGGCGTTGCAGGTGTCGCCGCTGGCACAGGTGCCGCAGGTTCCCCCGCAGCCGTCGGGACCACAATCCTTGCCGCTGCAATCGGGCTGACACGAGGCCGGGCACTGCAGCGGGTTGGTGCCGCTGGGGTCTTCGCCCGAAGCGTTGCAGTTGTAGAAGTTGTTGCCGGCATCCCAGCCGCAGCCCTGGGCCCCGCAGTTGACCACGTCGAGCCCCTGGCCGGCGCAGTAGATGAGGGTGCTGCCGTTGCAGCATCCCTCGAAGCTGTAGTCGCCACAGGGGTCACCGTCGCTGGGGTTGTCGGCGACACACTGATTGCCCGAGCAGCTCAGGCCGTCGGCGCAGGAACCGCAGCTTCCGCCGCAGCCGTCGTTGCCGCAGGCCTTGCCGACGCAATCTGGGGTGCAGCCGCTGCCATCCACACAGCCGTAGTGACCAGCGACCGGGTCCCAGGCACAGCTTTCACCGGCGCCGCAGGTCTGAGTCTGGACGGTGCCGAAGTCACACCAGGAGGCCGTCCCGGCGTTGCAGTCACCGGAGACGAGGGTGCCGCCGCAGCCCACGTTGCCGCCGCTGCCGTTGCTGCTGGGGTAGCAGCTGAAGTTGTTGCACAGCTGGGCCGGAGCCGACTGGTTGCTGCTCCAGTCACCCGCCTGGACCTCCATCAAGATGCAGTGGATGGCGCCCGACCAGGTGATGAGCTGGGTCGCGTCCAGGGCGACGTGGTTCCATGTCGGCATGACGCTGTCCCAGATGGCCAGCGCCTGAGACTCGTACGTGGTGTTGTCGGTGTAGACCGGGATCATGTTCACGCCGTTGATGAACTGGCTGTTGACGTAGGTCCGCCAGACGCTCTGCCCATCGTTGTTGGGCATCGGCATCCGAACCACGTTGATGGCCTGCCCGCCGGCCAACACCACCGAGTTGTAGATGGCCTCGTTCTGGTTCATCAGCTGGGCGTTGGTGCTGTCCTGGAAGGACTGGTACTCGCCCAGGATGACCGTGGTCTCGTCGGCCATCTTGGTGAACATGTCGATGTGGGTCGTGCCCTCGTTCTGCAGCGGGTTGAGGATGACCAGCTGGTAGCAGCCGAGGTAGTCGCGGAAGTAGTTCCGGATGGTCTGCTCGCCGACGCCGTTGTACCAGAGCACGCCCTGCGAAATGAAGCAGGTGCCGCGCCCATCGGCCATGAAGGTACCGCCCTCGAAGTCGACCGGCATGCGGAAGTCGTCCAGGCCCCACTGGTTGGCCAGGTGGTACGGGATGGCATCGTCGTAGACGCGCTGGTGGTAGTAGCGGGGGTCGATCAGGAGGGTCTTGTTGGTGTCGGCGTCGAAGGCGCTGATGGGGCCGAAGTCACGGATCCAGATGGAGTCGTTGTTGCGGTTGAGGTAGTTGACCCCGGCGGTGCTCACGCCGTAGGCCGCCATGCTCTGCTGGAAGTTGCTGAGGCCGGTGCTGCCCTGGTGGATGACCCAGACGTCGGTGACGGGGTTCGAGTTGCTGACGATGTCGGCATAGACGTCGGGGAACGAGCCGGTCCAGCTGATGGTGAGGGCCTGCTTGGTGTCCCACTCGGCGGCGGCGATCATCGGTGAGCTGGGCGCCGCCGTGATGTTGTAGACGTTGGGGTTGGCCAGCTTGTAATCGTCGAACTGGTCAGCCTTGGCCCCGCCCCGCTCGCCGGGGAGTGCCTCGACCGGAAGCATGGGCTTGGGGTGGATCGCGCCGGTCTTCGGCCTGGTATGGGGATCGGCCAGGCTTTCCGTGGCCTTCGGCGTCACCGTCCCGGTCGTACCGTTCAGCGGGATCAGCTTCTGGTCAGAAGGAGCCTCCGCCACCGGCGGCGTCGCAGCCGACTTGTCCAGCACGACCGTCTGGTCATTGCAGCCTACGGCGACCAACGTCACCAGGGTGATACACAGCGCCCGGGTCCCCATCTAGCAGCCTCCCGATGAAAAGGACGCGCCATTGCAGCAACTGGTGCGGCGCGGGTCAAGGAGATATGCGACTATCCGCGCGTCAAACCTGACTCTGGGAGGTGCCCGTGAGCCCATCGACGCCAGCCACCAACAGCCGCAGGGTCGCCCTGGTCACCGGGGGCGCCATCCGCGTGGGTCGCGCCATCGCGCTGGAGCTGGCCCGGACCGGGCACGATGTCGCGTTCACCTATCGAAGCTCCACCGGGCCGGCCGAGGTCACTCTGGCCGACATCGAGGCCCTGGGTGTTCGGGGCCTTGCTGTGAAGGCGGACCTGGCTTCTGCACGCGCGCCCGCCAGGGTGGTCGAACAAGTCCTCGATGGCATGGGCCGCCTGGATGTGCTCGTGAACTCGGCGGCCTCGTTCGAGGTGGCGGCGCTGGCGGAGACCCGTGTTGCGGACTTCGATGCCCAGGTCGCGCTCAACGTCCGCGCCCCGCTCCTGTTGGCCCAGGCCGCTGCTGCCGTGCTGGCAGCGACGGGCAGGGGCCGGGTGATCAACATCGTGGACGCCAGCGCCTACCGGCCGTTCGCCGGGCAACTGGTGCACAGCCTCACTAAAGCGGCGTTGCTCAACCTGACTCGCGGCCTGGCGAGGGAGCTGGGCCCGGACGTGCAGTGTCACGCGGTCGTGCCGGGCGCCGTGGCGCCTCCGGAGGACTGGGACGAGAGTGAGACCGCGCAGCGGGTCGGCCCGCTGCCGGTGCCGCGTGCGGGTTCGGCCGACGATGTGGCCCAAGCAGTAAGCTACCTGGCGACATGCAGCCCCTTCGCGACAGGCTCGGTGCTGCACGTCGACGGCGGCGACAGCTGCGTCGGCTATGCCGGATGAGCGATGGTTAACCACCCGGGGGGCATTGCAGCCAACCAGGGTGCCGCGTATCGTCTTGGCCATGCACGGGAACACCAGAATCCTCGTGGTCGCGATGCTGTCGCTGACCGCCTTGCCATTCATGGGCTGCACCCAGGTCGGCGACCCGGTCTTCGAGATGACCGATGGCGGGTCCACCGGCGGGGGTGTCGGATACGACAGTATCCTCCCCATCTTCCAGTCCAATTGCACGGGCTGCCACACCGGAGGGGCCGCGCTGGGTGGGCTCAACCTGGACACCGCTGAGGGCCTCGCGACCGGTGGCTCGAGCGGTCCAGGATTCGTGGTATGCGACCCCGACAGCTCCGAGATCGTCATCCGGGTGGAGGGTAGCGACCCGGGCAAGGCCATCATGCCGCCTCCCAGCGGGGGGCTCAGCACCGACGACATCGACGCGATTCGCCGGTACATCGCCTCGGGCGCAGGCGATCCGACAGCATGTGGCTCGGCGCCGACATTCGACGACATCGCCGACATCTTCTCCAACCGGTGCTTCGGCTGCCATGTCGGCGGCGCAGCACTGGGTGGACTCAGCCTGGATGACGAAGCAGGGCTTCTCGCCGGAGGCAATAGCGGCGCGGCCATCATCCCTTGTGACAGCGACAACTCGCTGCTCATCTGCAGGGTCGAGGGCAGCGACTGTGGGACCCAGATGCCCCAGGGCGGAAACCCCCTGGACGCCGACATCATCGCCCGGCTGCGGGCCTACGTGGACGGCGGTGCTGGGGATCCCAACGCCTGCAGCGGCCCCGGCGACCCGGCGCACTGCAGCGACGGCACCAAGAACGAAGACGAGGGCGGCATCGACTGCGGCGGCAGCTGCTCGACCGCGTGCCCCGACATCCTCGACTACGAGACCGAGGTCAAGCCGATTTTCGACGCCGCCGGCGGGGGTGGTTGCGCCAACGCCAACTGCCACGGCCAGCCGGCCGACACGGCGCCTCGGGGCTTCAACTTCAGCGTCGAGAACATGCTCAAGGATGCAGGAGCCACCGGTGCTTCGGTCAACGCTCCGCTGGTCATCCCCTGCGACGCCGACAACAGCCTTCTCTTCAAGCTGCTGAACGGCCCGACCGTCGCGCCCGACCCCGAGGTCATTCAGATGCCCAACGGTGGTCCCTACCTGGACGCCGCTCAGATCGCTATCATCAAGCAATGGATCGACGAGGGCGCCCAGGAGGTCATCGACCCGGCGTTCAGCTGCCCGACCCCGTAGCAGGTGCAGAGATAGCAGGTGATCGTCTCGTCCACAGTGACCGCTCGGACGCGGGGACGAGCCTGGTCTGAAGTGAAGGTTCCGGCGCGCGTTCAATCCGCATCCGACTCCGTCGGACGGCCCGGAGCGACGTAGTGACGGAGCGAGCTTGCGAGCGGAGGAACGGAGGAGCGCAGTGGCCGCCCCGAAGGGGGGCGGAAGCCCCCCAGCGGGGGGGGTGGGGGG
>Ga0207422_1003768_pt1 | contig 14178 bp, 13 predicted proteins | sample MarCyaLeptolynsp_FD_187757 | JGI IMG/M metagenome (GOLD analysis project Ga0207422, IMG submission 187757) | Marine cyanobacterial communities from Panama - species 1 Leptolyngbya sp. (SPAdes) | ecosystem: Environmental > Aquatic > Marine > Unclassified | place: Panama: Panama City | collected...
GAGTGATGTTAGGTACCAGTTGCACCCCAATTTTAATTGCACGTTGACGGTCACGCCGGTAGATAACCGGTGGCTGCCATTCTATGGTGACATCGGCCACCTGTTTTAAAGGTACTGAGCTGCCCGTAGTTTTAGAATAGATGGTCATACCATCCAATTTGGCAAGATCTTTTCTATCTGCGGATACAGAACGCAAAGTAATAGGAATAAGTTCATCCTGTTCACGAAATTCGGTGAGCTCTATGCCAGATAAACCTGCCTGCAATGACACAGCAACATCTTCACTGGTGACACCAGCTCTCCTTGCGCGGCTTTGATCAACAGTGACAAGTAGTTTTTTAGTTTGCAGTCCCCAGTCATCAACTACATCAGCGACGCCGGGTGTTTCCAGTAATTTACTTTTAATGTTGCCGGTAATCTCATACAGCTTTTCAACATTGTTCCCCAGTACTCGAATCTCAATCGGGTAATCAATGGGGGCACCATTTTCGAGCTTTTTCATTTTGACTTCGAGGTCAGGATACTTTGCACGTAAATGATTTTGTGTTTGCTCAATAATATCGGGAATATCAAGATAACTATTGGTGTTAATAATCATTTGCGCCAGGCGTGTGTCACGCGGATCAGGATTTACAGTAAGCACATAACGCGGTGAACCCAGACCAATAAATGACACCCAACTGTGGATGCCTGCTTCACCCGATTCTGGAGTGACTAAATGATGTTTACGGAAATAGTTTTCAATATCGCTGACCACATCGCTGGTTTCATCAATGTCGGTGCCGCGCGGCATATTAAACTGGGCATTAATAATTGAATCAGTTTTGGGCGGCATAAATACCTTGGGCACTAAATCCAGCCCTTTAATAGCAACAACAAACAACACCATAACCAGGCCCAAGAAAACAATGCGGTTATTTAAAGACAATCTTAATAAAGAATCGTAGCGCCGCTCCAACATACTTTCTTTGGGACCATTTTCAACCGTACTTTTTTTAACTTTTAAAAACAAGGTAGTCATTAGCGGCAGGAAGGTCATAGCTAATACCCAGGAAATCATTAGCGCTATGGTTACTACTTTAAAGATGTCAGCCGTGTATTCACCCACGGATGACTCAGCCAGAAAGATCGGTAAAAAGGCAGCTGCAGTAGTCAACGAAGAAATCAATAACGGCAACATTAATTCTTTGCATACAGCAATCGCAGCATCCACTACATGTTCGCCTTTATCCAGACGCACTAACACACCTTCAGCAACCACAATGGCATTGTCTACCAACAAGCCCAAGGCAATAATTAATGCTGCCAGTGAAACCTGGTTAATAGTAATATCAAACACACCCATGGCGACAAAAGTGAGCACTACTACAACCGGCACCATAGTCGCCACCAACAAACCGGTGCGGAACCCCAGGAATACTAACAACACAGCAATAATAATCGCGACGGCCTGACCCAAGTTACTCATAAACTTGGCGACATCACGGTTTACATAATCAGGCTGGAAAAATAATTTTTGTAGTACAACACCATGCGGATACTGCGCTTCTATAAATGGGATTTCTTTATCCAGACGCGCACCTAGATCAACAATATTCCCACCCTCTGTCATTGATATCGCAATAATGATAGCGGGCTTGCCATTTACGCGTGCTCGCTGTGTAGCTGGGTCTTCATAATCACGGTATACATCTGCGATATCTTCGAGGTAAACAATTCCGCCGTTATTAGGTAATTGAATAACGGTTTTCTTTAAGTCTTCGATACTTTCAAAGTTACCGGAAGGTTCCAGGGTGATACGTTCCGGACCCACACGAATGCTACCGCCGGAAGAAATAATGTTGAGTGATGCCAGGTCATTATTTAATTGTTGTGGTGATAACCCCAATTCAGTTAAACGCGCATTATTATATTCGACAAACACAACTTCATTCTGAATGCCTTGAAGTTGTACTTTGGCGACGTCATCAACTTTTAGTAATTCATCTTTGATTTCATCAGCAATGTCTTTTAATTCACGATAGCTAAAACCTTCTCCCATTAAGCCGTATAGAATACCGTACACATCACCAAAGTCATCATTCACATGTGGACCATCAATGCCCTGTGGCAATGTCCCTTCAATGTCTTCTACCTTACGTCGCAAGTCATCAAAGATCGGACGCATGTTTTTATAGCTTTCTTTATAGTTAGGCGTGATAACTGAAATACCAGTGCGGGATTGGCTGGTAATAAAATCAATCTCAGGCATTTCCTGAATAGCTTTTTCAATCTTATCGGTAATTAAATTCTCTACTCGCTCGGGGCTGGCGCCTGGGAAATAAGTAGTGATTTGTGCAGCACGAATAATAAAGCCCGGATCTTGCGCTTTGGGTAAAGCAAAGTACGTCGAGATACCCGATAGAACCAGTATCACAACCAGAATAATCGTGACTCGATTATTATTAATCGCGAATTGGGTGATATTCATAACCGCTAACTCAACTTTTTACTCAACCTTTACGGCCATGCCATCGCGAATGACTGTGACACCCGCAGTTACTATTTTGTCACCATCATTTAATCCACTGGTAACGCGTACTCCTTGCTGTACAATTTCTTTAACTTCTATATACGTCTTTTTTACCTTTGCTTGCCCATCATTTTCATCAGACATAAGTACAAACGTAAAGTCACCCTTTCCATCATGCGCCACTGCTGTGATAGGTAATATAAAATAAGATTCTTCATCGCCATTACTTTGAGTAAATTCCACTTCCGCCGCCAAACCTGCACGCAGGCCTTCATGGTCACCGTCAAGTGTGACAGTCACAGGGAATGCTGAAGCCTGGTCACTACTGCCGCTACTGATTTCAGTCACACGCCCTGTGTAACGGCTACTATCAATAGCAGTTAACGCCACATCTACTTGCTGGTTCTCCGTTACTTTATCAATGTAAGACTCTGGCACATCAACAACCACTTCAACTTTCTTACCGCAGTTCACACTCATTACTACCTGGCCGGAAGACACGTTTTCATTTTCTTTGACTGGCTTAGACGCGACGATGCAATCCTGTGGCGAATACAAATTAGCGTAACTTAACTGCAGGCGTGCGGCTTCCACTTGTTGATTGTTAGCTTTGACTTGCGCCTTAGCCGATTCGGCAGATGCACGCGTGGTGTCTAGCTGACTTTTTGATGCATTTCGTTTTTCATATAACCCAATGGTTCGGTCATATTCAGATTCAGCACTTCTTAATGATGCCTTGGCGGACGCAAGCTCAGCCCTGGCTTGCTCAAGCAATACCGCGTAATCTTTATCATCCAGGCGCGCAACTAACTGCCCTTTTGTTAGATTGTCGCCGACGTCAACGGGAATACTTTCCACCCGGCCTGACACTCGGAAACTTAAATTCGCTTCCAATTCTGCTTTGGTGATACCACTAAAGGTTTTAACTAGTTTGTCCGAGCTATATGAAATGCTTTGATGCTTAACTGAACGCAGTGGTATCTCAATCACTTCTTCTTGTTTATCACATGCACTAACAAGCAATGTGACTATTATTAAAGTAATAATTACTTTCATTGCATGGTTGTTCTTACACGTTGTTGCCATATCTTCACACCGTCTTGTTGTAGCAATAAATTAAAATCGCTTTCCGCCCTTAACACATTCACCAAGTCGATTAAAAATTGGTAGCGTGCTGCAGCTGCTTGTAGCTTGGCAGCCAATGCTGCATCTTGCGCATCAATCAAATCCGTCACTGAGACTGCACCTTCGGAATAAGAATCAGTGACTAACTCCAAGTTTTCATTTGCTGCACTGGCTGCATTCATGGCTAAACGAATCGATGAATGGGAAGCCGCAGCATTAAACAAAGCTGAACGCATGCGAGTTTCAACACGCTCTGTTTCTGCGCGTTGTTGCAGCATTAGCTGGCGGTATTGGTTGCGTGACTTAGACAACTGGGATTTTAGCTGTCCGCTTGTAAACAATGGCAGTGTGGCTTGTACACCGATACTCCACTGGTCATCATGAATTCCAGTGCCATTTAAGTTGGAGCCTGCACCACTGCGGTCCAGGTTTTCAGTAAGCGAACTTGTTAACGCAACATCCGGTACATAATAAGCACGCCGGTCAGCGGTAATTTGCCGGTCTTGCGCTTTCAGCAAATAATCAAAGCGCTGTACTTCAGGCGCATTATCTTTAGCAATATTTGTCTGGAACTCAATGAACTTTTCCCATGCAATCGGGTTATCATACAAGTCACGATTTTCAGGGCGATTGAGTTCATTTAAAACTAATTGAATAGATTCATCCGAAGTGGCGATAGGTTCCGCAGGAGTTAAATTCAATACTCGGTACAATTCAGCCTCTGCCACCAGGCGTTCTGCTTCAGCACTCAATAAACTTTGGCGGTCACGAGCAATCTGACTTTTCCAGCGCAACTCGTCGGCGCGCGAAGACTGGCCGATCTGCACACGCGTCTTGGCTAGTTCCAAGTTATCACGAGTTAATTCCACGTTTGATTTTTGCACTTGTTCAAGTGCAATAGTTCTTAATACATTTAGATATGATATTGCTGCAGATTGCAATGTATCCAGCATGCTAATTTTTATTTCTAAGCTGGTGCTGTTTGTTAAGTACTTTGCAATAGAATAACCTGCCCACTGATCATCAGAGTAAATAGTTTGCGACGCAGTCAACCCCGCATCAGTAGAGTTCTCAAACAAGCCTTGAGGATTTGCCCGGTCTTTATCTATGGTTTGATAACTAGTGTTGGCGTTAAGTTGTGGCAATAGTGAAGAACGTGCGATACCAGTATCATTGTCTGCAATATCAATATCAACCTGGCTAGCCTGAAAGTCACTGTTAGCTTCCAGTGCTCTTGCCATAGCCTCAGACAAAGTGAGCACTCGAGCATTACTTAAAACATCATCATATAAAAGTTCTGCGTCTTCTAAATCTACCCAACGTGGTGATACACCTATAGCACGAGCAGTTTGCATGTTAACTGACAAGCGGTCACTCTCATAAAAATCAACTTTCAGTTTTGATGCCGGTGTGCCGAGTAATATTCGGTACACATTAGTTGCGATGCGACGTGCAAATACTTCCTGGTCGCTATCACGTCCGGAGATAGTTGCCATTAAGCCCAAATCTAATTCTTGCTGACCCAAAAATGAAAAACTGGGGAGCTTGTTTTCAATCAGAATATTAGCGAGTGTTCTTATGTCATTATTATTAACGCGCAATAATGGTGCAACTAACACTGCATCCGCATCAGCAGGAATTTTATTGGCAATCTCCTGAATATCATTCTTCCCTGTCACCAGTGCGATATCAAAACCATAATCAACTGCCGCGCTTCTTACCGTGCCAGTCAGACTTGGAATCACAGTCACTGGTAACTCATCCACTAAAATGACTAAATGATCAAAGTTAACCAGGCCATGAAAGCGTTCCAGGTCATCAGCTACTGAGCTGACATAACGTGTGTAGACAAAATTATCTTTGCCGCTGGCGTTATCCTGGTAAGGAATATTCTGTAATGCTACATCGACTATATAAGGCGCTATCACCGGCTTGGATAAGTCCGGGATTTGCGATGCCAGATGTGAACTTACGACCCCCATGGTAATGATGATGTCTACACTGTCATTTTTTAACAAGTTATGTAATTGCTGGCTAATGCCGGACTCCGTCCAGTCGCCGTTCACTTGTAAATGCGCTGGGAAAGATACCTCGAATTCGTTGCCCACGATGGCTTTGATTTCCCGCTCAATAATGGCGAAATCTATAAACTCACGGGCTAGAGGGCCATCCAATACCGTTGCAATAGTCACTGATCGAGCTTGCACAGCTGATGCACAGATGCTGACGAACAGAATCAATATAAGAAGCAGTTTTTGACGCATTATAGACAGTAGCTTATTTATAGTATTAGAGACGCTAAAATTGATGTTAACATCTTTTACTGAAAAACTTACATAATAATAAGGAGCATGGAATGATCCGCAAACTTGTCGCCCTTACTTTGATTAGCGCATTCATTACAGTATGTCATGCACAGTCACTTGATGAACTGTACACATCGCTTATTAAGCAAAAGCGGGAACAAATTTCGCGCGCGCTTGACCTGAAAGATAACAGCGCTTTTTGGGAAGTGTATGACAAATACGAAAAGAAACAGGCGCAACATGATAGCGATGCATTTAATTTAATTGAAAAGTTTAAAACTAAGATAGAAAGCGGCCCTATTGAGGTACAAAGCATGATAAACATGCAAGCGGAGTTCTTTCGTATTGAAGGAAGAAAGTCGCAGACCAAACAAAATCAGGCAGAGTTTTTTGGTCATACATTATCTAAAGAAGATATGTTTCGTTTTTACCAGATAGACTCGAAACTTGATGCATTAATTCGTAGCAAGATAGCTGAGCAAATACCTTTAATCGCAGCTGAAGTAAAAATAGATTAGGCAATTAGTAAGATGGGGCAAGACTTATTTACAGCTTGCCCCATAGATTAAACTTTTATCCTAACCACACAGAATAATATTTTTCTTATTACTCTTTTTCCGGCTCACCCTGCCAAAGCATCTCATATCCAACTTCATATGTTTCATGCGCGTAATCTGCAAGCGCATCAAACTTTTCTTTAAAAGCAGCATCGGCGTGTGATTTTTCATGCTGTTCGAATGACTTCCAGTAAGTCACTATAGCAATATGGTCTTGTGTTTGTTGCTTGGAAGCGAATGAGCCTTCGTCCGAAATGAAGCCACCAAATTTATACACTTGCCCGCCAATGAATCCACCCTCATCATCACCGTAAGTATTCTTTACAACGTTACACATTTCACCAAGTGCTAACTCAACATCTTCTACACTCACGCCGTCTTTGAGTTTGACAACGTTGTATAACATGACGCATCCAAATGGGACAGATAGTGGTTCAAACATACAATGCTCCTTAAGCTATTTATAGATAATCTGGGCTTAAGTATATAAGAAATGTACACAGAATTTTTATCTCATTTATCCAAAACAACAAAAGCCCCAATATCAAATTGGGGCTTACTGAAGAAATAACATATTACAAATTAGGTACATTTGTCATGATTCGGGTGCTTTTCACAAAAATGAGTATGTGCTTTATCTTTTGCTGTTAAACACTCTTGTGATTCGGGGTCGTCTTTACAGATTTTATGTATTCTGGCACGCACACATTTTTTTGATTCAGGGTGCTTATCACAATGCGCCTTAATTCGGTCTTTAATTTGTTGGCACTTTTCAGACTCAGGATTCTGGTGGCACTCTTTCATCGCATGCAGCTTGCGGCATCTCTTATTATCCGGATGCGCCTGACAAAACTCGCTTGCCCGTTGTTTCAGTTCCTGGCATTCGACTGAGTCATGTTTTCCCTTACACGCTGCGCGCATATCTTTCCAACTGAACTCAGATTCTTCAGCATGGGTCATCCCAGCCAATAACAACAAACTACACAATACAGCAATTAATAATCTCACAATCATTTCCACCTATTTTAGTTTTGATATTTATCCATATAACGATTTACAATAGATTTGGTTGACAATTTTTTATCGAGTTAAAATCGTGTGTAAATCCAGCGACTTTAAGTATTTTCACCTAAATCCAGATGGAATTAATTCTGTTCGGATGACACAGATCAATGCTTTTTCTCAATACCCAAGATAGAGTTAACATCACAAAATTTAACCTCAACACAAGTCTCTATTTAAGGAACTATTTATGGCACAAACGTTATATGATGAAATCGGTGGTAAAAATGCTGTGGAATTGGCATCAATTAAATTGTACTACCACATTCTCGAGGACGACCGTATTAATCATTTCTTCAAAGATATTGATATCAAAAAACAGTCTGTAAAAATGAATGCTTTTTTAACTTATATCTTTGGCGGCCCTTCTCTGTATACCGGCCGCAATATGCGCAAATCACATAAATCAGTCGTTGAACGTGGGCTAAACGATGGTCATGTGGATGCCATGCTGGAAAATGTTCATACCGTACTTAACGAAATGGAGATTGCTCCCGAATTACAAAAGCAAGTCCTGGCCAAGTTAGAAAAACACCGTGACGATGTTCTTTGTCGCTAATGTTAACCGCCACCGCATTTAGTAATGCGGTGGTTTTTCATCATGCTCTGAAATACCGGAAAATAATGCTGACGCTTCTTTAAGCCGATCCTTCAACGCCTGGCAGCATAACTCCAATTGATCAATTTGCTTTTGCATCGCCATCACCACATTGCCTAACTCCTGAATACTGTCTTCTTGATAAGCAATTTTTGTTTGCAACTCAGTAATTATATCTTCACTCATAGTTAACCTACTCTTTACCTAATTCGGCTTCTTGACCAGCGGCTATTATTAAAGCTTAAATTTCATTCTATTAGTCGTGCTGATTTAGTACCATGTCCCCTGATTTCACTCCTCGGAGAGCCTTATATGGACTGGTCTATTATTATCTTTCTAGTCATTGTTGTTGCCATCGTTCTTTATATCATAGGCATCTACAATAAACTGGTAAGCCTAAAAAATCGTTTCGAGAACGCGTTTGCACAAATTGAGGTACAGCTAAAACGCCGCTACGACTTAATCCCTAATTTAGTCGAAACAGCTAAAGGCTATATTCAACATGAACGCGAAACTCTTGAGTCTGTCATTGCCGCTCGAAATGCTGCCAGTGCCATGCTCAATGCCGCCAAATCCAATCCCGGCAGTGCTGCGGCCATCGCTGATTTGGCCGGTGCAGAATCAGCACTGGCATCGTCGTTGGGTAAATTCAACTTAGTCGTTGAAGCCTACCCCGACTTAAAAGCTAATCAAAACATGATGCAGTTGTCTGAAGAATTGACCTCAACAGAAAATAAGGTCGCTTTTTCACGCCAGGCATTTAACGATGCTGTCACCGCCTACAATGAATACCGACAAAGCTTCCCTCCGGTGTTTTTTGCCAGCGCATTTGGACACCCGGATGACGCAAACTTATTAGTCATGGAAGATAGCGCTGAAATTCAGGCTGCTCCCAAAGTTTCATTCTAACTGACGTCTAATAAATTAAAATCAAACACACTTGCATAAGCCTTGTTAGTAAGTTCAACCAATGAATTTTTTTGAACAGCAAGACCGTGCACATAAGAATACCTGGCTGCTGATTGCATTATTCTCAGCAGCCGTGGTATGTATCATAGGCCTGACTGTCGCACTCATTGCTGCTACTTTCTGGGGCTTTGGTCAATCTACTGCAGTCGGTTCAAGCTCCCACCTGCAACAACTGGAAACCAGTACATTCATAAAAACTGCCTTTGCAGTGATTGCAGTGATTGCCTGTGTGATTATTTTCAAACGCATTCAAATGTCACGCGGCGGCCATAGTGTGGCAGAGATGTTGGGTGGCCGCCCCATTGAGCAAGGCGCTGAAAATACTAACGAGCAACAATTATTAAACGTGGTTGAAGAAATGGCTATCGCGGCTGGCTTACCCGTGCCACCCGTTTATGTATTAGAAGAAACTACCATTAACGCTTTTGCTGCCGGCTACGATGAGAACGATGCCGTTATTGGCGTCACCCGTGGTTGTTTAGAGCGTTTAACTCGCGACCAAATACAGGGCATTGTTGGTCATGAGTTCAGTCATATTCTACATGGCGATATGCGCTTGAATCTAAACTTAATTACAATACTTGCTGGCATAGTATTTATTAGTAAAGCAGGTCGCTTGGCTTTATACAGCACTTCGCGCTCGCGCTCGAATAATCGTGGCGGTTTACCGGTATTAGGCATTGGTGTCGGTTTACTTGTGATTGGATCAATCGGTACGTTTTTTGGTTCATTAATTAAGTCAGCGGTAAGCCGGCAACGCGAATACCTGGCCGATGCATCAGCTGTGCAATACACACGCAACCCGGACGGAATTGCTGGCGCTTTAAAAGTCATTGGCTCTGGCATCGGCTCAAGTATGAGTTCACCAAACGCCAACGAATGTAGTCATATGTTTTTTGGCGATGCTATTTTCGTACGCGCTTTTTCAATATTTGCAACCCACCCTCCATTAGATAAACGCATACTGCGCATTGATCCTCACTGGGACGGAAATTATTTAAGCGGCAAACCGCTAGAAGAAAAATCTATCTCCTCAACGGCCAAAGCAAAAAATAAAATAGAGGGTTTGGGTGATCTATTAAAAACCACAGGGTTTTTAGATCCCATCATGGTAGCAATTGCTGCACTACTGGTTGATTCTCTTCCCAAGTCAATTAATGATGCTACACATAATCCCGGCAGCGCTTATGCTTTAATGCTCGCATTAAGATTAGATAGTGATAAACAAATCCAAAAAATACAATTGTCATTTATACAAGAACAACCTTTACTAGTCTCAGATATAAAACGCTATGCGCAAGACACAGGAAAATTATCCCAAAAAGATATTTTACCTTTAATTGAAATGTCTATTCCTGCTTTAAAAAGACTTTCCGCTGCTCAATACCAACAATTTAAGCAACACCTCACGCAATTTATTTTTGCCGATAAACAATCACACTTACAAGAATGGCTGCAATTCCGTTTACTCAGCCATTACCTTGATCCACATTTTAATGCTGACAATAAAAAACGCTTTGCGCGCAGTTATCATTCCTTCTCACAAATTAAACATGAGATTGTTTGCGTCATGTCACTTTTAGCCAGCGAATCACATAATGATGATACGGCAAAAGATAATGCATTTGCACAAGGACTAAAGCGACTGAATATGACTGATGCGCAGCGTATTGCTGACACAGAACTAGAATTTCATGATGTCAACAAGTCAATCGAAAAAATAGATTACTTGGTACCGTTACTTAAAGATGAATTCTTATCCGCATGTGCAGAATGCATTGAGTACGACAATACTGTCACACCTACCGAGTGGGGGCTGCTGCGCGTGATTGCCGCGTGCATCGGCTGTCCGATGCCTATTGTTAACTTGCCTGATTAAAAAGCCCTGATTAATAAAATCACTATAGATTATTGATATCTATATTTTTCGATGGCGCGAAAGAATTGTTCTTCAGAGATTTCTCCCCTGTCATAATACAAACGAAATAACTGTTTGGCACGCAAATCATCATTAACAATTTTTTTCAGAAATATGCGCATTAATTGCGAACGCGATATATCTTTCTCAACACTATCGATGGCCATTTCTCAATTCCATTTGAGCTGATCGAACATTAACCGTAGCGCATACTCATAACCGCGTTAACACACTGCTTGTATCAAGGGAATCGAATCGCCGACCAAAATACTTGTATACTTAGACACTGCCAAATGCTCACGTATTTTGATGAAAAAAACACTTATTTTCCTATTGCTGTTTGCAGTCGCGCTATTTTCGATAGACCGCGTGGCTGCATACTTATATCTACCCAAACAAGGCTCAGACAAAGTCGTAATCTATTCAACATCCTGGTGCCCTTATTGCAAAGCATTACGTAATACACTCAATCAATACAACATTCCTTTTACCGAGCACGACACAGAAAAATCATTACAGGGCTTTTTAGGATTTTGGGCATTACGCGGCAGAGGAGTACCAGTTAGCGTAATAGGCGAACGGGTTGTGTATGGATATGATGGCCAGGCGATAACTGATGCCCTGGTAGATGCCGGCTATGAAATACCACTTGAATGGCCGCAAGAAGAATAACTACTGACAACAATGTTGCACTCAAATAAAACTAATAATTTGCATTAGTCACCACAAACAAAATACTATTTGCCAAAAATAAATCTCCAGGAGTAGAACCTTGACTGAAATAAACAACTTTCTTTGTGTTGGCCAAGGCGATATTGCTCAACATATTCGCCTTAACCGCGCCAACCGCCACGGCCTGATAGCAGGCGCGACAGGCACAGGAAAAACAGTCACACTGCAAATTCTTGCTGAAGGTTTTTCTCAGGCAGGCGTGCCTGTTTTTGCTGCTGATGTTAAAGGCGACCTAAGCGGGATTAGTCAGCAAGGCAAAGACAATCCAAAAATGATTGAACGCGCTGCGGAGACAGGTCCAGAAAATTATACTTTCCGCGGCTACCCAACCATTTTCTGGGACTTGTTCGGCAAAAAAGGCCACCCTATTCGCACGACTGTTTCCGAAATGGGGCCATTACTTTTATCTCAGTTATTAGGACTGAACGATACTCAGGAAGGCGTATTAAATATTGCCTTTACACTGGCAGACGATGAAGGCATGTTGCTTCTTGATCTAAAAGACCTGCGTGCCATGCTTAACTTTATTGGCGAAAACTCTTCCAGCATTAGCACAAAATACGGCAATGTAAGTAAAGCATCAGTAGGAGCTATACAACGTCGTTTACTGGTGCTTGAACAAGAAGGCGCAAAAAAGTTTTTTGGCGAACCTGCACTTGAGCTAAATGATTTTATGCGCTGCAATGATGACGGTAAGGGTTACATCAATATTCTTTCTGCACAAACCTTGATGCAAAACCCCAAACTCTACTCTACATTTTTATTATGGCTACTATCTGAATTGTTTGAAGAACTCCCTGAAGTCGGCGACCCTGATAAACCTAAGCTGGTGTTTTTCTTCGATGAAGCACATTTACTATTTCAAGACGCACCCAAAGCTCTGATTAAAAAGGTTGAGCAAGTTGTACGTTTGATTCGTTCCAAGGGAGTCGGTGTTTATTTTGTTACCCAGAATCCAATTGATATTCCCGAATCAATTTTGGGCCAGTTAGGAAATCGCATTCAACACGCACTACGTGCATTTACTCCGCGCGACCAAAAAGCGGTCAAAGCAGCTGCGCAAACATTCCGTAGCAATCCCAAACTGGATGTAAAAGAAGCTATTACTCAACTTGGTGTTGGCAAAGCATTGGTTTCTGTACTCGACGAACAGGGAGCCCCAACTATTGTCGAAAAAACCAAAATTCGGCCGCCCGAATCCCGTATGGGGCCTGCCACAGCCAGCGAGAGAAAAGAGGTTATTAATACAAGCCCTGTGCTGGACAAATACACTGAGCGGGTCGATCGTAAAAGTGCTTTTGAATTATTATCTGCCAGGGCCGAAAAGGCCGCAGCAGCTGAGCAAGCGGCTGAAAAAGAAAGAAGATATAAAAAGCCCAGGACTAAAAAGCGCACTTCTAAACGCAGCAGTAGTCGCTCTACGACTAACACTGTGATTCGCAGTGTGACTAAAATTGTGACCTCTCGAGTTGGCCAGCAACTTGTGCGCGGCATACTCGGCTCTTTATTCAAAGGAAGATAATCCCGTGGAAGATACTCTTAAAAAATTAATTGCCTCGAACCCCGGCGCTTTAGATCTAAGCTCACTGCGCTATCCTAAACCACATGAAACGGCCGAAAAAATAGTTGAAAACGCGACCGAAAATGCCTATCAATCAGCACGTGTTTTGCTACAACGACTTTCCCAAACTGTCACAGACTGGCGCAAAGAACTCGATAATGATGTCCAGCCTGCAATACTGGCTATTCTGAACGGTGGCCTGCAAATTGATGTAGAACGCATGGCACAAGAGAGCTTCCATGGTATTCGCATTGAAGGTTTACTCAATGGCAACCCCTGTATGCTGCTATCGCACCAGTCCAGTGTGCAACTATTATGCTTTGTGCAGAAAATTGAAAAGAAAAAACCGCGTCGAAAGATTGGCTTTATTATTGATGGTGTTGAAACAGAAGCGTAAACGCGTCACAGAATTATAAAACTACGTTAAATTACTTAGACAGTTTATCGTTTAAATACGACTAATGTGGCATTTTATCTAGTTAAAAAGTGCAATTATCTCTGCCTAAAAATGCCTATAAAAAGTTATTGTTTTAAACATACGAATATACAATAGCTTATAGAAAAGTATAAAAAATATTCACAATTATTGCTGATAAAATATAATTTGACTTTTCAATCATCTCGTCTACAATGCGTCGCATGAGCATGACAGACTTTTTACTTTTTTGGCTACTACCGATTATTGCTTTTATTGCCTTCTCAATCTGGGCTAATGAAAAGCTGTTCAAATAATCGCTAACTATTTATCTTTCTTGGAACGCATTCTGAAAGCCACGGTAAACTGGTTTCAGTAAGTAATCCAAGACTGTCTTTTCACCTGTTCTAATATCTGCTGTCA
>Ga0207422_1003769_pt1 | contig 14175 bp, 10 predicted proteins | sample MarCyaLeptolynsp_FD_187757 | JGI IMG/M metagenome (GOLD analysis project Ga0207422, IMG submission 187757) | Marine cyanobacterial communities from Panama - species 1 Leptolyngbya sp. (SPAdes) | ecosystem: Environmental > Aquatic > Marine > Unclassified | place: Panama: Panama City | collected...
CATGAAGATGCGCCAGAAGGACGAGGCGCTGCGACTCGGCTACCGCCTGATCGAGTGGACCTTTGACCCGCTCGAAATCCGCAACGCCTACTTCAATATCGAGAAGCTCGGCGTCCGCGTCCGCCAATACAAACCCAACGCCTACGGAGTCACCACCAGCAAACTCCACGCCGGCGCCCCCACCGACCGTCTCGTCGCCGAATGGCGCATCGACCAAGACCTAGAGCGCCCCCCGACGACCGAAGAGATCCTCATCCCCGCCGACGTGCGCGCGTCCACCGAACGAACCCTAGAGGTCCAATCGCAAGTCCGCACCCGCTTCCAGCAACTCTTCGCCCAAGGCTACGTCGTCACCGCCTACCGCACCGACAACGAAGGCGGCCATTACCTCCTCGCGCCCAACTAGCCCAACCGCGAATACAACCGCGGGGACTGTCCCATCCAGGCCTCGACGCCACGGAAACCTCCCAGCGCGTGCGGGCTGTCCCCAGTCGACTACCGAAGCCCGACCCGCCCACATCCTCGGCAGCCAAACCCGCCCTCATCAACAACTAAGCTAAACTTTTCAAGGAACGAAACCCGGTCTAGCTCCGTACAGTAAGTGCGCGGGCCAGTCCGGCGGACGGAGGATCTCTGCTCCCCATGCCTATCAGCGAGGACTTGCTCGAAATTCTGTGCTGTCCGGAGACGAAAGTCCCGGTCGAGCTGCTGCCGGCCGAAAAGTTGGAAAAACTTAACCAACAGATCGCCGCCGGAGCGGTCGCCTACAAGGACGGCGCGAAGGTGGACAAGCCTCTCACCGAAGGCTTGATCACCGAGGACAACCAAACGGTCTATCGCATCGACGAGAACATCCCCGTCATGCTGATCGATCAAGCGATCCCGACTCGCCAGATTTCGGACTGGTAGCCGGGCCGCATAGCCTAGACGGACAGCCTAAAAGGAGGGCGCAATCATGGGCGGATTAGAGACCTTAATCAGTACCCTGGGACTCTCGTTCGCATCCGGCGTCAACCTCTATGCGACGGTCTTGATCGTCGGGCTTGCCCACCGCTTTGAGTGGTTCAACTTCCTGCCGGAGAAGCTCGAGATCCTCTCGAACCCGGTCGTGCTGACCGTAGCCGGCGTGCTCTACCTGCTTGAGTTCTTCGCCGACAAGGTCCCGTTCATCTCGACCGTCTGGGACGGCTTCCACACCTTCATCCGGCCGCTCGGCGCCGCCGCCCTAGCCCTCGGCGCCGCCGACGAATTCGGTCCGGCCGGCCAAGTCATCGCCATGTTGATCGGCGGCTCGATCGCCCTCGGCAGCCACACCACCAAGGCCACCACCCGCGTCCTCGCTCACACCGCCCCCGAGCCCGCCACCCATTCCGTCATCAGCGTCGCCGAGGACGTGGGCGTGGTCGGTCTGCTGGCGCTGGTCTACACCTACCCCTACGTCGCGGGCGGCGTCTTGGCGGTCTTGATCATCGGCATGATGCTGGTCACCCCGATGCTGCTGCGCACGCTGCGCTTCACGGTCGGCGTCCTGGGCGGCTACTTGCTCGGCTCCCGTTCGCTCTCAGGCGATACGCCGCCCGAAGCCGTCGCCGAGCAGCTAAAAAAACTCGAACCCGGACAAGACTGGGTCGTCTTTCCCGCCTACGGCCGCGACCTCTCAGGCGTTCCCCGCCTGGGCCGCGGCTATCTGGCGTTGTGTCCGCAGCGCTGCCTCTTCCTGCGCTCCGGCGTCTTGCTCTCGAAGACAGTCGAGTTGGGCGGGATCTCGGAGCTGGAACTCGAACGAGCTCTCATCTGCGACATCGTCCAGAGCGAGGAGGGCCGCGTCTGCATCGCCAAGAACTGGACCCGCGCATTCCGTGCCGTTCAGGACGGCGCCCCCGCAGCTGAAGGGCTCGCTCCGGCGGCCGGATAGCGGCCAGTCGCATAAAGAAGCTGTATACTGTTCCCCGTCGGCCCGCCGCCGCCCCGGGCCCCTGCCGAGCTTCCCGTTCCGACGCTCGCTTGTTTTCCGCAGAGTTTTCGCTCGCCTTTCTTGGAACGATTCCTCGTTTTCGCCTTGCTCGGGGTCCTGCTTACGACCTGGGCCATCTACAACCGCCGCTCCAACGAACGGACGCGCCGCCGCATGCTCGCTGAACGCGAAGCCGCTCAGGCGCCGAAAACTCCCCAAGCCTACGAGGATCGATCGCAGTCCGCCTCGGCCTAGCGACAACGTCCAGATCAGGAGGAACCGATGGCGCTCTTCACCACCCGCACCGCGGCCATCTACGGCGTCGACGCCCGCCTGATCGACGTCGAAGTCGACATGTACCAGGGCCGACCCGACGCCTTCGTCACCGTCGGCCTGCCCGACACCGCCGTGCGCGAAAGCCGCGAGCGGATCAAGTCGTCGCTGATCAACTCCGGGTTCGGTTTCCCGACCAAAGCCGTCACCATCAATCTCGCCCCGGCCAACCTGCGCAAGGAAGGCGCCGGTTTCGACCTGCCGATGGCGCTCGGAATCGTCGGGGCCATGGGCGGCCTGGACGACGAGGCGCTGCGTGACTACTTAGTCGCGGGAGAGCTGTCGCTCGACGGCAGCGTCCGCCCCTTGCGCGGCGCTTTGCCGATCGCCGTCTGCGCCAAAGCGGCCGGAGTGAGCCGCGTGATCGTGCCCGAAGCCAACGCCGCCGAGGCCGCCGTCGTCGACGGCGTCGAGGTGTTCGGCATCAAGCATCTTGCCCAGGCGCCCAAGCTCTTGGAACAACCCGACGGCTTCCGCGCGGTCGCAAACGGCAACGGCCATCACGCCGAAGACGACCACCTCGCGGCCCTCGACTTCCGCGACGTGCGCGGACAAGAGACGGCCAAGCGAGCGATCGAGATCGCCGCCGCCGGGGGACACAATCTGCTGATCGTCGGACCGCCCGGCTCGGGCAAGACGATGCTCGCCAAGCGCCTGCCCGGCATCCTCCCGCACATGACGCTCGACGAGGCGCTGGAGGCGACGAAGGTGCATTCGGTCGCAGGCGTTCTCCCCCCCAACCGAGGCCTGCTCGCCGAGCGACCTTTTCGCGCGCCGCACCACGGCATCTCGAACGCCGGACTCGTCGGCGGCGGCTCCGGCATGCCACGCGCGGGCGAAGTCAGCCTCGCGCACAACGGCGTCCTGTTCCTCGACGAGTTCCCCGAGTTCCCGCGCAACATCTTGGAGATGCTCCGCCAGCCGCTTGAAGACGGCGAGATCACCGTCGTGCGCGGCGCGATCTCGCTCACCTTCCCCTCGTCGTTCATGCTCGTCGCCGCGATGAACCCCTGCCCTTGCGGCTACTTCGGCGATCCCAACCGCGAATGTCGCTGCACGCCGCCGATGATCCAGCGCTACGTCAGCAAGATCTCCGGCCCATTGCTCGATCGCATCGACATCCACGTCGAGGCCCCGCCGGTCAAGTACCGCGAGCTCCACGACAAGACCGAGGGCGAACCGTCCGCGTCGATCCGGGAACGCGTCGAGCGAGCGCGCGAGATTCAGGTCGCCCGCGGCTATCCCAACGCGCGCATGCCGTCGAAGATGATCCGCGAACACTGCCGCTTGGACGCCGCCGGAGAGAAGACGCTCGAAGCCGCCGTCCAGCGCATGGGGCTTTCCGCGCGCGCGCACGACCGCATCTTGAAGGTCTCACGCACGATCGCCGACCTCTCCGGCGAGCCCGACATCAGCGTCCGCCAGCTGGCCGAGGCGGTACAGTACCGCAGCCTCGACCGCACTTACTGGGTCTGACGCCAACGATAGACGGCGATCGCCTCGCGCTCGCGTACGAACACCTGATCGCCCGCCACGGCGATGTGCGCCCAGGCGTCCTGTTCGCTGACCTCGCGCTTGTCGAGCATCTTGAACTCTTTCGGGTCGGCCTCGATCAGCAGCAGGATTCCGGCTTCGTCGAGCGCCAGGATCTTCGATCCCTGCACCGCCATCGACCAGTACGTGCCTTCGAACGGCAGCGTCGTCCAACTGCTCTCGCCGGTCTTCAAGTTGATCGCGGTGAAGCGCTGATTGCCGAGGTGCAAGTAGGCGTGATCGTCGATAACCACCGGAGTCGACATGTACCCCTTGGCCTTGTGCGTCCAGGCTTCGCGCACGTCGAAGCGGTCGCCGTCCGGCGTCAGCTCGTAGAAGAACGACTGGTTGCGGTAGCTGCTGGTGAAGACGCCCGAGCCGAACGGGATCGGCGTGAGGATGTTCATGCCCCGGAAGTTCGGCACCTCGTGCTTCCACAAGATGACGCCGTTGTCCGGGTCGATGCCGTGCAGATGCGTGCGGGTCTGCACGAGCAGCTGCATCCGGCCCGCCACCTCGCCGAGTACGGGCGAAGAGAAAGCGCCGGACTCAAAGACGCTGTCGCTGGCGGCGAGAGCGCGCCAGATCGTTTCGCCGGACTTCTTGTCGAGCTTGAGAATCGAGTTCGCCGCCTGGACGTAGAGCGCGTCGTCGGTGACCAGCGGCGAGCTGGCGAAGCCGAAGTCGGGAATGTCGGTCCCGAAGCGTTTGGGGAAGTCGATCCGCCAACGCTCCTCGCCCGTCTCGGCGTCGAATGCGAAGAACAGCTCGTTCATCCCGCCGATGAACAGAGTCTCGCCGTCGTAGGCCGGAGTCGACCGGATCCAATCGCCGTTGCGAGCGGCGTAGAACGGCACGGAGCCCTCGCCGGGCCACGACTTCCGCCACAGCTCCTTGCCCGTCTCGCGATCGAGCGCGCGGACCACCTCCGTCTTCTCGTCGACCGTCTCAGCGACGAAGACGCGGTCCTCGGCGACGATCGGCCCCGGGTATCCCGGACCGAGTTCGATGCGCCACTCGAGCTCCAGCCCTTCGAGCGAGTCGGGCCAAGCTTCGCCGCCGGCCCGTCCGTCGCGTTCCGGCCCACGCCACTGCGGCCAGAGCTCGCTGACCGGCTCAGCCGGGAGCGAAACGGCGGCGAGGACGAACGGAAAAGTGAGGGTAGCCAGAAAGCGCATCAGTTCTCAGCATGCGCTCCGTTCTATTTCTGTATAGATTTTCTCAATTGTCTGCTCGCAGGACCGCCGATACTATAGACACGTGCCGCGAATTCCGTTTAACGAGAGGAAGGCAGCCCAAGCCGCGGCGCTGCTGCTCAAACGGCGCGGCGGCCGGATGAACTACATGAAGCTGATCAAGCTTCTCTACCTGGCCGACCGCGAGGCACTTAAGCGCTGGGGGCGACCGGTGACGACGGACCGATTCGTGTCGATGACCCACGGCCCCGTCCTGAGCCAGGTCCTCGACCGGATCAACAGCGGCTCGGCCCCGGGCGAACCGAGTCCCTGGAGCGAGTTGATCTCGGCCCCCGACGGCTACGACGTGCGGTTGGCCGCACCCACGGTCGCGCCGGCCGACGACGAACTGTCCGAGGCGGAGACGGAACTGCTTGCAGAGGTCTTCGAGGGCTACGGTCATCGGAATCGCTGGGAGCTGGTCGAACTGGTCCACGCTCTGCCTGAATGGAAAGATCCCGAGGGCAGCTCGATTCCGTTCGAGTACGGCGACGTGTTGCGGGCCATGGGTTCCCCGGAGACGGAAGTCGAAGCGGTCGAGCGGAACCTAGAGGCGGTCGCGTTCGCCGATCGGTACGCTTCCTAGCGGGAGCTACGACCCGTGGAGTGCGGCGATACGGTCCTGATGCCCGCGGGACCTCAAGGTTGGTTGCATCTGTGGATCATGGCGACGCCGGCTGAAGCAGCTTCGGGACGAGCCGTCTTCGTCAGCGTGACGACGCTTCGCAGGGCGGCGGACCAGACCCTCTTTCTGCGGCGAGGCGACCACCCCTTCGTCCGGCACGAGTCCGTCATCCACTTCGCCGACGCGCGGATTCTCGATTCCCGCCGGATCGAGGAAGACGTTCGCAAAGGCGCCTTGGAAGCCCATGAGCCCTGCTCCGGGCGCCTGATCGACGAGATCCGGAGCGGCTTGCGAGCCTCGCCGTTCACGGCCAAGAAGGTTCTCGAGTTCCTACGCGCGTCGGCCTAGCCAAAACAGACCTCAAGTCTGCTATTATGAGTGGTTTAGCTAAATCGCTAAGGAGCAATTTTTTTGGCCGACGAACCGCAAGATCCCCCGCAATTGCCGTTGGACGGTCCAGGCGGCGGAAATCTGATCCCGATCGACATCGAAGACGAGATGCGCAAGTCGTATCTCGACTACGCGATGAGCGTGATCGTCGGCCGCGCGCTGCCCGACGTGCGCGACGGTCTGAAGCCCGTGCAACGCCGCATCCTCTACGGCATGCACCAGGCGGGCAACCGCTCCAATCGCGCGCCTCGCAAGTCGGCCAAGACCGTCGGCGACGTGATGGGCAACTACCACCCGCACGGCGACGCCTCGATCTACGACACCTTGGTGCGCATGGCGCAGCCGTTCTCGATGCGGCACGTGATGATCGACGGGCAAGGCAACTTCGGCTCGGTCGACAACGATCCGCCGGCGGCCATGCGCTACACCGAGGCGCGACTCTCGGCCTATGCCGAGTCGCTGCTCGAAGACCTCGATAAGGAAACCGTCGACTTCCGGCCGAACTACGACGACACGATGACGGAGCCCGAGACGCTGCCCGGGGCCGCTCCGAATCTGTTGGTCAACGGCTCGAACGGCATTGCGGTCGGCATGGCGACCAACATCCCGCCGCACAACTTGGGCGAGCTGATCGACGCGGCGATCATGCTGATCCGCAAACCGAAGACGACGCTCAAGGAGATCTTCGGCGAAGTCGTCAAGGGACCTGACTACCCGACCGGCGGCATCTTGTGCGGGCAGGAAGGGATCTACCGCGCCTACCAGTCCGGCCGCGGCCACGTGACGGTCCGCGCCAAGGCCGACATCGAGCCGATGGGTAAGAATCGGCACGCGATCATCGTCAGCGAGATTCCTTACCAGGTGAACAAGGCGCGGCTGATCTCGCACGCGGCCGCCCTGGTCAACGACAAGAAACTCGAAGGCGTCTCGGACATCCGCGACGAAAGCGACCGCCGCGGCATGCGCATCGTCTTCGAGCTGAAGCGCGGCGAAGAGCCTGAGGTCATCCTCAACAACCTCTACAAACACACCCAGCTCCAGCAGGGCTCGGGCGTAATCATCCTGGCGATCGTCGACGGACAACCGCGCGAGCTGGGCCTGATCGAGTACCTGCGGCTGTTCATCGCGCACCGCGCCGACGTGGTGCGGCGACGCACGAACTACCTGCTGCGCAAGGCGCGCGAGCGCGAGCACCTGTTGCTCGGCTTCCAGAAGGCTCTGGAGCGGATCGACGAAGTCGTCGCATTGATTCGGGCGTCGGACTCGCCGGCGACCGCGCGGGCCGGACTGATCGGCGAGGTCGAGATCGATTTCTCGGAGTTCCTGCGCGCGGGCGCGAACGTATCCGACGAGCCGTTCGCGTTTTCCGAGCGTCAGGCGCAGGCGATCATCGAGCTGCAACTCCAACGCCTGACCGGCATGGAGCGCCAGAAGATCCTGGACGAGTTGGCCGAGATCCAAGAGCGCATCGCCGACTACCTCGACATCCTCGAATCGGACAAGCGCCTGAACAACGTGCTGGTCGACGAGATGCGCGCGGTGAAGAAGAAGTTCGCCGACGAGCGCCGCACCGAGATCGGCCCGCACGTGGGCGACCTCTCAATCGAAGACCTGATCGCCGACGAGCCGATGGTCGTGACGGTCAGCCACAACGGCTACCTCAAGCGCACCTCGCTCGACACGTATCGCAAGCAAGCGCGGGGCGGTCGCGGACGCACGGGCATGGGCACGCGCGACGACGACTTCATCGAACACATGTTCGTCGCCTCGACGCACAGCTACATCCTGGTCTTCACGAATCTGGGCCGGGTCTATTGGCTGAAGGTCTATAACCTTCCCGACGCCGGCGCCGCGGGCAAGGGCAAGCACACGGCCAACATGATCAACCTGATGCCGGACGAGACGGTGCAAGCCTTCCGCCCGGTGAAGGAGTTCGACCCGGAAAAATTCATTGTCATGGCGACGAAGAAGGGCACGGTCAAGAAGACGTCGCTCGACGCCTTCTCGCGGCCGATGTCGCGCGGCATCATCGCCTTGAAGCTGGACGACGGCGACGAACTGATCACCGCCCGTCTGGCCGAACCCGATCACGACGTCGTGCTGGCGACCAAGAACGGCAAGGCGATCCGCTTCAAGAACAGCGACGCGCGGCCGATGGGTCGCGTGGCGCGCGGGGTGCGCGGCATCCGCTTGGACGAGGACGACGAGATCGTCGGACTGCTGTGCCTGAACGAAGAGGACTTGGTGCTGTCGATCTCGGAGCTGGGTTACGGAAAACGGACTCAGTTGTCTGAATATCGCCTGACCAACCGCGGCGGCAAGGGCGTGATCAACATGAAGATCACGAAAAAGAACGGCCCCGTCGTCGGCTTGATGAAGGTGACCGAAGAGGTCGACGTGGTGATCATCACCAAGCAAGGCAAGATCATCCGCACCGACCCGATGACGATCCGCGCCACCGGCCGCTCAGCCCAAGGCGTCCGCGTGGTGAACCCGGAAGACGGCGACATCATCGCCGCCTGCGCCATCGCCCCGAAAAGCCCCGACCAACTCGCCGACGAGCTGGAAGAAGGCGAAGGCGGCGACGACAACCAAGGCACGCTGATCCAGTAGGGCGCCCGCCGAGGCGCGCGTATAGTCTCGCTCATGGCGATGGTCACGGATATCTACGAGGGCGGTTCAGACCGCCCTCGTCTACACCCCACTGAAGTCGAATGTAGGGTCTCCACATTCGAAACGCTGAGCGGGGAGTTCATTGTTCAACTCGACACCTTCGGTTCCGCACACCGATAGAATCCCGGCAAGCAGAGCCAGACTCTGCAACTGAAGAGGCACGAAGCCGAGCGGCTCGTGAAGCTGCTCGGCAAGGCGTGCCCCGGTATCGCCTAGCCGGAAGACCGTTTCTCTCAGTAGTTGAGCAGCACTAACTGAGAGCGCCTCGTACCTTCCAACCGTTGCGCGGTTCGATTCGGCCAGTTCAAGGTGATTCGTGCACACGAGGATTTTCGCCTCTTCCGATCTGGCTTCCGCGGCGTCCTCTAACGCAGCGAGGAGGTCCGAGAGTTCGTCGTCGGACAGCGATATCTTCTTCGAGCCAGGCAAGCGATCAGATGACATAGCCCCAGACTGCCGGCTTCGGAGAGAGAGGTCAAAGATCGGGTCGGATCTCTTCGCCAGAACTGTGTTCCTTGCTTTCCGGGGGCTGGGAACCGTACCATCGGCGACGCCTATGTTTGCTCGGATTACCCTGCTCGTCGCCGCTTCTGCCGCCCTTCTCGTTGGGGCGGAGAAGCCCAACATTGTGCTTGTCATCACGGATGATCAGGGCTACGGCGATCTTTCGGTTCACGGGAATCCGGTGCTGAAGACGCCGCATCTTGATGCGCTGCATGCGAAGTCGATTCGGCTGACGAACTATCACGTCAGTCCGACCTGTGCGCCGACGCGTTCCGCGCTGCTGACCGGCCGCTATTCGAACTCGACCGGGACCTGGCACACCATCATGGGGCGCAGCATTATGGATCGCGAGGAGGTGACGCTGGCTGAGGCGCTGCGGGCGGACGGCTATCGCACCGGCGCTTTCGGAAAATGGCATCTCGGCGACAACTACCCCTACCGGCCGCACGATCGCGGGTTTGACCTCGGCTTCATCCACGGCGGCGGGGGCGTCTGGCAGACGCCCGACTACTTCGGCAACGACTACTTCGACGACACCTACTTCCGCAACGGCGTGCCGGAAGCGCAGCAGGGTTTTTGCACCGACGTCTGGTTCCGTGAAGCGACGGCCTTCATCGACCGGGCGCGGCGCGAGGGGAAGCCGTTCTTCACTTACATCGCGACCAATGCGCCGCACGGGCCGATGTGGGCGCCGGAAGACGACGAGGCGCCGTACCGCGGCACGAAGGGTCTGGCGCAGCCCGGCTTCTACGGGATGATCGCCAACATCGATCGCAACATGGGCCGGTTGATGCGCTTCCTCTCGGAGAACGGGCTCGAAGAGAACACGATCTTCATCTACACGACCGACAACGGTACGGCCGCCGGGGAGAACGTCTTCAACGCAGGGATGCGCGGGAAGAAGGGCAGTGCGTATGAGGGCGGGCACCGGGTTCCGTTCTTCATTCGTTGGCCGAAGGGCGGGCTGACCGGGCCGCGCGACGTGGCTCGTCTGACGGCGCACGTCGACGTGCTGCCGACGCTGCTCGACCTCACCGGAGCGGAGCGGCCGTCGGGGCCCGCGCTCGCCGGGAAGTCGCTGCGGCCGTTGCTCGAGACCGCCGACGCCGAGTGGGGCGACCGGACGCTGACGACCGATTCGCAGCGGCAAGAGAACCTCGTGAAGTACCGGCAGGCCGCGGTCATGAGCGACCGTTGGCGGCTGGTCTATCCGGGGGCGGGCGACGACGCGTCGGCCTATGAGCTGTACGACATTCAAGCCGACCCGGGGCAGAAGACTGACGTCGCGGCGAAGAATCCGAAGGTCGTCGAAGAGATGCGCGCGGCGTATGAGGACTACTGGAAAGTCGCTTCCGAGCGCGGCGAGCAGGTCTCTCGGATCGTGTTGGGGAACCCGGCTGAGAATCCGGCGCGGTTGACTTCGCACGATTGGCACAGCGCCGGATCGGAGAAGACTTGGAACCAGCGGGGGATTCGGAATGCGCCGGCGGTGAACGGGCACTGGACGGTTGAAGTCGAGAAGGGCGGGCGTTATCGGATCGAGTTGCGGCGCTGGCCGAGGGAGCTCGACCTGCCGGTGAACGCCGCCTATGAGGACCCGCACCATAACCGCGAACAGGCCTCGGGCGCATCGATTGGAGCGACCCAGGCGCGGCTTGAGATCGGCGGCGTCGAGCGCACGGTTGCGGTTTCGGACGACGATAAGGCGGCGACCTTTCAGGTCAAGTTGCCGAAGGGGCCGGCCGACTTGAAGACCACTTTCACTAGCGCCGACGGGACCGAGCGCGGCGCCTATTACGTCTACATTCAGCGGATGTAGCCGGGTTTCTCGGCGCGGGCGTGACTGGGGTACGGGGGCCTTTGGTTTGGGCCGGCGCCGATGGTACCGGTTTTGGAAATGTCATGGGACTGACATTTTTCGTCTGTAAGTGATTGATTCTTCGTTGGGCGATGTCAGTGTTTTGCACAAAAATGTCAGGTTTTGACGGGGTTTTGACATTTTTTCTGGCGTAAGTTCTTTAGAATCAACAAAAGTACTTCAGTTTTCGGAAATTTCAATTTATGTAAGCGTTTTCATCGTCGTAAGGCTATTGTTTTTAGTGACTTGCGGAGATTTGGAAATGTCATGGTACTGACAAGCATTTTCGGCGCCATTTGGTACTCGGGGGTTGGTACCTTTTGGGGCTCCTCGGGGCCTTGGGCGCAACTCTGTTTTTAGGGTAGCTTGTGGGGGCAAATCCGCGGTCCGCTGTCGGTCGCTCCGCTGTCCGGAAGAGCTGCCCGGAGGATGGGGGGGCATGTGCGACCGCGGTCGTGGGGATGGGGAGGTCGTTGTATTTTTCGCGGCCCCTCAGGGGTGAAGAATTGATCGCGTAGTTGGAGGCGAGTAGGCCTGTATCGTGTTGAGTTCCAGGGGCTTGCGCTCTGGCGCGGACTCGGCATGCCGAGTCCCTACAAGCTGAGGCCTGACGAACGAGCAACGGGCTCTTGCTTCGCAAATCGCCTTGGGACCCGGCACTCACGTACCGGGCTCTGACGGAGGAAGAGCGTTTGAGGGCGACGGGTGTCCGACTCTGGATTGCGAAGGGAGTTGCTTCACGTGCGCCCGCGGCACCGTTGTTCGTTGGACGGTGGTCCTGACTTGCGGCTAGGAGGCGACGGCTTTGAGGCCGACGGCTAGGATGGCGGTGATGCTGATCCACAGGAGGACGTCGTAGATGCGGGACGGATGGAGTTCGGGGGCGAGGCGGCGGTAGCGGAATTGAAAGGCGGCGAAGGCGACCATGAGCAGCAAGACCGACAGTGCGACGCCGCCCGCCGTCACCATCACGACCGGAGCGCGGAAGAAGAGAAACAACAGCGTCCAGATGGTCGGCAGCAGCCAAGCGAGGACGCGGAACCAGCGGCGGCGGGCGGCTTCGTCGTGGTAGTCGAGAGCGCCGTATTGAGCCGCCGCGTCGGTGAACATGCGGGTGCTCGAGGCGCAGGCGACGAAGACGGTCGAGAAGAGTGCGGCGACGGCGCCGGTCAGGAAGAGGCCCATGGCCGCCGGGCCGAGCGTCTCGGTGTACATGTTGGAGAGGACCGAGATGACGGCGGGGCCTTCGGGGATTTCGCCGCGCGCGTGCAGGACCGCCGCGCCCAAGACATAGAAGGCGGCAGTCGCCGCCGTATAGACGATCATCGAGGCGACGGCGTCGACGTACATGACGCGGATCCAGCCGCGCGCCCGCCGGGCCCATTCCGAGGAGGCGTCCCGGCCGCCGGTGAAGGTGGCGTAGCCCTTCTCCAAACACCAGTAGGGATAGGAGATGATCTCGTCGGCGCTGACGCCGGTGAGGCCGAAGGCGGCGATCGCCACGCCGACGGCCGCGGCGGGCAGCTCGAAGGCGAGCCCCTCGGCGAGCATCGAGAGCGAGACGCGGTAGGGCGTCCACTGGAGCAGCAGGGCGCAGCCGAGGGTGACGAGGGAGAAGCAGGCGGTCAGGACGATGGCCGAGCGTTCGATGAAACGGTAGCCGCCTTGGGCTACGAGCAGGGCGGCGGTCAGGGCGCAGACGACCGCCCAGGCGGTTACGGGCAGCGCGGGGACGGCGAGGTTCAGGGCCAAGGCGACGGCGCCGATGATGCCGCCGTATTGGACGAGTTGAATCAGCTTGACGGCGAACCAGACGAGCAGCGTCCAGGAGACGCCGAACGGTCGCGGGCCGGGGAGGCGGTTGAACGCTTCTAGCGAGGTTTCGCCTGAGCTGATCGCGTGCTTGCCGAATTCGAGCTGGACGACGACCTTGACGGCGCAGCTCACCAGGATGACCCACAAGGCGACAAAGCCCGCGCGGGCGCCGAGGGCGGTGGTCATGATCAGTTCGCCCGAGCCGACGATGTTGGCGGTGAGGATGAGCGACGGGCCGATCGAGCCGAGCGCGCCCAGGAGGGTTCTGGGCGGCTCGCGGATGCCTTGCGTGCTCACGATGCGCGGACGGCCTCGAGCGCGTCCCAGTCGAACTCGATGCCGTGGCCTGGGCGGTCGGGCACCGTGGTGAAGCCGTCGGAGATCTCCATCGGATGGCGTAGGTATCTTTCGAGGCCGAAGCCGTGCGCCTCGAGGTAGGAGGCGTTGGGCACGGCTGCGAGCAGATGGACGTGGAGGTCGTGGACGCCGTGAGTGGTCACGGGCAGGTTGTGCGCTTCGGCCAGGCGGGCGACCTTCATCCAAGCGGTGACGCCGCCGACGTTCGAGAGGTCGGGTTCGGGGAAGGCGACGCCTCCGGAGGCGATCGCCTTTTGGAATTCGTAGATGGTGTGCAGGTTTTCGCCCGCCGCGATGGGGACGCCGCCGTCGCGGGCGATGCGGACGTGGCCTTCGACGTCGTCGGGGATGGTCGGCTCTTCGAGCCAGTAGACGTCGTAGTCGCGGAAGGCGCGGGCGGCGCGGGTCGCCTGCTCGGGCGTCCAGCGCATGTTGGCGTCGACCATCAACGGGATTTCGGGGCCGAGGATCTCGCGCAGGGCGGCGACGCGTCCGACGTCTTCGCTCAATCGCTCGCGGCCGACCTTCATCTTGATCGCGCGGAAGCCGCGTTCGAGGTTGGCGTGGGTCTGCTCGCGGAGTTGTTCGAGCGGCATCAGCAGGTCGATGCCGCCGGCGTAGACGCGAACTCGTTGGTCGTGGCCGCCGAGGAAACGCCACAGCGGCTCGTCGGCGAGCTTCGCTTTGAGGTCCCAGAGGGCTACGTCGACGGCGGAGACGGCGAAGCAGGCGGCGCCGCCGCGTCCGGCGTAGTGCAGGCCGCTCCACATCTTTTGCCAGAGCCGTTCGACGCGGCGCGGGTCTTCGCCCAAGAGCCACGGCCGTACGTCTCTTTCGAGGTGCGCGCGGACGGCGGCGCCGCCGGTCTTGCCGACCGTATAGGTATAGCCCATGCCTT
>Ga0207422_1003770_pt1 | contig 14165 bp, 14 predicted proteins | sample MarCyaLeptolynsp_FD_187757 | JGI IMG/M metagenome (GOLD analysis project Ga0207422, IMG submission 187757) | Marine cyanobacterial communities from Panama - species 1 Leptolyngbya sp. (SPAdes) | ecosystem: Environmental > Aquatic > Marine > Unclassified | place: Panama: Panama City | collected...
ATTCCCGACGCGTGCGGCGACACGATGCGCCGACTCGGCAACCACGACGCCCCGTGGGCGGAAACGCTGCGGACCGAGGTCATCGATGCGTGTTACGGCAGCCTGGCGGTCGACGTGCTGCGCCGCGAACATCGCAACAACGACTGCAGCCCCGAGCTGCTCGCGGCATACAAGGCGATCCGCACCCACGGCATTGCGGCGAAGGGCCTCGCGCGGGTCATGGACAAGGTCCGCACCCGCTGTCGTGTCGTTCCCGCGGGTACGCGCCGCGGGTGAGCGAGCGAACCGCTGCCATCGGCTCTGTCCGGGCCTTGGCGCCCCGCCGAGTGTAAGCGTCCACCGAGCGCGGGCGTTCGGTCGGCAATGGCTCGCCGAAGCATGGGCTGGCTCTTGGCTTTGGGGATCGCCACTGTGGCCGGCTGCTCGGGTATGGGCGCCACTCCTGCGCCGCCGGTCGGCAATGCCGAACCCAGCAACTTCTTCATCGATGATGTACCCGTGTCTGAAGAGGCGTTCGACGCCATGATGTCGACGCTCAGTGGCGATCGCGAGGGCTGGTACTGCGCCGAGCTCGAATGGGTCGACGAAGACGGCAACCTCCAGGGTGGGGGCAGAGAAGGGTGGCTCGCGACCGACCCGAAGGGCCACCTCTACCGCGTAGTCCTCCGCACGGCTGGCCCCGACAGCCGCTCGGAAGTCACCCGCGTCCGTCGTCACCGACGGTAGGCGGCCGCAGCCCATCCGTTCGCCTGAGGGGTACATCTTGGGCGTACGGCGCTCCCGCGCCACACCTGGATGGGTCGTGCCCTTGCCTTGCTTGCCTGGCCGGCGCGGCGGCGCGCCAAACCGAACAGCACGAGCCCTATCGACAGGCGGCTTCAATCGTCTCGAGATAGGACGACACCACGCGGAAGTCGGCGACGTGTCGAGGCCACGACCCGGTCTGCATGTGCTCACCGAGCTCTTCGAGCGTGACGGAGGGAAGCTCCGGCCACGCTCCAGTACGCACGTACACCCGAACCGAGAGTCGGGCCGGTTCGGGGTTGGCCGCGGGCTCGAGCGCCATGGCCTCGCGACACCGGGCCGCACGCGCGTCTCCACGCGCAGCCGCGATCCGATTCTTGGCCTCGAGGATCCTATCGGCCCAATCCGGATCCACGATGAAGTGCATCAGATCGACCGAGGTCCCGCCTTCACGAGCCGGCACCCAGGCTTCGCTGGCCGGTAGCCAACGAACCTCGACCCCCTCGACGGCCGGGTAAAGCGACGAGTGGCGAGGTTCGGCCGTGTCGTTGGGGTCGCTGTCTGTGCCGTTGTCGAGCTCGGGCACGTCGTCGTTTTCCGAGCCCGCGCAGACGTACGAGACCGCCGCCGGCCGAAGTTGCACAGTCAGGCTACCGTTGCGATCGCGGATCTTGTACGTGCGGGAGGCGAGCCCATCTTCGAGTCGGTCCAACATGACCGCACCACAGGCCGCGTTTCGTCGCGCCTGGGTCCCATCGCTGCCGTCGCGAGGCAGCGGCGCGGTATCCCCCGGGTCTTCGATGTGCAGGCGCTCCGCTCGGATCGCCGGTTCCTCGTTTGGCCGGTCGGTGCAGCCCTGGGCGGCAAGGAACAAGAGGGCGGCCGACAGTGTCGCGCTCTTGCTCCGCCTTTTTGTCCCCGACACGCGCAATAGACGAACGGCGTGGTCCCGTATTCTGCAGGATCCGGGAGGACGCGGGGCAAACGACCACGACCACGACCACGACCACGACCACGACCACGATCACGATCACGACCACGACCGCGACCGCGACCACGACCACGACCACGACCACGACCACGACCACGACCACGACCACGACCACGGAGAGACGCAACGACCGGGCCGTCCGTCATGTGGGGGTCTTCGAGCGCCCGGCGGAACCGGCACTGGGTCCTAGTCCGCGTCCTCGTCGTCTTCACGTTCCCACAGCACCATGCGAAAGGCGACGGCTTCCTCGTCGGCGCTGCGGCACCAGCCGAGCACGAGCGTTTCTTCGCCGTCGGGGGACAGCCAGAGATCGGCGACCAAGTCGTAGTGGTCCTCCCATTCGGGGCTGGTCATGCGGCCCTCGAGACGCGCCGATCCGGGGCGTGCGGTGAGCCGAGCTTCCCAGGGATAGTCGCGGTCGGTCTCGAGAACGACGATTTCGACGCCGCCATCCTCGGTGTCGACCCGCGTGGCTCGGGCGATCTCGTTGGCCGGGGCCTCTTCGCCCGACAGCTCTTCGTACTCGCCTTCGAGATGGGTCACCGTCCGGGGCATGATCCGATCGTGGCGTCCGGCGCCCGGCGTGCGCAACTGCCACGGGAGCGTAAAATCGCCATCGTCTGGTCATTCGGCCGGGTGCGCCCGACTGCGGTGGGGTTATCGTGGAGACCTTCAAACCACCAACCCGGCGCGAGGGGTCATCCCCGCGCCTTACCCCCATCGGCGCGAAAGCCCGGTGAGAAGGAAACAAACGCCATGTTTTGGCAAAAGTGGGCGTACGCCCATGGGCCCCACGGCCCTCACGACGACCATCACGGTCATCACGACCATCGCGGTCATCACGACCACAACGACAGCCGCGGCTGCGGCCCGCGAGGGCACCGCAAGGCCTGGCGACGCCACATGATGGAGTCGCGCGGCCACTTCGGACCCGACTTCGGCGTCCGACGGCCACTGCGGTTCTTGGCCCGGCAGCTCGATCTGAGCGAGGAGCAAACCGCCGATCTCGCGGCGGTCCTCGATGCGCTCAAGACCCAGCGCGCCCAGGCCAAGGTCGACCACAAAAAGGCGATCGGAGCGATCGCGGACGCGCTGTCCGCCGACCCATTCGACGCCGCTGCAGTCGGCAAGGCCACTGCGGCACGGGCCGAGAGCGCGGCTGAAGTCGAGCGTGCGGTGGCCACCGCGCTCGAGAAGGTGCACGCCCTGCTCGAGCCCGAGCAGCGCAAGCGCCTGGCCTACCTGCTGCGAACCGACGGCATCTCGATCTAGTCGAGACCGGAAACGGTCCGGAGCCCAGACCCCGTCGGTGCCACCGGCGGGGTCGCTTCGGTATGGGGCTGCAACCCGATCAGCAGGTGCGCCGCCGCCCAGACCGGTACAGCCGCAACGAGGAGCCACCCCGAGCCGGCAACGAGCGGCATCGTGCTCGGATTGGGCGCCACGGCGAACCCGAGCGCGAGCGCGGTCAGTCCCGACCAAAGCGCGGGACGCCAGCCCAGGCGCAGCGAGATCATCGCGAGCACCGGCACCGCGACCGGCGACCAGCCGGCGCATCCCGACGCGAGCGCCGCGGCGGCGATCAGCACGCCGCCGAACGCCGCCCCCACCCCGTTGATCAGCGGAGGCATCGGCGGAAGCAACCCGAACGCCCCCAGGATCAGGCCCACGACGAGCAGGCCCGTCAGCGGCGCCGCTCCGGCGAAGGTCGCAATCGCGCCGACGAGCAAAATCGCCAGCGACAGGATGCGAAGCTCGAGCAACACGACATCGTGCAGTACGCGTGGCGCTCGGTCCGGTTACCCGACGGCGAACGACGGCAAACCGCGGCGAACGACGGCTACATCGGCGCAGATCGGAGCCCGAACACCTGCACCCAGTGGGCATCGAGCAGGCCAACGCCGATCTCGTTGCTGCCGTCGGACAGGATGTTCGCCCGGTGGCCCGAGCTGTTCATCCACGAGTCCATCACCTGGTCGGCGTCCTGCTGGCCGGCGGCGATGTTCTCCCCGCGCGGCGCCGCGTCGTAGCCCGCATCCTTGGCGCGTTCCGAAAAGCTGCGCCCGTCCTTGGACGTATGATCGAAGTACGACTGGTCGACCATGTCCTCCGCGTGCAGCTGAGCTGCAACCGCGAGCTCGGTGTTCCATGCGTAGGGCTCGAGGTCGGCATCGATGCGCGCCTCGTTGACCAGACGGAACACAGCACACGTCTCGTCGACCGAGTCGGCGGTGCAATCGGGCACGTCCGGATCATTGGCGCACCCCGTCGCAAACACAGCGAGGGCAATCGCCCCCAACACCATCGACCGCTCGCGCCACGACATGGATCGACGGTAGCGCCCGAAGGATGTGCGGTGTCAAACCGCCAAGCGCTCACATTGTGTTGCGATCGTCCGGACGGCGCGGCAGGTCCCACCCGTCGGGCGGCTCGCGCCAACGTTGGGCCCGTCGGGTCCGGAGCGTCTCGATCACCGCCTGCAGCTTCGGATCGGTCCAGCGCTTGTGGTCGTGGCGATGCCCCTTGCCCGCGTTGCACCGAAAACACGCGATCGCGAGGTTGTCGAGCGCATCGGTGCCCCCGTGTGTGCGCGGCACGATGTGCTCGATCGTCGCCTGCGAGATCGGTTCACCCGAAGGTTTCAGCGTCAGGCGCCGCCCGCAGTGAATGCACTTGCCCGACAGCGCGTCCTCGCCGGCCACCGTCACGCGCTCCCAGGTGTTGTCCGTGGCCGCAATCCACAGCAGCCGCGCTGCGGTCACGTTCCGCATCAGTCGCCGAGCGGCTCCCACATGGTGGTGAACTCCTCCGCGGACGTCGGATGAATGCCCACCGTCTGGTCGAAGTGCTTCTTCTTGGCGCCGGCCTTCATCGCGATCGCAATGCTCTGCATGATCTCGGGTGCATCGGCCCCCACCATGTGCGCGCCGACGACGAGGTCCGTGTCGCGCTCGACGACGAGCTTCATCATGACCCGCTCCTGACGTCCGGGCAGGACGTACTTCATCGGGCGAAAGTCGGTGCGGTAGACGTCGATGTGACCGGAGCACGTTGCGCGCGCTTCGGCCTCGGTCAGTCCGACCGTGCCCACGGGCGGTTGCGAGAACACAGCCGTCGGTACGAGATGGTGGTCGACCTCGGTCGGATTGGAGTTGTAGACCGTCTCGACCAGTGCGCGGCCATCAGCGATCGCGACCGGTGTCAGCTGGACCCGGTTGGTGCAGTCACCGACCGCGTAGATGCTCGGCACGCTGGTACGCGACCACTCGTCCACCTTGATCGCGCGGTGGTCATCGAGTGCGACCCCGACGTCCTCGAGCCCGATGTCGCGCGTGTTGGGCCAGCGCCCGGTCGCCCACAGCAGGGTGTCGACTTCGTGCTCGATGCCCCCATTGCACTGGAGCACCAGACCGGCATCGGTCTTTTCCACCGCCTCGATCTTGGTGTGGGTCGTGATGTCGATGCCGTGCCGCGCCAGCTCTTCCATCAGTGCGCTGCTGACGTCGACGTCGAAGTGCCGTAGCACCGTGAAGCCCCGCACGACGAGCGTCACCTCCACGCCCGCGCCGGCGAAGATGCCCGCGAGCTCGACGCCGATGTAGCCCCCGCCAACGATCGCCATCCGCTTGGGCAACTCGGTGAGGTCGAGCGCTTCGTTGGAGGTGATGCCGAGCTCGGCGCCGGGAATGTCGTCGGGAATGTGCGGCCAGCCGCCGGTCGCGACCAGGATCCGCTCCGCCGTGTAGCGCTTGCCGCCCACGTCCACCGTATGGGGATCGACGATGCGCCCACGCCCGTCGATGACCTCGACCTTGGAGCGATCGAGCATGCGCAGGTAGATGCCGTTGAGACGGTCGAGCTCGGCGTTCTTGGCCGCGACCAGCTTGCCCCAGTCGAGCTTGGCTTGGCCGGTCCATCCGTAGCCGGCCGCGTCCGCCAGCTCCTGGTGAAAGTGCGACGCGTACCAGAGCAACTTCTTGGGCACGCAGCCGCGCAGCACACAGGTTCCGCCGACGCGGGTCGACTCGCAGATCGCAACCTTGGCCCCATAGGCCCCCGCGCGTCGGCTCGCCGCCACGCCGCCAGAGCCCGCACCGATCGTGAAGAGGTCGAAGTCGTACTCGGCCACGAACGAGACGCTATCAAGCCCGGCGAGGTGCGGGGTGCTCGCCACCAGTCCGTGAGAAATGCCGCGACCTACCCGTGCATCACTTTGGTTGTCCGCGCGCCCGCTGTCATCGAAAGGCCGTGCCCCGGCCGGAGTCCCAGACGATGACACGACACAACCGTTCCATTCTCCGCCCCACGCTCCTCCGCCGGTCGCGCGCCCCGATCGCGATCGTCGCCCTCGCCGCGCTGTCGGCCAGTGGCTGCGGTCTGCTCGTCCGCGCCGTCAAAGGCGAGGTCACGCCGATCGGCGTCGAGCAGGCCAGCGAGAGCGACGTCGGCAGCCTCGGCCGCACGCTCGCCGAGACCGACGACGCTGCCGCCGCGACCAAGGCGTTCACCGATCTCTCGAGCATCTACCTCTACAAGTGCGTCGACAGCCCGACCCGCGTGCCCAAGGACGGCAAGGCCGCCGTGCGCACCCGCGCCGGAGAGACGCTCGTCGCCGCGATGGAGTCGCGCCTGTCCAAGCACGCCCCGGGGCAGGACGCGACCGCCGACGCGCTCGCCGAACGAGCGGCTGCGATCCAGTCGCAGGTCTCGACCAAGTGCGACGCCGACAAGCTCGCCAAGCAAGACCCGGGCAACAAGCTCGCCACTGCGGCCGCCCTGACCTCCGTCGAAGGACGCACCGCGCGTGCCGACGAGTTTGCCGCCGCGCTCGAGCCCGAGCTCGAGTCGGCCCTCGGGGAGGAGCGCAATCGGCAGGCCGTATGGCGCTGGACGACCCAGACCTGCCCGAAGGTGCTTCCCAGCGACAGCTACTGCGTGCCGCGGGCGCTCGACGTGCTGCACGAAGCGGGTCGGTGGGACACCATCGCCGGCACGTTCGTCGGCGGCAATGGAGGCGATACGGTGCTCCCCGCGCTCGCCGATCGCCACGGGGCGGATGCCATCGCGGCCGAGGCCAAGACCTTTTTGATGTCCGCCGCCAAGGAGGACGCCGCCTCGACCTCGCGCACCGCGATGGATCGCATGACCGCCTACCTCCGCGAGGCCGGCGCGTGGGGCAGCTGCAGCGACCTCGAGGGCTCGCTCGCCTCGAAGATCAAGGGCGAGGACGTGACCTCCGCCCAGTGGGCGATCGACCAGGTCGTCGCCGACAAGTGCACCGACCTCGGCGGTGCGATCATCAAGGCTCTCGGCAGCGACAGCATGAGCATTCGCGCCAAGGCTGCCTGGGCCGTTGGAGAGCTGGACATCCGCAAGGGCAAGCGCCACGTCGAGCGCCTGCAGTGGTCCGACCCCGGCTACTCCGACGGCTGTTACTGCTATCCCGTCCGCGACGCCGCCCGCAACGCCTACAACAAGCTCGAGCTCCAAGCGTCGTGATCATCGCGCCCCCTTCCCTCGTCGGCGGTCACGGGCACGATTCGTCGGCGAGGGTTCGGGGGCTTTTTTGGCTCGACCGACTACTCGCCGGTCAGCCCCAAGGCCCGAGCTCCGGCCACGCGCAGCTCCGCATAGTCGCGCAGCGGATCCAACGCAGCATCGACCCGCCAGTTGTCCACAGGAATCTCTCCCCGCTGGGCCAGCCATCGATGCAGCCGCAACTCGTCCGCCGGCTCGCGCGAGAACCCAAACGGATTGCGCGCCCCCGCGCCGATGAGCGGCGGGTACTTGTCGTCGTCGCCGCTGGCGATGACCTCCCGCAGCTCCTCGCCCCGATCGAGCATCCTCGCCACGAATCGCGGGTCGAACGGCCCGATGCCCAGCCGCGTGCTCGCCTCGCGCCCCACCCACTTGGCCCAGTCGTAGCCGTAGGTGAAGTCGTGCACGTAGGCGAAGCCGATCACGGTGTCTCGGCCGAACACGCGCTGCACTTCGGCCATCGACGCCGCGTGCTCCCGCAAGACGGCCGCGTCCCCCTCGGCATTGGTCCACAGCGAGGCCCCGACGTAGTCGAGGTCCCACAGCAGGTTATCGGGAAACGCCTCGCGCATCGCCACGGCGATCGCAGCCAGTCCCTCGGCGAACGCAATGGCGACCGGCGCGTCGACCATGCTGGTCGGGACCACGCGCGAGCCGATCGCCGAGAGCGTGCTCGCCTGCTGCCGCGCCGGATCGAGCGTGAGCCAGTCCTCGCCGCCTGCCCCGACCTCGCGATCAGCCTCCGCCAGGATCGTCGCCACGCGGCCCTCGGTGGACGTCGCCGACATCATCATCCGATTCCTCCACGTAGGATCCCAGTGACGATCAGCACCACGGCGAGCACGAGGGCCCCGCGCCATACGCAGTCGTGCAGCCGAGCCTTGTATGCGCCGTGCGTGAGGTCCTCTTCGGGATGGGTGCGCGCGCCCTGCCGCCGCAGCTCGCGATAGTCGACCGCCATCACGAGCACGACGGGAAGCACCATCCAGATCTGCGCGACGTCCGAGGCGAGAATCGGCAACGCAGCCCAGACCAGGACCGCACCGAGCACCAATCCTTCGACCGCCTGACGCACCGCCGTCGCCCCGAACAGGGTGGCGAACGTCCGTTTGCCGCCGAGCCGATCGCTGGGCGCGTCCGCCAGTCCGCTCGCCATCGCCGACGCCAGCGCGAGCAAGGCAAACGCCGGCAGGACGACGGTCCCCCGGGGGACGGCGATCCCGCTCTGCAGGTACGCCGACAGCCACGGCAGCGCGAATCCGACGCCGAGCATCTCGAGGATTTCCCCGCCGCCCCGATAGTTCAGTCGAAACGGAGGCAGGGTGTAGGCGGCAAACAACAGCAAGCAGCCCAGCGCACCGACCGTCAGTCCCGGACGATCGAGCAGCGACTGGGCGGTGGCGGCGGTGGCCAGGACGAGCGCCCCGGCGCCGATCCCTCCGAGCAGCACGGCGCCCGGTTCGAGCACGCCATCGGGAATCGTCTTGGGCGAGCACAGGTCCGGCGCGATCCGCCGCTTGATCGCGTCGACGTCTTGGTCGCCCCAGTCGTTGAGGAGCACGACGAAGGCGAGGTCGAACACGACGAGGCCCAAACCGAGCGCAAGCGCGAGCGGATCGACCCGGCCGGTCGCCGAGATGCCCACCGCGTGCCCGAGCGCCGCCGCCACGAGCAACTTGGGCCAACTCGCCGGCTTGAGCGCGTAGCGCCACCGGGCGAGCAACGGGCGGGCGGCGGGGTGCATCGCGGCGCAAGTCTACACGCGAGCGACGCCCGAGGCTCGCGACGGCCCCTTGCGGCTGCGTCCGCGGGGAGCGTAGCGTCCCGGCCATGGACAGCGCTCGCGACCCACGCCGTGCCCCCTCGCCATTCGGGCGGTGGATCGCCGTGTTGGCGTGCATCGCCGCGATCGGCTGCGCCAGCAAGAAGAAGACCGAGACCGCCCAGTCCGAGGCGCCCGCGCCGAAGTCCCCGCCCGCGACCCCGCCCGAACCCGAGGGAGCAGCCGACGACGGCCCGGTCATCGTCTTGCGCGGCGCCCGGGTCATGACCGCCGCCGGCACCGACTACCCCAAGGCGGACGTGGTCGTCCAAGGCAACCGCATCGCCGCGGTCGGCACCAAGCTCGAGGTTCCCCGTGGTGCCGAGGTCATCGACGCCACCGGCAAGACGATCACGCCGGGCGTCATCGACACGCACAGTCACATCGGCGTGTACGCCTCGCCGGGCTTCGAGGCGCACTCGGACGGCAACGAGATCGTCGCCCCGACGACCCCGCAAGCGCGGGCGGAGGACGGTTTTTGGCCGCAAGATCCGCAGATTCAGCGTGCCCGTGCCGGCGGCGTGACCACGATGCAGATCCTGCCCGGCTCGGCGAACCTCATCGGCGGACGCTCGGTCGTGGTCAAGACGTACCCGGGAGCGCGCACCGTCGACGAGGCGCGCTTCGCCGGCGCTCCGTTCGGCCTCAAGATGGCCTGCGGCGAAAATCCCAAGCGCGTCTACGGCAAGAAGGGCGGCCCTGCGACACGCATGGGCAACATGGCGGGCTTTCGGGCCAAGTTCCAGGACGCGCTCGAATACCAACGCAGCTGGGATCGCTACCGCCGCAAGCTCGAGCGCTACCGCAAGGGGGAGAGCTCGCGCTCGAAGAAGAAGGGCTCGGAAGGGCCCCCCGAGCCGCCGTCCCGCGACCACGGTCTCGAGACGATGGTCGGCGTGCTCGAGGGCCGCGTGCTGGTGCACAACCACTGCTACCGGGCCGACGAGATGGCCCTGATGATGCAGCTCGCCGAGCAGTACGGCTTTCGGATCCGCAGCTTTCACCACGCGGTGGAGGCCTACAAGGTCGCCGACCTGCTCGCGGAGCACGGCGCGAGCGCATCGGTGTGGGCCGACTGGTGGGGCTTCAAGGCCGAGGCGTTCGACGGCGTCCGGGAGAACGCGGCCCTGCTCGCCAACGCCGGAGCCCGAGCGATCATTCACTCCGACAGCGCGGAGGGGATTCAGCGGCTCAACCAGGAGGCGAGCAAGGCGATGTGGGCGGGTCGGCGCGCCGGCATCGACATCGACGACGACGAGGCGCTGCGCTGGATCACCGCCAACGCGGCGTGGGCTCTCGGCATCGAGGATCGCGTCGGTACGATCGAGCGCGGCAAGCAGGCCGACCTCGTGGTCTGGGATGGTGATCCGTTCTCGGTCTACACGCATGCCGAGCGGGTGCTGATCGAAGGCCGCACCGTCTACGAGCGCGGCAACCTCGATCCCGCCAGCGATTTCGAGTCGGGCTGGCGCCACCTCACCGAACGCGGGGGGGCACTGCCGACCCGGACCAAGCCGGCGGGCAAGAGCACCTCCAAGCGGTCGGCGCTGTCCTTCGACGGCAAGCCGGCGGGCGCTCCGCTGGCCTACGAGGGCTGCACGATTCACGTGGGCGACGGCACCGTGCTGGAAAACGCCGCGATCGCAACCGATGGCGCGCGCATCACCGCAGTCGGCAGCACGCTACCGGCGGGGAGCGCCAAGGCCACCAAGCCGCCCGAGCCCTGCATCATCACGCCCGGCTTCATCGCCGCGAGCACGCCCTTGGGGCTGGTCGAGATCGGGGCCGAGGACAGCACCAAAGACGACAGTCGTGGCCATGCCAGCCCGATTCGCGCGGGCTACGACGCGAGCACCGCCCTCAATGCAGAGAGCAGTCTCATCGGGGTCAACCGTATCGACGGGGTGACCTCCGCCGCGGTGACGCCCAACGGCGGGCTCTTGTCCGGGCAGGTGGCGTGGATCGATCTGGTCGCGGGCGACCACCGCACGATCGTGGCCCGCCCCTCGGTCGCAATCGCGGGTCGGATGTCGACCAGCGTCGTGCACGACTCGCGGGCGGCCGCCTTCTCGCTGCTCGAGCGAGCGTTCTCCGACGCGAAGTTCTACCGCGGGCGAACCGCGGCCTTCGATCGCCGCCAGTCGCGAGACCTCGTCACCCACCCCGACGACCTCGCCGCTTTGTTTCCGGTGCTCGACGGCAGCACGCCGCTGGTCGTGCACGCCGATCGGGCCAGCGACATTCTCGCGCTCGTGCAGCTCGCCAAGGACGAAGGCTTGTCGCTGACGATCACCGGCGGAGCCCAGGCGCCCGCGGTGGCCGACGTGCTCGCGGACGCCGGGGTCGTGGTGGTGGTGCAGCCCTCGCGCAACCTGCCCGGCAACCTCGATCGTCTCGGCGCTGGCCTCGACAACGCGGCGCGTCTGCACGCGGCGGGCGTCGACGTCGCGATCGCGGCGCTCGGCAGCGCGCACAATGCCCGAAACATGGCGCAGGAGGTCGGCATTGCGCTGGCGAACGGCCTCCCCCGCGAGGCCGCCGTGCCCGCGGTGACGCTCACCGTCGCGCGGGCCTACGGGATGGATGCCGACTACGGATCGCTCGAGGCGGGCAAGGTCGCCAACTTCGTGGTGTGGCGCGGCGACCCGTTCGAGCTGTCGGTCGTGCCCCAAGCGGTGATCATCCGCGGCACGCCGGTGCCGATGACCTCGCGTCAGACCGAGCTCCGCGAGCGCTACCGCGATCTGTCGCAGTTCGGGTCGCGACGATGACGTTCGAGCCCAACGACGAGCAGCTCGCGCGCTGGCTCGACGCTGCGACGGAGGCGGTCCGCCGACACCTCGCGGCGCTGCCGACCGCGCCTGCACGCGGCGACGTGGGGGCTGCCGGACTCGCCACGGCGGACGCGGTGAGCGTGCCGATTCCCGAGACGCCCCTGGAGGGTGGCCTGCCCGCGGTGCTCGAGCGGATCGAGCGCGCGGCGGGGGCGGCCCTCGGGACCCCAGGCCCCGGCTACCTCGCGTACATCCCCGGAGGCGGACTGCCGTCGGCCGCAATCGCGAGCCTCATCGCCGATGCCTACAACCGCTATACGGGCCTGACCGCCGCCGCGCCGGCGCTGGTCCGGCTCGAAGCCGACGTCTTGGCCTGGCTCGCGGAGCAGTTCGGCTACGACTCCCAGCGGGCGCGCGGCCTGGTCACGTCGGGTGGATCGCTGGCCAACTTCTCCGCCTTGGTCACCGCTCGGCACGCGGCGTTCGGCGACAGCGGCGACTTCTCGCGCGCGGTGGTCTACGGGTCGTCGCAGGCCCACCACAGCGTCGCCAAGGCCGCGATGCTCGCCGGCATTCCCAAGACCGGCATCGTCGACGTCGCGCTCGACGAACGCTGCCGCCTCGACGCCGCCGACCTCGACCGCCGGGTGCGCGCCGACCTCGACGCCGGGCGCAAGCCTTTCGCGATCGTGTCGGCAGCCGGCACGACCAACACCGGTGCTCTGGACCCGCTCGTTGCGATCGACGAGGTCGCCCGCACCCACGGCCTGTGGCACCACGTGGACGCCGCCTACGGGGGCAGCTTCGTGCTGTGCGAGGAGGGCAAGCGCCTGCTTGCCGGAATCGACCGCGCCGACTCGATCACCTTCGACCCCCACAAGGGCATGTTCCTGCCCTACGGCACCGGGTGTCTGTTGGTCAAAGACGGGGCCGCGCTCCGACGAGCGCATGGGGCAGCCGCCGCTTACCTGCAGGACTTCGATGCCTTCGAGCGCGACGGCGAGGCGCCCAGCCCCGCCGAGTACGGCCCCGAGCTGTCCCGCCCCTTTCGCGGCCTGTCGCTGTGGCTTCCCCTGCTGCTTCACGGCGCGCGGGCCTTTCGGGACGCATCGGCGGAAAAGCTCGAGCTCGCACGCCGGTTCCACCGCGGCCTCGTGCGCCTGGTGGCCGACGGGGCCCCGATCGAGATCGTGGATGCACCGCAGCTGTCGGTGGTCCCCTTCCGCCTTGCCCGCCGACCGCAGGAGGCGCTGTCGGCCTGGAACGAGCGCAACGCGCAGTGGCTGGCCGCCATCAACGACCGGCTGCACGTCTATCTGTCGAGTACGAACCTCCCGGTGGCCGACGGCAACGCCTTCACCCTGCGCGTCTGCGTCTTGAGCTTCCGCACCCACGAGACGCACGTCGACGCGGCCCTCGACGACCTCGCCGCGACGTGGCGGGGCGTGGTATGAGCGCGCCGTGAGCGAGGACCGTTCGCCCCCTTCCAGCCGGCTCGAACACGGCCCCGTCTTCTCCTGGCATCGCACCCACAACGGGTTCGTCTTCACGTCCGGACACGCTGCCGTCGACGTGGACGACCTGACCCTGCGACCGGGCAACTTCGACGCCGAAGCGCGGCTGACCCTCGAGAACCTCTCGCGCACGCTGAAGTCGGCGGGCTCGGCGATGGAGCATGTCCAGATGGTCACGGTGTACCTGACCGACATGGCCAACTTTCCGCGCTTCAACCAGATCTACGCGGACTTCTTCCCCGGCGACGAACCGCCGGCGCGGACCTGCGTCGAGGTGCGGCGCCTGCCGTACAACTTCCAGGTCGAAGTCCAGGCCGTCGCCGCCGTCGCTCCGTGATCGACCCGGGGCCACGAACCGCGCTGCTGGGTACGGCACTCGCGACCCTGCTCGCGGGCGCGTGCGAGCGCTCGACCACGGCCACGCCAGCGGATCCCGAGCCGGCCCCGGCGGTCCAACGTCAAGACCCCGGACTGCCCTACGACGAGCTGCGTCGCCAGTATCCGACCACGCTGACCCGACGCGGCCCGTCGACGGGAAGCCAGGAGCCGCCGCAGGCCCCGGCAGACGTCGAGGTCGTCGCCGTGCAATCGGGCGAGCTTTCGCTCCTGGCGTGGCTCGCCGTGCCCGAAGGAGCCTCGAGCGAAGCTCCGGTCCCGGGCCTGGTCTACTTTCACGGCGCCTTCTCGCTCAAACCTCGCGACTACGCGGCGGTGGCCTTCGCGCGCGAGCAGGGCTTCGCCGTGTTGCTGCCCTCGCTCCGCGGCGAGAACGGCAACCCCGG
>Ga0207422_1003771_pt1 | contig 14162 bp, 5 predicted proteins | sample MarCyaLeptolynsp_FD_187757 | JGI IMG/M metagenome (GOLD analysis project Ga0207422, IMG submission 187757) | Marine cyanobacterial communities from Panama - species 1 Leptolyngbya sp. (SPAdes) | ecosystem: Environmental > Aquatic > Marine > Unclassified | place: Panama: Panama City | collected...
GGCGGCGAAGAACTATGACGGTGACGTTCAGTCCGATTCCGTCGCACAGGGCTTTGGTTCGCTCGGTCTCATGACCTCTGTTCTGATGACGCCGGACGGCAATGTGGTGGAAGCAGAAGCCGCGCACGGAACGGTGACACGGCACTATCGCCAGCACCAGCAGGGCAAGGAGACGTCGACCAATCCGATCGCGTCGATCTTCGCCTGGACCCGGGGGCTTAAGTATCGCGGCAAGTTCGATGAGACGCCGGATGTCATCAAGTTCGCCGAAACGCTGGAACGTGTCTGTGTCGACACCGTGGAAAGCGGCCATATGACGAAGGATTTGGCCCTTCTGATTGGCGAAGATCAGAAATGGCTGACGACCAATCAGTTCCTCGACAAGATCGACGAGAATCTGCAAGCCGAGATGGACAAGTGGTGACCCATTAGGGAAGGGCTTTGTGCAGTCTAGAGTTTCGGGATGCGCGGTCGGATGATCTGGCCGCCATCCTTTCTCTCTTGTCCGATGACTCCTCACATGCACGCCGCATCGCGGAACCCAACCCGGCCGATCCGCAATTTGCCGAGGCGCTGAAAGAAATCGACGCCGATCCGAACAATCGTCTGATTGTTGCGGTTCAAGACGATCGGGTAATCGGGACATTCCATCTCACTGTCATTTCGGGCGTCAGTTTGAAAGCTCGCCGCCGGTTGCAGATCGAAGCGGTGAGGGTCCGTTCTGACCTGCGTGGACAGGGGATCGGGGAAGAAATGATGCGCTGGGCCGAGCAGTTCGGCCGAGACCGTGGATGCACTCTGATTCAGCTGACAACGGATCGAAGTCGCGACGGCCGCGCCAAGACGTTCTATGAAAGGCTTGGCTTCACGGCCAGCCATCACGGCATGAAACGGCGCTTGGACTAGAGGCAGTGCGCGGCGAAGGACGGGACAAGCGTCTAGCCTCTTGGTCCATCGAACCTAATCAAACAAAGCGTCGATATCGGCCTGGCTGATACCTTGGTTTTCGAGCTGCGGACCATTCAGCAAGTCGTCATCGGAATCGCCCGTTGCCTGACAATCCACCGGCATCTCCGCAAATGCATCGACCCCCCAGATGTCGATCATGGAAAGCACCCGTTGTTCGATGAAGCGCACTGTCTCCACGACCTTGGTGATGCGCTGGCCGGTTATGTCCTGAAAGTTACTTGCCTCCATGATCTTCACGACTTCTCCGACGATCTTTTCGGTCGATTGAACGAGCTCAGGGTTGTCATGACCGATCCCTGCGATGATTGCCGCTTCGGTTTCAATCACTTCGGCTGCATCCAGGATATCGCAGGTGGCGACTTCGGTCGCACAGACAATGGCGTCCAGTTCGTTCGACGCGGCCAAGAGACGGTCGTCATCCGCCATAGGGTGTTTGATGGCCGCAATTTCGTGCTTTGCCTTCGCAATGGATTTAACCAATTGAGCGATCTCAACCTGAACCGCTTGAACCTCGTCCGGTCCGGAGGCCGTGGGGAGGTCCGGCTCGGCGGGTGCCGGCTCGGCGGGTGTCGGCGCGGGGCTTGGATCCGGCGTAGAGCCATCGATCATAGAGTCCCGCATTACCGCCATTTCGGCGCGCAGCAGCGCAATGTCCTCTCGCAGCGCCAAAATTTCTGTCTCGTCCGCTGGCGGCAAAGAATGGCTCTGTTCGGGTTCAACGCGTTCGCTCCGGCGCTCAACTGAAAAGGGGCGTCGAGTTTGTAAAGAGTTCATGGCGCAACTTCCTTTTATAGACCCTTCCCATATCAGGCTCTAAAGGCCTGTTTCCCAATTTGAGTATCCGCAAAAATCGTTAACGAGTTCTAAAACCAACACAGATTTCGGACCGGAAAAATTCCCCGACTTCATGACACTTTCGGGTCTTGGCAGGCGATCCGGCTGTTGCTATAAGCCCGCTCTGCGCGGGACGGAAATTCCGTCCTAAGCGCGATAGACTGGTCCGCGGTAGCTCAGCGGTAGAGCAACCGGCTGTTAACCGGTTGGCCGTAGGTTCGAATCCTACCCGCGGAGCCATTTCAAGAAAGGCAGTGCCATTTGGCGCTGCCTTTTTTTGTAAAATTTTAGGGGCATTTTGGTGCTGCCCCACTTTTGACCCAATCAACCATTAGTGATCCTCAACGCACCTCGCTTTCGCGGCGGCGATAGGAAGCCGTTCAGTGGCGATGTGTGAGTGTTTAGGTAAAAAATGGTGCAAATTCGGATGCAAGTCTGGACGATTTCTATCTGAAGGTGTTGTATTTCGGTTTGGAGAGGGGCCTGCGATCGGGTCTCACGAAAACTGGGTATCTACGATAATGCCGCTCCGACCGGGCAGCAAACAGGGTCGGTTTGACCAAAAACACGCATGGAGGGTGGACTTATGACGACTGGAACTTCTGGTGACGACACGCTTGTAGGAACCGCGGGTGCTGACACAATCAGCGGATTGGGCGGCAATGATCACATTAGTGGGCTTGGCGGGAACGATACGCTGAACGGCGATTCCGGTAACGATACAGTTCTTGGCGGTGACGGCGACGATACGATCAATGGCGGCGGCGGTGCGGACACGCTGAACGGCGATGCGGGCAATGACACGATAACCGGCGGCAGTGGCGACGACACGATCAATGGCGGTGCTGATAACGACGTTATTCACGGAAGCGGCGGGAATGACACGCTGAATGGCGATGGCGGCAACGATTCGATCACTGGCGGAAACGGCCATGATGTTATCAACGGTGGTGACGGAAATGATACGATCGATGGGAACGGAGGAAACGACACGCTCGACGGAGGGGCGGGTGACGACACCATAGAAGGCGGCGACGGCAACGACACGATTTATGGCGGGACTGGCAACGACACAATTGAAGGAAACGGGGGTGCTGACGTCGTCTATGGCGGGGAAGGAGACGACTTTATCCGCGGGCAGAACCTTGTGGATGTGCTGGATGGTGGCTCTGGAAACGACAAGATTTTTGCCGGACAGCAGAACGACACGGTAACCGGTGGGGCCGGGAATGATTTCCTGGAGGGACGCCGTCATAGCGATAACGTCAGCGGCGGGGATGGTGACGATTATATCGAAGGCGACCGCGATGATAACGGTGATGCTGGTGACGACACGCTAGATGGCGGCAACGGGATCGACACGATCTTTGGCGGCGGTGGCGCGGATATCATCATAGGCGGTGCTGGCGACGATTTTTTGTCTGGCGACGACGTTGATTTCGGCAGCTTTTCAGTAGTTGGAGACCTAAGGCTTACCGGGGCAGGTGATACAGACCCGCAAGGTTCCGGCGCGCTTGATACATCCGGCACAAAAGATGGCGCGGACACAATTGATGGCGGCCTCGGCAACGACATCATCCTCGGCGGTGGCGGTAACGACATTCTGACCGGCGGAGAGGGCAATGACATTCTAGACGGCGGAGCAGGGACTGGCGACATCGCGGAGTTCGGCGGTAATGCAGACGACTACCGTGTCATTTATTCCGGTACGCCTGGCACATTCACCGTTGAGGATTTGAAGGCTAGCGATGGAGATGACGGATTAGACACGATCTCGAACATCGAGACGCTTCGCTTCAATGGTGTGGATTACACGCTGCCCACGAATCCTACGCTGCCCGCACCTGATGACGGAAAGATCGTCCTGGGTACGCCCCTAGACACGAAGCATGTATTGCCGGACGGCGGCGCGACCAACGCCGTTTTCCGGCTCGATGGCACCTTAGATAGTGAAAAATGGCTCGATGTCGGTGGGGGCGTGAAAGTCCGCCTAATCAACGAGACCGGCGGTGGTGTTGATCACAACACGACTGGCGAGTACGAGATAGACGGAGATAGCGCAGTAGGCCCGGGGTCGTTTGATTTTATCGTTTCCGATGGATTAACCCGCCTCTCCAGTACCGGGACGATGACTGTAGATACGGGGACATCGGCTGATGTTCCGGGCTTACGATTCGATGGGACGAACAATCTAGCTTTTACCCAATCTCAGGCCGGATCGACGACGACTTTTACTTTCGCGACTTGGGCGGCGACTTCGGATCCTGCGGTGACCGCGACGCAGACGCTGTTCGGTTATAATCCGGGAGCTGCGCAGCGATTCTCGATCGACATTCTAAACGGTAACCAACTCCGGATTTACGATCTGGGCCGATCCGGGACAGAACTGACCACGGCTGCAATCCTGACCGCCGGCGATATGCATCACATTACCTACAGTGTCGACACAACTCAGTCGGTAGAAGCCGACCGCGTAAAATTGTTCGTCGACGGCGTCGAAGTGGCTTTTCAAACTGGTGGCACGTACCCGTCGCAGAATGCAGCAATGGCGGCGACCGAGGTCGGCGCTCACAAAATAGCGCGCTATGGCACGGGGAGCGATTACTTCACTGGCACGATTGCCGACATGCACTTTATCGACGGGACCGCGAAGGTAGCGAGCGATTTCGGCGGGTTCTATGGCGGGCAGTGGGAACAAAAGCCATATGCCGGTGACTACTCTGAATACGGCAATACCGGATTTCATCTCGATTTCTCGAACCCGCTGGATCCGGATGCCGATGCAAGCGGAAATCAGAGCATCAGCGGGGCCTGGGCTGAGTACAAATCCACGACCGATGTCCCAGGACAGAGAAGTTTCGACTTCACCGGAGGGGCCGGAAACGATGTGCTCGTCGGTCTTAACGGCACACAGACGCTGACCGGCGGTGCCGGCGACGATTTGCTGCGCGGCGAAGGCGGCGACGACATTCTGGATGGCGGCGCCGGGACGGGCGACGTTGCGGAGTTTTCGGGGCGTCGTGCGGACTACAAGATTTCCTATAATGGCAGCGGCAGCCTGACGGTTCAGGACATGCTTGCGTCTGACGGCGATGACGGGACGGATACTCTAACCGGTATCGAGACGCTGCGTTTCAGCGACAGCGAGATCGATGCGCCGCCCCCGGGAGGGAATGAGCCGGAAGCGCGGGATGGGAAGATCGTCATGCCGGCCGGTGCGGCTGCTGCGGAGCATACGCTGTTTGCCGACGATGCGGATGCTGGAAGCACGCTGACGGTGAGCCTTGTCGGCGACACCAACCAGGACGGTGCGATTGATGTCACCAATGCGAGTAGTGAAACAATCGGCACGGTGCAGCTGATCAACGACACCGGTGCGTCTGTATCCTTCAACAATGACGGCCAATACCGCTTTACTCCGGCTGCTGGTTTCACCGGCGAAGGCAGCTTTGTCTACAATGTCTCGGATCAGACCGGTTTGTCCGAAATCGCAACCATGTCGGTTGAGACCGGCGTGGAGGCACCGGACGTGCCGGCAATCTCCTTTGGCGGGTCGACTGACTGGCTCAGCGATTCCTCGGGACCTGCTGGGAACCAAAAGACTTGGACATGGTCCGGCTGGGTCAAACGAGACACAGCGGGGTATCAGGATTACCACCCCGTTCTGTTTGGATCGGATCAAGGCAGCTCCAATTACATGCACATTCGAATCAACACGACGGCGCCTGAAGAGAACATTTATGTCGTGACGTCGAACGGCGTGTCGGTAAACTTCGATGCGCGGATCGACGACACCGACTGGCACCATGTCACGGTCGCCCTTGATACGACCGCATCTACGGACTCGTCACGCCTGCGGGTTTACCTGGATGGGACGGAAGCGACGTCGACGATTGGAACGGCGAACTGGCCGGCACAAAACGGCGGATACCACATCAACAATGGCGGCGCGCATTTTGTGAACCGCCTCGACTATGCATCGTCCAGTGCCTTTGCAGGCGACATGGCCGCTGTGTATTTCGTCGACGGACAGGCACTTGCCGCTTCAGACTTTGCCAAGGATTCAGGCGGTTCCTGGGTGGCACAGGGCTACACCGGCGGCTATGGAGCACATGGGTTTAGCTTAGATTTCGCCAACCCCAACGATCTGGGTAGAGATGTCTCCGGGAATGGTAATCACTTCGCAGAGGACGGTAGTCCCGGACATGTCGTCGATGCAGGTGTCGGCGACCCAGAGGCAGCCTTCGTGGGCAAAGAAACAACGGGTAACGACATCTTTGCCGGGACAGGAGCCAATGAGACGATTGCGGGCGGCGAGGGCGACGACTTGCTTCGTGGCGGTGCTGGTAACGACACGCTGGACGGCGGAGCAGGGACCGGTGATGTCGCTGAGTTCAGCGGGGTCCGTTCGGACTATAAGGTCTCATACGACGGCAACGGCAGCCTGACGGTTCAGGATGCCTATGCGGGTGACGGCGATGACGGCACGGATGTCCTGACGGACATTGAGACTCTGCGGTTCAGCGACGGTGCAGGTGGGTATGACGATGTTGCGGTACCGGCTCCGGGTGGCAATGCGCCTGAAGCGCGGGACGGGAAGATCGTCATGCCAGCCGGTGCGGCGGTGGCAGAGCATACGCTGTTTAACGAAGACGCGGATGTGAATGACACGCGGACGGTGCGCCTTGTCGGAGACACCGACAACAACGGTGCGATCGATGTCACTAATGCGAATGGTGAGACCATCGGTACGGTACAGCTGATCGACAGCAACGATGTACCGGCTGCTTACAACAATGACGGCCGATACCGTTTCACGCCTGCAACCGGGTTCACCGGTGTAGGCAGTTTCGACTACAACGTCATGGATTCAACGGGTCTGTCCGACGTCGCGACCATAGATGTTCACAGCGGCGAAGAATATGCGGGCCTAACGCTGGACGATACTGGTTCCCTGGAACTGAACTATACCGATCATGGGACCAGCATGACGAAGGGGGAGATCGAGTTCTGGTTTCGCCCATCAGCGACAAACCCCGGAGGCTATCAGCAAGAGATTTTTGCTGAGGATGGCGGCAATGCCGTTGTTGGGATCGGCAATACAATAGGAACTATCCCTCCGGGACGTGTGAGTTTCAATGGCTTCTCAAGGCCATCGGGGACGCAGCGGATTGTCTACTCCGACATAGCGCTGACGGACACGACGAAGTTCTACCACGTGAAGATCCAGGTCGACACAAATGCGGCCTCGGGGGAGCGCATCCGGTTCATCGTGGACGGTCAGGTGACAACGGCGATACAAATCTTGGGCGGCGAACCCGCGCTTGGAGAAGAACTGGACTTGTTCGGAGCGGCAGGTCGAACGGACTTTGACGTCGGGCGCGAAGTACATGGCGACGTCGCGAAAATCGTTTACCGAGATGGGTATCACTCGACCGACCCAAACTCTGGCTTCGGCATAAATGGATTTGAACTCGATTTTGCGGATCAGAGCAGTGTTGGAAACGACATTAGCGGTAGTGGAAACCACCTTACAAAATCGGAACTCCCCGATTTTGAGTACATGTATCTCCCAACCATTGGGATCGAGAAGACACAATCGAACCTCTTCGGTACGGATGGAAATGATGTCCTTGCCGCTTGGTCGGGGAATGAAACGATTGCCGGCGGTGAGGGGGATGACCTTCTGCGCGGCGGTGGCGGTAACGATACGCTGGACGGCGGCGCCGGGACCGGAGATATCGCGGAGTTCTCCGGTGTTCGTTCGGACTACAAGGTCTCATACGATAGCAATGGCAGCCTGACGGTTCAGGATGTATATGCGGGTGACGGCGATGACGGCACGGATGTCCTGACGGGCATTGAGACGCTGCGGTTCAGCGACGGTGCGGGTGGCTATGACGAGATTGCGGTACCGGCTCCGGGTGGTAATGCGCCTGAAGCGCGGGACGGGAAGATCGTCATGCCGGTCGGCGCAGCGGTTGCGGAGCATACGCTGTTTAACGAAGACGCGGATGTGAATGACACGCGGACGGTGCGCCTTGTCGGGGACACCGACAATAACGGGGCGATCGATGTCACCAATGCCAATGGTGAGACCATCGGCACGGTACAGCTGATCGACAGCAACGACGTGCCTGCTTCGTACAATACGGATGGTCGATACCGCTTCACCCCAGCGACCGGGTTCAGCGGTGTGGGCAGCTTCGACTACAACGTCACGGATGGATCCGGCCTGTCCGACATTGCGACGATGGATGTTCACAGCGGCGAAGAATATGCGGGCCTAACGCTGAATGATACGGGATCGCTAGAGTTAAGTTATACCGGTAGCGGGACCAGCATGACGAAGGGGGAAATTGAATTTTGGTATCGGCCCTCATCGACTACACCTGGCTACCAGCAAGAGATTTTGGCAGAGACAGGTGGTAATGCCGTTGTCGGTATCGGTGGGACTATAGGAACGATCCCTCAGGGACGCGTTAGTTTCAACGGCTTCTCAAGGCCGTCCGGAACGCAGAGGATTGTTTATTCGGATATCGCGCTGACGGACACGACAAAGTTCTATCACGTTAAGATTCAGGTCGATACGAATGCCGCGTCGGGTGACCGCGTGCGGTTCATCGTAGATGGTCAAGCGGCGACGACGGTACAGGTCCTGGGTGGGGAGCCCGCATTAGGCGAAAGTCTGGATTTATTCGGAGCGGCAAGCCGGACGTCCTTTAATGTTGGGCGAGAGGTATTCGGCGATGTTGCAAAGATCGTCTACCGAGATGGGTATCACTCGACCGACCCAAGCTCTGGCTTCGGCGTAAACGGATTTGAACTCGATTTCGCGGATCAAAACGACCTAGGGAACGACATTAGCGGTAGTGGGAACCACCTCACCGCTTCGGTAAGCCCGGCATTTTCGTATACATATCTCTCAACTATAGGGATTGAGAAGACACAATCGAACCTCTTCGGTACGGATGGAAATGATGTCCTTGCTGCTTGGTCGGGGAACGAGACACTCTCCGGAGGGCTCGGCGACGACCTTCTCCGTGGCGGTGGCGGTAACGACACGCTGGACGGCGGAGCAGGGACCGGCGATGTCGCGGAATATGTCGGAAACCAGTCTAACTTCGGAGTCTTCGACCTGGGAGCAGGGACCTATTCAGTACAAGACTTCAAAGCCGGTGACGGTGATGAAGGTATCGATACTGTAATTGGCGTTGAGACCCTAAAATTTGGTGACGGAACCTTGAACCTAAGCGGCGTTGGTGCCGCGCCTGTCGCATCCGATGCTCGCCTGGCACTTGGCGGTACGGGAACCTTCAGTCATGTCTTGGGTGGCAGCGATACCGACAGTGCAACGCTGACATACGGGTTCTTGGATGATCAGGGACAGGCGACCGAGACGTTGACATTGTCCAATGGTGCGATTGTCACGTTGGATGTCGATGAGACCAGCGGGGTGTTCTCAACCCAGCTCAACACAATCGACCCAAACATACCAAGCGACTCGTTTACCTATTACGTAACGGATGGGTTTTTAACAGATGTTGGAACCATTACCGTTGATACCGGTTCGGACGTGATAACGCCACAGGGGCTATTTGCTCAGTTAGACCCAATAAATGCCAATTCGAACGACACGGTTTCCGCTGACTTGCGGGAACTCGGCAGTGCAAGTTGGAGCGGGTCAGACCTCACGTTTGCGGACACTGTCGTAACCGGCAAGGCGTACTGGGAAATCGACGTGGAGGTCCTGGGGAATTTTTTCTCGTTCGGCGTCGCAGAAAAGACGTCGTCGACTTCTCTCAATGTGGTGGGTGATAGCAAAGGTTGGGGTTGGTACAACGGCGAGAAGTACCACGACAATACCCGGTCCGCTCATGGAGCTGGACAGGGGTCCCCTGGTACTGACGCCTATTTCATGGTTGCGGTCGATACTGTTGCCGAAAAAATATGGTTCGGACGCGATGGGGTTTGGTTCGACAACGGCGACCCCGCAACCGGCGCAAACCCCGCGTATACCGGCGTTATCGGAGAATTGTGGCCGGCATTTACAGCTGGCAATAGCTCAACGGCGCCGATGAGAGTGAATTTCGGTCAGGACGCGTTTCGCGCTATTCCAACAGGCTTTGAAGCATTGAGAGCCGGTCTCGTAGAGATCGACCCTGACAATGCCAACTCCAACGATGTCGTCTCCGGCGATGGTTTGTCCATTGGAAGTGCGAGTTGGAGTGGCTCTGCGCTAACATTTGCCGATCGGGTACTAACCGGAAAATCCTACTGGGAAGTCGATGTGAAGGTCGCCGGAAATTATTTCTCGTTCGGCCTTGCGGAGAATGGATCCAGTGCTTCGCTGAACGTCGTGGGCGATGCGACAGGGTGGGGCTGGTACAACGGGGAAATCTACCACAACGGAAGCAGATCGTCTTACGGGACATGGGGCGGTTCGGCAGCGGTAGGAAAGACCTTTATGGTCGCCTATGACGCGGATGCCGGCTCAGTTTGGTTTGGATACGATAATGCTTGGTTTGGAGGCGGCGATCCTGAACTTGGCACTGCCCCTGCATTTACCGGCCTTAGTGGTCATCTCATTCCCGCCTTCACCGTTGGGAATAGTTCCACCGCGCCGATGGAGGCTAATTTTGGTCAGAGTGATTTTAAACACGGGCCTCCTTCCGGCTTCACGGCACCTTCCACTTACGATGCCCTGATCGGAACGGAAGGTAATGATTACCTAGCAGGCACAGACGACGGGGAAGATCTAGAAGGCCTCGCAGGAGCCGACACTCTTTCCGGCGGCGCCGGTGACGACGTCCTGGATGGTGGCACTGGCAATGACACCACGTCCGGCGGGGCGGGCAACGATACCTGGAAGTTTGCCTCGGGCGACGGTCAGGACACGGTTACCAATGACGGTATGGATGCCTCGACAACGGATACGTTCCAGTTCCTGGCGTCCCTGACCCGAGACGACCTCTGGCTTGCCCAGGAGGGGGACGACCTTCGCATCGACGTGCTCGGTACAAATGATCGCGTCACAATGAAGGATTGGTATGCAAGCGGCTCGTCGCCTGATACCCGCATGGACCGGATCGAAGCGGGCGGCGAAGTCCTAGTTGAAGCAAACCTGCAGTCTCTTGTGAATGCGATGGCGACTTGGTCGTCGAACAACGGTGGGCAGGACGGCGACGATCTAACGGAGATGCCGACCGATTCAACGCTCGATACTGCGATTGCGACCGCATGGCAGACGATTACCTAACGACGGGGTGTTTTTCCGGAAGGGGCAGTGCCATTTGGCGCTGCCTTTTTCGTTGTGGACCGAGTGTCTTTCCCCCTTGAGGCCTTTCCATTGCGCGCGAACCGGCCATGATGGCGGTCATGAGTATGGAGCGTATCTCGACCGCATTGTTTTTGGCGGTTGCATTTCTAACCGTGGCGGGTGCGCTGACGGAGGTGTTTTGGCTGACGGAAGCGGCTGGCCTTGCCGTCATCGCCTTCCTGTTCTTGGAGTACCGCCGTATTCCAACGCTGCAGCGCGTGGTTGGCGGCGGTTTGCTGGCCTTAGGACTCGCCGCGTGTGCCTTTACGGACGATCCGTTGGCGACCGCGGAGCATGGTGTGCTCAGGGTTCTGCCTTTTCTGCTGCTTTTCGCCTCCATTGTCTGGCTTCAGGCATCGTCGACACGAAGCCCGTCGCTATTGGCGCTGCGCAATACGGTAGTGAGCCAACCGCCGGGTCGACGTTTTGCCTGGGTGACGGGGGCCGGGCATTTTCTGGGTGTTGCCTTCAATTTGGCGGGCCTGTCGCTGCTGACCCCGATGATCGCGAAGGGTGTCGACCCACGCCTGCAATTGCGGCTTGGCCGGGCCATGGTGCAGGGCTTCGGGGCAGGGACGGCCTGGTCGCCGCTCTATGTCGGAACGGCGGTCATCATCGCCTCTGTCCCCGGCGTAACCTGGATCGATGTCGGGCCGGTGGGATTTGTGATCGGCATGGGGCTCCTTGTCTGGGGCTGGGCCTATGACCGGGCCATTTCCCGTGCACGCAATCCCGGCACGACGTCCGCACCGCCGTCGCCCGTAGCGCTAGATTCTTCTGTCCGCTTGCGGGTTGCAGGCATCCTGGCTGCTCTGTTTGCCTGTATCCTGATATTCGTCGAAGGCTTCGGATGGTCGATCCCGGTGGCACTGGCCGTAACGGCGCCCCCCTTCGCACTGATTTGGGCGACGTTGATCCAGCGTCAGGACCCTGAGTTCGGTCCAGCAGAAGTCACGCGCAGCGCCTTGTCGATCCTGCCAAATCTGCGAGGGGAGGCATTGCTGTTCACCGGCGCGACAGTCTTTGGCGTCGGTATCGCGGCCTTGATACCCGACCTACAAACCGGTGGATCACTGCCGGATTGGCCGGCATGGCTTTGGATAGCCGTGCTAATGGCGGGTTATCTGATCCTAAGTGCGCTGGGTATCCATCCGGTGGTGACGGTCGTCCTGATCACGTCTGTTCTGTCGCCACAGGCGATGGGATTGTCGCCGGAATTGCTGGCCCTGGCTCTCATGGTCATGTGGGGGCAGGGAACCAACATCTCGCCCTTTTCAGCGACGGTGCTTTTCATGGCGCGCATCACGGGGACGAGCGGATGGACGGTCGCTTGGCGCTGGAACGGTGTTTTCGGTGCGGCCACAACCGTACTATTGATCGGTGCGATCCTGGTGGTGTACGCGTCCGGCCTGTACGGATAGGAAAACCTGCTTAGGAAATGACCGGCATTTCCCGTGGCGCGCGGCGGGTCAGCCATTCCGCGCCATCTTCCCGGATGACGATGTTTTCCTCATGCACCATAACTTTGCCCGGCGCGAAGGTCATGCCTGGCTCCAGGGTCAGAACCATATTCGGTTCTATCACCGTCTTATCCCCGATCCTATTCGACGGCCATTCGGTCAACTGCATACCAAGCCCGTGGCCCAACCGTCCGACATCGTTCCCCATCGCGCCGGCTTCCTCCATGACGGCAGCCATGGCCGCGCAGAGCTCTTCGCAGGTGGTGCCAGGCCGTGCGACCTCGAAACCCGTTTCTGTTGCCCGCCAGACGGCATCGTGGGCCGCGTGGGCGGCATCATCCGCCTCACCAAAAGCATAGTTTCGGTCGAAATCGCAGAAGTAGCCGTCGAACGTGCAACCCGTGTCCAAAATCAGGACATCGCCGGTTTCGGCGACCCGTCCGGCGGGCGGGGAGATGATGTCTCCATAGCCGCCTTGGCCCAATGCACCGACCACATAGGCGGCATCGTCGGCCCCAGCCTCCAGACACGCCATTTTAAAGCGCCGGAAAATGTCGGCATCCGTCATGCCGGTGTGGATCAGCTTCGGCAGAGATTCGAAGACGCCGGACACTGTATCGCAGACATAGGAGATCTTTTCGATTTCCCGCACCGACTTCACCATGCGCATACCCCGAACAATGTCGGTGCAGTCTTGGATCACCACGCCATCCAGCGTGGCCATCAGCGCGTCGAAATGCGCCTGAGGCATCCGCAGATGCGTTTCAGGTCCCCGCATCATGCCAAGGGAGCCGGTTTCACCCATAACGTCCCGAATTGCCTCGGAGAGTAGTGATATCCCTTCGTCTTCCGGGGTCGGCGAGGGCCAAGTGCGGATATCATCGATCCAGGTGCGGCCCATGCACTCGCCGCCGATCTGAGGGATGACCGCAATGGGTTTTCCCTGGGCCGGAACAATCACGAACCAGGGGCGCGTCGGGCTCTGCCAGAACTGCGTCAGGAAGCCCGTAAAGTAGCGTACTTCCGGTTCGGTCGTCAGCAGCAGTGCGCCGAGTCCGTGATCCGCCATCAGCGCCTGTGCCTTCGCGGTTCGCGTCTCGAACTCATCATCTGGAAAGCCGCGCTGCGGCGGGTGTATTACGCTGGTCTGCGCCATATCAAAGACCCAAGACCTCTCGGTCTTTGGACCCGTCCTCGGCTAGAATTGAATCGTAGATGGTTCTGTCGGTCGCCCCCTCGCAACCAATCACAAGAATGCAGCTGTCAGGGCCGATTCCCATAGCTTCGCGCAGAGACGAGTTGCCCGCTGAACCGATCGTGGCCACGACCCCCGGTACCGCCGACTCGCCTGCTTCAATCGCGTCTTCACCAAACTCTTGCGCAGCCATTAGGCGCATCGCCGGTCCAATTCCTTCCTCTCCGATCGTCAGATAATCGGATGCGCCGGGTTCCAGAACGTCCCAGGCGAGGAGGGATACTTCACCACAGGACAGACCAGCCATCACGGTTTCCTCTTCAACCGTCACTTTCGACGGCTTTCCGAGGCGCGCACTTTCGAAAAGACAGGCAGCGCGGGTTGG
>Ga0207422_1003772_pt1 | contig 14158 bp, 8 predicted proteins | sample MarCyaLeptolynsp_FD_187757 | JGI IMG/M metagenome (GOLD analysis project Ga0207422, IMG submission 187757) | Marine cyanobacterial communities from Panama - species 1 Leptolyngbya sp. (SPAdes) | ecosystem: Environmental > Aquatic > Marine > Unclassified | place: Panama: Panama City | collected...
ACGAACAGGCAGCACAAGAGCTTGCCGCTCATTTCAAGACCTATCTCGCTGCCTGCCGGGCAGATGCCCATGCGCTGTCGATGCTGCCACCCGGCCGGTTTCTGATGCCGGGCGACCTCGACGGTTCTCCCGCGTTGACCTTCGCACCGCTTGATGTTCCTGCCGACGCAGGCCCCGCACGTTCCGGCACGCTGCGCGCGATGATGGAACGGCGATACGAATCCTATAAAAACCACGTTGTCCGGCCGTTCTTCCGCGATCATTTCGCACGGCTCGACCGTCAGATCGTGCTTGTCGACGTGCTCCATGCACTGAACGCGGGACCGCATGCGATTGCTGACCTCGAAATTGCCCTCAGCGAGGTGCTCGGGGCTTTCAGGCCCGGACGCCGCAGTTGGCTCTCGTCCATTCTCGCGCGGCGCATCGACCGGATACTGTTCGCGGCAACAAAGGCGGATCATCTGCACAGCGCGGATCACGACCGGCTGGAAGCGATCCTGAAACGGCTTGTCACCCGCGCCGAAGAGCGTGCCCGCTTCAAGGGCGCCGAAGTGGACGTCCTTGCCATGGCGGCCGTGCGCGCAACCCGCGAGGCCACCGTGAAGCACCGCGGGGAAGAACTGCCCGCGATCCTGGGAACGCCTCTGCCGGGCGAACGTATGAACGGTGAAAGCTATGATGGCAACACCGAAATCGCCATGTTTCCCGGTGACTTGCCGCAGAACCCTGAATCACTTTTTCGCAAAGATGAATCTGTTTCTGAAGCAACCGGCCCCAAGATCCGGAAAGGAAAGTCGAACCTGCAATTCTTGCGGTTCCGGCCACCGAAACTCGACACGACCGCGGAAGGTCTGACACTGTCCCTGCCCCATATCCGTCTGGACCGGGCGCTTGAATTTCTGATTGGAGATCGTCTCGCATGAGCGGATCTGAGCCGACAAAGACGCGGAAACCCACCGCCTTCCGCCTCGACGACAGCAAGGTGCACCTATCCGACGACGACCTCAGGGAGCCCGCCGCCGGTGAAGCCGTCATCGCCCGCTCGGCGATCGAGGACGACGAGATCAGACTGCCGCGCGATGCCAGCGACCCGAAACCCGGTTTCGGCTTCGGCAAGTGGCTCATGATCGGATTGACAGGCCTGGTCTCGCTTGCCATCGGCCTCGCCGTCGACAGTCTGATCCGCGACCTGTTTGCACGCACCGACTGGCTCGGCTGGCTGGGCGTTGGCCTTGCGGCTGTTGCAGCCCTTGGCCTGCTTGGACTTGTGATGCGCGAACTGGCCGGCCTTATGCGCCTTGGCAAGATCGATCACCTGCGCGAAAACCTGCAGATTGCCGCTGACGAAGACGACGCCGGGCAGGCCTCCACAGGCCTGAAGGACCTTCTGGACCTCTATAGGGATCGCCCGGAGACTGCGCAGGGCCGCAAGGCCCTCGCCGGGCACATGCGCGAGGTCATCGACGGACGCGATCTCGTGAAACTTGCTGAACGCGATCTCCTGTCGCCGCTCGATCAGGAAGCGCGCAAGATCGTCATGAACAGCGCCAAACGGGTGTCTGTGATCACGGCAGTCAGCCCGCGTGCCCTTGTCGACCTGCTTGTCGTGCTGTTCGAGAACCTGAGGATTATTCGCCGCCTCTCCGCCCTTTATGGCGGCAGGCCCGGAACGCTCGGTTTTCTGCGGCTTGCAAAACACGTGCTGGCGCATCTTGCCGTGACGGGCGGCATGGCGGCCGGTGACAGCCTTGCGTCTGAACTTCTCGGACACGGACTGGCAGCGCGCCTGTCGGTCCGGCTCGGCGAAGGTGTGATCAACGGTCTCCTGACGGCGCGGATCGGCATTGCGGCAATTTCCGTCTGCCGCCCGGCCCCTTTCGTCGATAGCAGCGGCCCGAACGTCAAGGACTTCATGGGCGAATTGATTGCTTCATCGGAAAAGGCCGAAAAGGAAGCCAGGGAAACAAAGTGACGGAGACTGGGCCGAACGAGCCATCCCGTTTCGGCTCAAATCCGATCTCGACACGGCCGCGATCGCTCACTAGTTTCAAGTGATGTTCATCAACTTTTTCTCCGAGCTGAAATCCGCCGGCATACCGGTTTCGCTACGCGAATACCTGATGCTCATGGACGCGCTGGACAAGGATCTCGCGGAACGCAGCGTCGAGGATTTTTATTACCTCGCCCGGCTGACGCTGGTGAAGGACGAGAGCAACCTCGACAAATTCGACCGGGTGTTTGGCCACGTCTTCAAGGGCCTTGACCTGATGAGCGACGTTCCGGTCACCGACATTCCCGAAGAATGGCTTCGAAAGCTGGCAGAAAAGCACCTGAGCGAGGAAGAAAAGGCTCAGATCGAAGCGCTCGGCGGCTTTGAAAAACTCATGGAAACGCTGCGCGAACGCCTGAAAGAACAGGAAAAGCGCCACCAGGGCGGCAACAAGTGGATCGGAACTGCCGGGAAGTCCCCTTTCGGAGCCTACGGTTACAATCCGGAAGGTGTGCGCATTGGCCAGAAGGAAAGCCGTCACCGGCGCGCGGTCAAGGTCTGGGACAAGCGGGATTTCAAGGACCTGGACGACACCCAGCTTCTGGGATCGCGAAACATTCAGGTCGCACTCAAGAGGCTGAGAAACTTTGCCCGCACGGGCGCCGCCGAGGAACTCGATCTCGACGACACGATCCGCTCGACAGCGCACAAGGGCTTGCTCGACATCAAGATGCGGCCGGAGCGGCACAACGCAGTCAAAGTGCTGCTTTTCTTCGACATCGGCGGATCGATGGACGATCATATTCGTGTCTGCGAGGAGCTTTTTTCAGCCGCCAGATCCGAATTCAAGGTGATGGAGCACTTCTACTTCCACAACTGTCTCTACGAATATGTCTGGAAGGAAAACCGGCGGCGACACACCGAGCGCATCGATACAATGGATGTGCTCCACAAATACCCGGCGGACTACAAAATCATCTTCGTCGGCGATGCATCCATGAGCCCTTATGAAATTGCCTATGCAGGCGGATCGGTGGAGCACTGGAACGAGGAAGCCGGAACGGTCTGGATGCAGCGCATCACAAACCTTTACAAAAGCGCGGTCTGGCTCAATCCCGTACGTCAGGAACACTGGCACTACACTCATTCCATCAAGATGCTGAATGAGCTGATGGAAGACCGCATGTATCCGATGACGGTTGAAGGCCTCACCGAGGCGATGAAGGAACTGGCGCGATGACGATCTTCGCGAGGAATGCCGGATGAACGAAGACAATCACGTCGGAACCTCTCCGGAAACCGCACAGATAGATCCGGACAGCCACGCAACGACGACGGGCATGACCGGGCACAGCTATTACGATGCCAACTCCCGGACCCAGTGGAATGCCATTGCGGCCGTCCTGCCCATGCTTGACAAGGCGGCAGCGCAATTTCCGCTTCAGCGCTCAGGCGTGATCACCTTTGCCGACTTTGGCTGCTCGGAAGGCCGCAATTCGGTTGCCGTCATGGAAAGGGCGCTGCGGACAGCCCTGCCCCGCACGACACTGCCGGTGCAGACCGTCCATTCCGACCTGCCGACAAATGATTTCGGCACACTGTTCCAGAACCTGCGCCCACACGGACAGTCCGTCTTCGGCAGCGAACGGGTGTTTTCGTCAGCCGTCGGCGGGTCCATGTACGATCAGTTACGGCCGGACCAAAGCGTTCATCTGGCAACGACATTCAACGCCATCGGGTTTCTTTCCAGACGCCCCGTGGAAACGCTGCCGGGCTACATCCAACCGAACGGGCCGAGCGCCGTTCGCGGCAACGGGTTTGTCACTCAGGAAGAAAACGACGCTTTCAGTGCTCAGGCAAAACGTGACGTCGAAGCATTCTTGAAAGTCAGGGCACGGGAACTGGTTCCGGGCGGCCAACTGCTGGTGCAGGTTTTCGGCGCTACCAAGGAGGCCCGCACTTGCGACGGGATTTATGATCTCTTGAACGACGCCGTTCTTGCATTTGTCGAGACCGGCGAGATCGACAAGGAAGTCTATGACCGCTATTACCAGCCGGTTTATATGCGACAGCTGGACGAGCTGACCGGACCTGCACTTGACCCGGGCTACGAGACGGCAGGCCTATTCGAGCTGACCGAAGCAAAGGAATACGAGATCACCGTCCCCTTCGTTGAAAAGTTCAAGGAAGACGGTGATCTCGACAGCTACGCGGCGGCTTACGCCCATTTTTTCCGTGCATTCACCGAAGCGGTCTTGACGAATGCACTGCCTGAGGCGCCGGGTAAAGACAGACTGGTCGACCGGATTTACACTCGGGCGGAAGAGATCCTGAAAGCAGCACCTGATCTCTATCCGTTCCGCTATTTGGCAGTCGCCATGCTGTTGACCCGCAAGCCGTGAAACCGGGATCCCCTCAGCCGCGCAGGACCATGACCGAACACGGCGCGTGCCGAACAATATGGGCGGCGTTGGAACCGATGAAATAGGTACTGAGGCCCGGTTTGTGCGAGCTCATGAGAACCAGATCGCAACCGGCCTGCTCCGCTTCGTCGATCACCTCGTGATAAACGCTGCCCATGCGCACGACACTGTCGACGGCCCCCTCCGGCAGATTGAGATCCGCACCGATCTTGTCTAGTATCACGGTCGTTTCGTCTATTTCCCGTTTTTGCCATCCCTCCGGCAACTGGCTGGCGACAAAACTCTGCACCTCCGGGCAAACGGCCATCAGATGGACCTTGGCCCCGTAGTCGCGTGCCATCTGAGCCGCTTTCGAAAGCGCGTCTTTTGCAAAACCCGGTTCTGCGGGATCGACGGGAACGAGAATTTTCTCAAACATGGCGTTTTCTCCAAGACTGTTTGAGCCGAGTCTTGGATTTTCCGCCTTTCACCGCCATGAGGCAGATCAATCAGTCTCGACGGACGCGAAATATCGACCTGGCGTGACGCCAAACGCCTTTTTGAACGTGGCGACAAACGCACTTGGCCCCTCATAGCCAAGCTTGTGCGAGACATCGGAGACCGTGCGGCCGGAAGCCAGAAGCTCGAGCGCCCGGAACAGTTTCACCTGCCGGCACCAAGTCCGGAAACTGAGACCCGTTTCGGTTTTCATGCGCCGTTCAAAGGAACGCACCGAGACCGTGCACCGCCGCGCGGCCTCTTCGAGCGAGGGAATATGGGCAGGACATCTCACAATGGCTTCGCAAAGGGTTCTGAGCCTGCTGTCCTGCGGCATGGGCAGCTGCAATGGCGCCGCCGGGAGCAACTTGAGCTGGTCGAGAATGACGGCTGCAATGCGTGCGGCCGGTCCTTCTTCGGTCTCCGCACGCGGATAGGACATGAACTCCAGGATCAGCGCCCGCAACAGGTTGGTCACCTGGATCACCTGCGGCGTTTGCGGCAGATCGTGCGTGTGGTCCATCTGGACATAGACGTATCGAAGGTCGGTGTCCGTCAGATAGCGCGTCTGGTGCGCAACCCTCGGCGGCAACCATACGGCTCTTTCGGGCGGCGCGAAAAACGTTCCGTGTTCGGTATCGATCGCGAGAGAACCTTTCACGACATGGAACAGCTGTGCGGAATCATGAGCGTGCCATTCGTTCAGGGCACCGCGCGGCTGCGCCTTTGCATAGCCAATCAGCGGTGCGGCGACCTCATGTGTCGGGAACTCGGACAACTCGGGATGTATGGACATGCGTCAGCCCTTGAAGAAGGCGGTCAAGATCCGACCGATCCGGTAAATTCTGGCAACTCAGAGATATATCATGACAAAACAGCGCTAACACGCAAGTCCAAATCGGGACTAGAAGCTATCTGGACGGCGCTGTCGAGAAACGTCCTGATTTTACGGAAGCGGAATGACCTATTTTACCCAAAGCGCAAACACGAATGAGGTGACCGGCTGGCGATCCCCGGCGGTCCTCCTGATGATCATGGCGGGTGCCATGCAGCTGTCTTTCGCTGCCTGGTGGAACCTGATGAACAACTTCGCGGTTCAGGAACTCGACTTTTCTGGCCGGGAGATCGGTATCCAGCAATCAATCCGCGAAATCCCGGGTTTCCTCAGCTTCCTCGCAGTTTATCTGCTGCTCCTGATGCGCGAGCAAACCCTCGCCTATGTGTCGCTTCTGCTTCTTGGCGTCGGCGTCGCGATCACCGGCTATTTCCCGACGGCGCTCGGTTTCTATGTGACCACGCTGATCATGTCGATCGGCTTTCACTATTATGAGACGATGGCCCAGTCGCTGTCGCTCCAGTGGCTGCCGAAGGCAACGGCGGCGGCCAGCATGGGCAAGATCATCGCCGTTGGCGCTTTCGCCCAATTGATCGCCTATGGCCTCATTTTTGTCGCCTGGAAAACCTTCGATCTGTCTTTCACGTTCGTTTTCGCGATCGCCGGTGGACTTACATTGGTCGTCCTCGCCTTCCTGATGATGGCCTATCCCCACTTCAAGGAAGGCGTGCCACAACACAAGAAGCTGATCCTGCGCAAACGCTATTGGCTCTACTACGCGCTCACCTTCATGGGCGGTGCGCGCCGCCAGATCTTCATGGTGTTCGCCGGGTTTCTCATGGTTGAGAGGTTCGGCTATGACGTTCATGAAATCGCCGGCCTGTTCCTGATCAATGGCGTCTTCAGCATGATCCTGGCACCGAAAATCGGTCACTTGATCGTCCGGTTCGGGGAACGCAAGGCGCTCATTCTGGAGTATATCGGCCTGATCGGTGTCTTCGTCGCCTATGCCTTTGTTTCAAGTCCCTGGGTCGCGGCCAGCCTTTACGTGATCGATCACGCCTTCTTTGCGGTGGCGATCGCGATGAAGACTTATTTCCAGAAGATCGCCGATCCGAAGGACATCGCACCCACGGCGGGCGTCGCTTTCACGATCAACCATATTGCAGCCGTGTTCATTCCGGTCCTGTTCGGCTTTGTCTGGCTCATTTCCCCAGCGGCCGTTTTCCTGGCAGGCGCCGCCATGGCCGCGGTCAGTCTTGTGCTCGCCTCACTTATCCCGGGCAATCCCGAGGAAGGCCGCGAAGTCGACTTCTGGTTCCGCAAACCGGCAACGCAGGCGGCAGAATGACAAACACAAAAAAGCCCGCCGATGTCCGGCGGGCTTTTTGTTGCGGCACAAAACGCTGCGTTATGCTTGGCGTTCCGGAACGTGAACAACCAGGCCGTCCAGCTCCGACGTCACCTTGATCTGACAGGACAGACGCGACGTCGGCTTCACGTCGTAGGCAAAATCAAGCATGTCCTCTTCCATCGGTTCGGCGGAACCGGTCTTTCCGGTCCACGCGTCATCGACATAGACATGACATGTCGCACAGGCACAGGCACCGCCGCATTCGGCCTCAATGCCCTGAACCATGTTCTTGATGGCGTTTTCCATCACCGTCGTGCCTTCCGCGGCATCGACTTCGGTCTGATTTCCATCGGAGTTGATAAAAGTAATTTTCGGCATCAGTCGCGTCCAAGCCTCGAATTGCAGGTTTCAGCTGAACCGACATAAAGCTTCCAACGCAAAGGTCAAGGACGATGACGTATTCCGGATGCAAACGGGTCAAAAACCGATAAGGCGTCAGCCCGCAAGCAGATCCCTGATATATGTGTTGGCCTCGTCGACAGCGGCGACCAGCCCTTCGGTCGCGGATCCGGGCGTCTGTTTCATGCGGCCTTCAAGGCTCTCGCACACCTCGGCGACACGGCCTGCGCCGATCGCGCGCGCGGATCCCTTCAGCGTATGCACCAGATCCAGCCGTACGCTCATGTCGGTCTCTTTTGCGAGACGTTCAAGCGTTGAAGACGACTGTGATTTGAACAGATGCAGAACCTGCACCTCGAGATCCCGGTTTCCCAGGGTGTTTGTTGCCAGCTGCACCAGGTCGATCGGGGCTTCAGGACCACAGCGGCCACTTACCCGGGCCATCGAAGAAGGGGCCATTGTCGGGCTCCAAGTTACGCAAAACACACCGACCGGCACCTCGCCGGCGGCTTGGACTGCCCAAAAGTGTGCTCTCAAGACCCAAACACCCGGTTAAACACGGCCGACAAACGCCCGACTCGGCGCAATGTCCCCAAAAAACTGAAAGTTTGGTTAACGGAGCAAATTCAGTGACCGAAGCTGGCGGGAAAAAAAACGTTGCCTTTCCGCCGTTTCTGAAAACAGAAGCCTCACGGACTGGGCAAAGAGCCGTTAACTTTTTTTGCGAATTCGACTTGAATTAAGGACCTCGATTGCGTCAGGCGTGAGCCGGCAAACCAGCCAGCTGGGCTTGATTGGGTTGGAAAACCAAGGCTCTGCCCACCCAGCATCGATGCACGCCCTGATCGTTCGCGCTGGAATTTCGCGTCCGTTCTCGTCAAACAGAGGCAATTTTCCGCCCGGTTGCTCCAGTCCTTTTTTCAACCAGCGCTTTTGAACGGCAGTCAGACTTCCAAGCTTGAGCGCACCTGGAGAAGACGCTGAAGCAGCTTCCTGCGGCACACCTTCTTTCTTCGATTTCGGCATCGAAACCGCCCCCTAAGTGATTCACGCCATTACAGTTTCTTGTTCGTTAGGAGAGATTGTGCCATTACAGTTGGTGATGCGGCAAGATGGGAGCAGACCGTCTGGTGAATTAATGGCGGTTGGTCAGCGGCGGCCCTCCTGAGAAAAAGCAGTTTTGCGCTGTTGTGTGTCCAATGACAGACGCGAAATGACGCATCAGATAGACTAGGGAACAGTTGCCTGAGGCAGCTGGCGAGTATTCCCGGCATGTAATGAGTACGGACGTGAGGCGACCATAAATGGCAAATCCGACAAAGGCCAAGGATCCTGCGGAAGCGGCCCTGTCAGCAGTTGAAGAAGCCCTGAAGCTCGATTTTGGCGGCCCCGACGCGACCTTCAATTTTGATGAAGGTGCTCCGGAAGCAAGTGCGGCAGCGGAAGCTGAACCTGAAAAACAGCCCAAACCGCCGGCGTCAAGCGAGCCAGCGCGCGAAGAACAGCGTGCTCCACGCCGTCGCGGTCGTGGCGGACGTCCGCCTGCTGCCAATGACGACCGCCGCAGTATCGGCAACCTGATCTACGCTCTGCAGCGCCGCCCCTCTTCCGCTCCGTTCTGGGGTGCTCTTGCCTTGAGTGCCGTCTGGGCCGCGCTCGGCGGCAGCCTCTTCTTCTCCACCTTTGCCGACCAGGTGTCGACGCTTGACACGCAGGCCCTGCTGTCTTCGCCCGAAATCATCCTCTCTGCCGTTGGAATCCTTGTACCGATCATCTTCTTCTTCGTGATGGCCATGATGATCTGGCGTGCGCAGGAAATGCGCATCGTTGCGCGCGGCATGACCGAAGTTGCCTTGCGCCTTGCCGAGCCGGAAGACATGGCGAAGGAATCCATTCTGAGTGTCGGTCAGGCAATCCGCCGCGAAGTCGCCGCGATGGGCGACGGCATCGAGCGCGCCATCGCCCGTGCCAGCGAACTCGAAGTCCTTGTACACAACGAGGTCTCGTCTCTCGAACGCTCTTATAATGACAACGAACTCAAGATCCGCGCCCTGATCGAGGAGCTTGTCAGCCAGCGCGAATCCATCGTCATCAACGCCGAGCGTGTGCGTGAAACGATCGCCGGTGCCCACGAAAAGTTCTCTTCCCAGCTCTCCGGCACGTCCAATGAGCTTGGCGAGACGGTCGATCAGGCGTCGCAGCGCATGATCGACGCCGTGAACAGCCGCGTTGAAGAACTGACCTCGACGGTCGACAGCCGGATCGAATCCCTTGGTGCGACCCTCAACGCTTCGGGCAACGAACTGGTCGACAATCTCACGGTCCGTGCCGAGGATTATGTGTCCCGCCTGTCGCTGACAGGTCATGAACTGGTCGACAATCTGTCTGAAACCGGCTCCACGATGTGGGAAACCCTGTCTGCGCGCGGCAACCAGGTAAACGAGCAGTTTGCGCAAACCGCAAACGCTTTCGTCGAGACGCTGACCGAACGGGGTACGGAGATCAACGAGACGCTGGCTTCCTCCAGCACTTCCGTTGTGGCAACACTCAGCAGCAAGGCCGACGAGTTCCGCGCGACGCTGGAAAACACCGGCGTCACGGTGGGCGATGTCATCACGCAGCGCGGCGAAGAGATCAATGCCAATCTGTCACTCACTTCGGGCCGACTGATCGACACGATCACATCGCGAACCGAAGAGCTTGTGTCCACGGTCGACACACGTGTCACCAACCTGGACGAGTCCCTGGCTGAAACCGGAGCACGCGTTGTCGACAGCATTTCCGAACGCGGTCAGGCCGTGACGGACACCATTTCGATCCGCGGTGCTGAAATCGTCGAAACCCTCTCCGGCCGTTCAACGGAAGTTGCTGAAATCCTTCGTGGAACCGGCGAAAGCATTGTGGTTGACCTGTCTCTTCGCGGAGGCGAGATCGCAGCAAAACTGGACGAGACCGCCGGTTCTCTTACACAGACCATCTCGGTCCGCGGTGGCGAGCTAGCCGACAAACTGGACAGTATCTCGGAACGCATCTACACGGCGATTTCCATCAACGGAACCGAGCTGGACGAACGCCTGACGGCCCGCAGCAACGAAATGGCGACGATGCTGGAACAGCAGACCGTCGGCTTCAGGGATACGCTGGAGAGCGTTTCCAGCCAGTTTGCAGCCGGACTGGGCGAACAGACCGGTACGCTTACCCAGACGCTTGCCGAAACCGGAACGCAGCTTGCCGAACTCATCGGTACGCGCGGCGACCGTGTCGCCAACGATATCAGCTTGGTCAGCGGTCAGATCGCCGAAACCCTGGAAATGCGCGGCGGCGCCCTCAACGAAGGTCTTTCTGCGCGTCTGTCCGAGCTGGAAGAGATTGTCGGTGAGCGCGGTGGTCAGCTGATCGACGCCTTTGGCACGAAGACCCTGCTCCTCTCCGAGGCGATGGATTCGCGCCTGTCCACGCTTGATGCCACCTTCGCATCACGTATCGACACGATGGACGCGTCGCTTGGCAACCGGATCGCGGCGATCGACTCTACGATTGGCAGCCACGCAGCGACGCTTGATGCCGCTGTCGGTGGACATGCAGCGACACTTGAAGCCAGCCTGAGCAACCATGCGGCCGCCATCGATACGTCGCTGACCGACCGTCTTGCAGCGGTCGAAACCGTGCTCAACGAACGCACGACCACACTCGACACGTCGCTTGGCAACCACGCAGCCTCGATCGAGGCGACGTTGGGCAATCGTCTTGCAGCGATTGACTCGACCCTCACCGAACGTGCTGCGGCAATCGACGCGTCGATTGGTGAACGCGGCACGGCGCTGGATGCGTCTCTCGGTGAGCGTATCGCGTCACTGGATAGCTCGCTCGGCGATCGCATCGCGACAATGGATAGCTCGCTTGAGCAGCGCTACAACGCGATCGATGCAACCCTCACCAACCGCATCAGTTCCATGGACACGTCTCTCGAACAGAAATTCTCGTTGATGGACGAGACGCTCGAGCAGAAGTTCACGGGTATGGATGCGACGCTGACGGATCGCATCAGCACAATGGATGCGTCGCTGGAGCAACGTTACACTGCTATCGACGCGACACTTGCCAATCGTATCAGTACGATGGACACGTCGCTCGAACACCGGTTCACGTCGATGGACGCGACGCTCACAGACCGCATAAGCACGCTGGATGCATCGCTCGAGCAACGGTTCGCCTCAATCGATATGTCCCTGGGAGAAAAGATCTCCTTTATGGACACGACGCTGGAGAGCCGCTTCAACACGATGGATGCCTCTCTCGGGGCCCGCGTGACCACAATGGACGCGGCACTTGAGAACCGCCTGTCGTCCATGGACCGGTCAATCAGCGAACGCATCACGACGATGGACTCCTCTCTTGGAAACCACATCAGCACGCTTGATCTGACCCTCGATCAGCGCACGGCGTCCTTCGAGGCAACGCTCGAGGCGCGGACCCAGATCCTTTCAGACGCAATCGAAAACCGCACGACCGGTATCAGCGACGCGCTGGAAGAAAAAACCCGGAACATCACCGACGTTCTTGCGGACCGGTCGGATGCCATCACGCTGCAACTCGGCCAGCGCATCGAGACCGCCGGCAACAACCTCGCCGAACGCGCAACTGAAATTGGTGACACGCTTTCCGAACGCGTTGACGGCGCCGCAGCGTCCATGGCGGAAAAGGCCGAGCTCCTCTCCGCCTCGATGACCAGTGGCACAGACCGCATCGACGAAACACTCGATGCACGGGCGCGGCAGATTTCCGAAACGCTCATTTCCCGCACCAAGGAAATCGCCAAGGCGTTTGTCGACGGTCAGGACGAAATGACCAATGCACTCGACAATCGCTTGTCGGAAGCCGGCGATGTGCTCGGCAAGCAGAGCGAGCAGCTTACGGAGTCCCTGTCGGAACGCATTGCCGAAATCAATGTTTCCCTCGGCGCCAAGGTTTTCGAGGTTGCAGAGACACTCGATAGCCGTGCAACGCAGCTGGAAACGCTTCTCAACGAGCGCCTGGAAAGTATTTCCGGAACGCTCACGGACGAGAGCGAGCGTGCTCGCGATATCCTGACAGCGGTTATTTCCGAAGCCGGGGCCACGCTGTCCACGGAAAGCACGCGTCTGCGTGACACCGTGCAGGAAGCCGTGACGGCTGCCGCGACATCGCTCTCCGACGAACGCACGAAGACCGTCGAAGTCGTCGACACGGCGCTTAACCAGGCGACCGAGAAGCTGGCCGGTGAAAGTGACCGCATGCGCCAGATCGTACTCGGTTCCGTGGGCGAAGCCCGTGGAGTGCTTGTCGGCGAGAGCCAGAAAGCGGCCGATGTCGTCAGCAATGCGATGCATCAGGCGACTGGTGCCATGTCCGGCGAAGGCTCCAAGATCCGCGAGCTGGTTCTGTCCGCAGTGGCAGACGCTGCCCGCGCCATGGCCGCCGAAAGCGAAAAGGCAAGAACCCTTTACGCCGGAACGCTTGCGGAGTTCACCGGATCGCTCTCGGGTGAAAGCGAAAAGATCCGCGGCGATCTTGCCAAGGTTATTGCTGAAATCTCCGGGAACCTGTCTGCTGAAAGCGAACAGGCCCGCGCGACGCTCACCAAAACGCTCGAAGATATTCGCGGACAGATGTCGAGCGAAGCCGGCATGGTTCGTGCCCGCGTCAACAGCGCGGTTTCGGAAGCAGCCGAGCTGCTCGTCGGACGCGGCAACGATGTTGCCAACGAGCTGATGGAAAAGGCGACCTCCCTCAACGAGGCCTTCGGCGAGCGCAGCGGCGAACTCGCGCGCATCGTCGGCACAGACGGCAACGACCTCATCAATGCGATCGAGGCCCGCGCCAACGACCTCACCGGGCGTCTGTCGGAAGTACATGGTGCCATTCTCGACGCCATCACGGTCAAGGGCCGCGATGTCACCGACACCTTCGCACATACCGGCCTGGATGCGACCCGTTCGCTCGTCGAGGCGGGCGACAGGATCATCGCCAGCATCAATGATCGCAGCGAACGCGCAGCAGCGCTTCTGAGCGACACCAAGCAGCGCCTGGAAGCAGATGTTACGGAGATCCTCAACAAGGTCGAGGCATCCAACACCAACCTTCAGGGCATCGTCACCACTGCAGGTGAAAACCTCACCGAAGTGGAAGGCAATCTCGCCCGCCGTTCCGGCGAGTTCCGTTCCGCGGTCGACCGGGCTGTTCAGGAAACCAACCAGACAACGTCGCTCATCAACGAGCAGGTTTCCAACCTTCGCGACGTTACCCAGATTACGCTGGCCGACATCCAGAACCTGACCCATCGCTTCGGCGACCAGTCGGAAGAACTGACACGCGCTGCGCGTCATCTGGAAGACACCAACAAGTCCGTCGAAGGCCGGGTCTCCGAACGCCGCACGGCGATCGAGGAAGTGGCCGATACGCTTCTGGCGAAGACGGAAGCGGTTGACACGTTGATGCGGTCCTTCTCGCAGAACCTGTCCGATACGCTTGAATCGGCTGACGATCAGGCCCGCGAGGCAGCGAACATGCTCGGCGCCGCCGCAGAGGCAGCATCCAAGCAGGTTGCGGAACAGTTCGAGTCAATGCGTCTGACCGCAGGCATGGAAGGCCAGAAGGCCCGCGACGCCATTCGTTCGGCTCAGGACGACATCATTTCGGAG
>Ga0207422_1003775_pt1 | contig 14150 bp, 12 predicted proteins | sample MarCyaLeptolynsp_FD_187757 | JGI IMG/M metagenome (GOLD analysis project Ga0207422, IMG submission 187757) | Marine cyanobacterial communities from Panama - species 1 Leptolyngbya sp. (SPAdes) | ecosystem: Environmental > Aquatic > Marine > Unclassified | place: Panama: Panama City | collected...
GGCGATGGCCGACGCGGCGCATGCGATCAAGGCGATGCTGGTGCGCGGCGCGCCGCTGATCGGCGCGACCGCGGCATGGGGCCTGTGGCTGGCGATGCGGGCCGACAGCTCCGACGCCGGCCTTGAGAGCGCCTACGAGACCCTGATGGCGACCCGGCCGACGGCGGTGAACCTGCGCTGGGCGCTCGATGCCGGCCGCGCCCGGCTGGCGCCGCTGGATCCCGGTGACCGGGTCGCGGCGGCCAAGGCGTTCGCCGAGAAGGTCTGCGACGAGGACGCCGAGCTGAACCACGCCATCGGCCGCCACGGGCTGGAGATCATCCGGGAGATCGCGGCGCGCAAACCCGGCCAGACGGTCAACATCCTCACCCATTGCAACGCCGGCTGGCTGGCGACGGTGGACTGGGGCACGGCAACCTCGCCGATCTACCAGGCGCATGACGCGGGCATCCCGGTGCATGTCTGGGTCGACGAGACCCGGCCGCGCAACCAGGGCGCCTTCCTAACCGCCTGGGAGCTGAACAATCACGGGGTGCCGCACACGGTCATTGTCGACAACGCCGGCGGCCACCTGATGCAGCACGGCCAGGTCGACATGGTCATCACTGGCACCGACCGGACCACATCGACCGGCGACGTGGCCAACAAGATCGGTACCTACCTCAAGGCGCTGGCCGCCCACGACAACGGCGTGCCGTTCTACGTCGCCCTGCCGAGCCCGACCATCGACTGGACGCTGGAGGACGGGCTGCGCATCCCGATCGAGGAGCGGTCGGGCGACGAGGTCACCCGCATTCCCGGGCGGCTCGACGATGGCTCGATCGGCGCCGTGACGATCACCCCCGAGGGCAGCCCCGCGGGCAATCCGGCCTTTGACGTGACGCCGGCGCGGCTGGTCACCGGCCTGATCACCGAGCGGGGCGTGGCCGAGGCGAGCACCGCAGGCCTGCTGTCGCTGTTCCCGGAGCGCCGGGCGGCGGGCGAGTAGCGGTCCGCTCACATCTGGCGCACTGTTCGGCAACCCGACTGGGTTGCGCGCTCATGGGCCTCTTCGGCGGAACGCAGAAAGGCGCTGATCTCGGTGTAGTCGCGGTTGGCGAGCAGCTGCTGGTAGGACCGGCTGCCGTTCCGCGCGATGACGCAGTTCCAGTCGCGATCGAAGAACAGGTGATAGGTCGTCGCGGCGTTGGCCTCCGACACCAGGATCGGGACGAGGACCAGAACGGCGAACAGGAGGGTCTTCATCGCGGTCTCCTTTCGGGCGTGTGACTCCGCTCGGCTCATGGAAGGCCGGGGCGCGGAAGTCGTCGCCAGCGCTCGTGAATTGACCGGCCCGCCGCCCACCCTATCCTCGTTCCCAAGGCAACACGAGGATCCGACCATGCGCCGCTTCCTGCTCACCCTGATCGCCGTCCTGGCCGTGGCGCCGACGGCGCTGGCCCGCGACACCCTCACCATTGGGGTCAGCCAGTACCCCTCGACGCTGAACCCGATGATCGACTCGATGCTGGCCAAGTCCTACGTCCTGGCGATGACCCAGCGGCAGATGACGATCGAGGGGCATGACTGGACGACGATCTGCCAGCTCTGCGTCAAGCTGCCGACCCTGGAGGACGGCGACGCGGAGGCGTTCCCGAGCCAGACCGAGGAGGGCGAGCCGGTCACCGGCGTGCGCAAGACCTACGCCATCCGCGACGACGCGTTCTGGGCCGACGGCACCCCGGTGACGACCGACGACATCCTGTTCGCCTGGGAGATCGGAAAGCATCCCGAGGCCGGTGTCGCCATCATGAAGGCCTATCAGGACGTCCTCGATATCGAGGTGCACGGGCCCAAGCGGTTCACCATGACCGTGCGCAAGCTGGACTACCGGTATTCCTCGATGGGCGATTTCTCGGTGATACCGGCGCATCTGGACCGCCCCGCCTTCTCCGAGCCGCGCGAGTACCGCAATCGCACCCTCTACCAGACCGACCCGACCAATCCGGGGCTGTGGAACGGACCCTACCGGGTCTCGGAGGTTCAGGTCGGCAGCCAGATCACCCTGTCCCGCAACGAGCACTGGCGCGGGCCGGCACCGGCCTTCGAGCGCATCGTGGTGCGCGCCATCGAGAATACCTCGGCGCTGGAGGCGAACCTGCTCTCGGGCGCGATCGACATGATCGCCGGCGAGAGCGGGCTGGCGATCGACCAGGCCCTGGCCTTCGACAAGCGCCACGGCGACGATTTTCAGGTGATCTATCAACCGGGGCTGATCTACGAGCATCTGGACGTCATGCTCTCGAACCCGATCCTGAGCGACCTGCGCGTGCGCCAGGCGCTGCTGCATGCGGTCGACCGCGAGGCGATCAACGACCGGCTGTTCGACGGCAAGCAACCGCCGGCCACGAGTTCGGTCAATCCGTTGGACTGGACCTACGCCACCGACGGCGTGCCGACATATCCCTACGACCCGGCGGCGGCGGCGGCGCTGCTCGAGGCGGCGGGCTGGACGCCGGGGCCGGACGGAACGCGGGTCAATGCCGCGGGCGAGAAGCTCTCCGTCTCGCTGATGACGACCGCCGGCAACCGCACCCGCGAACTAGTGCAGCAGGTGCTGGCCGATTTCTGGAAGCGGGTCGGGATCGAAACCGTGATCCGCAACGAGCCGGCCCGCGTGTTCTTCGGGGAGACGGTGTCGAAGCGCCGGTTCCCGGGGCTTGCCATGTTCGCCTGGCTGTCCTCGCCGGAGCACCTGCCGCGCACGGTCCTGCACTCGGAATCGATCCCGAGCGAGGCCAACAACTGGGGTGGGCAGAACTATACCGGCTACGCCAACCCGGAGATGGACCGGATCATCGACGCCATCGAGATCGAACTCAACCGCGAGGAGCGGGGCCGGCTGTGGGCCGATCTGCAGCGTCTCTACGCGACGGACCTGCCGGTGCTGCCGCTGCATTTCCGCTCGGACGCCTACATCCTGCCGACCTGGCTGACCGGCGTGCGCCCGACCGGGCACAAGTACACGACGACCAACTGGGTCGAGGAATGGCGGGTGGTGGAGTAGGCAGGACGCCCTGTCTCGCTGATCGTCACAGGCACCGCCGCGCGTCGTCCGGGAACCATCGGAACACTGTTGCGGGGACAATTCGGCGGCGACGGCCTACGGTTCCGCTGACACCACCACGGGTCGCGCACGACGGGGGGAACGGAGCATGGCAGTCGAACAGGTGGAGGCGCTGGTCGTCGGCGGCGGACAGGCGGGGGTCGCCGCGAGCGAGCACCTGAGCCGCAACGACGTGCCGCACCTGGTCCTCGAACGCGGGCGGATCGCCGAGCGGTGGCGGTCGGAGCGATGGGATTCGCTGGTCGCCAACGGCCCGGCCTGGCATGACCGGTTCCCCGGCCTCGAGTTCACCGACCTGCACGCCGACGCCTTCGCGGCGAAGGACCGGGTCGCCGACTACTTCGCCGCCTATGCCGCCAAGATCGCAGCACCGATCCGCTGCGGCGTCGAGGTCAAGCGTGCGTTCCGCCATGCCGACCGGCCCGGCTTCCGGGTCGAGACTTCCGACGGCGCGATAGACGCCACCTACCTGATCGCCGCGACCGGCCCGTTCCAGCGCCCTATCGTCCCGCCGCTCGTGCCCGAGGGCGCCCGGGTCCATCAGCTGCACTCCAACACCTACCGCAACCCGGATCAGCTGCCGGATGGCGCGGTGCTGGTGGTGGGATCGGGCGCCTCGGGCAGTCAGATCGCCGACGAATTGCTGCGCGCCGGCCGCCGGGTCTATCTATCGCTCGGCCCGCACAGCCGCTATCCCCGGCGTTACCGCGCGCGTGATTACTGCTGGTGGCTGGGTGTGCTGGGACGCTGGGACATCGAGGCGCCGGAGCCCGACACCGAGCACGTCACCATCGCGGTGAGCGGCGCCTATGGCGGCCACACGGTGGACTTCCGCCGGTTCGCAGAGCGCGGGATGATCCTGGTCGGCCGCACCGAGGGCTATGCCGACGGCACCATCCGCTTCGCGCCCGACCTGGCGGAGAACCTGGCGGCGGGGGACGCCAGTTATCTCTCGGAGCTGGATCAAGCCGACGCCTATGTCGCCCGCAACGGCCTGGACTTGCCTGAGGAGCCGCAGGCGCGGGAGCTTCTCGGCGACCCGGACTGCGTGCGCGATCCGATCCTTTCCCTGGATCTCGCCGAGGCCGGCGTGTCGACGATCCTGTGGGCGACCGGCTACGCCTACGATTTCGCCTGGCTCGACGTCGACGCCTTCGATGCTGCCGGCAAGCCGTTGCATGCCCGCGGGGTATCGGAGGAGGCCGGGTTGTATTTCCTCGGCCTGCCCTGGCTCTCACGGCGGGGGTCGTCGTTCATCTGGGGCGTGTGGCACGACGCCGCCTACGTCGCCGACCACATCGCGACCCACCGGGGATACATGGCGTATCGCGCGGGGTGAGGTCGGCGGGCGGCCGGCGCGGCTTCACCTGGATCGGCGAAACCGCTCACGAACGCGGGCTCTTCCCGCCATGTCGCCGGCTCTGCTAGCGTCCTGTTCCTGTCCCTAAGCCAGGAGTGCGCACCATGGCCATCACCTTCTATGACCTCTGCGGCAAGGACGGCGAGCGGTTTAGTCCGTTCGGCTGGCGCACCCGCATGGCGCTGGCGCACAAGGGGCTGGACTACACCCTGGAGCTCGTGAAGTTCACCGAGAAGGACAAGCTCGGCTTCTCCGGCCAGAAGCTTGTGCCGGTGATCCGCGACGGCGAGACGGTGGTCGCCGACAGCTTCGCCATCGCCGAGTATCTCGACCGCGCCTATCCCGACCGGCCGGCCCTGTTCGGCTCGGACGAAGCGCGGGGCCTGGCCAAGGCGGTCAACGCCTTCGTCGACCGCACCGTCCAGATCCATGTGGGTGGGCTGATCGTCCATGACGTCTTCGGCCATGTGGACGAAGCGTGTCAGGGCTATTTCCGCGAGAGCCGCGAGGCCCGGTTCGGCAAGACGCTGGAAGAGGTGCAGGTCGGCCGAGAGGAGCGGGTCGACACCTTCCGCAAGGCGCTGGAGCCGCTTCGCCTCGTGGTCAAGGACCAGCCGTTCCTATGCGGCGATGCACCGGCCTATGGCGACTTTCCCTTGTTCGGAACGCTGCAGTGGGCGCGTCTGACCTCCGGCTTCCCGCTGGTCGAGGCCGGGGACCCGGTCCATGCCTGGTTCGAGCGCATGCTGGACGCCTATGACGGGCTCGGCCGCGCGATCCCGGCGGCCGCCTGACGGAGGATACGAGTATGGCCATCACCCTGCCGCCGCCGCGCCTGACGCTGCCGCCGCCAGACCAGTTGTCGCCGGAGCAGAGGCGCATTCACGACGAGATCGCGTCGGGCCCGCGCGGCAAGGTTCAGGGACCGCTGGCGGTCTGGCTGACCTCGCCGGACCTGGCCGACAAGGCGCAGCAGCTCGGCGCGTTCTGCCGCTTCGGCTCGTCGCTCGAGCCGCGGCTCTCCGAGCTTGCCATCCTGGTCACCGGTCGGGTCTGGACGGCCCAGTTCGAATGGGCGGTGCACAAGCCGATCGCGCTCAAGGCCGGGCTCAGCGAGGCGGTGGTTGAGGCCGTCCGCACCCGTCAGACCCCGCCCTTTGAGCACCGCGACGAACGGGTGGTGCATGACTTCGCGCAGACCCTGCATCGCGACCGCAAGGTGCCGGACGCCCTCTACGCCGAGGCGGTGGACGTTCTCGGCGAGCGCGGCGTGGTCGATCTTGTCGGCATTCTCGGCTACTACACCCTGATCTCGATGACCCTGAACGCCTTCAACGTGCCGCTGGAAAGCGGTGTCGAGGCGGAGCTGGAATAGGGAGGCCGCGATGCTGGCCGCAGAACTGACCGCCATCGGACCCGCCCACGAGGTCGTCCGTGCCGTCGATGTCGAGGAGCCTGGCGCGCCGGCGGCCGACGAGATCGTCGTGCGGCTGTCCGCGTGCTCGATCAATCCCGCTGACCTGCTGCTGATCGAGGGCAAGTACGCCGCCCTGCCGGATGTGCCCTCGCGCCTCGGCATCGAAGGCGTCGGCACGGTGGAAGCGGTCGGCGCAGAGGTCACCCATCTCGCCGCGGGCGACGTGGTGCTGAGCCTGGGCCGGACCAACTGGGCCCACAAGGTGACTCTCAAGGGTACCCAGGCGGTGAAGCTGCCGGCGGACGTCGATGTCGAGCAGGCGGCGATGCTGAAGGTCAACGGCGCCACCGCCTATCGCATGCTGCGGGACTATGTCGACCTGCAACCGGGCGATTGGGTCATCCAGAGCGCCGCCAACTCCGGTGTGGGCATCAACCTGATCCGCCTGGCCGCCGCCGCCGGCATCCGCACCGTCAACGTGGTCCGTCGGGCCGAGCTGATCGAGCCGCTGATGGACCAGGGCGCGGATGTCGTCGTGGTGGACGGCGACGACCTCGTGCAGCATGTCCGTGACGCGACCGGCGGGGCGGAGATCAAGCTGGCGGTCGACGCGGTGGCCGGCGATCTGGTGATCCGTCTCGCCGACTGCCTGGCGCCGGGCGGCGTGATTGTCAATTACGGCCTGCTGTCCGGCAAGCCCTGTGAGATCACGGCCGATCATCTGGTGTTCAAAGGGCTGACGCTGACCGGTTTCTGGCTCGCCAAGATCGCCTCCGGCATGGCCTACGAGCAGGTCGCGGAGATGTATCAGGCCCTGGCCCAGCGCATCCAGGACGGGACCCTGTCGGTCCCGGTGGAGGCGCGCTATCCCCTGGAACGGATCGAGGAGGCGATGCGCCACGCCGGAACCTACGGGCGCGGCGGCAAAGTGCTTCTGCGGCCGAACGGGTGAGCGCGTCGGTCCGGTTCGGACATCTAGACAAGTTCAGCGATTGTTGGGCATCATTTTCATAAAACTGTAATCAAATTGTACCTGAAGCGTCACGAATTTTGGTGACTGTCTCTCCATGGAAACCTCGCATGTGGTCGCCGCGCTCAGTGCGCTGGCGCAGGAAACCCGCCTTGGCATTTTCAAACTCCTGGTGCAGACCGGGCCGTCGGGGATGTCGGCCGGCGGCATCGCCAAGGAACTGGGCGTGGTCGCCTCGACTCTGTCGCATCACCTCGGACTGCTGGAGCAGGCCGGGCTGATCCGTTCAGCGCGGCGGGGCCGCAACGTGATCTATACCTGCAATGTCGAGGGTGTCCGGCGCCTGCTGGTGTTTCTCGTTCACGACTGCTGCGACGGCAATCCGGAGCTCTGCGGCGACCTGCGGCAGGTCGCGCTGGGAGCGGCCGCAGGATAAAGTGCCGGCGCGTTAACCTTGCCTTCACGGCGGCGTGCCACACTTACTCACCATGAGCCGGGTCCCGATCCAGTCCGACGAGATCGAGCTGCCGCCGGAGCTTTGCGGCCCGGCCAAGCTCGCTTTGCTGTCCTTCGCCTACCTTTGCCTGGCGATCGGGATCCTCGGTATGGTCCTGCCCGGGCTGCCGGGCACGGTCTTCCTGCTGGTCGCGCTTTGGGCCTTCTCCCGCTCATCACATCGGGTTCATGTCTGGCTCTACACCCATCCGCGCTTCGGTGCCGGCCTTCGGGCCTGGCACCGGCACCGGGTGATTCCGACCCGGGCCAAGATCGCGGCGGTCGCGGCGATGACGCTGGCCGGTGCTCTCCTCATCGCCTCGTTCCCGGCAAACGCATGGATCCCGGCGGTCGGCATTGCGGTCATGGCTGTTGTGGCCGCGTGGATCGTCACCCGCCCCGGGCGTGTCGCCGACCCCGGCTGACGGGCTGGTCCAGGGGCGTCAGTTCGGCTACACCGGTCTCGACCTGTCGCAAGGAGAGACCGTCCGATGTTCGCCAAGTCCGTTTCCCTGCCGCTGTTCGCCTCGCCGGTCTGGGGCTTCGATCTGCCGCCGGAGGATGCCGACCGCGTTAATACCGCGATGAAGCAGCATCTGGAGGCGTGGTTCACCCCCCGCCCGGAGATCCCCGTCGGCGAGACCTGGCAGACGACCCAGGATCTGCATGAGCAGGAGGCGTTCGCGCCGCTGTATCCGTTCGTCGACGGCGCGATCCAGAACGCGATGAAGGCGTTCGGCATCGATGACGGCGCCTATGTGATCACGGGATGCTGGGCAAACATCAACCCGCCGGGCAGCGCCCACCGCCCGCACACCCACCCGAACAACGTTATTTCTGGCGTCTACTACGTCCAGACCATCGGGGAGGGCGACGAGATCGTGTTCCACGACCCGCGGCCGCAGGCCCATGTGATCCAGCCCATCACCAAGCGTCCGGTGGCAGAGCGGCAGTCGGCGATCGGCGTCGAGGCCAAGCCGGGCCGCATGCTGCTGTTCCCGTCCTGGCTCCGCCACAGCGTGCGCCAGAACCGCACCGAGAACGAGCGGATCAGCCTGTCCTTCAACGCCATGCTCTCGGACTACGTGGCCAATCACTCGACGCCGCAATGGCGCGGATTCAACCGCGAAGGCAAGCGGGTCTGAGCGGCCATGCCGTCCCGCCGCAAGCGCGGCCGTCCGACGCCGATGAAGAAGGGCCGGGTGCCGGCCAATGCCGCGCCCGTCGAGGTGGAGATCGACAGCATCGGCGGCCGTGGTGACGGCGTCGGCAGCGCCACCGTGCGCAACGGCTACGATGAAAAGCAGCGGCTGATCTTCGTTCCGTTCACGCTGCCGGGCGAGCGGGTCCGGGCCCGGCCGGTCGCCGATCGCGGCGAGGGGCTCGCGGCCGAGCCGGTGGAACTTCTGTCGACCTCCGCCGACCGTGTCGAGCCGCCCTGCCCGCACTTTATGGCCTGCGGCGGTTGCGCCTTGCAGCACTGGCGGGAGGAGCGCTATCGCGATTGGAAGGTCGGCCAGGTCCGCCAGCATCTGCGCCGCACGGGAATCGAGGCGTCGGCCATCGAGGCGTCGGCCATCGATCCGTTGGTTCCCGCCATGCCCGGCACCCGCCGGCGCGCCGACCTGGCCGCCCGTCGTCTCGCGGGGGGGCTCGTGCTCGGTTTCCACGAGCGTGGTGGCACCAGGATCGAGCCGATCGAGACCTGCCCGGTGCTCCTGCCCGCACTGCAGGCATTGCTTCAACCCTTCGCCGCCCGCTTGACCGCGGCGCTGGCGCCGGGCGAGGGCGCCGACGTGATCCTGAACCATCTCGACACCGGGACCGACGCGCTGGTCGTCCTGCCGCGGGCCCCGGATCTCGGCGATCGCGAGGCCTGGGCGGCGTTCGCCGAGGACTGCGACCTGGCCCGGCTCTCCATGCGCGTCGCCGGCGATCCGGATCCGATGGCCGAGCCGTTGGCGGTGCGCCGCCCGGCGACGGTGCGCCTCGGTGCGGTCGACGTGACCCCGCCGCCGGGCGCGTTCCTGCAGGCGACCGCGTCGGGCGAGGCCGCGATCGGCGCCGTGGTCACCGACGCCGCCCAGGGCGCCGGCCGCCGGCTCGACCTGTTCGCCGGGATCGGCACGCTCTCCCTGCCGCTGGCGGGCGAGGCCCCGGTCATGGCGGTCGATGGTGACGGGCCGGCGTCGGGCGCGCTCAGGGCAGCGGCTGACGCCGCCGGCCTCGGCCCGCGCCTGGTCACCGAGCAGCGCGATCTGTTCGCCCTGCCGCTGGAGGGACGGGAACTGGACGGCATCGACCTCGCGGTCTTCGATCCGCCGCGCGCCGGGGCCAAGGCGCAGGCGGCCGCCCTGGCCGCCAGCGCGACCCCGGTCGTGGTCGCGGTCTCGTGCAATCCGGCGACCTTCGCGCGCGACGCGGCGCTGCTGATTGCGGGCGGCTATCGCCTGGATCGCCTGGTGCCGATTGATCAGTTTCTCTGGTCCCCCCACATCGAGCTGGCCGCCGTCTTCCGGCGCTGACGTCCCGACTTCCAGGAGACCCCGATGGCAGAGACCCGCCAGGAGACCGACAGCCTCGGCCCGGTCGCCGTGCCCGCCGACCGGTACTGGGGCGCGCAGACCCAGCGCAGCCTGGAGAATTTCCCGATCGGCGGCGAGCGCATGCCCGTCGCCCTGGTCCACGCATTCGCGTTGCAGAAGCAGGCCGCCGCGCTCGCCAACAAACGGCTGGGCGAGATCGAGGGCGGGCGGGCCGACGCGATCGCCGCGGCGGCCGCCGACATCGCCGCCGGCCGGCATGACGGCGAGTTCCCGCTCGTGGTCTGGCAGACCGGATCCGGGACCCAGACCAACATGAACCTGAACGAGGTGATCGCCAACCTGGCGAACGAACGGCTCGGCGCCGGCCTCGGCGCCAAGGCACCGGTGCATCCGAACGATCACGTCAATCGCGGGCAATCATCCAACGACAGCTTCCCGACCGCGATGCACATCGCCGGCGTCCGCGAGATCGAGGCCCGCCTCCTGCCGGGGCTCCGCCGTCTGCACGCCGCGCTCATGGTCAAGGCGGAGGCGTTTCGGGACATCGTCAAGATCGGCCGCACGCATCTGCAGGACGCCACGCCGCTGCGCCTCGGCGATGCGGTCGGCGCCTGGGCCCATCAGGTGGAGACCGGCATCGCCCGGGTCGAGGCGGCCATGCCCCGTCTGCTGGCGCTGGCCCAGGGCGGAACGGCGGTCGGCACCGGCGTTAACACCGCCCCCGGTTTCGCCGACGCTTTCGTCGAGGAGCTCCGCGCGCTGACCGGGCTCGCCTTCGCCTCCGCGCCGAACAAGTTCGAGGCCCTGGCGACCCACGACGCGGTGGTGGAGATGTCCGGCACGCTGAACACCCTGGCGGCCTCGCTCATGAAGGTGGCGAACGACGTTCGCCTGCTCGGTTCCGGGCCGCGCTGCGGCATCGGCGAGCTGATTCTGCCGGCCAACGAGCCGGGCTCCTCGATCATGCCCGGCAAGGTCAACCCGACCCAGGCGGAGGCGCTGACCCAGGTCTGCGCCCGGGTCATCGGCAACCACGCGACGATCACCGTCGCCGGCGCGTCCGGGCATTTGGAGTTGAACGTGTTCAAGCCGGTCATGGCGGACGCGCTGTTGCAGTCGATCCGGCTGTTGGGGGACGCGGCGGCCAGCTTCGCCGAACGCTGCGTCGAGGGCATGGAGGCGGATCGCGCGCGGATCGAGGCGCTGCTCGGCGAGAGCCTGATGCTGGTCACCGCGCTGGCGCCGCATATCGGCTATGACGCGGCCGCCGCCATCGCCAAGAAGGCCCATGCCGAGGGGACGACCCTGAAGGCGGCGGCCCTGGGGTTGGACCTTGTCTCCGACGCGGACTTCGACCGGTGGGTGCGTCCCGAGGCGATGCTGGGACCCGACGGGTGACGGAGGCCGATCCCAGCACGCCGCGCAAACGCTCGGTCATGATCGCCGGCCACGCGACGAGCGTATCGATGGAGCAGGCGTTCTGGGATCAACTGACCCGCCTCGCCGAGGCCCGGGGGGTGTCGGTCAACGCGCTGGTCACCGAGATCGATCGCGCCCGCACGTCCAACCTGTCGAGCGCCATCCGGGTCTGGGTGCTGCGCGAGGTCGCCCGGCCGGCTGACGGAGCGTAGTGCCGCGCCCGGCGCGGTGAAGGAAGACGTTACTGGTTGAGGATCCCCCTGAGCAGCCCTTTGGCGGCGTCCTCGAGCTGCTGCTGCTGACTGCCGCCACCGGTGTCCGAACCGCCGGTGTCCGCCCCGCCTGAGCCCGCCCCGCCGGCATCGGTTCCGCCGCCGGTCCTGTTGTTCAGCAGGTTGTCGATCTTCTCGACGGTGCCGCTGTTGTCCAGCTGCTTGAGGGTGCGGGTGCCGACCTGACGGACGATGTGGCGCTGCATCTCGTCCACGTCCAGGATCTGGCGTGGGTTGTCGAACGGTCCGACCAGGCGCATGCCGACCGGCGGCGCGTTGGGATGGTCGGTCAGCCGCGCCTGCGCGTTCACGTCCATCTGGCGTGGCGGCAGATCGATCACGGCGGTGGCGGCGCCGGTCGCCGCATCGGCCTGAAGCGCGATGTCGTTGGAGCGCAGGACCCCCTGCTGGACCGTGTACGTGCCGGAGAGGGCGGTGAACCTGGTCTCGCCGCCGGACAGTGCCCGCTGGGTCAGGTCGACGAAGTCGGCCGCCCCGTCCAGCGCCGTCAGCCGGTCGGAGAACGCCCGCAGGTCGAAGCCCTGGACCGTGCCGTCGCGCACCTGGAACGACCCGGTGCCGTTCAGGTTGGAAACCAGCTCATACTGCGAGCCGCCCTTGGCCGTCAGGTCGGTATCGTAGGTCAGGATGCCGCTCACCACGTCCGTCTCGGCGGCGGTCTGCGCCGCCTGGCGCACATCGGCGTCACGGACCTTGACGGTCACCCCCAGCTCCGGGGTCGGGCGGTCGGCCAGCATCGCCGTCATGTCGAACGTGCCGCCGAACATCCCGCCCGCCAGCTTGGAAACGGTCAGCGTGCCGTCCTGCAGCAGGGCGACCAGTTCGGCGTTGTCGACGATGTAGCTGCCGTATTCGATCGCGGTTATCCCAACCGTCACGTCGGCGTCGATGGCCGACAGGCCCGAGGTGTCGATCGGCTCGCGCGACCAGCCGCCGTCGGGCCCGCTGCCACCGGCCGGTGCCGCGGCCGGCGCCGCGCCGGACGGCGTCGGCTGATCCGGCGGCAACCACGGATCGACCGCGATCCGGTTCGACGTCAGCGCCAGCTGGAGGTTCGGTCGCGCGCCAGTGCTCGTCACCGTGCCGCTGCCGGTGATTTCGATCGGCCCCGCCTGGATCGCGGTGTCGCTCAGCGTCAGTCCGTCGATCGGTCCGCTGAAGGCGGTTCCGGCCGAGAACCCGCCAAGATCTCCGCCGCGCGGGCGATAATCCGGCACGGCGAGCCGGATCGCCGCGACGGCGTTCGGATGACTGATCGCGACCCGCATGTTCACGTCCGGCGTGGCAGCGAACGGATCGATATTGCCGGCCAAGTCGAGCTGACCGCCGGCGGTGTAGGCGGCGACCTTGTTGGCGTAGCGACCGTCGTCGCGGGTCCGGAGCTCACCGTTGACCAGCAGCGCCCCGAGCTTGCCGAACCCGTCGAGCGCGCCGGGGGACAGCGTGGAGATCAGGCGGTTGGTGTCGGCGTGCTCGACCTTGTAGGTGACGTTGACGGTCGGTGGCGTGGTCAGCGGCTGGGCGGTGCCGTCGAGGTCGACCGTGCCACCGGCGGCGGCGAGGCGGACCTGCAGGGCGACGTCGTTCATGTCGCCGGCGGCCGACCCCTTGAGCGACACCGTCCCGAGCTGGGCGGCTGGGATCGGCGCGTCGGTCGACAGCAGGCGGGCGAAACGGTCGGTATCCTTGACCGAGACGTCGAAGGTGATGTCGACGGACGGGTCGCGCGCCGCGTCGTTCAGGGTCCCGGACACGGTGGCCGCCGCGCCGCCCATGTCACCGACGGCGACATTGCGCAGCGTCAGCGTGCCGTTCTGCAGCAGCGCATCGACACGGGCGTCGGAGATCGGCACGCCGCCGGCCGTCGCCTCGCCGACACGGATGTCCACATTGGCGTCGAACGTGTCGAGCACGGCCAGCGGGTTGGTGGCGCCGCCATCTTGTCCGCCGCCATCACCGTCGGCCGCCGCCTGTCCCGCGCCGTCCGCCGCGGCCGGCGCGTCGCCGGCGCCCGCGGCCATGTAAGCGTCGAGGTTGATCCGGTCCACGGCAAGGCTCAGGCCGAACGCCGGGCGGTCGCGCAGGGCCAGCGTCAGGCCGCCCTGGGCCCGGGTGGCGTCCAGCTCCATGGTCCAGTCGGATACCTGGATCTCCTGCTGAGAGGCTCTGAGGGCGGCACTGACGACCGCCTTGCGCAAGCGGTCGGCGGGCACGCCGGCAAGGTCGACCTTCAACCACTCGAGGGTGGAGCGCAGGTTGTCCGAGGCGGCTTCCAGGCGGCCGACGAAAGCTGGCACGTCGCCGCCCTCGATGCCGCCGATGACGGTCACGTCGGTTCCACCCGGCAGTTGCGCCGTGGCCAGCCGGAGATCGCCGGTGCCGTCGCGCAGCGACGCGTCGAGCTGCACGTTTCGGATGGCCGATCCGTTGTACTGGACGGCGTCGATCTTCAGGTCGATCCGGGCGTCGATCTCGGTCGGGAGTCCGGCGGGCGCGGTGTCGGACGACGGGGCGGCGGCGTTCCCGGCGGTATCGGTGGGCGCC
>Ga0207422_1003776_pt1 | contig 14143 bp, 10 predicted proteins | sample MarCyaLeptolynsp_FD_187757 | JGI IMG/M metagenome (GOLD analysis project Ga0207422, IMG submission 187757) | Marine cyanobacterial communities from Panama - species 1 Leptolyngbya sp. (SPAdes) | ecosystem: Environmental > Aquatic > Marine > Unclassified | place: Panama: Panama City | collected...
GTTTACTGGTAAGCGTATCTGTTCCGTTCAGCAATTCTCCTCCATCTTCATAAAACCCAAAGTCTTCGATACGCTCATAGGTCATTCTATCTGTAGTCAGAATTGCTTCCTGATCCGTAAGGGTGATATTATCATAGACCTCCGCGATCTTGGTATCTGAGAAATATATCAGTTTGTCTCCCGTCAAAGTTACACTGTCCGACATTTCGATCCGGACATTGTCATAGGCTTCCAAACGATTTTGAGTTTCGTAGTGATAAGCACTATCGCAATAAAAGAAGGTCGAGTCCTGTTGGATGCGAACATTACCAATCAATTTTTGAATCGGAATACCATTCACCTTCTCAAACATCAAGAGATCTGAATTCAGAATCTTTATCCTGTCATCTTCGAGGGAATCCGTAGCCGTTGTATCTGCCGGAGGATCGGAGAAGGTAGGAACCACCTGTGACCATCCTCTTATCGGTAAAAAAAGGACAGTCAAAAGGATACTATATATAAGGTATTTTTTTCCCATACAGGCAATCCACAACTAAGGCTCGCAAGTTAAGTCCTAAAAATCGGACTTACCAATATCAACCTTTCTAGGAATGTACCTTATCAATAGCAAAAGGTTGTAAACAGCTGAGATAGTTCCATGATTAGGATATTTTTATATTGCGGGTGGAATAGACCCAAATTGACTGAATTTCCTCTATGCCAGATCTGAACTCTACTATCCCGGTCATTGTACTCGCATATGCCAATGAACGCAGCGAACAAGGTTTCCTAAGGCAACTGACAACAGAGTTGAAAATGGTCATGCAGGCCCTCGAGCCTTCGGTACAAAAAGGTCGGGTACACCTCAAAGTAATTCCAGCAGCTACGCAAGAAGAAATCGTTGAGGTATTTCAGGACGAGTGGTATAGCAATAGAATTCAGATTTTTCATTACGGCGGGCATGCAGCCAAGGATCAATTGTGGCTGGAGACAGAAGAAGGAGGAAATGAATCCTTTTTCTCTTTGGGACTTGCAAAATTTCTGGGAGCCCAGAAAGGACTTCGACTCGTTTTCCTCAATGGCTGCGCAACAGAAGAACATGCCAAACTCATGTTGGCAGAAGATATCCCTGCTATCATAGCCACTTCTGAAAAGATCAATGACCTCATGGCCAGACGCTTTGCTGAAGTATTTTATTCCGGCATGGCAGGAGGTGCATCTATCGAAGAATCCTTTGCAGAAGCCGAAGGAATCTTACTAGGATCTTATGGCCCTGGTAGTTTTGTCATCGAAACAGGCAAACGATCTTTGTATTGGGAAGAAGAGGAAAATGAGCAAGGGCTCGACCTTCCCTGGAAATTGGCACTCAAAGAAGGGAGCTCATGGTTTCCGGCACAATGGCGCCTTTTTTATAAGTTGGATGAAGCATCGAATGAGGAGGAAGAATCCATAGATGCCAAAGAGTTTGAGGGAGAGACGATCAACAACTACCGCATACTCAAGTTGCTGGGCACAGGTAGCCTGGGTTCTGTATATAAGGCACTGCATATCGGATTAAATGAAGAACGTGCTATAAAAATTACACACCGGGTAATCGAAGGTTACGATTATCTGAAAGACATTGTTCTTGCCGGAAATAAAGGATTGGCTTCTATCAAGCATGCCAATGTCGTTCAGTTTTATGATGTTGGAGAAGTGCAACTTTTTGGCCAAAAACGCATGTATATGGTCATGGAGTTGGTCAATGGAGATCGTCTGGATAAAGTTGATATTGAGAGCCTTTGCACGGATCCCATTAGCCTGGTAGATCTGGTAATTCAGATTGCATCTGGACTTGAAGCCGCACACAAAACCAACTTCACCGATGCTGCGGGTATGCCAAGGGAAGGCATCATCCACGGTAACTTGAAAACTCGAAAAATCCTTCTCAGTGAAGGAAAAAGCCCTAAATTGATTGATTTCCTGTTTGCCGACCTCAGCCGTAATTATCAAATCAAGCTTGATATACCCAAAGAAGAACAGAATAAAATGAAGGCCGAAAGGCTTTCAAGATATTTTCCTGAAGAGGTACTTTCCGGAAAAGCTCCTGTCAGCAAAAAAACAGATATCTACTCTTTAGGAGCAGTATTATTTGAGGTCTTCTCAGGAGGTAAGGCAATCGCTGATTTTGACTTCAAATCGGTAAATTCCCTTCATAGATTTGTAAAAAGCGAAACTCAGATTATTCCGTTAAATGTGAGTAAAGCTATCTTCAAGGCAACCCGAAAAGATCCCGAGGAGAGATATGATGCAATGAATGAAATGATTCAGGATTTGCTATTAAACGTATCCTGGTTCAAAAAAATCCTTTACTGGTTGCGCAGAAAATAGATCGCTTTCCCCTGTTGCGCTCATTTCCAGAATTACTTTTTAGCCCTGTTTATTGTGTGTTAGGATTTCTGTCTGAAATCACCTTAATCGCTCGCTCTATGCCTTGTGCAAGATTGAACGATTAAACAAAATTATAAATACAAAAAAAATTCAAAAATTAGGATTAGTCAGACAGTAAATAAGATAGCGAGTGTATTTTTGTACTTTATTCTAAATTACCTAACATGCATATCTTTAATATTTTGAAATATTCAAGGCACTGTGTTAATTGCGTTTGACTATTAGACAGGTTAATGGATAGAATCAAAAACCGAAACACAAGAAATTTCGTATAATTCCGAAATAAGATAAACAAACCTTAACAGATTAACCTACCAAATATCCAGAAAAACTATGCAGAAGGTATCTAATGGCGAATTAAACAACTTGCAAGGAACGTCCAACCTGGAGAGACAATTACTCATGATGAGAGATGCTTTTCGTCAGCATCAGAATGAAATCAGAAAGAAGTATAAAATCTCTGCCAACGAGATGGAGATCATATTATATGTAAATGATTTTGGTCCTCAGAGAATGAAGGGAGTGGGTGAACAGTTCAAAATCAAATTCAGCACGCTAACCAGCCTGGTTGACAAAATTGAGAGATTGAATCTCGTAAAAAGAGTCAACTCTAAAGAAGACCGCCGTTCAATCCTGGTAACTATTACCAAGAAAGGCAAAAAAATGCTAGAAGAGTACAACAGTCAAATCAAATCTCTGGCTGATCGTATTACTGAGATTACTCAGTCTGAAGACTTACCTCAGATTGTAGCAACTTTAGAACAGGCTACTGCTTAATTTTCAGACCCAACCTTCCCTAGGATAGTTCTGAATATTTACACTGATCTCTTATTAGTCAGTACGACGTAAACAAAAGGAAAGAAAAAAGGCTGCATGTTTTTCATGCAGCCTTTGACTATTTTACAGCACTCATTTTTTCTTACCTTTGCTGCCATGAGTCTCAAGACTTTTGTCAGTAAAATCTGGGCCCGATCACTCGCTCGCAAGTATCAAAAGATGAGCGACAATGCCCTTAGCCTACAGGAAAAAACCTTCCACCATCTTATTCAGACGGCAAAGCATACCTCCTTTGGAGAAGCCCATAATTTTGCCTCAATTAAAAGTCCGGAAGATTTTCGCAGAAATGTCCCCATTAGGGATTATGAAAAGGCCAAGGAATGGTTTGATAGAATCCGAGAGGGAGAAGCAGATGTGAGTTGGCCAGGCAAACCATTATACCTCGCCAAAACTTCGGGAACTACATCTGGCGCTAAATATATTCCCATTTCCAAAGCTTCCATTCGCAAACAAGTCAATGCGGCTCGTGATGCTCTACTCCTCTATATAGCTGAAAGTGGAAAAGCTTCTTTCCTCGACGGAAAGATGATGTTCCTTTCAGGCAGCCCGGAAATCGAAAATAATAAACATGGATTGCGCACGGGGCGACTTTCTGGTATCGTTAATCATTTTGTCCCCAATTACCTGCAAAGCAATAAAGTGCCCAGTTATGAGGCAAACATCATAGAAGACTGGGAAGAAAAGGTAAAACGGATTGTAGAAGAAGTAAAGGACAAAGACCTTCGATTGATTTCGGGGATACCTCCCTGGGTTCAAATGTTTTTCGAAGAACTGGAAGCTCAAACGGGAAAAACGCCGCTGGAAGTATGGCCCAATCTGAGCATGTTTGTACAGGGTGGGGTTGATTACAATCCTTATAAACCCATTTTTGAAGGATATTTTGGAGATAAGGTCGACATCTCAGAAGTCTATCCTGCATCTGAGGGATTTTTCGCCTTCCAAAACTCTCAAAAAGATGACGGCCTACTCTTATTGCCGGATCAGGGGATTTACTATGAATTCATTCCCATGGATGAATATGGTAAAGAAAACCCCAAGCGCCTGGGCCTTTCTGAAGTAAAACTCAACGAACAATATGCCCTCATCATTTCCACCAATGCAGGACTCTGGGCATATGACATAGGCGATACGGTAAAATTCACTTCCCTCAATCCCTGGAAAATTCGCGTCTCTGGCAGGGTAAAGCATTTTATCAGCGCCTTTGGAGAGCATGTAATTCAGGAGGAAGTAAACAAGGCCATGATTGCAGCTACCGCCAGTACAGGGGCCAGTTTTCAGGAATTCACTGTAGCTCCATTAATTAAAGAGGAAAAAGGGGCTTCAGCCCATGAGTGGTTGATCGAGTTTAAAGAGGAACCGCAAGACATGGATAAGTTTACCGAAATCCTGGATGCGGAAATGCGAAAACTCAATCCCTATTATGAAGACCTACGAGCAGGCAACATCCTGAAAATCGCCCAAATCAGAAAATTGCAAAACAATGCCTGTCGGGAATACATGAAATCCATCGGAAAGTTGGGTGGACAAAATAAATTTCCGAGATTGAGTAATGAGCGAAAGATCGCAGAAGCCCTAAGCGAATTTATCTTAGATTAGAATTCGCTTAGACGCGAAACCTATCCGCCTAAAAGACAGTTATTAAATTACACACAGGACTATTGGACGACATTTATGTTGTTCAAATTCAGTATTTTGTATTTTGTACTTTAAGGCCCCAAGCACATGAACAGATCTACTCTCTTCATTTTTGCATCCCTCTTTTTATTCCTGGCTCTACCACAGCTTTCTGTGGCTCAGGATGATTTGGATAAAAAAATTCTCCAGTTCGGGAAATTGGACCCTGAATTCCTGGATGATGATCTCTTCAGGTTTTACAAAGACGAAGATGCCGTCATCATCAATGATCTCGGCAGAGCTTCGCTTTTGATGATGGGCAATTCTCCCAAAGTACTATATACCTATGTCCGCAGAGTAAAAATCCTCAACAAAGCGGGCGAAAGGTATGGCAAAGTCAAAATCGAAGTAGATGAATCCATAGGCGATGCTTTATTAGAAATCAAAGCTGTTACCCATAAACTCAATAGCGAAAGAGAAACAGTTACCTTTCCTGTAAATAAGCGAAAAGTAAAGCAGGAGCGTATCAAAGGGGAAAAGCGCATTTTTACCTTTGAGTTTCCCTTTGTGGAGCCTGGGGTTGTCCTGGAATATAGCTACCAGATTCGATCCAGAAATATAGATAAACTAAAGCCCTGGACTTTCAATCGTGAAATACCGGTGGTTCAGAGTGAATACCAAACCTTTATTCCTCGTTCATTTGAGTACCTGCCCGTGATAACCGGTAACATCGGTCGTATCAAACAATTCCGGGATAATTACCAGACCTTTGACGAACGAGACAGATTCCGGAACAGAAACCGAATCACAAGCAATTCTCCATTCTATAATAATTCCCTTTACGGTCAGCAAAGTTTATTTGGCAATTTCAATGCATACATCATGACAGATGTCCCTGCATTGAAAAAAGAAGCTTTTTCCCTTGATTCAAATGCCGGAGGAACACAAATATCTTTGCAATTGAGAAAGGATAGTTTCAGGGGAAGATCCAGCGCAGTGGCATTTGACAATTGGGATGACCTTAACAAGCATATGCTCAAGAAGACGAGACCTTCGAAGGTACGAGCACGCAAAAAGGAGATCAATGCCAAATCCAATCAATTACAAAAACAGTCTCGCGGCCAGAGAGCTTTACTGGAAAACACCCTGGCTTCCGTTCAAAAGCAAATCAAATGGAACGGCGATTATGGCCTGGAAGGAGTGAATGTGGAACGCGCCAAGAATAAGCGACAAGGCAGTGCGACGGACATTAATATGTATCTCTATCATTTATTGAAAGAAGGAGGCATAGAAGTATATCCGGTTATTTTGAGTACTCGAGATCACGGAGTTGTTAGTTCCCGCTATGCAAGTCTGGCTCAGTTTAACCATGCGATCGTACTTGCTATTATTGATGGTGAGGAAATTTTGCTGGATGCCAGTAGTGATTTGGAAAGGCTGGGTATGCTCCCACAAAATGACCTCAATCAATATGGCTATGTGGTCAATGGAGAAGGCGGAAGATGGGTAGCCTTAAAATCTCGAAACAAAGTCAATCGCGTTACCTACAGCAGATTCAACCTCAACCAGCAGGGAGTATTAAATGGGGAAATATCGGTTGAAAATCGGGAGTACAGTGTAATTCTGGAGCAGAAAAAACTGGAAGAATACAGAGGTAAGAATGAAGAATACCTCTTGGAGGAAATCCTGATTGGCCTCAAGGATCCCAAGATTTTCCAAAATGCACTGAATGAGCCCGAGGGAGAAAAAGATCCCCTGATTGTTACGTGTGAATTGCGTACCGGAGATTATGTAGAAGTAGCAGATGAAGGGGAAATCATCATCATCAAGCCTATGATGATCAAGGCTGTATTACAAAATCCTTTTGATAATGAAATTCGGAATACACCTGTCGATTTCCCTTATCCCCTAACTGATTCTCATATGATTGGGATTCGTTTGCCTGAGGGATATGAAGTTGCTCAGGCCCCTACTCCTATTCGTGTATTGCTTCCAAATGGGGGTGGTTCCTTCACTTATAATGTGCTCGAAATGGGAAATATTATCCACTTTACCAGTGCGATCAATATCAACCAAACCACCTATCCTCCAGAACAATACGCAGGAATTAGAGACTTCTTTCAGTATGTGGTGAACAAGCATCAGGAAGATATTGTGATTAGGAAGATCCAATAAAAATTTGCTATATATTCAACATACTTTATATTTGTACTCGAAAATCGAAAAGAAATAATGAAAGTTTTGCAGAATACTAATTTTTGGTGGTGGCACGGGTCTGATACAGAGTCGTAGCTTTAGCCATATTTGTAAAACTTCGAAAATATTTGGGCTTGCTGTCGACGACATTGCAAGCCCTTTTTTATTTGTCAAACATTATGAACACCTATCCTCTCATCAGTAGCTACAAAAAGCTACTTGCAGATACAGTAACTCCGGTAAGTCTCTACCTGAGGCTAAGGGACCAGTATGCCAATTCTATCATGCTGGAGAGTTCGGATTATCATAGCCAGGATAATTCTTACTCCTTTATCTGCTTTGATCCCATCTCCTCGATAGAGGTGAAAGATTCTGTGGTCAGCATGAATTTCCCCGATGGAAAAAAAGAAGAAATAGAATTAAGGGATCATAGTAGCCTCTGGCCCATTTTGCAAAGCTATGTAGATAGCTTCGAAGTAGAGGAACTGGACCTGAAATTTAGCTACAATGGCCTCTTCGGCTACCATAGCTATGATGTGGTGCGCCACTATGAAAGCGTCGATATCCAGAATTATCAGGATGAAGCTCGAGAGATTCCCGATCTCCTATATCAGGCTTATCGTTTCATGATTGTCATCGATCATTTCAAAAATGAGATGTATCTCCTGGAGCACAGAAATCCTGAAGAAGACTCTCAACTAGAGAAGGTCGAATCCTTACTTAAATATCATGTCTTTCCTCATTTTAGCTTTACGCCCGTAGGTGAAGAATCCAGCAATATCACGGATCAGGAATACCTTGACATTGTGCAAAAAGGAAAAGACCACTGCCAGAGAGGCGATGTTTTTCAAATTGTACTTTCCCGTCAGTATGCTCAAAGCTTTGAAGGGGATGAATTCAATGTATATCGTGCACTCCGATCCATCAATCCTTCTCCTTACCTTTTTTATTGTGATTACGGTTCATTCAAACTCATGGGTTCTTCTCCGGAAGCCCAGCTGATTATTCAAGATAATACAGCCACTATTCACCCTATTGCCGGAACTTTTAGAAGGACGGGAAATGATGTAGAAGATTTGGAACAGGCGAAAAAACTCTTCGACGATCCTAAGGAAAATGCAGAGCACGTCATGCTGGTAGATTTGGCGAGAAATGATTTGAGTAGAAGTGGGACAGATGTTGAGGTGAATACCTACAAAGAGATTCAGTATTATTCACACGTGATCCACCTGGTATCAAAAGTAACTGCCAAGATTGATGAGGATGCTTCCTCTATGAAACTGGTGGCCGATACCTTTCCTGCAGGCACGCTCTCTGGTGCCCCTAAACACCGTGCTATGCAGCTGATCAATGAATACGAAAATCAGAACCGAGGCTTTTATGGAGGTTGCGTAGGCTATCTCGGCTTTGACGGGACTTTCAACCAGGCCATCATGATCCGTTCCTGCTTAAGTAAGAAAAATATACTCTACTACCAGGCAGGTGCAGGTATCGTATCTAAATCCAATCCCGAAAGTGAGCTACAGGAAGTCCACAACAAATTGGGAGCTATGCGAAATGCCCTACAAGTAGCCGCTACTCTGGGAGATCGCAAACCCACAAGCATTATTCAATAAAATTTATTCTGAAAACCCGACAAGCCTTTTACAATGAAGATTCTTGTTTTAGATAATTACGATTCATTCACCTATAACCTGGTTCACATCATTCGGGAGCTGGGATATGGAGAAAATCTGGATGTATATCGCAATGATAAAATCAGCCTGGACGATGTCGCTCGTTATGACAAAATCGTCCTTTCCCCTGGCCCTGGCATTCCCTCAGAAGCCGGGATCATGCCTGAACTGATCAAAAGATACGCCAGCCGCAAACACATCATCGGTATTTGCCTCGGTCATCAGGCCATCGCTGAAAACTTTGGGGCCAGCCTTTATAATATGCCCGAAGTCCTTCATGGTATTCGCACCCCAGCCACCGTTTTGAAGCCCAAGGATCCTATTTTCAAGGGCCTTCCTAAAAACCTGGACGTAGCGCATTATCATTCATGGGCCGTGCAAAGGGACACGATAAATGGAGAGATGGAAATACTCGCTGAGGATGAGGACAAATGTGTGATGGCACTTCGACATAAAAAACTTCCCATTTACGGACTTCAGTTTCATCCTGAATCCGTTATTACCGACCACGGCATCAAGATGATGAAAAACTGGTTAGAGCTTCCCCTGAAGGAAGTAGTAAAACCCAGTGCGCCTAGTTCGGCCAATATGAAAGGGATTCTCAATCACCTTTTCTCCCATCAAACCCTGGATAAACAACAAGCAAAAGAAATCCTGACCAACATCGCCAAAGGAGGCATGTACAACAATTCTCAGGTTGCGGCCTTTCTGACGGTCTTCATCATGCGCGGGATTACAGTCGAAGAGTTGGGAGGCTTCAGAGAAGCTATGTTGGAACTTTGTATTCCAGTTCCTTTAGAAGAGTTTGATCCCATCGATTTGTGCGGTACGGGAGGTGACGGTAAAAATACCTTCAATGTATCTACCCTAGCTTCTTTCGTTACGGCAGGAGCAGGAGTACATGTGGCCAAACATGGAAACTACGGAGTATCTTCCGTTTCAGGTTCTTCCAATGTGATCGAATACCTCGGTGGGAAATTCACCAAAGACATAGATGAACTGAAGCGTCAAATGGAGCGATCCAATCTGTGTTTCCTCCACGCCCAACTCTTCCACCCGGCCATGAAAAATGTAGGCCCGATCCGCAGAGAACTGGGGGTAAAAACCTTCTTCAATATGCTGGGGCCTATGGTAAATCCCGCCTTCCCCAAAAAGCAATTGGTAGGTGTTTTTGATTTACAGCTGGCTCGCCTCTATGGCTACCTCTACCAGAAAACAGATAAGGATTTTGTCATTCTCCATTCACTGGATGGGTATGATGAAATTTCTTTGACAGCCGACACCAAATACCTTTCCAATGATGGGGATAATCTTATCAGCCCAGAAATGATGGGCCTCAATCGCTGGCAGGCAGAGGACTTACATGGAGGTGATACTGTAGAAGAATCAGCTAAAATCTTCATGAACGTTCTCCAAAATCAAGCTACAGAACCTCAGAAACAAGTTGTCATCGCCAATGCTTCTATGGCCATTCATTGTTCCAAAGGCATGAGCATTTCTGACTCAGTTGCTGCAGCCCACGAATCCCTGGAAAGTGGAAAAGCTTTGGAGAGTTTTAAGAAGTTCATCGAGAAATAAAAAACGTATTGGTGTGTTGGGGTGTTGGAGTTGATACTTATCTAAACGCCAACACACCAATACGCCAACACGCTAAAACGTTAAAAATGACTATTCTAGACGAAATAATCGCACATAAAAGAAAGGAAGTAGAAGAGCAAAAAGCCCTTTACCCCATAAAGTTGCTGGAGAAAAGCATCTACTTCGAGACGCCCTGTGTTTCCATGAAACACTATGTGAGTCGTCCGGATCTAAGCGGCATCATAGCTGAGATCAAGCGCAAGTCTCCTTCCAAAGGGGATATTAATCCTTTTGTATCGGTGGAAAAAGTATCCATCGGCTATATGCAGGCAGGAGCTTCGGCTCTATCTATTCTTACGGATACAAAATACTTCGGAGGAAAGAACGAGGACCTGACCCTGGCTCGTCAAATGAACTACTGCCCCATTTTGCGAAAGGAGTTCATTGTGGATGAGTACCAAATCCTGGAAGCAAGGTCCATAGGGGCAGACGCTATCCTCCTGATTGCAGCGGCTCTCTATCCAGCTGAGCTCAAGCAATTGGCGGCTTTTGCAAAATCCGTAGGCCTCGAAGTATTGATGGAAGTTCATGACCAAATGGAATTGGACCGCTCCCTCAATGAACACCTGGATTTGGTAGGAGTTAATAATAGAAACCTCAAAGACTTCAGCGTGGACATCAATACTTCTTTGCAATTAGCCGATCAGATTCCGGCTGAGTTTACCAAAGTAGCCGAAAGTGGAATCAGCGATCCCCGAGAAGTAGTCAAGCTGAAGCAAGCGGGCTTTCAGGGATTTTTGATGGGTCAAAGATTCATGGAAACCAGCGCTCCTCATAAAGCTTGTGCGAAGTTTGTGGACGAACTGGAGAAATTGTTGGCAGAAGATAAAGTCTTGCAAGAATAGACATGGCCATTTCAGATATCAAACTAAAAGTCTGCGGCATGAAGTTCCCTGATAATGTGGAACAATTGCGGAAGCTTGAACCCGATTTCATGGGCATGATCTTTTATGAGAAGTCCAGCAGAAATGTCGGAGAGAGTTTAGTTGCAGCGGATATCAAAGAACTGAGTCATCCTAAGAAAATCGGCGTATTTGTCAATGCGGATAAAGACTTCATGCTACAAAAAGTGGAAGACTTCGGGCTGGATTATCTCCAGCTGCATGGGCAGGAATCCGTTGAGATGTGCGAGGACTTAAAAGAAAGTGGAGTGGGAATCATCAAAGTATTCTCCGTAGGCAATGGCTTTGATTTCGACATCCTGACAGAATACGAGCCTTTTGTTGATTTCTTCCTCTTTGATACCAAAGGAAAACATCCCGGAGGAAATGGCGTGGTATTTAATTGGGAAATCCTGGATCAGTATCCCAGCAGTATTCCCTTCTTTTTGAGTGGGGGGATTAGTTTGGAGAATGCAGGCGCTATCCCAAATCATCCCAAGCTCTACGCCATTGACGTCAACAGCAAGTTTGAGATCAGCCCGGGACTAAAAAATATTAAACAGCTAACAGACCTAAAGAAACAACTGGTTTCTGCCTAGCAGAACCTAAAGAATAAGAAGACATGAATAAGATTATTGAATCGCCCTTTCAGGTAAACGAACACGGATATTACGGCCAATTCGGTGGCGCTTTTATCCCGGAAATGCTTTACCCCAACATAGAAGAACTAAGAGAGAATTACCTGCGCATCATCGGTGAAGCAGATTTTCAGGAAGAATTTCGTTCTCTGCTAAAAGATTACGTAGGCAGACCGACACCTCTTTATTTAGCAAAAAGGCTCTCCGAGCGCATCGGTGCACAAATCTACCTCAAGCGCGAAGACCTTTGCCATACGGGCGCTCACAAGGTAAATAATACCATTGGGCAAATCTTGCTGGCAAAACGCTTGAATAAGCCCAAAATCATTGCCGAAACTGGAGCAGGACAACACGGAGTAGCTACCGCTACCGCATGCGCATTGATGGGCATGGAATGTATCGTCTATATGGGTTCGGTTGATATTGAAAGACAAAAGCCCAATGTTGAGCGGATGAAAATGCTGGGTGCAACCGTAGTTCCGGCAGAATCAGGCAGCAAGACCCTCAAAGATGCCACCAATGAAGCCATGCGCCACTGGATCAATAATCCCAAGGACACCCACTACATCATTGGATCTGTAGTAGGGCCTCACCCCTATCCGGATATGGTCGCACGTTTCCAATCTGTCATCAGTGAGGAAATCAGAATTCAGCTCAAAGAAAAGACAGGCAAAGAGACTCCCGATTATGTGGTAGCCTGTGTTGGCGGCGGTAGTAATGCTGCGGGAGCCTTCTATCATTTCCTGGACGATCAAGACGTACAATTAGTTGCGGCAGAAGCCGCGGGACTGGGAATCAATTCCGGTAAATCAGCCGCTACGACCTATCTGGGAAAAGCAGGCGTCCTTCACGGCAGCAAAACCATCCTCATGCAAACCGAAGATGGTCAGGTTGTAGAGCCCCATTCCATTTCGGCTGGTCTTGACTATCCGGGCATTGGTCCTATTCATGCACATCTCTTTGATTCAGGCAGAGGTAAATTTTACTACATCACTGACGAAGAAGCCATGCAAGCCGGATACAAACTCAGCGAAATCGAAGGCATCATTCCCGCCATCGAATCAGCACATGCTCTGGCCGCTTTAGAAAAAATGGACTTAAAGCAAGAGGAAGTAGTAGTCCTCAATCTTTCTGGCAGAGGCGATAAAGATTTGGCGACATATATAAAGCATAAAGAGGGGTTATAGTGTTCAGGTGTTCAGGTGTTCTTGTTTGAGCTTAAAAACAGCCCTTCCAGAACACCTGAACACATGAACACCAGAACACTTTCCTCCAACACCTTAACACTCAAACACGCTAACACTTTTCTTCCTATGAACCGCATAAAAAAACTCTTCAACGATAAATCCGGTGATATCCTATCAGTCTTTTTTACTGCAGGACATCCCGAACTTGATGATACTGTTGAGATCATCACAGAACTAGCCGCTTCGGGCGTTGATCTCATCGAGATTGGTATGCCCTATTCCGATCCGATTGCAGATGGGACCACTATACAGGCCAGTAGCTTTACAGCTCTTCAGAATGGTATGAGTATCCAGACACTTTTTGATCAGCTGGAAGGCATTCGGGAAAAGGTCGACATTCCCCTCATCCTCATGGGCTATCTCAATCCCGTCATGCAGTATGGCATTGAGAAGTTTTGTGAGCAGGCGGAGAAAGTAGGAATTGACGGATTCATATTGCCTGACTTACCCATGGCTGAATACCAGGCTTTCTATAAGCAAACTTTCGAAGAGCATGGCCTAAGCAATATCTTCCTCATTACCCCTCAAACCTCAGAAAAGCGCATCCAGCTGATTGACGAGGTAAGTGATAGTTTTATCTATGTAGTGTCAACTGATAGCACTACGGGCCGCACAGAGGGCTTCAATGAGCAACAAGTCGCTTATTTCCGAAGAATAGCTGATATGAAGCTTAAGAATCCTCACCTGATTGGTTTTGGGATTTCAGATCACAAAAGCTTTAGCGATGCCAGTGCACATGCAAGAGGCGCGATCATAGGCAGCGCCTTTATCAAAGCCCTGGAAAAAGAAGGGACCATCAGCGAAAGAGTTCGAAATTTCGTCCATAAAATAAAAGGTCTGGAACTCCAGGCATAGTACAATCACCCGAGAGAAAACAAGACAATGATCATACAACTTAGCAATCCCATCAAAGAATCCGACAAGCAAAACATCCTCGATAAAATTGCGGATATCGGATACAAGGCACGCGAGATCAATACCCAAAAGGGCCACTACATGGCAACGGA
>Ga0207422_1003779_pt1 | contig 14128 bp, 6 predicted proteins | sample MarCyaLeptolynsp_FD_187757 | JGI IMG/M metagenome (GOLD analysis project Ga0207422, IMG submission 187757) | Marine cyanobacterial communities from Panama - species 1 Leptolyngbya sp. (SPAdes) | ecosystem: Environmental > Aquatic > Marine > Unclassified | place: Panama: Panama City | collected...
GGTGGCCATTGCCATTATTGATGACCTGGCAGCCATTGTGATTATTGCGCTGTTTTATACTGATAACCTGTCATTGTTTGCGCTGGTATCCGGTATTATTGCTGTGGCTGGTCTGGCTATTCTGAACCGTCGCGGCGTGACAAATCTGACACCTTATATTGTACTGGGGATTATCCTCTGGGCTTGTGTGCTGAAATCCGGCGTGCATGCTACTCTGGCCGGTGTTGTGATGGCTTTGTTCATTCCGCTCAAGAAAAAAGATGTAGATGGCAAAATCCCTCTGAAACGGATGGAACATAGTCTTCACCCTTGGGTCGCCTATGCCATTTTGCCGATATTCGCCTTTGCCAATGCGGGTGTACCACTGACAGGATTGTCATGGGATATGCTGATGCAACCCATCACTCTGGGTATTGCGGCGGGTCTGTTCTTCGGTAAACAAATTGGTGTAATGCTCCTGACCTTTATCAGTGTCAGTCTGAAGATTTGTGTGCTGCCAAGAGGGGTCACCTGGGCGCAATATTACGGTATGGCGCTGCTGACCGGTATCGGCTTCACCATGAGTTTATTCATCGGCACATTGGCCTTCGAAGATGTCGAACATCAAAATGCGGTGCGTCTGGGTGTGATTATCGGCTCGGTTTTATGTGGTGTACTGGGGTACCTGATGCTGCGTTTCACCAGCAATCAGGATCCTGTGGGGTCATCTATCGAAAGCCATACGGTAACTAAATAGATCATAACGAAAATTAGATCATAAATCTGCTCAGGAAGGATTGAGCCATGGAATTTCTGAACCTGCTGACAAACAACCTATTGTCACCACCCATCCTGTTTTTTGCCTTGGGGATCACAGCAGGTTTTCTGAAATCCGATCTGGATGTGCCTGATCAGATCAGTCGATATCTTTCCATCTATTTGATGATGGCCATTGGTTTTAAAGGTGGTGTTGCCATTGCCGAGACGGCCACGATTGATACACAAATGATACTGACCATTGTCGCAGGTCTGGTCACCGGGTTCATCCAACCGTTTTTTGGGTATCTTTTCCTGAAATGGACAACCAAACTGGATAATCCAACGGCCGCGGCGGTGGCAGCCCATTATGGTTCGATCAGTATGGTGACTTTTGTGACGGCTGTCAGTTTCCTGGATGTGAGTGCAGTGGTTTATGCCGGTTATATCGTTGCTGTGCTGGCATTGATGGAAGCGCCAGCCATTCTGACAGGGTTATTCATTGCGCACCGGACAGCACCGGAAACCATACGGTCCACCGATAAAGCCACCTCAAAATTAAGCCGTGAGATTTTCACCAATGGTGCGATTTTATTACTGACCGGATCGTTCCTAGTGGGGTGGGCCAGTGGTTCGCAGGGTATGGAAAAAATGGAAGGTTTCCTTGTGGCACCTTTCCAGGGTTTCCTGGCCTTCTTCCTGTTGGATATGGGTTTATTGGTCTCGCGTCAGTTTAACCATCTAAAAGAATTTACGCTGAAGTTGGTCTTGTTTGGCATATATATGCCGTTATTGGGAGCTGCCGTTGGCTTGGGGTTAAGCTGGATGATCGGTCTGGACCTGGGAACCGGCACCTTATTTACAGTGCTGGTGGCCAGTTCATCTTATATCGCTGTGACCGCAGCCATGAGACTGGCTCTACCTGAGGCGAAAGCTGCAATTTATGTACCCATGTCACTGGCGATTACATTTCCTTTTAATATCGTCATCGGCATTCCCCTTTATTACTCCATTGCAGAAATGATACTGATTTGAATTGAACATATTAAAAAGGCTGCTTCAAAAACCTTGAAGCAGCCTACTGTAATGGATTTATCCAGTCCTTAATCTTCGCAAGGATGGAATTCTTTCAGAGTGTTATACACCAGGTTTTGAGCTGTCAGGCTGGCGCTTTCCGGATGGGCCGCAATGTAATCAATCACTTCTTTGATCACTGTGACAGTCGGGATATCCTTTGGCAGGCAATAATCAGCATAGGATGTTGGTCCAAAACGCTCAAACCTTCTTGTCACCCGTGAATTAAAGGCGCGGTTTTCAAAACTGTCCCGGTCGGCGTTACCAGGATTGCGGAATTTGCTGACCACGACACCGTCTGTGACTTCAGCACCACCCAGGAAACCTTGGATGTAACTGGCACAGACAATGCCGTCCATGCTTGTTGGGTGTTCCTCATATTCTTTACAGTGATTGATCAGTTCTGAGCCTGTCATCCATTCAACTGCCTGAACTTTTTGGGTTAAGAAAAAAGATGCCATTACAATAGCCAAATAGGCCGCCACACGCTTCATATGAATTCTCCGTTGTTTCTTTTTCATTATACACAAGTTTATGTATTTTGCGCATATAATCATACGAATATAATACGATTTTGGATCAGTTTATTGGGTCTGAAAATAGGATGATGAACGCCGCCCCAACGCATCAATTACCGTTACTTCATTAAAGCCCGGTCCTTCCGCCTGCCAATGGATGTTTTTTGACCAGCGATTTACCTTCATGGGGGTACCATTGATCACCCATTGATAGGGTCGTTTACCGCCATTTGCCTGAAAAACCAGGGCGTTATTGATCTCTGAGATTTCCACCAGACTGTCGTTGATCGGGAAAATTATTTCCGGTGGCGGGGAATTCTGAACCCACTCTTTGCGGTTTTGTAATCGTCCAAACCTTTGCAGAGCAGGCGACAGATCTGCCAGCCGATGCTGTGGTAAATTCTGGGGCCGGGCGTTATGGGCAGGTGTTGAAGGCCCCAAACGATCAAAAAGGCTAAATAAAACCGGTGCGGCGGTATTGGCTCCAAAAAGCCCCGGGTTTGGTGTGCCATCTGCTTTGCCGATCCATACCCCCACGGTATGTTCGCGTGTATAACCAATGGCCCAGGCATCACGGAAGCCATATGACGTGCCGGTTTTATAAGAAATGTTGCGTGATTTCTTATGATAATTCTCGGCTAGTAATCCGCTGGGGGCTTTCACACCACGTAATATATCCGCCAGGTACCAGCGACCGATATCATTTATGAAGGCTGGCTGTTGAGGTGTGTTTTCTGCAGGTGTTTTGGAATAGATCAATTCCCTGATCTGTCCTTCGTCTGCCAGGGCCGCATAGCCCCGCACAAGACTTTCCAGCGTCGTGCCTAGACCGCCCAACGCGATGGCCAATCCCGGTCCTCCCTGACTTTCCGGCAAGGTGAATGTCATACCATGTCTTCGCATTTTAGCCAGGAACCTGCCTGCGCCTACCCGTTCCAGGGCCACTACGGCCGGAACATTCAAAGACAGTTGTAAAGCATGACTGAGGGAAATATCGCCATAATGTTCGTCCTGGAAATTCTTTGGTTTGTAATCACCAAAGGCTGTGGGAACATCATTCATACGGCTGTTGGGGCGGGCAATATTCTGATCAAAAGCCATGCCATATATAAAAGGTTTTAGGGTTGATCCCGGGGATCTGATGGCACGCACCATATCAACATAACCGCCGTCTACTTGGTCATCATAGTGCGCGGACCCCACATAAGACAAAACCTGACGGGATTGGTTATCAACGACCATAACCGCCGCAGATGTCTCCATTGGCAGGTCTTTTACATAGTGGCGCACATAAGCTTCGGACCATTTTTGTAAATCGGCATCAATCCAGGTGTGTTGAATGGGATTGCTATTGTCAGAGGATAAACGATCTGCCAGATGCGCGGCCTTGATGGGCAGGTTGTATGATCGTTTGCTGATTTGTTCTTTTAGGGCTCTGTCGATCATGTTCCCGGCGATTATGTCGCTTTCTTTAAGGCGCAACAGGACTTTATTGCGGGATTGAATGGCGCGTTTTGGGAAATGATCTGGCCTCAAACGGCTGGGCGATTGGGGCAGGGCGACCATCAGGGCGGCTTCACCGGCGGTCATATCCTTGGGTTCGCGATTAAAATATGTCCGGCTGGCGGCCCGAATGCCTTCCCGGTTACCCCCAAAGGGGGCCAGCGTCATATAGATGGACAGAATCTCCTCTTTTGAAAATCGTTGTTCCAGCTGAATGGCTCTGAACATTTCAATGATTTTTGAGGATAAGGTGCGGGGTCGTGGTTCCAGAAGGCGTGCCACCTGCATGGTCAGAGTAGAGGCCCCCGATACAACCCGCCCGGATGTGGTGGCCTGATATAGGGCACGGATGACTGCCAGGGGATCTACGCCGATATGATCGTAAAAGCGTTTATCTTCATAAGCGATCAGCATGTTGATGTATGTTGGATTGACGTCTTTCAAATCAACCGGCAGACGTAGGTAACCGTCTTCAGACAGATATATCCGCAACGCCTGACCTTCCCGGTCCAGAATTTCTGTCGATAAGGTCTGGTACCTGTCAAGTTTGGGTGGAAAGATTGCGTCAAGGGCCATATATCCCCACAAAGGGCTTAATAACCCCAGCGTAATCAGGATATATTTTCGGAAAGGCCTTATCATTTTTTAATGGTCACCTGTCCAACCGCGCCACGAGCGTGATATTGCGGTTTATACATGTCTTCCACAAAGACCGCGGGCAGGCTGAAGGTGCCCGGCGTAACGGCCCGGACCACATATGATGTGGCAAAATCCTGGTAATATCGGTCCAGATTCATGGCCGCAACATACCGATCATCCCGGGCCGCTTCATAAATAAAATTGGTTTTGGCCGGGATGAAATTTTTCTGTTCCGCAACTTCAAATCCACCCAACACGGCATTTTCAATTTCAAAACCGGCGGGCAGCATATCAACAACCAAACCTTCATGTTCGTTGCGGTTCAGGGAACGCCCCTGAATGACCACGACGATAAGATCATTTTGTTTGATATTGTTCAAATCAACCTTTTCGCCTGTGGTGGTAAAAAAGGACCGGGTGATTTCAAAACCATTTCTGACTGGCGGCAATGGATTGCGCGGTACGGCCCGATAAGATTGGATTGCCCGAATGGGATGGCGGCTTAGATTCTTGATATTAATAGATTTTTCCAAGTCAGATGATGTTAACTGATACCTGAGGGTTTTGGTGGAAACAGGTATTTCTTTATCATCTATAGCCACTTGAAAACCGTCTTTTGTGTGATGGCTCAGGGCGTGGGTGGCCAGCAAAAGCCAGGCTTCTTCCTGGGTACTGAAATACTGGCGCCGGTCGAATTCTTTTTCCAGCGCGGCAGAAATTTTCAGTAATCGTTTGCTGTTGGGGGCGGCTTCGGCCATCAGGGCCGCCAAAGCTGCGCCATCACGAAGGTCTGAGCCATAATCCCAAAAATGAAGCAGTATCTTATCGCGACTGGTTCTCAGGGCCCGGGCAAAATAATCTTCCGCCATTTTCTGTTCGCCGGTTAAGGTCAATGCTGCGGCCAGATGTCCGAAACCCATGCGGGTGCGAATATTCTGCCCCGCCTGATCAGCAAAATATCTTACTTCGGAAGGTTGAATATCTCCCAGTCGTGCCAGCACATAGTGCGCATAAGCCATAACATGGGGATGTTCGTATTTACGATCATTGACATAATCTGCCAGCCATTCACGGGTCAGGTTATAGGCCGCTTTGGGTACATGATAATTGCGTTCCTGTGCACGGCTCAGAAATTCAAAAACATAAGCGGTGAGCCAGGGGTGTGTTTCACCAGTTGCACGCCAGACACCAAAAGACCCATCGGCTTTTTGCATGTTTAACAAACGCCGTATGGCTTTATCCATTTTCCGTTGAATATTAAGCGGATCATATTCTTTGCCCCAACTCTGGGCCACATCGGCAAAATATAACAATGGCAAAGCCCGTGATGTGGTCTGTTCCGCGCAGCCATATGGATATAATGACAAACTGTCCAGCAGGGCAGGCACATTAAAGTCCGGTCTGTCGGTCAGGGACAAACTGGTTTTGACCGTATCTTGCAGGAATTCTTTCACCTGATCTCTGGAAAGGGTGGTGCTTTCCCCCTGATTCAGGAAGGCCACCTGTCGTTTGGTAACGAATTGCTGTGCCGGACGCACGGCAATATCCCAGGACCGTTCAATATCCGGCAGACCATCACTTTTAACGGTCAGGGAAATCTGGCTATCGCCAATCATATCGGCACTTAAAGACAGAGCCTGTTCAAACCGTTTATTGTTTTCCAGATCAACGGTGATGGATTTTTGACCGTCAATGCTCAGGCCTTTGTTGTGATCCAGATTAATCTCGAAACGCCGTTTTTCACCGCCGAGATTATGCAGGCTGAGGATGCTTTGGGCCTGATCACCGGGGGATAAGAACCGCGGCAGGGAGACATTGGCCACCACAGGGTCGCGGACAATTAAATGACTTTCGCCATGGCCCACAACATCCTCACCATAACTGACGGTCATCAGCCGCAAACGGCCATTGAAATCCGGTAAGTCCAGCGTTACTGAGCCTTCACCATTTTCATCCAGCTGAATATCTTTGTGAAAAAGGGCTACCGTCTTGACGGTTTTGGTCTGCACACCAGTGGCGTTTTCATCAGATTCTCTTTTTGCTGCGGTGACCATGATTTCTTGTGTGTCAGCTAATCTTAATGCTGAATCCCCACCGGTCCGAATTTTTCCCCGGATACCCAGTACGGGTTTGATCAGTCGACCATAAAGATCGGCGATGTCGAGGCTCAGGCGTCGTTGACCCAGAAAATGATCAATGGGATCTGGGCTTTCAAAGCCGGTCAGGCCCAGGATACCCTCATCAACGGCGGCAATGGTCAGTTTCATTTTTTTGCCCGCAAGGTTTATACCCTTAGCCTTGACCGGCAAGGTCAGGGTCTGACGGGGGATCACCGTTTTGGGGGTATCAATGGTGATTTTGGCACTACGTCGGTCATGATCAATGTCAAACCAGGCCAGTCCCATGGACCGGACGGGCAATTTGGAAATTTTTCCGGCATCAGGACGGAAGGCGGTTACGGACAGATAAGCACCGGGTCCCCAGTCCTTATCTACCAACACGTCAATTTCACGTCCTTCGGCAGGCAGGTCGATATTCTGCGACAGGCGTATTTGATCATTGACCACCATGATGATGGCTTTGCCCGCAAATGGGGCTTTGATAAAGGCTTTTAGCAAGTCACCATCATTCAGGCGCTTGTTTTTCAGTGACAGTTCCAGCTCGTCCGGTACATTGGGGCGGGTGCTGCGTGACCACCAGCCCACGTAAAACCGCTGGCTGGCGGCAGAAGAACCGTCTTGATCCTGAATATTTATACGGAAACGGCCATTTTCCATCGCATGGGAAATATTAGCCAGACCATTTTGATCAGTGGTGATTTCACCATTTGTAACAGCAGTATCATAAATATTCTGCTGACTGTTCCAGCTGTTACCGCTGCGGAACCAGGTATAATAATAATCTTCTTTGACCAGTTCATAGTCAATTTTACGGTTGGCAATCGGTTTGCCGTCTTTATCCAGAGCGACAATCTGGAATGTGGCTTCATCGCCTTTCTCCAATCTGCCGCTGAATGTCTGGCGCAGGCCCACTTCCACATCGCGTGTGCGCAGAGGAATGGCAATGCGGGCGTTGACCGGCCGGCCGCCAATATCAAAAACCGATGAATTGACATAGACCAGCAGAGGGTTGCTGGTATCGGGCAGGTCATCAATCTTCACATCAATAACCGCTTTGCCCTGCGCATCAGTTTTATGGGTTTGCGGCGACAAGGTCTTGCCAAAAAAGTCATCTTCAACCAGACCAAAGCGGAATTTTTTATAGTCTGCAAAAGGCACAGGATTCTTTTTCAGGGATAAGTGGCTTTCCACTTTTAAATCCTTTGCCGGGGCGCCATAGAGGAAGTCAGCTTGCAAATTCAGTTTTTCAGGCTGGGCAGCGTCCATCCAGGTCAGGTCGGTTTTTAGTTTGGCGCGAATACGTTGCGGGACAAAATCCTGCACCTGAAAATCCACATATCCAAAGGATGAAGATGGTTTTTCCAGATAAACATCTGCGCTATATTGTCCGGGAATGGCGGCTGCAGAAATTGGAATATCCAGTTGATATCCACCCAGGTCATCGCCTGTGATCAGTTCTTCTTTTAAAATACTGCCATCGGGTTTTTGGATTCTGAAAGTAATAGGCAGGTTTTTAATGGCCTTGCTGTCAGTATCGCGCAAAAGTGCGCTCAGTTTGACGGTTTCGCCCGGGCGATATACCCCGCGGTCGGTATACATAAAAGCGTTATGTTTGCCAGTGGGCTCTTTTCCGGCGATGCCCCGATCACTTAAATCCAGGGTGCTTTTGTACATAAACAGGAAATTATAATCATCTTCATCTCCTTCGGCCGTAATCAGGCGGGCGCTGTCGCCACCTTTACCGCGCATCAGGCCTGCAGGGAATTTTGCAAAACCATCATCATTGGTTTTAGTAGTGCCCAGGATTTTGTTATTGTTGGCCACAAGTTTTACGGTGACGTTACTTAGTGGGTCAGCCGTTTTTAAAGAACGGATCATCACATGAAGGCCATCCTGGCCTTTTAGGCTCATAATCCCCATATCGGAAACCAATATCCATTGGGTGGCGAACTGTCTGCGGTTATACCGCCAGTCATCTTCGCCTTCTTTTTTCGGTGGACGGGCGGTCAGTATATAAATACCATGTTGTTTTTTGCCCATAATGTCATCTATAGGCACCAGCGTTTTGGTCTCGACATTGCTTTTACCTTTGACATCCATTTCACCTTTCCAGATCAGACTGCCGCTTTGATATTCAATGCTGTTGGTTTGATAAGTGTTTAGTTTCTGGAAAAGATTTACACGTTCTGCATGAATAAGATTTCGGTCATGGATCAAATGCAGGGACAACTCCAACTTATCAATATTCACAGAAGTCAGCGGCACCACATTGTCAGTTGAGCGGCTGAGTACATAAGTGCCCTGTTCAAAGTTGACGCGTGATTGACGATCCTTGACCGTAAAATTACGGATCGCATCATGGTCCATGATGGTATTATTGGTGCCTCTTAGACCTTTTCTGATGTCGACAGTATATGTGCGCCCATAATCAAGACCGTGCAGGCAGATTTTATTGTCCTGACGATAAATATCGATGTCCTGTATATTCTTAACGGACACATAATCTTCTGGCTGCTGGCTTTCATCCAGTGTGCTGCTGAAAACCAGACAGGCATTGGGGACCTTCTGTTCATTGTTCACACTGACATCACGCAGCACCAGGAACAGTCTTTCTGTCAGCACATCAAGGCGTTTGCGGGTTTGCCGGTTATCTTGAAAGGTAACGCTTCTGTTGGCTAAATTCAGTGCATCGATTAATTTGCCCTGCTGTTCATAAGCGGTGGACATTGTCATCAGAGCGTTGGCCTTATCCCTGCTATATTTTGCCAGATCGTAAGCTTTATAGGCGGCTGTTGCCGCGTCTTCTAAATGATTATTATTCAGATATTTATTGGCCAGAATATACCACATGCGCTGATCTTTGGGAGACCGAGCAACGAGGACTTCTTCATTATAACGGGTGTTGAATTCGGACCAGTTGTTGGGCAGAAACAAATCTTCCAGCAGGTCGTCCACATCTTTAGGGGTACTACTGCTTTTCCTCACTTCATCAGAACGCTGTTTGAGCAGCTTGAGTTTTTTCAGCAATAAATCTGCTGCGGCCTTGTGATTTGGTACTTCATAAATGGGATTGATCACTGACCTGGCAGAAATTTCAGAACTGGATGTGGAGGCATATATTTTGGCAGGCAAGAGGCAAAAGAGAATAAAAAGGCAGGCAAAAAACTTTGACATGTATAAGACCCCATTAATGACTGTGCTGTTTTGATTATGCCATAACACTATATCTTAAATCTGCTGAAAGTAAGACGAAGATATGTTCTGATTATGATGAGGGCATTGGTCTGTCAGGCTATCATACTGTTCTCGCAGGATACGACTTGGTGTGTAAGTCGGGTTGTCAGACATATGAAATGACAGAACCCCAAGTCATCTTTTCTTTAAGTAAAAAATTCAGATCACCACTCTTCTAGCAACAATAAACGCGAAACCTGCGAAAGGCCTTTATCAAATTTTTCCATTTATCTGAGGCTTGACAGAATATTGTATTTCAAATAGTATGCAATTTGTTATTCAAAAATAAAATGCTAAAATCAGGTTCATATCAAGACGCAATTTCTTGATGAAAATATAAAGGCAGGATAACTGCGAAATCCAAAAATCGGGGGTAAAGGGTTTTAAATAAACAACTAATTCAGTGATTTTTTACAAGGATAGAATGCATAAAACGGAGGAATGAATGCATAAAATTATTTCCCAAGTTTCAAAAACACGAAAAAAGAATCTGACAGGCAAATTAAAATCAGGCTCAGCAATTGCACTGATTGCGGCGGCCGCAAGTATGCCATTAACATCTTATGCTGAAGACACGGATGATGGATTTAATTCATTGGAAGAAGTTGTGGTAACGGCCTTGCGCCGTGATACGACATTGCAGGATGTGCCTGCGACGGTGAATGTGTTTAGTGAAACCATGATCGAACGTGCGGGCATTACCCGGCCTGATGATTTTGTGGCCCGTATTCCCAATGCGGCTCTGATTAATACCAACGTTGAAGGCGAAGCCTTTCTTGTATTGCGCGGTATGGCACCTGCACGGAACGCTGAAACATCCACGGCAATCGTTGTTGACGGTGTTTTGGCCACTGGCCCGAATGAGCTGAACCAGGACTTGTTCGATATTACCTCCATAGAGGTTTTGAAAGGCCCGCAAGGGGCGCTTTATGGTCGTAATGCTGTGGCCGGTGCGGTGGTCATTCGTACGGCTGAGCCAACCAATGAAACTGATGGAAAGGTTAAAATCGGCTTTGGTGAAGCGGGCCGGGTGCTGGCCTCAGGGTCGGTCAGTCTGCCAATCATTGATGATAAATTATTCACGCGCTTTTCTGTTCAACACAGCGAACGGGGGGGTAAACTTGAAAATACCTTCACTGGCGAAGAACGTGATCGTTTCCAGCGTCAGACATTTCGTGGCCGGATTATTTCCATTCCCAATGAAAACCTGAAAATTGATTTGCGTGGTTATGGCGGTTTGGTTCGCGATACAGGCGGCATTAACTTCGTTGCCGATTTTGCGCCGGTAGGGGCGACCAGCATTGATGTGAATGCTGAACTGCCATTATCTCAAAATAATATCCCCAGTTTTAACGATCAGGATCGTTACGGTGGAGCTTTGAAAATTGATTATACTTTTGAAGCAGGAACATTAATTTCCACAACAGCCTATAACTTTACTGAAGACCGCTATGGTCAGGATAATTTCCCTTATCTTTTCGGGGATACGGAGGCTGAGGGTGGTGCTGGCTTGACCCAGTGGGTACTGTTTAACTATGAAACCCTTAGTCAGGAATTCCGTTTTGTTTCGGAAGGTGATGGTCCGTTCAGTTTCATCGCTGGTGTATATGGTGCCAAAATCTGGAATGACCGGGTGACAAACCTGGCCCGTGATACAAATGGTGTTTTATTGGATGGTCGTTTTCCTAATCTTGGCACAACAAATACAACCATTACATTCCGCGATGATACAACAGAGCGCACTAATTTGGCGGCTTTCCTGAATGTATCTTTCGAAGTGACTGAAGACCTGACCTTGACTGCGGCGGTACGGTATGACGACGAAGATGCTGAAAATACGGATCTGGCACCTGCGGCCTTTACAACCACACCAGGGTTGACACGCGAAGGAAATTACAGCGCCTGGCAGCCTAAATTCACCATCGCTTATGCTGTGACGGATGACATCAACCTGTTTGCGAACTGGGGCCGGGCTTTTAAAGCTGGTGGCTTTAACCCGTTTGGCGCAGGGGATCTGGTGCGCGCTGCTAATCCGGCCTCAACGGTTCAGGACGAATATGGTGAAGAAATATCCGAAAGTTGGGATATTGGTTTCAAAGCACGGTTGTTTGAAGGACGTTTGTTGTTAAATGGTGCTGCCTTTTACACAGACGGTAAAAACTTTCAGGTGTTTGAGTTCTTCCCGGGACCAAGCCTGCAGGCCATCGCACAAGTTGAAAAAGTGCGGATTAAGGGTTTTGAAATCGACCTGGTTGGTCGAATTACAGATAATCTGACCATTAATGCGGCTTACGGATTTACGGATCAGGAAATTCTTGAACTGGTCTCTGATCCAACTCTGGAAGGCAACACAACACCTTATGTTCCCAGAGACACAATTAATCTGGGTGTGGAATATGTTCAGCCCATCGGGAACGATCTGGATCTGGTTGCACGTGTTGATTACACCCGGATCGGCAAAACATGGTTCAACCTTGCCAATACGCCGGGTACCCAGCGTGATCCAATTGATCTGGTCGATCTTCGTATTGCTGTTGAAGCCGAGAACTGGTCATTGGCGTTCTGGTCTAAAAATCTGTTTGATAAGAGATATCAGGCAGAACCGGTAATCCTGTTTCCGACGGTTGCAGCCTCTGCACCGGGTGTTCCCGAATATTGGGGCGCCGACTTTACCTACAAATTTTAATCTTATGCACCATCCACTGCAAATTTGCGGTGGATGGTGATTTCTAATCTATTAAAACAGGAGTTTAAAATGCCCATCGGTATTGCCCCGAATGCCCGCTCAAAATTTGCCAAGCATGATTACGATCCCAGTGATATGGATAATGCACCGGCATTGGATTTGCCGTTTAATCCCGGGACACAAATCAAGGGATATTCGGTGATTAATGAGCCCAATGTTCAGATCATTATCGAAGATTTTCTGCCTGGCAGCGAATTCCAATGGACCTTTGTGCATGATGAATATCAATATGTGATTTCCGGCGAGATAGAAATCGAAGTTTTTGAACCACCCCTTTATGCGGAATCCACCAAAACAACAATGAAAGCCGGCAGCATATACAGCTTCCCGGTAGGTGCCCGTATGCATGTCAAAGTGGTCGGCGACGAACCTTATCGTCATATTTGTTTTTGTCCTCCGAGCCCCGATTATCCGTTTCCAACGGTCGAAGAATTGCGCGGCAATACTTAAGGGCAATGAAATAAATCAACACAGTTTTTTGAAGTCTGATTCACAGTAAAATTAAGGAAATGAATAATGGTATCTGAAGCCAATGATCCCTCATATGAACTTGTTAGTAATTTGCAACAGGTTCTGGGTTCTGAGAATGTTTTAACCGCTGAGTCTGATCGTGAATTTTATTCCACGGATTTAAGCTTTCGTGAAAATGAAATTGCAACAGCTGTTATTCGTCCGAACAGTGCGGAGGATTTAGGGCGTGCGGTTAACTTAGCGACTTCCGCCGGCTATGTGGTTTTGGCCCGGGGCGGGGGCATGTCCTATACATCCGGGTATACACCAGAGACAACCAAAAGCGTGCTCGTGGATATGAAAAGCATGAGCAAAATTCATGAAATCAATACCGATGATATGTATGTCACGGTTGAATGTGGCTGTACCTGGAAAGAACTGCATGAAGCTTTGTCACCTCTGGGGGTTAAGACGCCTTATTGGGGTCCGCTTTCCGGTGCATACGCCACTGTGGGCGGTGCCTTATCACAAAACAGCCTGTTTCATGGGTCAGGGGTCCATGCCACTGCTGCTGAAAGTGTCTTGGGGCTGCATGTGGTGCTAGCTGATGGTTCTGTGATGGTGACAGGTTCCGGTGCCCATAAGAATTCCAATCCGTTCTGGCGCCATTTTGGTCCTGATGTGACCGGCTTGTTTACCGCCGATACGGGGGCCTTTGGTATCAAAGCCGTGGCAACCTTGCGGCTGGTTACGGCCCCGAATGCCACTGGATACCTGAGTTATAAATTTGACAGCCTTACCCAGATGCTCAGCGCCCAGACCCAGATTGCCAGGTTGGGGATCGCCAGTGAGTGTTACGGGTTTGATCCTTATTACAACAGTGGTTTTGAAAACCAAGGTATCACCTTTGAAGAAGGTCTGTCGAAGGTTGGACAAATCGCCCGCAAAGGCGGTCTTAAGGGTGTTATGAATGCGGCCAAGGTTGCGATGGGCGGTAAGAAAATTCTTAAAAATGTGCCTTATTCACTGCATATGACACTGGACGGGCCAACGGAACGTGTGGCCGCTGAATATACGGATATGGCGGCAGAAATCTGTGCGAATGAAGG
>Ga0207422_1003781_pt1 | contig 14112 bp, 13 predicted proteins | sample MarCyaLeptolynsp_FD_187757 | JGI IMG/M metagenome (GOLD analysis project Ga0207422, IMG submission 187757) | Marine cyanobacterial communities from Panama - species 1 Leptolyngbya sp. (SPAdes) | ecosystem: Environmental > Aquatic > Marine > Unclassified | place: Panama: Panama City | collected...
TTCCGGATCACCGGTCAGACCCTGCCAGCCACCTTCCACATATTGGTTATAGGCTTCTTTAAAACCCTTTGGTGTTGTGACTACCGTATCATTCCAGCTACAGCCCTCTTCGTCACCGGACTGGTTGATCGGTTGGAAGACATTTTCGGTCAGTTTGCCGGCTTCTTCCAGAATGGCATCAATCATATCAGGGGTCGCATCCTGATAAGCAGGTAAATTATTATATTGCTGCAGATTGAGATAGTTATGCATCAAAAATTTATAATCGTTGATCGGCGCTTTATAGCTTGGCATGCTATTTCTCCTGTTGGGGTCTTTTGCTCATCCACTTCTGGACCTTGATTTTCAGGTCTTCCAATTCAGAAATGGTTTCGTCGATATCCTGCTTCTGTTTGTTTAATTCGCTAATGCGTTTCTCCAGGGCCTCAAGGGTGGTTTTTCCCTGTTTGGCCCTGCCATTATCCTGATAAAAAATATCCAGCACCTGGCTGAGTTCATCCAGACTGTATCCCACGCGTTTGCCACGTAAAATCCAGTCCAGTCTTGCTCTGTCGGCGGCACTGTAAAGCCGTGTCTGGCCTTTTCTTTCCGGGGAAATAAGATTTTTGTCTTCATAATACCGCAACGTGCGCGGGGTTACCCCGAATTCACTGGATAATTCAGATATGGAATAATTTTTATTCGTCATCTGTGGTGCGATCTCTAGAATAGTATTGTCCTTGGATTATGCATTACATCATACTTGACGTTAACGTCAACGTCAATATAAATTTCAAACAATCGTTTTAATTTTATCTGTATTTCGAATTTTGTAAAGCAATATCGCCCTCAGGGGTGGGTTTTTCCGTCATATACTGTCATACTCATTTGCAGAGATGAACGTGCAGAAATTAACCGGGGTGAGATGACAGCATTGATTGATCACATTGAAAAACTGGCCAATGCCAATCGGCTTGAAACGTTAAAAATCACCAAATGTATTAAGGACCGGGTACGCCGAAAGTCTTCCAATGAACAGTCTGACAGATTAAAGACAGCTCAGGACCTGGCCCGATCAGCCTTTCGCCAGGTGACAGGTATTGGCACCCATCAATGGGGGTCCTGGGTGCCGGGCATTGCCCTGGCCTATTCCCTGATTCGGTATCCGGTGACTATTGTCGACCTGACTCCTTTGAATAATCAAACTCTGCTTAGGCAGATGGATATCAGATCGGATCAATTTATCCGGCTGGTGGAAGAAGGCTTTCTGAAAGTGAACATTGTGCATTATGATTCACAAAAGCCGACGCTTTTTTCAGGTTATCTGACCGAAGATGGCATTCTTCCGCAATTGTTATCCAATGAAAAAGTCCACCAGGCCAGGGGACTGTATATTAACGCTGTCATGCGTGAACCGGTGTTAAGTTTTTTGGCGGGTAAATCTGTTGATCTGAAGAAATTGAGTGCTGAGGCACAAACAAACTTTGGACAGGCTGCGAAAAACTTTTCTGAAGTCTGCGCCCAGCCAAGTCGCCTTAAACCCGCCTGGCAAGGGGCTATATTCCGGGGGGCAGCACCGAGTATTTTTAAGATCGGCTTTAATTATGCCTATCTGCAATGTGCAGCAGCCTACATGGACCGCACCGATGACCAGGTTTTCGATATGATTCTGTCAGATCATGTTGATGGGGCAGAACTGGCCCGAAATCCTGATTTATTCGCGCGTTTTGCAGAACGTTTGGAAACCAGCCACAAATTAATCACGGCTCCTTTGACCGGTGCATATGGCGGAACCTATGGTATGGACCTTGAGGACAGTAAAAAACTGTCAAGTGTTCTGCGGGAGCAGGATAAAGGATTCGAAGCCTGGTCCCATCCGGGGCGCATTCTGGAAAATACTGTTCGGGACAAATGGTTTCAGATCCTAAAAGACATGGCCAGTGGCAGGCTTGACCGTTTTGCGAAAAAGATTGGCGCGGGGCCAGGCCATATTTCCCGTCTGGTTTATGCCAAAAAACCGGCAGAGATGACGGATCTGGAATTTGATCATTTTATTAATTTTCTGCACCATAACAGATCGATTCTAGAACAAAATTCAGCGGAAATACTGAAATATATGGAAGAGGTTTTTGATCCCGAACAGGAAATTTCTGCCAATAAAATGACGGACTTTTTGCGTGCGTCCAATGAATATCACAACGAACAGGCCAGTTTGTTTGGTCGCAAATACCGCAAATCAGATGATGCCGTTTTCAATATCATTGATGATATCAAAGACGCTGCGGACAAAGTAATGGATTTGATGCCGGATTTGGGTGTTTGGGGAGATCCGGTGTTATCTCTGAATATTAAAATGTTGAAGTTACTCAGCCGACGGACTGATTTTCTGACCCGCACAGCCGATCAGGAAGTGATCAGTGAAATGAAACCAGTGGTGCGTAAATTTGGGGATGCGCCGCGATTAATCGTTGATCAGCACCATAAATGGCAAATGTAAGATATATCATCGCCTTTGCACCATATATCATTGGAAATAGTACAAAAAAGGGCTGTAATTATCGGCAAAATAAGTTTAGGATTTAAAAATTACGTCATGCAGTCCCTGCGCGATATCCAAAATACAAAAATAAAATAATCATATGCTGATACATCTGCCTATTGCTGACCTGTCTATCCACATCCTGCTGTTGCTGGCGATGGGTGGTGGCGTTGGTTTCTTGTCCGGTGTTTTTGGTGTTGGCGGCGGTTTCCTGATGACACCATTGTTGATCTTTACCGGTGTGCCGCCTGCGGTGGCGGTGGCGACTGAGGCCAATCAGATCACGGCGGCGTCGGTTTCCGGGGCACTGGCCCATTGGCGGCGAGGCGGTGTTGATTTTAAAATGGGCCTGGTGCTGATTGTTGGCGGTGTCATTGGGTCCTATGTTGGGGCGATCTTCTTTACCTTCCTGAAATCCACAGGCCAGGTGGATTTGATGATTTCCATTGCCTATGTGATTTTCCTGGGCGGTGTTGGTGGTATGATGTTCCTGGAAAGTGTGCGTTCTATGATCCGCCAGCGCCGCGGTGAACAGGTCAAGCCCGGTCGCAGGCAGCGCACATGGATTGATGCCTTGCCTTTCAAAATGCGGTTTCGCAAATCCAAAATGTATATCAGTGCCCTGATGCCATTGGCTATTGGCGGGCTGGTTGGTTTTCTGGCCGCCATTATGGGTGTTGGTGGCGGTTTCATCATGGTCCCTGCCATGATTTATCTGCTGAATATGCCCATCAATGTGGTGATCGGCACGTCTCTGTTCCAGATTACATTTGTGACGGCCAGTGCCACTTTCCTGCATTCGGTGAATACCCAGACAGTTGATGTTGTTCTGGCATTGATCCTGCTGGTCGGCGCGGTTGTGGGGGCCCAGATTGGCGCCCGGGTTGGACTGAAATTAAAAGGCGAACAGCTGCGCATCCTGCTGGCCATGCTGGTTCTGGTGGTTTGTGCCAAGATGGCCGTGGATCTGGTGGTTGAACCTGACGAATTATATTCTGTCTTCCCCGCCGCAACGGGAGAGGGCCATTGATCTGGCGTCTCTTAATCATATTGTCTTTAATGATCTTGCCATTTCAGATGGTGAATGCAGAACGCCTTGTGGCGGATCTGAGCGAACATGAGATTAAGATTACGTCGCGCTTTGCCGGAAAGGATTTGTTGCTGTTTGGCGCCATTGATCGTCAGGTGGTGATGGGCGATGGTGGACATGGCGTTCAAACAGAAGGTGTCGATTATGACGTGATTGTCACCGTTACCAGCGACCTTGAAGATTTCATTATCCGGCGCAAGGAACGCATCAGTGGTATTTGGGTCAACAAGGGCAATCAAACCGTTCAGGATGTACCGGGCTATTTTGCCATGGCGTCCAACCGTCCAATTAAAGAGATTTTATCAGCAGAAGTATTGCAGAAAAATGGCCTTGGGCTTGATTATCTGCCTGTTCGTTTTGAAAGTGATGTGGAGAATGCGGAATTAAAATCTTATCGGGATGGGTTGATCAGAAACCTGATTGAAAAAGGTGTCTATCTGATCGATGAAACCGGTGTTGGTATCGTTGATGATATTTTATTCCGGGCGAAATTACATTTCCCGGCGAATATGCCTGTCGGTAATTTTGTCGCCGAAGTTTTCTTGGTGCGCGACGGTCAAATTTTGTATCAAAAAACGACACCGCTATTGGTGGATAAAGCCGGGTTTGAACGGGCCGTATATAACTTTGCCCATGATTATCCGGCAGGTTACGGAATATTGGCGGTTTTACTTGCGCTGTTTGCGGGTTGGTTTGCGGGGTATATTTCCCAAAGACTTTCGTAAAGCGGCTTTCGTAATTAGTTTATTTTCTTTTGGTTTTAAAATGAAAGGGACGTTATGGCCGAATTTCTTGAAAAACTTAATATAGAACAATATATGCCGGCCATATTGGCCTGGGGTACGAATATTCTACTCGCCATTATTATTCTGATCATTGGTTTCTGGATTGCCGGACGGGTGGGTAAAGCCGTCAATGCCATGGGCGAAAAACATGAAAAGCTGGATGATACACTGTTTCGTTTTCTCGCCAGCATCGCCAAATATATTGTCCTGGCCTTTGTGATCATCGCGGTCTTAAACCGCTTTGGCGTGCAAACCGCCTCGATTGTTGCATTGCTGGGTGCCGCGGGTTTGGCTGTTGGTCTGGCGCTGCAGGGGGCGTTATCGAATCTGGCGGCCGGTGTGATGTTGTTGATTTTCCGTCCTTACAAAGTCGGTGATTTTGTAGAAGCAGCTGGAAAATTCGGCAATGTGACCGAGATTGATATGTTCACGACCATTTTGCAAACCTTTGATAATCAACAAATTATCATCCCCAATGGCAGCATTTGGGGCGCGCAGATCATCAATCACAGCCATCACCCAATTCGGGGCGTGGATATGCATTTTGGTATTGCTTACGACGAAGATATCGATAAGGCCAGGGGTGTTATTGAAGGTGTCTTAAGTGCTCATCCGCATATTCTCTCAGACCCAAAACCGTTTGTTGAAATTGAAACACTGAACGATTCATCCGTTGATTTTCTGGTTCGGCCTTTTTGCCAGGGCGCGCATTATTTTGATGTGCTTTATTCTGTGCCAGAACAAGTCAAAAAAGCGCTTGATGAGGCAAATATTGAAATTCCTTTCCCACACCGCAAAGTCATTTTGTTCAAGGGTGACGAATAAGGTTTCCATCGCTGTTTGACATAAAAAAAGGCCTTGGTGATGACAAAGTCATCACCAAGGCAGTCAGGCAGATGAAGGACCAAATAAATGATCCTTCTAGGGATCTATAAAATGCTAGATACAACCTCAGGTAATAGTATAACGCTGCATTAATTAACCATGCAAGTGAAATTTATGCGACACACTGGAATATGCAGGAAATTTTTCTACAAATAACCCGTGCAAGGTTTTCCAGACTATCCACAAATCGTCATTATTGTGATTTTGAGCCTGTTCACAAATTTTCTCAGCATATTCAATGATATCGGAACCATATTTTTCAGATAGGTGGTCTGCGGCCAATGCAAAATAGGGTTGTGGGTCAATACCATTTTGTTGCATGTCCACCAGAATATCGGCCATGCTCGGTTCGGGGGCAAAACCCGAAACGGTTATTGGGGCAGCAGGCGATTGTGGTTTCTGGACATCATGATTGAACATATAGGCTCCTTTTGCTTTCTAAATCAGTGAGCAAAAGTTATGCCAGCCCCTGGCCGTCAGAATATCTGCGGCTTTTGTGAATTCTTGGAAACCTTCATCGGCAGAAACCACCATATCAAAAAGGCGGAATGGAAATTTTTGCCGTCCAGTGAGAGTATTCAGGTACGTGGTAAAATTTGTATAGGAAGGTCAGGTAGAAAATGTGAAAGCGTTTTACATGTCTCATCCAGAGGAACGGAACTGTCGATGCTTTCGCTTAAAATCAATTTCTCTGTTTTTCTCGCAATGGTGTCCAAGCTGGTGATGGCTGTCAGGATATGACTGATGGTTCCCAAGTATGTGCCCGCAACCATATAAATGTGACAATCAAGGGCTTTGATCCAGTCCAGCACCGTATGATGATCCGTGATCGGCACCATCAATCCGCCAACCCCTTCGATCAATAATATATCGATATTGTCTGTCTTGGCCCTGGTAATTTCTTGATGGCAGAAAGAAATCAATTCATCAAAACCTATAGTTGTGTTCTCGGCGCGGGCAGCCATATCCGGTGATAAGGCCGCTTTAAAACGCCAGGGGGACAGCTGATCAATATTCTCAGACGTTAGTGGTTTTCCAAGTGCAGCCAACAGATGGGCCGTATCGCTTTCTTCCGGCGTATTTGTATCAAATCCACTGATGAGAGGTTTCAAGGCTCTGACGTTTTTGCCGTCTGTTTGATAGTGTTTGATCAGTTCACATGCGGCATAGGTTTTGCCGATATCCGTGCCCGTAGCGGTGATGAAAATAACCTCGGTCATTCAGACAATCCCCAGTTCACGCACAGTGTGAGCCAGCCTGATAATATCTTCATCCTGATGAATGCTGCTGAACGTGAACCTCAGTCTTGCCGTGCCTTTCGCAACAGTTGGCGGGCGAATGCCGCTGACCAAAAAGCCGTTTTCTTCCAACTGTTCTGCATAATGCATGACTTTAAAAGTATCCCCCACGATGATCGGTACGATGGGGCTTTGCGGGGCGGGTAAATTCAGCTCACGGGTGAAAAGCCTGGCCTTTTGCATGGGCCGTTCGCGATATTCTTTGTCCTGCTCAATAATGTCCAGGGCGGCGATGGCACTGGCAATATTAGCGGGGGGACTGGCAGTAGTATAAATCAAACTGCGGGCCCTGGTTTTGATCAGGTCAATCACATCTTTGGAAGCACAGATGTATCCTCCCATGCTGCCGATGCCTTTGGACAGGGTGCCCATTTGTAAAGGGATTTCTGGCACGGGCGAGAAACAATAGGCACTGCCACGGCCGTCACCCAGAACACCAATGCCATGGGCATCATCCGTCATCAGCCAGCAGTCATTTTCCTGGGCGATTGCAGATATTAAGTCCAAGGGAGCCAGGTCACCGTTCATACTGAATACACCATCGGTTAAAATCAGGGCGTTTTCATGGTTTGACCTGTGGGTGGCAATCAATTCTTTCAGGTGGTCCACGTCATTGTGACGGAAAAACAGAAAAGTGGCCTTGCTCATTTCAGCCCCGGCCCGCAAACAGGCATGGCTGAGTTCATCGGCAAAAATAATGTCTTTCGGACCAATGAAGGTTGGAATGATGCCAATATTGGCCATATATCCGGAACTGAACACACAGGCCGCTTCGGTGCCTTTTAACTTTGCCAGGCGTTGTTCCAATTCATCCAATAAAGGGTGATTGCCAGTGATTAAACGCGATGCCCCTGAGCCCGTACCATATCGATCAATTGCTTCTTTGGCGGCTTTTTTAATGGTCGGATGATGAGTAAAACCAAGATAATCATTACAACAGAATGAAATCAATTCCTGTCCGTTTCTGACGAAAGGTTGTCCATCCCGTCGGTCTGTTGTTTGAATAACCCGACAGGTTCCCTGATCGCGAAGATGGTCTAATTTGCCCCGGGCAAAATCATTCAGGGATTTCATTTTATGTGTCTTCTTCTTTGCTTTTCACATAGTTTGTTGCATGTTTGGGCATAGTCTTTTAAGACTTATTTTGTCAATAAAATAGACCAAAAAACTTGACTCATGGGTAACATTTGGACGAATGTGGCGCCAGAGTGATACGAGAGTTTGGTAATAAGAAAGGTATCGAGCCATGTCTCAGCCAGTTGTGGACATAAATCCAGGAGAAAATCAGGGCACTGTTTCTGCTTATGAAGATGGTTTTCGTCATAATTGGACCCGCCGTGAGATTCTTGAATTTTTTGATCTGCCTTTCATGGACCTTTTATTCAAGGCGCAAACCATTCACCGGGAACATTTTGATCCTAATCAGGTGCAGCTCAGCCAGCTTTGCAGCATCAAAACCGGCGGTTGCCCGGAAGATTGTAAATATTGTCCGCAATCGGCCCGATATCAAACGGAAGTGGATGCTTCAAAATTATTAGAAGTACAAAATGTGATTGCCCAGGCCAGAAAAGCCAAAGAAGCCGGTGCAACCCGTTATTGCATGGGTGCCGCCTGGCGCAGTCCTAAAGGCCGTGACATGGATGCCGTATGCGCCATGATCGAAGGGGTCAAGGACCTGGGCATGGAAACCTGCGTGACGTTGGGTATGCTGGATAAGGACCAGGTGGCCCAATTGAAGCAGGCTGGTCTGGACTATTATAACCACAATGTGGATTCTTCGCCGGAATATTACAAAGAAATCATCACCACACGGTCTTACGAAGATCGCCTGAATACACTGGAAAATGTCCGTGAAGCGGGCGTGAAGGTCTGTAGTGGCGGTATTGTCGGCATGGGTGAGACCAAAGAAGACCGTGCAGGTATGTTGCAAACGTTGGCCAACCTGCCGGAACATCCGGGCAGTGTGCCGATCAATATGCTGGTCCAGGTGGAAGGCACGCCATTATTTGGTAATGAAGGTATCGACCCGTTTGATTTTATCCGCACCATTGCCGTGGCGCGTATTATCATGCCGGCGTCATATGTACGCTTGTCTGCGGGTCGTGAAGATATGAGCGATGAAATGCAGGCCATGTGTTTCATGGCCGGTGCCAATAGTATCTTTTATGGTGAGAAGCTTCTGACCACACCAAACCCTATCCAGAATCAGGATATGGAACTGTTTGGCCGCTTGGGCATTCAGCCAGAAGGCCTTCATGACTAATCAAAATAATCTGCCGGAATGGTATAAAGGCTATAGTGATAACGTCTGGTTGCCTTATACCCAGATGAAGACTGCGCCCGATGCCTTGCCTGTAGTGGGCACGGATGGCGTGACACTTGAATTGGCCGATGGTCGACAACTGGTGGATGGTATTGCCAGCTGGTGGACAGCCTGTCATGGCTATAATCACCCGAAAATGCAGCAGAAAATCACCGATCAGGTGGCTTCCATGTCCCATGTGATGCTGGGGGGATTGGTGCATGAAGGTGCGGCAAAGCTGGCCAGGCGCTTAGCAGACTTGTTACCCGGCGACCTTAATCACGTATTCTTTTCAGAATCAGGTTCTGTGTCTGTTGAAATTGCCCTGAAAATGGCGGTGCAATATTGGATGAACCAGGACATCAAAGGCAAATATCGTTTTGTATGTTTTCGCGAAGGTTATCATGGCGATACATCGGCGGCCATGTCAGTGGGGGACAGCGATGATGGCATGCATAAAGCCTTTGGCGGGTATCTGCAGGAACAATTCCTGCGGCCTTTACCACGCAATGCACAGGACTTGGCTGACCTGGAAGAGTTTCTGACGTCTCACAGTTCTGAGATTGCGGGGGTGATTATGGAACCCCTCATTCAGGGGGCAGGCGGCATGAAATTTCATGATGCCGATATTCTGAAGGGTATCCGCAAAGCCACAGAAAAAGCCGATGTTTTGTTTGTCCTGGATGAAATTTTCACTGGTTTTGGTCGCACGGGCAGTATGTTTGCCTGTGAGCAGGCAGATATCGTGCCGGATATCATCTGTTTGGGGAAAGCCCTGACCGCTGGTACGGTACCTATGGCGGCGACGGTGGCGACGACAAAGGTTTATGATGCCTTTCTATCCGATGATCCTGAAAAGGCCTTCATGCATGGCCCGACTTATATGGCCAATCCACTGGCCTGTGCGGCAGCTAATGCTTCCCTGGATATTTTTGAAGAAGAAGATGTTCTGGACCGGGTTAAACGGATCGAAGGACATTTAACCCAGTCTCTGGAACAATTCCGTGAATATGAGAATGTTGTGGATGTCCGGGTCAAGGGGGCAGTTGGTGTGGTTCAGTTGAAGAACATAGAAGACCCGGCGGCTTTGAGGGCGCAATTTGTCGATCAGGGGGTCTGGATCAGGCCATTTGGCGATATCATATATCTGACACCTTCGTTCAGTATGAAAAGCGATGAATTATCGAAATTGACACATGCCATCGATCATGTTTTAACTACCTCTCAAAGTAAATAGTATTGGGATATATCAATGACCGATAAACTTGTTGATCTGCGGCGCGTTCTTGACGAGGCCGGGTTTCAGGCCTTTGTGGTGGCGCATACGGATGAACACCAAAGCGAATATACGCCGGATTATGCGCAACGTCTGAAATGGTTGACCGGTTTCAGCGGCTCAGCAGGACTGGGCGCTGTGACACTGGATAAGGGTGTCGTCTATGTCGATGGCCGTTATACGTTGCAGGTGCGCGAACAAGTTGATCTTAAAAAATATGAACCCTTGCGTCTTCATGAAGACAAAGTGGAAGACTGGTTAGCCGATAATCTGAAAAAAGGTGATCGGGTGGCATATGATCCTTGGTTACATACCAAAGGCTGGGCAGAAAGCGCTCAGCAAAGACTGTCTAAAGAAGGTATCGAATTGGTGGCAATGGATAAAAACCCCATTGACCAAATATGGACCGATCAGCCAGCCCCTTCAAAAATTCCCGCCAAAGCCCATGATTTGAAATATGCCGGTGAGGCTTCTGAACACAAACGCCAGCGTATTGGTCATGAGATCAAGGCTGCGGGTGCAGATGCAGTTGTTTTGACCTCACTGGACAGCATTGCCTGGTTATTCAATATTCGCGGTGAAGATGTGGACTGTACGCCGCTCACGCTGGCTTTTGCGATGTTACATGCTTCTGGTCAGGCAGTTTTATATATTGATCCTGACAAGGCCACTGATGAACTGAAGGAACATTTGGGGCAGGATGTATCAATCTTGGCTAAAGATAATTTTCTGGCGGATCTGCAAAAAACGGCCAAAGCTGGCAAAGCGATCATGGTGGATGCTGCACGTGCCCATGCTGCAATCTTTAATGCTTTGAAAGATGTGAATGCCACAGTGATTGAAGCTGACGATCCATGTATTTTGGCCAAAGCCAGTAAAAACCATGCTGAACTGGATGGTGCGCGTACAGCGCATGTTCGCGACGGGGTGGCATTATGTCGTTTTTTGGCTTGGCTGGACCGCACTGCACCGGGCAAGATTACGGAATTATCCGCTGCAGAAAAGTTGTTGTCTTTCAGAAAACAGCAGGAACTTTTTCAGCAACCCAGCTTTGCCACCATTTCCGGGGCTGGACCAAATGGGGCTGTTGTTCATTATGGTGTGAGCGAGGAAAGCAGCCGCGATTTCGAAAATAATATGATGTATCTGGTGGATTCAGGCGGACAGTATCTGGACGGCACCACAGATGTGACCCGGACCATCATTGTGGGTGAACCCACAGAAGAACAAAAAGACCGCTTCACAAGGGTCTTAAAGGGCCACATTGCACTGGCACAGGCACATTTTCCAAAAGGCATTGCCGGGGGCCATCTTGATGCGTTGGCACGTAAATCCCTTTGGGATATAGGACTGGATTATGCTCATGGTACCGGTCACGGTGTGGGCAGTTATCTGGGAGTTCATGAAGGACCACAAAACATTAGCCGGGCAGGCACAAAAGTGCCCTTACAGGAAGGTATGATCCTCAGCAATGAACCGGGTTATTACAAAAGCGGTGAATATGGCATTCGTATTGAAAACCTGGTGATTGTGCGTGAAAGCAGCATGTCAAAGCCCGAAACGCCGATGTTGTCTTTTGAAACCATTACCTTCGCGCCCATCGACAGACGGCTGGTCAATGCTCATATGATGACCAGTGCCGAGATTACGTGGTTGAATATTTATCATGCTACGGTCAAGGAGAAGATCGCTCCGTTTTTAACAGGCGATGATCTGAAATGGCTTGAACAGGCGACGGAATCGGTAATCGTGGTCTAAGCCAGGGTTAGGTCTATTTCTTAACTGAGATATTCACCATTCAGGAACATCAACGGGTTAACATCTTCGCGGTTGATGATTTCCGTTACCGTTCCTATGAAAATACTGTGTGATGTATGTTCCGTTTGGCTTTGGGTTTTACAGAATATTGATGATTGTGCATCCGAGAGATAAGGCAGGTTTTCAGGACCATTTTGCCAGTCCCCTTCATTAAAGCGATTTTCACCTTCCAGTCTGCCTGCACAATTGGCCGCAATTTCTTCGTGGTCGGCAAAAAGGATATTCACGCAGAAAGGTGATCCCTGGCTCAGGCTTCTGTGCAGGCCTGTTTCTTTATTTACACAAATCAACACAGAAGGCGGATCAAAGGACAAAGAAGTCACCGCCGTGGCAGTCATGGCATACCCGCGTGTGCCGTCATGGCTGGTGATCACATGAACAGTCGCGCCAAGCCTGCGCATGGCATTACGCATATCATTTTGCAGCGGGTTGTCAGGTAAATCGGCCATGTCTTTTCCAAGGATTGAATATCTTGATGTATAAGAGAAGCTGTGGTGAATGCCAAGCCTGTTATGTGATTATTTGCCCAACATTAAACGTTGTTGTGATTTCATCAGGTCAGTCAAAAAATCACAAACCGCAGCAACACGGGCCACATGGCGTAAATCTTCGTGCACGATCAACCAATATTCCCGTTTGACAGAAATCTGGTCCGTTAGAATCGGGACCATGCGTTCATCCTGACTGGCCATAAAACAGTGCGCCAGGCTGAGGCCCAATCCACCCAATACGGCCTGATATTGGGCGGATACATTGGTGCTGCGGAAAACAACCTTTGCGTTTTTGATAACGGTTTCAAGAAATTTAAGTTCCGGCAGCTGAATCAAGTCATCGATATAACTGACAAAATCATGGCCACTTAAATCTGCCGCTTTTCGGATGGGTGGATGTTGATCAAGATAAGCCTGGGTGCCATATAATTTCAGAATATAGTCTGTCAATTTCCAGGCAATCAGCCGGCCGGATTCCGGGCGGGCAAGAGTGATGGCAATATCCGCTTCCCTTTTTGATAAACTCATAAGGCGTGTTTCAGCCACCAGCTCCAGTTCAATATCCGGATGTGTAGCGCGAAATTCTGCCATGCGGGGCGCGATGACCTGGGTACCAACGGCTTCCGGGGCTGCCAGCCTGACGGTCCCGGACAACCGTGCATCTTTACCGGAAATATCCTGATACGCCATATTGGACTGGCTTTCCATGCTTTCAGCAAAAGGCAATAATCTTAAACCCGCATCAGTCAATTGATATCCGCGCGGTGATTTATCAAAAAGCCGTGCGTTCAATGCCTGTTCCAGCTCAGCAATACGGCGGCTGACGGTTGTATGGTCAACGTTCAGTTTCTTAGCCGTCAGGATCAATTTTCCCTGGCGGGACAGTTCCAGAAAAAACCGTAGATCGTTCCAGTTATACATCTTTTCACCTGTGAGATTTTATTGTGTATTTTTACACATTATATCTGAAAATATGATTATAGACATGCATTTTTATTAGTAATAGTCTGGCAGGCAAATAAAGACAACGTAACCCTGACAAAATAGGTTCAGATGATGACTAAACAATATACGCATTTTATCGGTGGCGAGCATGTGGCTGGCACCAGTGGTCGTTTCGGCGACGTCTTTAATCCTTCCACCGGTGAGAAATCGGCTGACGTGCCTTTGGCCAGTAAATCAGAAGTTGAACAGGCCATCGCCACTGCCGAAGCAGCCTTTCCGGCCTGGGCGGCGACATCCGTGTTAACACGTTCGCGTATTATGGCGAAATTCACCCAGCTGCTGTATGAAAACCAGCCTGACCTGGCGAAACTGGTTTCGCAGGAACATGGTAAAGTGATCGAAGATGCCATGGGTTCTGTGCTGCGTGGTATCGAAGTGGCCGAATTTGCCTGCGGTATTCCTCATCTGCAAAAAGGCGAATTCTCCGATAATGTGGCGAATGGCATTGATATTTATTCCATGCGCAAGCCTTTGGGGGTTGTGGCTGGCATTACGCCCTTTAACTTCCCGGCAATGATTCCTCTTTGGATGGCTTGTATGGCCATGATTACAGGTAATACTGTCGTCCTGAAACCATCAGAGAAAGACCCTGGTTGCCCAATGCGACTTGCAGAACTGTTCCTGGAAGCTGGTGGTCCGGCGGG
>Ga0207422_1003782_pt1 | contig 14106 bp, 14 predicted proteins | sample MarCyaLeptolynsp_FD_187757 | JGI IMG/M metagenome (GOLD analysis project Ga0207422, IMG submission 187757) | Marine cyanobacterial communities from Panama - species 1 Leptolyngbya sp. (SPAdes) | ecosystem: Environmental > Aquatic > Marine > Unclassified | place: Panama: Panama City | collected...
GAGGGCCAGCGAGCAAAACAAGTGAGGCTGGGTTTTCCGCTGGCATGATCAAGGTGTGGCCGAACTTTGATGTACAGCCAAGCGGGTAATACGAAATCTGTAATGCGCCGACGCGTGTAAGGCGCGGGAGGCTTGTTATGCTGGCTCGAGCACCGCTGGATCGAAAATGATGTGCTCTTCAACAGCCATTCCGTCCTTGATCCGGAATCTGTCGACCCCCAACCATTTGCGCGTTTCGCCTTCGAAATCGGCCGACGCGTTCCAGTAGATGTAAATGACGTCATCATTGCCAGCAAAGTCGATTGGCGTGACCTTAAGCTGGTTCACGGATGCCAGAATATCCGCCATCGCCACGACGTAGTCCGCGCCGGAGAATGTGCCTTGCCCTGAAAAATGGATGGTTGCGTCAGGCGCTATGATTTCGGCCACACGCGGACCAGAGGGCGCGTTCCAGAATGAGCAGAACCGCTGGTAAAAGTCTTGGTGTTCAGGGCTGGGGAGATTGGGTTGGGGTGCAGTCATGATCTTCTCCATTGCGAGAGTCTTTCTCTCGATTGAGCTGATCCGCCACTTATGTGCGCGATGCACATAACGTCAAGTTGAAAAATGTAACCCGTGCACGTATTATCATCGTATGACTGAGTTTGCGGCAAATCTATTGGGCGTGGTGGGCCTCGCGGTTGCGGAGCGGATCGAACGAACGGCGCGTGAGATTCTCGCTCACGCGGGCGAGACTTCAGCGGCTCTGGTTGTGATAGGCTATGGATTTGGGCCCTCTAATGACCAGCTCAAGCGAGTGCTTGGTCTCTCGCATCCGGGCACGGTGAGGTTGGTTGATAGGCTGGTCGCGGACGATCTCGTCGTGCGCAAGCGCGGCACCGACAAGCGCGCTGTGGCGCTGTTTCTGACAGACCGAGGCAAGCAATACCGAGCGCGGCTGCTTAAGCAGCGGCTCGCTGCGATCCAACCTCTTTTGGATCCGCTCTCAGCGAATCAGAAAGCGGAATTCACTGAGCTGTTGCGTACCATTCTTGCAGGCATGGACACCTCGGACCTCGAACGGCGCCATCTGTGTCGGTTGTGCGATGATAGTGTGTGTTACGATTGCCCGATCCCAGCGAATTTCCGTGAAACATGACGCCGATGCCTGCTGCAAGACAGGCTCGCTCTTGCAAGCCCCTGCGTGTAGGCTCACGATGCGACATAATTTCCGATCGCTGGAGGACTTGTGGAAGCAAAGGTTTATCTCGATGCGAACGAGCTGCTTGAGCTGTCGTTCGGTCTCGCCAACCAGATCATCGAGTCCGGATTTGTACCGAGCCACATCGTTGGCGTTTGGCGCGGTGGTGCGCCGATAGGAATTGCGGTCCAGGAATTGCTCGAACACCGTGGCATTGATTGCGACCATATCGCGATCCGCACTTCGTCTTATATCGGTATCGGTCAGCAGTCGCGAACGGTCAAAGTCTATGCGCTGGGATATCTGATCGACACACTCGAAGCCGAAGATGCCCTCCTGATCGTCGATGATGTGTTCGATACCGGCAAATCGGTCGAGGCGCTGATCAATGAACTGCAGAAGCGCTGTCGCCGCAATACGCCGCGGACGATCAAGATTGCTACGGTCTTCTACAAACCCTCGAAGAACCAAACCACGCTGACACCGGACTACTTTATGCGGTCGACCGAAGATTGGTTGATTTTCCCACACGAAATTCAGGGGCTTACGGACGAAGAAATTCGCCAGAACAAGCCGCATGCTGAGCAGATTCTCAAACTTTATGATCAGGGGGGAGAGCGCTGATGGAGCGATCGACTCAAGATGGGCGTGAGGCCTTCATCGCGGCAGTTCCAAAGGCCGAGCTGCACTTGCACATAGAAGGCTCACTCGAGCCGGAGATGATGTTCGCGCTTGCAAAGCGCAATGACGTCTCATTGCCGTATACAAGCGTCAAGGAAGTATCGGCAGCATACCAGTTTTCGAACCTTCAAGAGTTTCTCGACCTATATTATCTCGGAATGCAGGTGTTGGTTGAAGAGCGAGACTTCTACGACCTGACCATCGCCTATCTCGAACGCGTCCATCGCGACAATGTGCGTCATGTCGAGATCTTCTTCGATCCCCAAGGGCACACCGAGCGTGGAATACCGTTTGATCGGGTCATTTCTGGCATTTTGCGCGCGCTGGAAGAGGGCGAACGGCGTCTAGGCATTACCTGGAAGCTGATCATGTGCTTCCTCCGCCACCTCAGCGAGGACAGCGCCTTCGCCACGCTGGAAGAGGCTGGCCCCTGGCTTGATCGGATCGAAGGTGTGGGGCTCGATTCGTCCGAGGTCGGCCATCCTCCGGAAAAGTTCACGCGCGTGTTCGAGAAGTGTCGTGAACTTGGCCTCAAATTGGTCGCCCATGCCGGAGAGGAAGGCCCTCCTGAATATGTCTGGCAGGCTTTGGATCAGCTTCAGATCGATCGTATAGACCATGGTAATCGGGCTTTGGAAGATGCCGCATTGGTCGGTCGGATTGTCCGCGATGGATACACTTTGACGGTATGTCCGCTTTCAAATCTAAAGCTGTGCGTGATCGACGAGATCGCGAAAAGCCCCGTCAAAGTCATGCTCGATTGCGGAATCAAGGTCACGGTTAACTCTGATGACCCGTCCTATTTTGGCGGCTATATCAACGACAATTATCGAGCGGTTGCGACGACGCTCGACCTATCGATTGCCGATATTGCAGACCTGGCCGCCAACTCCTTCGCTGGATCATTCCTCGAAAGGGAGCAAATCGAGCACTGGCACTCGGAGATCGAGAGCGTCCTCAATCAGTATTAGTCCGCCTGCTTTTCGGTCGGAAACCGTATGGCAATCGGCACGTCTGGCTGTTAGCCCTTTTCGGATGTCCATCCCACCCCTCATCAATCAGGACACCTCACATCATGCGCTCCTCGCTGCTCGCTGTTTCTTCCTTGGCATTGACTATGGGGCTAACCCTTGCGGCCCCAGCGAATGCGGAAGATGGGTACCAAACCCCTCCACAGGCCGTCACTGATATCGTCACAAGGGCACCGAGCCCCAATGTTTCGGTTTCACCTGACAATCAACATATGCTGCTTATGCAGCGCGAGGCGCTGCCTCCGGTGGCCGACCTAGCGAAACCGATGGAAAGGCTCGCGGGATTGCGGCTCGATCCGGCGACCAATGACCGCCACGGCACACGGGCCTATGTTGGCCTCTCGCTGCAAGAGGTTGCGTCGGGTGAAGTGCGTGCCGTAGCGCTTCCGGACGACGCTGACGTGTCTGATATTGCTTGGTCCGCTGATGGATCAAAGGTGGCTTTTACCAACACTCGGGTCGACGCGGTCGATCTGCATGTTCTGGAGACCGAAACGGCTGCGGTCAGCACCCTGATGTTCGGCGGTGTGAATCCTATTTTTCAGGACCCGGAATGGATGCCCGATGGTTCACTGCTGGTGCTCGCGATTCCCGGAGATCGCGGCCCCATGCCCGTCGAATCCCTAACTCCCAGAGGACCGGCGATACAAAATGCTACAGGGGGACAACAGGCGCAAACCCGGACTTACCAAAATCTGCTTGAAAACCCTCATGATGAAGCTTTGTTCAAATGGTTAGCCACCAGTCAGCCTATGCTTATGGAGTCCGATGGCGACAATCAACGCAGCATTGGTAAGCCGCGCATCTACATCAGCGTAACGCCGTCTCCGGATGGCCAGTTCTTGCTGATGGAATGGCTCAACGAACCGTTCTCATATCAAGTGCCGTGGTGGCGTTTTGCGACAACCAGCGCGGTTTACACTATGGATGGGGAACTGGTCTCAACGATTGTCGAGCAGCCGCTGGCCGATGCCTTGCCAGTGCAAGGCGTGGTAACTGGTCGACGCAACATCCAATGGCATCCCAACGAAAATTCGCTGCTGGTGTGGGTCGAAGCTCAGGACGGAGGTGATCCTCGGGTGGAGACCGACAATCGCGACAATCTGATGGCGATGTCCGCGCCTTTCGATGGTGAGGCGCGAGTGTTGGCGCAGCTTGAAGATCGCGCTTCGGGTGCGATGGGTATCCAGGGCTCTGACGATTTGCTCGTATACGAGTACGATCGCGACACGCGTGAACTCCGTACCTCACTGGTTGACGTGAGCGATGACACCGCACCCCGCGAGCTCAACCTTCGCAACGTGCAGGACGCTTACGCTGATCCCGGCGATCCGCTCACAACCGTCACCGATCGTGGCCGCATGGTGGCGCGCAATGTCGATGGCAACTTGTTGATGACCGGGTCGGGTGCAACTCCGGAAGGCCTTCGGCCATTTTTGAGGCGGTTCGATTTGGAAACGCTCGAATCCAAGGAGCTATGGCGCAATTCCGGCGAGCAACTGGAGTCGGTTATTGATGTCGTTTCCGACGATGGCAGCGAGTTTATCACCTATTATCAAAGTCCGACCAATCCGGGGAATGTGAAGCTCTACGCTGGCGGAGAGGAACGGTTTGTCACCGATTTCCCTGATCCGCACCCTGAGCTAACGGGAATCAAGCGCGAGCTGGTCACCTATCAGCGTGCCGATGGTGTCGACCTCACCGCGACACTCTATCTTCCGCCAAGCTATCAGGAAGGCGACACAGTGCCGGTCGTAGTCTGGGCCTATCCACGTGAGTTCAACAATGCGGCCACGGCGGGGCAAAATCGCGATTCACCCTACCGCTTCACGCGGATTCGGGGTTACTCTCACCTGTTCTTTCTGACCCAGGGATATGCCGTGCTAGACCGGGCCTCCATGCCCATTGTCGGTGCTGATCCGGAGACGGTCAACGATACTTTCATCGAGCAAGTCGTGGCCAATGCGCAAGCTGCAGTCGATTTTACGGTCGATCGCGGGTTCGGTGATGGTGTGCGGATTGGCGTCGGCGGCCACAGCTATGGCGCATTTATGACTGCCCATTTGCTGGCCCAAAGCGATCTGTTTCGTGCTGGAATAGCGCGTTCTGGTGCTTACAATCGAACTCTCACACCGTTTGGATTTCAGGCTGAGCGGCGCATCTTTTGGGATACTCCCGAGACCTATTACCGACTCAGCCCGTTTATGGCGGCCAACAAAATCAATGAGCCTGTCCTGTTCATCCACGGCGAGAGCGACAGCAATTCGGGTACTTTTCCGCAGCAATCGGAACGTATGTTCGCGGCGGTGAAAGGGACAGGCGGGACGGCTCGCTTGGTGATGTTGCCGCATGAAGATCACGGGTATCGAGGACGCGAGTCAATCTTGCATACGCTAGATGAAATGTTCGACTGGTTTGATGCGCACGTGAAGAACGCGTCCGTGCCCGAACCCATCGACGAATAGCAACGCTTGCTCTTTTGACGATAGCGTGAGTGGGCCATCGCAATGGTAACCATTTCGATGGTGCCCTTCGCCTTCGGCGAGCCACTTTGACTTTTGATCGTCGGTGCGCTGAGCGGCTTCTTTCAATGCACGAACTCGCATCTTATTCCAGTGCCCGGCGATGCCATGCCAACACAGGCATTGATCTCACTCTCCACGCACAGATGCCCCTGCATAGGGATCATAGTCGGAGGGCGGCAGGCCTTCACGCGGGTTGCCGCCTGCGTTGATGGGAGCGAAGTGCGATTGTTGCTCGGATACGGTGCTCGCGCCTTCGAGCAGCCCGGCCGCGATCATGGGTGCTCCGAGCAGCACAAAGCAGCCGAGCACCACGCGTACGCTTTGACCAATCGGACGTCTGCCCGTTAGCGCCAGAAACCCAACCAGCGCCACCGCTAGCACACACATCGCGAGCGCGGCCGAACCAATCAGGGTACCCTCGATCCATGCGAGCGAATTCGCCAGTGGCGTCAAACCAGTCGGTTCGAACAGACTTGCTTCGATCGCGATCGCCATCAGCGCGCCACCAACACCTGGCTCACTCGGCGCCTACCATCGCTGCGTTCGAGTTGGACGAACACGTCTATGCTCTCTCGGACATAGTGTCGAACATCCTCGCGGCTAAGCTTGGACCCTGCTTGCAACACCAGCAAAACCAGCTGCTCGATTGCGCGCTGTGGTGTGTCAGCATGAACACTGGTCATCGACCCTGGATGACCAGTGTTCACCGTGCGCAAGAAAGTGAATGCCTCCGCTCCGCGAAGCTCGCCCAGAATGATCCGGTCTGGCCGCATGCGCAGAGCTGCGATAAGCAAATCTTCGGCGTTCACTTCGGCTTCAGATAGCTCGCCCCGTGCCGCGATGAGCCCCACAGCATTGTCGTGCTGGAGATGCAGTTCGGCTGTGTCCTCGATGAGAATGAGCCGCTCGTTGCGGGGAATTTCCGCCAGCAGCGAGTTGAGGAAGGTTGTCTTGCCAGTAGAAGTGCCGCCTGAGACTAGGATGTTCTTGCGGCCCGTGACCGCCTCACGAAGCGCCGCAGCAGCCTCCGGGCCAGATAGTGTGCGAAAATTCCGCTCGTCGCTTAACGCGCTCGCTTTAAAACTCGTGCCTGAGAAGGCTTTGGCGTCTTCCCAATCCGCGAGGGACAGATTGGCCGCAACGTGACGGCGGATCGCAAAAACATGGCCCGAGTGGGTTACGGGAGGTGCGGCCACTTGAACTCGAGATCCGTCAGGCAATGCGGCGGCCAACAGCGGCTGTTCGCGGCTGATCCCTTGCGAAGAGCGCGCAGCAACTTGCCGCGCAAGCCGTTGGAGCAGATTCTCATCGAGCCCGACCTCATCGAACCGCTCAAGCCCGCCGCCTATGCTTTCAACCCACACCTCGCCGGGGCGATTGATCCAGATATCTGTAACATCCGCGCGGTCCAGATAGGACCTAAGCGGAGCCAGAAAGCTGTTGAGATAATATCCCGCATCAAGCGTGTTCATCGTTCGACCGTCGAAAAATCGAGATCGTGTGCCACAAATACAGAGACGCTCGTCCCGTGTTTGACCTTGAGCGTGGGAACGATCGTGTCCTGTTCTGTCACTTGGACTTTCTGTGTGCTTCCCGGGAGCGCAACAATCACCCCATCGGTCGCTTTGTTCACGGCAAGCCCAACGCCTATGTCGAGTGCGGATTGCAGGATCGCATTGCCGAAGCGCTGGAAAAATTTGCTGTCGACCTTGCCTTTGATCCCGGCGCGTCCGACCGGGTCAGAGGAAGGCGAATCCAAATTGATTGTCACACCGTCAGGTCGCAGAAGCCGAGACCAATGCACCAAAGCACGGTTTTCTCCGCGTTGAAGGCCTGCTTCGTATTCGCCATAGAGCCGGCTCCCACGCGGGATCAGCACTCTGGTCCCATCAAAGCCAAAGATGTCGCGCTGGACAAGTGCCCGCGCACTCCCAGCGCGGGTGGAATCAAGCGCGGTTTCCAACACTGCAGGGATCACAGTGCCTTGGGGAACGGTCAAAGACGGGTTCTGGAATCGACTGGCCGTGACACGTTGGCGATCATCACTATTCTCAGCCGTCAAAGGTGCAGTGCCGGTCTGTGCGTTTGCTTCGAACACGACGCGAGGCGGATCATGGCGCGCCGGGTGAATTGGCAGCGGCGCGGGCGGCTCGTGCGGAGGTACGACGGGTGCAATGGGTTCGTATGTTGCCGATATGGACGTGAGGCCCGGAACTGGCACCTCATCGACCGTTGCAGTCGCAGGCTCTGGTTCCTGAGCCGGTTCCAATAAGCGTCGCGGAATCCCAATTGGCGCCGGTGAAGAGATATGTCCTGTGCTCGCCTCAGAAGGCATCAAAACCGTTGGCACCTGCGCTGCTTGGCGCGACGCGCTCAGCGCGGAGAAAAGCGTGAGACCGCCTAGTGCGAGCGCTACGAGGAACGCCCAGAGCCCCCAATTGCTGCTGTTAGAAAGTGCCACGACGGGACGGATATCGCGTGGGTCAGACGCGGAGGTCTCACTCATCGCTCGCCATCCTTTCGCGAATTGCGCCGTGCGGTGGCTTTTTCCTTGTCGATCCTGAACACAAGGCGAGGATGCACACGGTCAATCACAAATTTGCCGTGTCGCATGTAGCCATCGACCACCTCCTCGTCGCCAGAGGGGCCGATTGCGAAGACAGCGGGTAGCGATTGCCCAACTCCATATTCTATCACGGTCTTTTTGCCATCGTCTCGGATTGAAGCCGGACGAACTGAACGATCACCTCGCACCCTATATGACCAGTCGAGACCTTCTTTGTGGATCTGTGTCAGGGGCTCAATATGCTGAGGCGGAACGCTTGGCTCCCCGAACCGGAACCGCACCAGATAAGCGGCAAGTAAGCCCTCGCCAGTTTCTAAAGTGAAGGTGTAGCTCCGCACATTGGTTTCGATAAACAGGCGTGCAGGTGACGCTAAGGCCTTTGGGGTTACCTGGAAGCTGTCTAACTCCGTTGTAATCGAAACGTCCCAGCTGTTGCTTTCGCCGAGCGTCGCGCGCTGGATCATCTCTCCTGGTTCGAGCGTGACGGTGAGCGTGGCCAGTGGCAACGCCGTCAGTACGACAGTCGTATTGGGCTGATACTGCAAGGTTTGAACGCGCGGTGTATCTGGGCAGGGGCTAGGTACCATTTGGGCAGCGGCGGGCAAAGCAAGCGCACCCATTGTCAGAGCAAAGGCAATTGGCGGACGCTTCAATCGCGACCTCCCTGGCGAACGCCTTCTAAGGTACCATCTTCGACAAGCGTTTCCGCGTCACGCCGGTAGCGTGTGACTTGAAATCCGAGCGGATTCACGTGGCGATCGGCCTCGCTCATGGCTGCGCTCGTAAATTGGAAGTCGATCACTGCAGCCCAATGCTCGGCTTGCTGCGAGGCGCCGCCCGCATGATCGCGTGCGGTGACAAAACGCACCATTGCGCGATTCTCATTGAGAGAAGAAATGCTCTTGATCTCGGTACGGATAACTCCGCTGGTCGGCAGATACGAAAGTGGACTTTGCGGGTTCCCGGCTTGCATGAGCCGCTGATAGCGCTGACGCTCCGCTCCATCGGACATCAGCGAGACCCTTCGATAATCCTCCTGCAGTCTGGTCTGAGAGAAACTCTCTCGCGCGATCACATATTGCACCAGCATGGATCTGGTGAGCGCACTGTCAGGTGTCACCAGCTGTGCATCTAGCGGAGCAAGGGCTTGGACATGCCCAGTCTGGCGGTCGACCAGCAACGTGTAAGGCTCCACTGTCTTAAGCGGGACCAGGAACAGCAGGGCTACCGCAAGCAAAAGTGCGATCAGTGAGGCGACAATCGCGACAAACCAGGCGCGGTTTCTGGAGCGTTCCAGATCCTTGGTGACGCTCCGTGCCCAGCCGTCAGCAATTGGGAGCTGATCGAGCCGCTGGTCCATCAAGTCAAACGTGGCTTTCGCGTTCATCTGCTTTGGTCCCTTGCTTGGGAGGTGCGCGTGGGCCGTGTTGTCATGCGTTGGTAAGAGCTACCAAGTCGCGGATGCGCAGACGGCGCTGCAACTGCCCTTGTAGTGCCAGATTGGCTGAAAACTGACGCGCTCATCAAAAGTTGCTCGCTTCTAAGTGACTTTTCGCGGCGGATGGAATTCTTGATCGAAGAGCTGATTTGCTGTGCGTGCACAATTTTTTGGCGGCTTGAACCCGTTGGCGCGGCAGGAATTGGCTCGGGCCTCAAGGTTGCCAGATTCACATTTGGAAAGTCCGGTAACGTTATCCACCCGCGATAGAATGCCGCCTTTGCGACTAGCCAAAGCATGGTGAGATGCACGACCAGGAATCCCAGCATGATCGCAAGCAATTCGGTAGGGGCAGAGGGAATTGCATAACCCAATGAGCGGACCCGCAATGCGTCTGAGAGCCACGGCTCGACCACAGCCATCTGCACAAAAAGCAAGATTGTTGTGGCAATCGATCCGGCGAAGGTGAAGACCAATGCCTTGAACCATCCAGCGAAAATGCCGCGTGACTGAGGAAAGAAATACAGTCCGGCCACGATCGGTGCGAGTGCGAGCAAGATGCCAGCGCCGATCCTTAGCAGGCCGAGCGATCCGATAACGCTGGCGAGGTAAAGCAGCCGCGCTGAGCCAAACGCAGTCTCGTCCTGGAGCGCGGATCCTTGAAAGCTTGCACCCCCGTTCGCCCTATTGATCAATTCACCCGTGTTTCGCCCCGTACCTACCGCGGTCAAATCGGTAATGGCGTTGTCAGTGGTTTGGAGCTGCTCGATCAGTGCGGCACCGCTTGGACCGCCAACACCAGATTGGATGGCTGACGCAATCCCGGCAGGGCCCTTGAGCGTCACTTCATACACAACTGTTTGAAAGGCGGGCCAGGAGAAAGCGAGCGTCAGCACAATCCCGGTCTTCAGCACATCCATCACAAGATCGCGCGCACCGGGCGGCGGACCAAAAAGCAACCGTATCCCGAACAAGCCAATGAAAAGAGTGAGCAGCCCCGTGACGAGGATCGAAGCGAGAGATCCGGGTTGCCCCAACGCCAGATACCCATAGCTGCCGATGACTTGTGCCTGGCAGTCAATATGCGCGATTGTTCGACTCAAAAACGCGTCACCGGTTATGATCGTCGGGCACGCCATCAGGCCGCCCTTTCTAGCAGCAAATGCAGCCAGTTCGCTGGATCGGGACCGGTGCTGTCGACCAATTGATCAAACAGTCGCACCGTGCTCTCGCGCCCCGAAAGGATCGTCAAGAGCTCATCGTTTCCTGCGAGATCGAGCCGCGCGACCACACTGTCACGGCCATGCTTGATGAGAAAACAGTGCGAGCTGTCAGGGAGCGTGCGGACAAGGTTGAATTCGTGCCGGCTTAGACCGAAGCCGTCGATGTAATGCTCCGCACGGGCCTTGGAGTTGATCATGAAGATCTGGGTGGCCGCCTGTTCGATAATCGCGCTGGCAATCTGGCTTTCGAGCGCGTCGCTTGCGCTCTGTGTGGCGAATCCGACCACGCCGTTCCGCTTTCGGATGGTCTTTTCCCAGTCCTTGATACGCCGAACAAACACTTCGTCGTCGAGCGCCTTCCAGCCTTCATCGATGACGATGATAGCGGGGCTGCCATCGAGGCGCTGCTCGACGCGGTGGAAGAAATAGAACATCGCGGGCGTGCGCACGGCTGGATCGTCGAGTATAGCGGTCATATCGAACCCGACCGTCTCAGCAGAGAGATCGGTCTGGTCCCGTGCGTTGTCGAACAGCCACGCCCGGTCACCTTCGCCCCACCAGGGGCGCAGCCTTGAGTACAGATCATCGTGGTTCGGACGCGCGCCACCGCGAAACAGCTCGACCAGATAGCGCAATCGGCGCTTGGCTAGCGGCTGCTGGAAGCTGATCTCGACCGCGTCGCGGATATGGTCGAGCTCGCCCGTGCTCGTGCCACCTGCTAGAACCGTAAGCCAATCAATCAAGAACTGCCGGTTCTCAGGACTGTCCTCAAGCTGAAGCGGATTGAGACCAGAGCAAGTGCCCGGTCTTAGCCGATCATATTGCCCGCCAATCGCGCGGACGAACAATTCTGCACCGCGGTCTTTGTCGAAGAAGATGATCTTGGGCTTGAATCGACGGGCTTGCGCCAGAAGGAAATTTAGCACCACCGTCTTGCCTGATCCCGAAGGACCGATCACTGTGAAGTTTCCCAAGTCCCTCTGGTGGAAATTGAAGAAATATGGTCCCGCCGCGGTCGTCTCAAACAATGTGACTGCATCGCCCCAATGATTGCCTTTTGCGCGCCCGACCGGGAAATTATGCAGGCTGGCGAGGCCCGCAAAGTTGGTCGTCGAAACCAGTCCGCGTCGTCCGATGTAGCGGAAGTTACCGGGAAACTGCGACCAATAGGCCGGCTCAAGCGCAATGTCTTCGCGTATCCCCGTGATGCCCAGCTCGGCGAGCAGCGCAATCACTTCGGCTACATGGTCGTTAAGAGATTTGAGGCTCTCCGCATGGACTGCAATCGTTGTGTGGTGCTCACCAAATCCAGCCCGACCAGCGGCGACCTCGTCCTTCGCCTGACCAAGCTCCTCCCGCAAAGAGACGGCTTCATCTTCGGCCGATTGCATTCGCCGCAGCGCCAAGTTCATTCGCCCAAGCGCTTGGCTACGCTCCACCATCGCAAAACTCTGTGTAACATACAGTTCAACCGGCAGACGATACAACTCGTCGAACATCCCGGCGAACGTTGCGCTCGGGTAATCCTTGACTGAAACCAAAGCAACGAATCGTCGATTGAGCGCGCCGCCAGATGCGAGCTCCACCGTGTCCTGACCAAAGCTAATTCGCCGAGCTGGAATATGGTGCCCGAGATCTCCATGGGGCAGCGCGATTGGTCGCATATCAGCGTTGAACAGGCACGCCAGAAACTCAAGCGGCTCCGAGCGGAGACCGTCGGGATGGTCATAGAGGCTCAAGACGCGGGGGTCATAAGCATTGAGAGACGCCACGATTGCTTCTCGTGCCCGGTCAAGCGCATGCTTTTCGGCCTTGATCAATCTGGCATGGTGGTTCGGCCTTCGCGCGAACAGGCCGCGCAAGCGATCAGCGATCCCAATCTTGCCCTGCAATGGGCGACGGATGATCGTGAGGAACAGCTCGTTCACGTAAAGCTGCTTGCGCGCCAACTTGCTGTGCCATTCTTGATCAAGCCGTTTTGAGAAGCTGTCCGTGGCAACCGGTGACAAAGACGCTTCCGCTCGGCGCCGAACAAGGTGATGGTAGATCGCAAATCGCGAGCTTCCCAGCGTGCGAAGCATCGCGTCGCGCAATCCACTTCGATAATTGAGCTCTTCGCCGTCAGCGGTTTCGAACAGCAGTCCGCCGAGGCGAATTGTCTGCATCAGCAAACCATCTCGGGTCTCGATCGTTACACTGTCGATGTGTCGAGCATAGGGCAGGTGCTCGCCTGCCAAGGTCTCTCGCTTTGCGACACGAGGATCAGAGCTTAAGGCCGGTAGGAATTGCAATTCCAAAGGCCGTAATTCTTAGTCCGCGGGCAATTCCGGACACGCGTAACCCACAGGTCAAAGATCCGCGGCTCTTGCAAACAGGCGAGCACGCCCGAGCCATGACACAACACTGCAACACCGAAAATCCACCAGACCCGGAAAATCAAGAACAGTTCAACAGCAATGACCGCGTTGATAATAAAAAAGGTGTAAGTGACGCCCGCAAGCATCTGCGGACGAGTTAGTGCGACAAAAAGCGTGTTGTGATGAATCTCTTCTGACAATCTTTTGTTCCGTAAATCAGAACAAGATTGTGAATATTAGCCAGCAGGTTGCAAATTAAAATTCTGTATACTCAGACCTGAAGATGGCAGTATGAAATTTTAGCTAAAATTGCCATATAAGTATTCGATGGTCTAACAAATTCGACGACACACGCGGCAGGATTTGCCTGCGAGCCGGTCGGCAGAGCAGACCCCCCTCGAAGATATGGGTGCAGCGAGTATTCACGTGAGAAGGAATGGTGGGCGATGACAGGCTCGAACTGCCGACCCTCTCGGTGTAAACGAGATGCTCTACCAACTGAGCTAATCGCCCTTCGCGTGTGTGCGAAGCGCGCTACATAGCGTGTAAAAGTTCAAAATCAATTGCTGTCTGGCGTCAAATTGCAGTCCCGGCTATCGGCGACCCTATGACGGCAGTCCCAAACCTTCTTGTCCTCGCCACTGGCGGAACAATCGCTGGCAAAGCGGACTCAGCAACGCGGCATGATTATCGCCCGGGCCAGATTCACATCGATGATTTTCTGGAGCTGGTTGCCGAACTGGGAATTGCGGCCGATCTCACCGGCCTGCAAATCGCCAATATTGGCTCTGAAGATATGGGCCCCGCGATCTGGGCGCATCTCCACGGCGCGATCACGGCGGGCCTTGAAGATCCGAATTGCGACGGCATCATTGTGACCCACGGTACCGATACGGTCGAAGAAACAGCCTTTCTGCTCGACCTTACGCTGCCAACCACTAAGCCCGTTGTCCTGGTCGGAGCGATGCGTCCAGCCGATGCTGTTGGCTATGACGGCTTGCGCAACTTTGCCAATGCCATGCGGGTCGCGAGCGATAGCGAAGCTTCGGGGCGCGGGGTGCTTGTGGTGATGGGCGATCGCGTCTTTGCCGCGCGCGACATTCGC
>Ga0207422_1003785_pt1 | contig 14097 bp, 10 predicted proteins | sample MarCyaLeptolynsp_FD_187757 | JGI IMG/M metagenome (GOLD analysis project Ga0207422, IMG submission 187757) | Marine cyanobacterial communities from Panama - species 1 Leptolyngbya sp. (SPAdes) | ecosystem: Environmental > Aquatic > Marine > Unclassified | place: Panama: Panama City | collected...
GCCGGAAGAATGGCGCCGGCTCAAGCGTCAGGCGTCGATGCCTCTGGCGGGCGGCGAGAATCTCGCCGGTGACGAGGACTTTGCCGAAGCGCTTGCGGACGGTCTTCTTTCAGTCGTCCAGCCCGATCTGGCGAAATGGGGCGGCCCGACCAAATGTGTCCCGCTCGGTCGCGCCATCAATCGATCGGGCCTGCTCTATTGCCCGCATTATCTCGGCGGCGGCATTGGGCTTGTGGCTTCCGCTCATGCCTTGGCGGCGGCTGGCGGCGACGGCATGCTGGAAGTCGACATCAATGACAACCCGCTTCGCAGCGCCCTGATCGGCGATATGCTGTCGATAGCGCCCGGCTTCGCGACGCTCGATGACAGTCCGGGCCTGGGCGTGGAGCCGGATCTTGACTGGCTTGCGCGGTTTCGGGTCGACTGTTGAACGACCCGGCGTCCGGGAGAACAAAGGGCGTCCGCCCAATCGCCCACCGTGGCCTATTCCACATCTCCCGATTTTACACCCACGCCGTCCCCACCCATGTCGCCACCGCGCGTCCCCCACCGCCAAACTGTCCTTGCAACCAAAGGCCGCCGGCATCACATAACGCGTTTGTCGCTCCTTGCGCGCGGCAGCAAACTATTCTTTGATCCCGCAATGGCGACTGTTGAAAATACTTGTTTTTATTCAATTCTCCACGCACACCAATCCCGGAACCTTGAAAAAACACATAAACAATAGAACATTGGGACGTCCAATCTGAACGCGCCTTGAATTGCCGCCAGTCGAGGAAGATTTCATGGCAGAGCCCGACACACACGACACTCGATATACCAGCGACATTGCCGAGATGTTTCGCGACGCCATAGACTCGCTGACCGAAGGGTTTGCCCTTTTCGACAGCGACCAGCGCCTTGTGATGTGCAATCAGGCCCACAAGGACATGAGCCATCCCCTCGGACACCTCTATGAGCCGGGCGTGACGCGTGAACACCTTATTCGCGAGGAGGCAAAACACGCGTGTTATGCCGGTTTCGCCGGGCGCGAGGAGGATTGGATATCGCATCAGTTGGCGACCGGAACACAATTCAAACGCGACATGGAAATGGAGCGGTCCGACGGGACCAGCTACCTGGTTTCAACCTATCCCACAAAACGGGGAGGCCTTGTGGTCACCTGCCGCGACGTGACCGAAAAGAAGCGGATCGAGGCGGAAAAAAGCAAAAGCGACGATCTGGTCCGAACCGTGCTGGAGACCAGCCCTTCGGCGGTTATCATGTCGCGTCTGGAAGACGGCGAGATCATCTACCGCTCCCCCGCGGCCGAAGAAATGTATGGGGTTCACAAATCAGCCGTCAGCCATTTCGCCGACCCGGAGGATCGCAAGGATTATCTCGCGGCAATTCTGCCGACCGGAAGGGTCGATGATTTTCAAGCGAGCTACAAACGAGCCAGTGGCGAAGTCTTCACGGCATCAAACGCCGGCCGGGTCGCGGAATATCGTGGTGAAACAGTCATCGTCTCCAATGTGACCGATATTACAAAACAACTGGAGGCGGACGCCCTTGTCCGCACGGTTCTGGACGCCAGTTCGGCAATCATCACGATGGTAAGCCTTGACAGCGGCAAGATCCTCTATCGGACCCCGGCCGCACGCAAGATTTTTGGCAATGCGGAAACCGGAAAGGAGAGTTATGCCCGGCCGGAGGAGCGGGATGCATTTATCGAGCAATTGAAAATCCATGGGCAAATCGAGGATTACAAGGTTGAGTTCGTCAATGGCGACGGCGAGACGTTTCCAGTCTCCCTGTCGTCCAGAATTATCGAATACAAGGACGAACAGGTGATCGTGACAAACCTGGTCGACCTTACGGAGCAGATGAAAACCGAGGCGACGATCCGCAAGGTTCTGGAGGCCTGCCCGGTTCCGGTTCAGATGACCAAAGCCGATACGGGCGAACTGCTTTTCCGCAGCCCGGAAACCAAGGCCCTGTTCGGAGAGGCGCAAAACGCAAAGCAGTACTTTGAAACGCCTCGGGAGCGGGATCAGTACGTCAGGAAATTACGTCAGACCGGCTGGATCAGCAATTTCAAGGCCAGGTTCGTCGGAGCGCACGGGAGACCGTTTTGGGGCGGCGTTTCCGCGCGGCTGATCGAGTTCAACGGTGAAGACGTCATTGTTTCCAACACGCGCGATCTGACCGACGATCTGGCAATGGAAGACGAATTGTCAACCCAGCGCGAAAGGCTCTTCCAGAACGAAAAAATGTCGGCACTGGGGGAACTGCTTGCCGGCGTCGCTCACGAATTGAACAATCCCCTGTCGATCGTTGTCGGTCATTCTCTGATGCTGCATGAGGAGGTGGAAGACCCCGAATTCGCCAGGCGCGTCGAGAAAATCAGCAGTGCTGCCGAGCGCTGCGCGAAAATCGTCAAGACATTCCTTGCCATGGCGCGCCAGCAGCCCACCAGGATCGAAGCAACGGACATCAATTCAATCGTTTCGATTGCCGTGGACGTGGCCGGCTATGGCCGAGGCAATGAAGCGCTGGAAATAAGGTGTGACCTCGACAAAAGGTTGCCGGAAATCATGACCGATGGCGACCAGATCATCCAGGTGATCATCAATCTGGTCATCAATGCCGAGCAGGCAATCACCAGGGCCGGAATTGGCGACCTGATTACGGTTTCAACCGCATTTGGCAAATCCGGTGATTCAATAGTGATTGTTGTTGAAGACAACGGTCCGGGTATCCCGGAAAAAATTCGGGCGCGTGTCTTTGAACCCTATTTCACGACCAAGGAAGTGGGCGAAGGGACGGGAATCGGCCTGGCCTTTTGCCACCGCATCGTGCATTCGCACGGCGGGCAGCTCTCGCTGGACAACAGCCATCGCAAAGGCTGTCGGTTTGTCGTCAAACTGCCGCTGCTTTCGGGTGGGAAAGCGGCGTCCTCGGCGACCGAAACACCGTCCCGGACGACGAGAAAATACAGCGTGCTTGTCGTCGATGACGAGGCGGAGGTTGCGGAAATAATTGCAGATATTCTGGAAAAGGAAGGGTTCGATATCAAGGTCGCCCACTCAGGCGCGGACGCAATAACCTGTTTGCACCGAGCCCGTTACGACCTCATTCTCAGCGACCTCAACATGCCCGACGTGGATGGCCGCGAACTCTACGAAACCGTCAAGCGGGATTTCCCGGACATGTTGAATGCCACCGCCTTCATTTCCGGCGACACGGTAGGCGCCGCATCCCAGAAGTTTCGGCGCGAATCCCAACGCCCCCTGTTGGAAAAACCGGTCTCTCCCGCGGAGTTGCGGCAACTGGTTTACGCGATCCTGGACCAGAACGAAGACAAGGCCCTTTGAAAGACAGGGCCCATTGAAAGACAGGGCCCTTTGAACGACAGGGGCGCCGGCAAACGCCGCTGTTCCCCGGTACGGCGCCGGCCCCGAACCGGCGCCCGGGAAATCGCGCGCAAACCCAGGCCGGGTCTCAGCCCTACAGATAGGGCGCGAACAACCGCGCGAAGCCGTCACGAAGCTTGACGGCCAATGGGCGTCCATCCAAATCGGAAAGCGAGACCGGGACCGAGCGCGCTCTGGCTTCGTCGAAATGCCGTGTCAGCACGGCCACGAAATCCTCGCCGTATATCTCCAGATTGAACTCGAAGTTGAGACGCAGGCTCCTGGCGTCGAAGTTGCCCGACCCCACAATTGCATAACATTCATCAACGATGAAGAGCTTGGAATGCGCAAATGGCGGAGGCTGGCGATAAACCCGCACACCGGGTTCGAGAACCTGCCAGAGCATCGCATCGGTCGCCCAACTCACAAAGGGCAGGTTGCTTTCCTCCGGCAGGACGATTTCCACGTCCACGCCGCGCATGGCGGCCCCGCTCAGACAGACGATGAGCTCGCGATCCGGCACGAAATAGGGCGTCATCACCCGCACGCTCTGCCTCGCGGCGTTGATCGCGCCCATATACATCCATCGCAGCTTCTCGAAGTCCTCGTTGGGCCCGTCGATGATCACCCGGGCCAGGAGATCTCCTTGCCGCGGCAAGTCCAGCGGAACCGCCCGCAGGTCGTTGACCCCCGTCGCGAAGGACCAGTCTTCCAGCAGCGCCCTCTCGACATCCGCAACGACCGGCCCGCGCACCTTGAAATGAAGATCGAGCGCCTTTTTCGGATTGTCGTGCGCTTCGGCAAGGTGGCGAACGCCGATATTCATCCCGCCCGTGAATGCGAGCGTGCCGTCCACGACGAGAATCTTGCGGTGATTTCTCAGATTCAAATGCAGGATCCGCGGCCAGTAATCCCAGGGCAGAAATCTCGCCGCCGGGATTCCCTGCTTCTTCAACAAGTCGGAAATGCGCGGTCGCGAGTACATTTCGCCCACACCGTCGACCAGCACCTTGACGTCGACGCCGCGCGCGACCGCCTCGCCAAGGGCGTCGACGAACTGACGCCCCACCCGATCGCTGTCGAAAATGTAGGTACACAATCCGACGGATTTGCGTGCGCCTCTGATCGCGTCGAGCATGGCGGGGTAGGCTTCCTCGCCATTGACCAGCAGTTCGATCCGGTTTCCCTCAACGAAACGCCGTCGTGTCACCTTGCGCGCCAGCCGGGTGAAGCCGAAATGTTCGGCCGGCCAGCCCGCGGTAAAAACCGGATCGTCCAGGTCGCTGTTGTCCGGCATTGGCCAGCGACGGCGCAGATAGCGTGCCTTTGCCTTGATCCGGTTCACGCCGAACAGCAAATACAGGAGCCCGCCGATCCCCGGCAGCAGCAGGGAAACGGCGATCCAGCCAAGTGCGGCCCGCGGATCCCGTTTCCATAACAGCGCATGGCCCGCGCAGACAATGGAAAGCAGCAATGCCAGCGCGAACAGCACCCACCAAATCAAGCCGCGTTCGATCTCCAGAAAAAACAAGTCTTTTGTCCGCAATACCCGGCAGAGAGTGACGATACGAAGTTGACCGGCGTGCCTGTCCAGCCCAATGCATGATGCGTTTGATCCGTCGCAGATGAACGACAACACCTTGCGTCAGGCAGGACCCGGAGCGCCTTTGCGGACTCCGGTTCAGCGCGACGCGCCGTGACGATCCGCCTGCGTGAGGCGCCCTTCCAGTTCTCTGCGCAATTGATCGGCGGCCGCCCCGGCCTGCGCGAAGATCTTCTCTCCCTCGTAGAACTCGAGCATCAGAATGTCCACTATGTCCGGGCGTATGTATATGTCCGGAGGCCGCACTGCGATCTTCTGGCGCAGGATCGAATTCTGCATGATCTGAAACGTGTTGAATATCGATTCCGGCAATGAAGGAACCAGACCGGCACTCTCCGTTCTGTTCCCCATCACATCGATGGCGATCGTGACGTCGCACTCGTCCATGATCAGATCGTAGGGAACCGGATTGGTGACACCCCCATCGACCAGCACCCGCCCGTCAACAATTGCAGGCTCGAAGACACCCGGCAGCGCCATGCTCGCGTGAACCGCCGATCGGATATCGCCTGAATCGAAGACCACCTCGTTACGGTTCCAGAAGTCTGCGGCAACCACTTTGAGCGGCATGCGCAGCTCTTCGAAGGTGCTGACCTTCACGTGGTCCATCACATCATCGAGAAAGGCGTCGGCCTTCAGCAAGCTGCCGCCCCTCCAGTTCACTTCGACCAGCGGCAACCAGTTGAAGATGTTCATGATCGTGTTTGAAAAGCGGTTCTTGTCCACGTGGGAAACGCTCTGGATTTCCTCCCGCAACGCCCTTGCGCTGATGCCCGATGCGTAGAGCAGGCCGACGATTGCACCGATACTCGTGCCGGCGATGCGGCTCGGTTTGATTCCGAACTCGTCGATCACCTCGAGCATACAGATATGGGCCAGGCCTTTGGCGCCGCCTCCCCCGAGTGCCACTCCTATGTCCGTCACGTCTCGGTCCTCAAACCTGGCTGTTCAAACGGGAAGGGCCAGGCCGCTCAAGCGGGAGGGAATGATCAACAGGCCTCGCCCGGCATCATTTTATTCCCCGCGGCCTGACAATCAAGCGGGCGCACATCCAATCCGCGCCTCATGGTCATGTCTGGATTGAGCGGGTCACGCGAGATCCCGCTTTTCAGGCGCAGGAATGGCGCGCGGCAGGGCGACGCATGCCTTGCCGGCACACTTACCGCACGCCCATCTCGTCGTTCAGGAACGGTTCCGGGCTGTCCACTTCCTCCAGCATCTTGCCTGAAATCCGCCAGAAGCGATTGCCGACCTGGCGCAGAAAGCTCCGGTCGTGACTGACAAGCAGGCAGGATGCGCCGTGTGCAATCAGCTCATGCTCCAGGGCTTCCTGTCCTTCGATATCCAGGTGATTTGTCGGTTCATCGAGAAGATAAAAATTGGGGTTCCTGAGCCGCAAAACCAGCATCGCCAAACGGGCTTTTTGTCCGCCGGACAACGCGCCGATTCTGGTGTCCTGCATCTGTATCGCGACACCTGCCCCCGCCAGTACGCCGCGGGCGCGCTGATCGCCAATATCGAATTGCCCGGCTACCGCCTTCATCGGGGTATCGTTGTCATCAAGCTGGCTTAAGTGCTGGTCGGAATAAGCCGGCACAACGGAAGGCGCGCATTTCACGGCGCTGTCGAAACCGGCCAGCGCCTGCTCTATCATCCTTACGAACAGGGTTTTCCCGGTTCCGTTGGCCCCCAGAAGCACGATGCGGTCCCCCGGCAGGACCCATTTCTGTCCCGTCCTGTACAAGAGCCGTCCGTCCGGTGTTTCAACCGGTACATCGTCCAGTGTGATCAGGGCCTTGGCATGGCTGCCGCTGTTCGCCAACCTGATATCGCCCGCGCTTCGTTCCCTGTAGGCAGGCTTCGCCGCCGCCTCCATGAGCGCTGCGCGTTCGTTCAGTTGCTTGGTTTTGACGACGAGAAGATCGGACCCGGAATTGATGCCGATATTTTTCAGTTTTGCGGCCTGTTTGCGCAGCTGCTGTGCCTTGTTCAAATCATTGGCGAAGCGGCGTTCATCGGCTGCATCGGCTTCGTCCAGCGCAATGCGGGCCGCGGTGTAAGGCAATTGAAATATCCTCGACCGCTCGGCGCGCAAAAACAGCGTTCGATTGGTCGCGGAATCCAGAAACGCCCGATCATGGGAGGTGACGACGATTGTGACATCGCGCGGCAGCGCCTCCAACCAGGTTTGCAGCAACCCGATGCGGTACAGGTCCAGATGGTTCGTCGGTTCATCGAGCAGCAAGATCTGCGGTTCCCCGATCCAGGCGGCCGCGAGCATCGCCGTTCGCTGCCATCCGCCGCTCAGGTCGCCCAGCGGCTTGTGCTGCAATTCGTATGGCACCTTGAGGTCATCAAGCGCGACATCCACGCGCCAGCTTTCATAGTCCGCCTGTTCCTCGGGCAGCGCCGCCAGCACCCACTCGTAAAGGGTCAGGGCGCGCGCCTCATCCGGGACATATTGCTTCACGTAGCCAAGGCGCAGGCCGCGGGCCCGGGTTATCTCACCCGTCGAGGGCTCCGAGAGGCCTGCCAGGCAGTCCAGGAGGGTGGTTTTCCCGCGCCCGTTTGCGGCAACCAGACCGATGCGGTCGCCTTTGGAAAGTGTCAGGGTCAGGTCGGTAAAAAGGGGATCGCCAAGGGTGATGCCCAAAGCATTGATATTGAGGATTGTCATGTGAATCTCGGGTCAAACAGAAGAAGGCCGCGGCGCGGCTTTGGACGGACCGAACGAGATTGTGTCTCGGGCCAGCCCCGCAAACGAATTTACAGGGCGAAGCGGGGGCCATGCTGAAGTCGGCGGATAATACGCATTTTCAGCTTGTGCCCTCCCGTTGACGATTGTGACCGATGAAGCGAAGCTTAGAAAACATGACAGATCTGCGCAAGGGGTTCAAAGCATTCAACGCCAGCCGCTGCCGTTTTCCGCGCAGACATATCGGGGGATGGTCGCGCCCTGGAATGGCGGGCGGCACGCTCGCCATGTCACGCCGCCATCCAACCCAACGTGCCGCGCCGCGCCTGACCCCACCCACGTCATCGCCGCGCCTGTCGCGGCGACCCACCAACCCGCCGCCTCCGGGATCGGGATTGGCCTCGTCGGGCTGGGTTCCCGCCTGCGCGGGAATGACGTGTCGGGGGTTGGTGGACAGTCCAATCGCCCCGTGCGGCGCGCTCCAAGAACGCAATACAGGCGCCGCGCCCGACCCCACCCACGTCATCGCCGCGCCTGTCGCGGCGACCCACCAATCCGCCTCTTCCGGGATCGGGATTGGCGACGTCGGGGCGGGAATGCCGTGTCGGGGTTGGTGAATGGTCAAATCGCCTCGTGCGGCGCGCTCCACGAACGCAATACAGGCGCCGCGCCCGACCCCACCCACGTCATCGCCGCGCCTGTCGCGGCGACCCACCAACCCGCCGCCTCCGGGATCGGGATTGGCCACGTCGGGGCGGGAATGACGTGTCGGGGGTTGGTGGATGGTCAAATCGCCTCGTGCGGCTCACCCCACAAACGCAATACGAGCACCGCGCATACCCCACCCACGTCTCCGGCGCGTGTCATGCCGTCTCCAGCTGCACCTGGTTCGCGTGGGCGACGATCCGGTCGCAGGCGGCGGCAAAGGTCGCGTCGTCGACCGTCAGCGCGACCCGGACCCAATTGTCCAGCGTGTCGCCAAAAGACGAGCCGGGCATGACCGCGACCTGGCCGTGCTCCAGCAGATGGAGCGCGTAATCATTGCCGTTCATGCCGGTGGCCGACACATCGATCATCGCAAACATGCCGGCCTGTGGCAGATGTGTTCTCAGCCGCGTTTCCCCGTCAAGCCGCCGCTGCAGGCGTTGGGCCCGTTGAAAATAGCGCTGCGCCATGCCGGCGGCCACGCTCGATCCGTCGCGAACGGCCTTTTCGGTCATATCGGCGATAAAGGGCTGATTGCCGAAAAGCATGGTTTCGGACAGGGGCAGCAACGCTTCGGTAAAGCTCTCGGGTCCGACGCACCACCCGCTGCGAAACCCCGGGGCTGCGTGGGATTTCGAGATCGACGACACCACGATCACCCGGTCCGCGAGGTCCGGCCGTGACAAAGGCGACGAAAATGCCGTGCCGTCAAAGATCAGTTCATCGTAGACTTCGTCCGAAACGATCCACAGATCGTGCTGCCGCGCCAGCGCACCGATCGCGTCGATGTCGGCGTCGGTCAGGATCGATCCCGTGGGATTGTGGGGCGTGGTCAAAAGGATGGCGCTGGTCCTTGGGGTGATGCGTTCCGCGATATCCTCGGCAGCAATGCGAAACCCGTTCTCCGGCTTGATCGGGACGGGCACCATATCCGCGCCGCTCGCCCGTACCACGCCTTCATAGGTGGCATACATCGGGTCCCCGACGAGAACCTCGCACGCCTCCTCGGCCACGCCCATCAGCACGGCGAAAAGCGACGTCTGCGTGCCCGGGAAACACAGCACCTGATCCTCGGTGATCGTCCGCCCCGACGTGCGGGAATACCGTTCGGCCAATGCGTTGCGGAGCCCGGCCTCGCCGGGCCCGCTGGAATATGTGGTCCGGCCGCGGCGGAGCGCATCGACTGCAACATCGACAAGCTCGACGGGCGTGGATACGTCCGGCTCGCCGATGGTCAGTTCGATGATGTCCCGCCCCCGGGCCACGAGTTCCCTGGCCTTCAGGTAGACTCCCCACTTCGCGCCACCGAGCCCTGCCAGGCGTTTCGTAATCGCTGTTTGTTTCATCACGCGCCCTCATCCTGCGTCAAATTCAATCCGATGATCGTTCCCACCGAGGCAATCCCGATCCGCGGCAGCTCATCCGGCTCAAACGCCCCGGGCAAGGCACTGCCTTCCATCCACAACCCGTCGATCACGGCGTTGCTGGCGATCGCCAGCTCCCGCAACTTTTCCGGCGTCGTCGAAATTCCCGCTTCCTTCAGTGCGTCCGCGATGAGCATTTGCAACCGGTCGCGGAAATCACGATAATTCTGTTCGTGGACGTCCAGCATTTGCGCATCCGCACGCACCTTGTTCAGGAACCCCGCCCACAGGGACACGGACCGGGGGTCGACAACCGGCGGCATCAGGCCCGTCGCGACAAAGCGCGCCAGACGCGATCTGCAGGAGGTGTCGCCATCCTCATCGCGGATTGCGGTCAGATTGGTCATGTCACGCATGTGATAGTCGTAGGCCGCCGTAATCAGGTCTTCCTTTGACGAAAAATAATGTCGGATCAGCCCCAGCGTGACCCCGGCGCGCCCGGCAATCGCGCGCGCGGTTGCCCCTGCCACACCCTGTTCCGCGATGAGCGACAGGGTCGCCAGGATCAGCGCCTCCTTGCGCTTTTCCGCAGGTTCCCGTTTGAACTTGGTTGCCCGATCCGTCACCAGATTTTCCGATTTCCGCAATTGCGGTGCCGTTATTATACAAATGTATAATTATATGCAAGCAATTTCTCTGCAGGAAATTGCTGAAGAAAATGGCTTCTTCGGACGCCGTTCGGCACCGCTCCATCAGCCGGTTTGAAGGCCGGCTACGGAAGCTGGCGGAGATTGTATTGAATAAACTGTCACCCGAACGACATCGGAACCGGAATACCCGGAACCCGATTTGGCTCCCGCGCCGCGCCGCGTCCCACGTAATTACCTGGCTTACCCAGGCGATCCATCATGCCGCCTTTTCAGGGAGCGCGATTGGCTGCGTCAGAATGGCATCCCGTCTCCGCGGGAACGACGTCCGGGAGCCTGGTCGCGCCCGGCGATAGCGGATGGCCCGCTTGCCATGTCACACTGTCATCGCCCCCTTGCCTCGCCGGACCTGATCCGACTTGCGCAAAGGTTGTTACCAGGGAGCGCTCGCGAGAGGTCACGAAATCATCAACCGTAAACACATTCAGGCTGGCACGCTGGAAAGTGACGCCGGGGCACCCGATTTCACGACCAGAGGCACCGAACCGTATCGGCGGAATGACGAAAGGGGTTGCGACATGAACGAAGCGCTGAAAACAAGGAGAAATCGAACGGACGATCCCGACTGCTGCCCGATAGAGGCCACCCTGGCACGCATCGGCGGCAAATGGAAAGCGCTGATCATGTTGCGCCTTTTTGTTCGCACCCGCCGTTTCAACGCATTGTTGCGGACACTGCCGGGCTGTACGCAGCGCATGCTGACCACCCAGCTTCGTGAGCTTGAGTTCGACGGCCTTGTGCGGCGCGAGGTCTATCATGAAATGCCGCCCCGGGTGGAATATTCCCTGACCGAATTCGGTGGCACGATGGCGCCGGTGCTGCGCTCCATGTGCGAGTGGGGGCAGGCGCACGTCCACAAGATCGAACCGGATTTCGAGACCGCCCTCAGCCGGGCGCCGTGATCGCGGCGGCCGGAGACGGTCGCGCCGGAGGACAGGCGAGAATGGCGACCCGGCGCGCGGTTGCGCGGCCCGGCCTGTCGGAGCATCGACAAGGCGAAGGAGCGCAAGTGTCTTGGCCCTTGTCTCCGCGAAAGGACGGGGCCGCAATATCGAATCCGGAAACGCATGCCGCGCCGCAAAACCTCCAGACCAGCAAATTGCTTGCGAATTTCGCACCTGCATCCCGTTGCCGATTTCGCAATTGTCGATGCCGTTCGCAATTCAGATCCGCCCATTGACAGTATATTTTTTTGCACCACTGGCGATAAATGTTACCAAGTATATTTTTTCCACCAAACCTCAAGTCATTAGAAAATATACGCGGTAAAAAAGTATACTAATGATGCAATATTGTCACAACGATGAATTCGCTAACATTTTCTGGACAAGTTTATTAGACGCTTAATTTGATTACCCCTTTAGTGATTTCATAAATATTTCCACCCGGTCCAAATAGCGAGGGTTCTTATGAGCACGGGCATCCACAACAAACTCCTGTCATTCGGGGTCGCCGCGGCGATCTCCATCGGTGCTCCGGCACTCGCGGTTGCGGCCGACAAGACATTTCCAACGCCGGAAGAGGTAAAGTCCTGGTACGTTTCGGTGTTCGGAGGCGCCAATTTCCACACCGGCGACGTCGACTACACAAACGGGATCACGACGGTGAACACCGAGTTCGACGCGGGTTTCACATTCGGCGGCGCCCTGGGTTACAAGTGGCACAATCTGGAAGTTGCCGGCCTCATTCCCCGGACCGAACTGGAATTCAACTATTCAAAGAACAGCGCCGACGCGATAAACTTCTCCGGCAACGGGCCCGGACAGGAAGTGGTGGCATCCGGTTCCGGCGCATCCGCGGTTGGAATTCTCGGGAGCGTCTATGTGGATGCTCCAAAAATCTTCGGGCACGGGATCACCCCCTATATCGGCGCGGGCGCGGGGGTTAACATCGTCAACCATAACCTGATCTACAATGGCGGCCTGAACCTGAACGACGATGGCGACACCGTGTTTGCCTGGCATGTGACCGGTGGCATCTCCTATGCTGTCAACAGCCGGGTTTCCCTGTTCACGGACGTGGGTTTCCATCAGGCCGTCAACACATCCAGCATTCGCCGCAACGGAGCGGTGACACTTGCCGGAGCCGGGGGCGGAAGCTTCGAGGACGACATCAATTCGGTGGTTGTAAAGGCCGGTATCTCGGTCGGATTCTGAGCGATCAGGACGATGGCCCCGGTCAACCGGGCCTGAGCCGGCTGGCAGGACAGTCTTTTTATTATGGTCTGGCGCAAATGAGGCAAGTGGTGCACCGACAGGTTCGCGCCATCCCACCCCCCAACCTGCCGCGCCGGACCCCGATCCGGCATCCAGATCGCAAAGCGCGGAACAGGGCGGAAAGTCTCGTTTTTCAGCGCCCGATCATTCGGATCCCGGACCAGGTCCGGGTTGGCATCCGGGATGGGTGGAGGCACTCAATGGCCTGCGGTGGCCCATTCCACATTCCCGATTTTGCTCTTCCGCACTTACCCCACCCACGTCATGGCCGCGGCTTGGCCCGGCCACCCACCGGCGCGCAAGCAAATCACGATCCCGATTTGAGGCGGCGCGGTGGGTGGCCGGGCCAAGCCGCGGCCATGACGTCTTGGGGATTGGTTGCGCCCGATATGGACAGGCGGCGCGCTTGCCATGTCACAACGCCATTCCCCCAAGGTGCCGCGCCGGACCTGATCCGGCGCCCAGGACACGCAAGGACCTCCCCGTTGGGCAATCGAGCAGCACCGCACCCGTCACGTGGATCCCGGATTGAATCCGCCCACTTTGGTTGGAGGTCGATCTTTATCGCCTGAGACAGCATGCTCCTCAAAAAAATATTGCCGACGCGCCAATTCTTCGAAGTCGCAAATTACTACCCCTCAACCCAAGTCAATCAGCCAAAACATCGTTAATTCATTTACAAACTTGGTAAACAAATACTTTGGCACACTTGTTGCTTTTTCCTGTCCGCAAGGGAGATCGCAGCAAAATGAGACAATTACAGCTTAACACTTCCACGATGGCTTCTCTTTTCGGAACACTTGCCGATGAGATCCACAAACCAACCGGATTCTGGCTCTGGGCCCGCTGGGTCGCGGTCGTCGTCCCGGCCCTGTTTGTAACCGCCCTGTTCCTTCAGCCCTATGTGGAACCGCGCTGGCTGTTCCTCGATACGATCACGTCGATCGAACTGTCCGGCAAATGCTGTCATGTCTATTTCGGCATGGCTTCCAATCTCGGCATCATGCTGTGGACAGGCACCGCCGCGATCTGCATGTTTGCCGCCCTCGTGCTGATGGACCGGCCGGATGCGGACTCGCGGGACCGGGCGCTGTTTGCTCTCGTCGCCGGCCTGTTTACCGGATGGCTGGCGCTCGACGACGCGTTCCTGGTGCATGAAAAAGTGTTTCCGGCCTTCGGCCTGCCGCAGGGTGCGGTGCTCTTGGCCTATGTCGTGCTGGCCTTCCTGTTCACGCTGTTTGCGCGTCGCGTCGTGTTCCAGATCGACCTGATCCTGTTCGCGCTTGCCATCGGCTTCCTCGCCGCAAGCGTCATGATCGACCATTTCCATTCCGGCCTCACGAACCAGGCGATCATCCTGGAAGACGGCGCCAAATTCATCGGCATCTGTTGTTGGGCGACCTTCCATGCCG
>Ga0207422_1003786_pt1 | contig 14094 bp, 16 predicted proteins | sample MarCyaLeptolynsp_FD_187757 | JGI IMG/M metagenome (GOLD analysis project Ga0207422, IMG submission 187757) | Marine cyanobacterial communities from Panama - species 1 Leptolyngbya sp. (SPAdes) | ecosystem: Environmental > Aquatic > Marine > Unclassified | place: Panama: Panama City | collected...
GCCATGAGATTTGGTTGCGCAAAGGCAATCTGGTAACGGCGCTGCAAGCATCCTTCGCGCTTCCGGGCATCTTCCGTCCCATGCAAATCAACGGCCGTTGGCTGATCGATGGAGCTTTGGTGAACCCCATCCCCGTCTCGGTGTGCCGGGCGCTGGGCGCGCGGATCGTCATTGCCGTCAACCTGAACAACGACCTGTTCGGCAAAGGCGGCGTGATACACGATCAAGAAGCGCTCGCCGAGCCGGCATCCCCTGCCGACAACGAGCCGCCACATGGCAACGGCCGCGCTGCCGTGCATCTCTTGCACCGTCAGATCTTTGGCGGCAGCGGCGCACCGGGCATGTCGGCGGTGATGATCGATGCCATCAACATCACCCAGGACCGCATCGCGCGGTCGCGCCTGGCGGGCGACCCGCCAGACATCACCATCGGCCCGAAGGTGGGCGGCATCGGCCTGTTTGATTTCCACCGGGGCGCAGAAGCGATCGCGCTCGGCGCAAAGGCCGCCGAAGCTCAGCTCGAAGAAATCCGCACTGCCGTGCGGGCATTGGCTGCGTAGCCGCTTCAGCCCGTGGCGATGTACTCGCGCATGGCCGCCGTTTCCATCTCTGCCTCGGCGATCCGCATCCGCACCACGTCACCGATCGAGACAAGCCCAACCAAGCGTCCACGTTCGACCACCGGCATGTGACGGAACCTATGGGCTGTCATCTCACCCATCAGCCGGTCCATCGTGTCGGACTCCACGCAACTGACCACCGATGTGGTCATGCAGTCCTTGACGGGCGCGTCCAGCACCGACGGCCCAACACGGGCAATTTCGCGAACGATGTCTCGCTCCGAGACAATGCCGCAAAGCTTGCCGTCGGGTTCAGCGACCACCACGCAACCGATCTTGTGGGCACCCAAAAGTCTGGCAATCTCAAGCACGGGAGTCTCCGGCGGTGCCGTCACGACCTCCCTGCCCTTCAATTTTAGGATTGCAGCGACGTTCATTGTCTCCTCCAGCCCGGGGACTTTGGCCCCGTTAGGGGCATATTGTGTCCCCTCATGAAACGGCGCGCAAGCGGGCGCCGAATCAACCGCTGATTCTCGCCGCTTACTGCGCCTGCGAGAGATCCTCAGAGCGGGTCGTGCGGTCGAATAAGCCGAAGGTCAGGAGCCCGCAGACGAACCCGCCGATATGCGCCTCCCAAGCGATTCCGCCTCCCGACCCGCCGAACGTCATCGCGGTCAAACCGAAATAGGCGTTCAGCACCACCCAGAATATGAGAAATCCGAGAATCCGGCGGTCGCGTAAGGCCACCGGGAGACTGGCGAGCGGGCTGCGCATGAAGTCGGGAATTCTCTCTCCAGGCTCGCGCCTGGCGAAGAAGATGAAGCGCAGCGCGCCCGCCATCTGTCCTGAAATGGCCGCCGAAGCCCCTACCATCGGTGCCATTTCGCCCCAATGAAAGACAAGGTGTGTCAAAGCCCCGGCAACACCGCACAGAATCGAGAATGCGAAAAAGCCGCCGGTGCCGATCCGCCGGGCCACCGCCGTGCCAAAAGCGAGCATCCAGAGCACGTTAACCAAGAGATGCATCCAGCCGCCGTGCACAACCATATACGTGACGAACGACGTGATTGCCGTGAGATACCCGCCGGGCAGCTCGGCCGCTGCGCCGCTGTAACGGGCTGGAATAAAGGCCAAAGACAACAGGACGGTCACGTCGACTTCGTCCGGCAGCATGCCTCTGACTGCTTGAATCCCAATCATAACGGCCAGAGCCAACGTCACGGCGCGCGGGACATTCAAGATGGGGTCGTGTGAGGTCATTCTGAGATCTGCCAGGACAGGGCCTCTCAATCGCCCGGCGGTTATCCTTAAAGGTGCCAAAGCCGATGCAGGATCGCTCGTCCCAAAATGCTGGCACGCTCCCTGCTTAACAAGAGGTTGAGCATGCCCGGATGACAGGGCCAGGCCAGCATTAACCCTGATCTGGCTCCTGGGCTGCCCGGGCTCGTAAGCAACCTATAGCGTTTTGCGTCGGGTGGGCCATGCAGCAGCCAACGAGCAAGCAGCTTTTCGCGTATTGGGATCACATACGCAATGGCCGTATTGCGCCGCGCCGCTTCGAGATTGAGCCGGCGAAAATCGCCAGCATCCTCCGAGAGACCTTCATCGCGGAGTGCACGGGGCTACTCGGCTTCCGGTTCCGGCTGGCCGGGACGCAGATTTGCCAAGAGTTCGGACGTGAACTTCGAGGCATCGATTTTCTCAGCTTCTGGTCGCCGCAAGACCGCGCTTCTGTGGCATCGGCAGTTCGGACGATCATGAGCGACGGCGCGGCGGGATACGGCACGTTCCTGGCCCGCGCCGAGACCGGCGGCGAAGTGGTGTTCGAGTTCACCTTGCTGCCGTTGATCCACACAGGCAGTACGATAAACCGGCTCCTGGGCGCCATCACCGCGGTCGAACGGCCGTTTTGGCTCGGCACCAAGCCGCTGGTGAAGTTTGAGATCCTGGAGGTCCGGCTGCACTGGCCCGATGGCGAGCCAGCCGTGGCGCCGGCGTGCGATGTGGTCCGCCTCCCCCGTAAGCGCTTTCGCGTCGTCGAAGGCGGCCTCTCCCAGGATCCCTCCTAGCCGATTGCAGATCGAATAAGGACCCGCGTCGACGCTTAGCCGTTCCTTAACAAGTGCTCGGATAGTTTGCAGGTACAGCTTGTTCTCGCGCACTAGCGCCCGAGCAACCTACTCCAAACACGAGCGTGTCATGGAAGAGAGCGCGGCTGAAGTCGCTGGCAAGATCCGAACCGGACGCAAAGGAACGCGACGCGTTCCGAAGATCGTACCGGATCGCCGCAAATACCGCCGGATTCCTATTGAGCTGCACGGCCGCTTTATGGCGCAAGACGAGCAGGAATATCCTTGCGAAGTCTTCAACATGTCGGCCGGCGGCATGGCTTTGCGCGCACCGGTCTGCTGCCAGCCGGGCGAGCGCATCGTCGCCTACCTCGATAACCTCGGACGTCTGGAAGGCATCGTGGCCCGCACTTTCGAGGGGGGCTTCGCCGTCGAGCTCAGGGCCAGCGCCCAAAAACGCGAACGCATCGCCAATCTTCTGGCTTGGTACGCCAATCGTGACGCCCTTGGCGCGGCAGAGCGGCGGCATGAGCGTTTCGAACCGCGGATCACCGAGCAGAAGATGATCCTGCCCAATGGCGACGTTCATACCTGCCGGGTGATCGACGTCTCCCTGAGCGGCGCCTCGCTCGCCACCAGCATCAAACCCCCGGTGGAGACCGTGGTCGTTCTTGGCCGCCTGCGCGGCCGCGTCGTGCGCCACCACGACCGTGGGATCGGCATTCAGTTTGCCGAACTCCAAGATCCGGACAGCATGGCCCGGACTTTCGGCTAGACGAAAGCCTAGCTGACCTTTCCCATTTCTTTCTGGCTGCAAGGCGCCTGTTGCTCGCAAGGGGTCCTTGAGTGCCCGCGCGGCTCCAATAAACCGCGGAAACCCGCCGCTGGTCGCGCTTTGTTCCAACTTCTCTAAAATTTTAGCGAATTCCAGAACATTCAGATTTGAGTAGCTCTCACTAAAAATCTCCTACCAATACTACCGCAAAACCCAGGTATCTTTTATCGGGATCTCAAAACATCTCTGGGATAGTGCTCCTCAACAACAAGGGGGGTGCAATGAAACAGTTTGTCCTTGGGGCGGCGTTCTTGATGTTTATCTCGTCGCTGCCCGCAGATGCCACAAATAACCGCGCGATTACTCTCAAGTCTCAACTTGAGCCGCAGAAGGTGGCGTTCCTTCAGTCCTTCGGCAATACCTTGCCGCCCATCGGCTACGTGAACTTCTGCCGCGAGCGGGAGGCGGAGTGCCGCCCCTCCGGGCGGTTCGCAGACCGGGCGCAACTCACCGACGCGAAGCTCCACGAGCTCAAGGCCGTCAACCGCAGCGTCAACGACGCCGTGGCCCCGATCACCGATCTCGAGCTTTACGGCCAGGTCGAGGTTTGGGCCTACCCCAACGGGCAAGGCGACTGCGAGGACTATGTCCTGCTCAAGCGCCGCATCCTGATGGAGCGCGGCTGGCCGAAGAGCACGCTTCTGATCACTGTGGTCCGTGATGAGAACAATGAGGGGCACGCCGTGTTGACGGTGCGCACCGACCGCGGCGACTTCGTTCTCGACAATAAGCAGTCAGAGGTCCTGGCTTGGGCCGACACGCCCTACACCTTCGTGAAGCAGCAATCGGCGCGGAACCCGCTGGTTTGGATCTCGCTCCTGCCGGAGAGCCTGACGCCGCAAACTGTGCTGTCGGCGTCCAACCGCAACTAGGAAATAGCGTCACCAGATGACTTTCAAGGCCCGGTAACCATCCCCCACCCATCCCCGACCCAACCGGGCCTTTCCCTGAGCCGGTCTCGCAAGAGACCGGCTCTCTTTTTCGATGAGGGTGATCGTTAGAGCTTCAAGACGAAGTCGATCAGCAGCGCCCCGATGAAGAGGCTCCACCACGCCGCGATCAGGGCCGAGAGTCCAAACCAGATCTTGGGCCGCGCTTCGATGCGCATCCCCCGCCAAGCATTGCCCATGAGGATTGCAGGCCCCGCAACCACCCTCAAGAGCACGCCGCCGATCGACGACAAGAGCGACGTCGGCTGCAACCCAAAGCGCACGGGCTCGCCTGAGACCAGCTGAACGAAGCTCGACAAGACGCCGGCCAAGACGAACCCGACCGCCGCTACATACGCATAGATGAACACGTCTTCCATGGCGCCCCCGCACCTTGCGTTAAGGGTGACCTTAACGGGAGGGGGCGCCGCGCCCGCAGCCTATTCTTAAAGACTGGTTAATGCTCGTGCCGCGACGGCACGGTGCGGTTATTGGAGGTCGAAGTCGAGAATCGCCATTTGGAACTGATACGCCGTCTCGTCTTCATCTTCATCGTCCCGGAACAGGACTCCGATGAACTCCTCCCCGATATAGACTTCCGCGGAATCGTCCTTTTGCGGCCGCTGGCGGACCTGGATAGCAGGCAGACTGAAGGTCTTCTGCAAATAGGTCTCGAGCTTCAGAATCTCGTCTCGTGTCACGCTGCGACCCCTTTGTTGAGCAGCTCTAACGGCGACTGCCGTCGTCGCCTGAGAAGAACTGATCCATTGTCAGCGCCGGCTCGGCGCATGAATTCGGGCCGATGTCACGGGAAGGCACGCCGGCAACGGTGCGCTGCGGCGGGACATCCTTGAGCACAACGCTGCCGGCCGCGATGCGGGCGCAGTCGCCGACGGAGATATTGCCGAGGATCTTGGCACCCGCGCCCACCATGACGCCGCAGCCGAGCTTCGGATGCCGGTCGCCGTGCTCGGTGCCCGATCCGCCGAGCGTCACGGCATGCAGCAGCGAGCAGTTGTCGCCGATGACCGCCGTCTCACCAATGACGATGCCCGTGGCATGATCGATCATGATGCCGCGGCCGATCCGCGCCGCCGGGTGGATATCGACTTGCAGGAACCTGGACACTAAGCTCTGCAAGTAGAGCGCAAGGTCCTTGCGGCCGGCCTTCCACAGCCGGTGCCCGACGCGGTGGGTCTGCAGTGCGTGGAAGCCCTTGAAATAAAGCAGCGGCTCGATCAGCCGGTCGCAAGCGGGGTCGCGTTGCGCCCAGGCCATCAAGTCGGCGCGGAATTCCTCGCCAAGCGTTGAGTCCCCGTCCAGAACCTCATGGAAGGTCTTGTGCACCAGGCCCGGGTCAAGCACCGCGTGCTGCAGCCGCCGCGCCAGGCGATGGCACACGGCATCTTCGAGGCGCCCGTGGCTCAGCACGGACGCGTAGATGAAACCGCCAAGCGCAGGCTCTTGGGCGCTGATCTCTTCCGCTTCGCGCCGCACCTGAGCCCAGACGGGATCGTAGCTCTTGATCTGCGGCTCTGCCGCCATTGCCGATTTGTGCATGGCTTACCTCGCTTGAGCCCCCGTTAGCAGGATCGTACCGCCTCGTCTACCACGAGAGATCATTGACGCACGTCGTACCTAGGGACGACCCGACAAAAAGTCGAGCACGCCAGCTTTGAACTGCGGATCGCCCACGGCCTTCATATGGTCGCGGCCCGCGATCTCTAGAAATTGGGCACCGGGAATGAGCTCTGCAAGGGCCGCGCCAGACCCGGCGATCACATCCGCGCTGCCCACGGCCACCAATGCGGGCACCGTGAATTGGGCGAGCATCTCGGGGCTGACCTTCTCGCGCGGTCCGCGCATGCAAGCCGCCAGGGCTCTTAGATCGCTCTTGGTCTGCTCGGCGAAGACGCGAAAGCTGCGGGCGGTGTCGTTGGTGACGTCCTCCAGCCTCGGCGCCTCCAGCGCCTTGGCGAGCGGGCCGGAGCCCACCATGCCGCGCACCATATGAATGCCGAGGCCGCCGAAGATCACGCTGCGCACGCGGGCCGGCTCCGCAAAGCTCAGAAAGGCAGCGATGCGCGCGCCCATCGAATAGCCGAGCACGTCGGCGCGGTCGACGCCCAGATGGTCGAGCAGTCGTACCGCGTCCTCGGCCATTTGCGGAGCGCCATACAGCGCCGGCTCGTAGAGCTTATCGCTCTTGCCGTGTCCGCGGTTGTCGAGGGCGATCACGCGCCGGCCGCTCTGCGTCAGGGTTTTCACCCACCCCGGATCGATCCAATTGGTGGCCACGTTGGAGGCGAAGCCGTGGATGAGCAGGATGGGATCGCCCGCACCCTCGTCCAGATAGGCAATCCGAACGCCGTCTGAGTCGAAGCTGTGCATTTCTTGGCCTACCGCTTTGCTCCAAGGGTCACTATGCTGCCCCCTCCTTGGCCTCAAGCGCAGAAGAACAGGTAACCATGGCCCAAACGCTCGTGCCCCATTTCGTGAATGACATAGGCGTCGACCGGATCCGGATCGGCGTCAAGGAGTTCCAATGCATGGGCGCCTCGCCGCCGCAGGACCACCCGCATGTCTATTTGGATATGGGGGATGAAACACAGATCATCTGTCCCTATTGCTCAACGCTCTACGTCTACGACAAGAGCATCAAGCCAACCGAGAGCAAGCCGGCTGGCTGCGTCTATATCGCCACGGCACCAGCTGGCGCGCCCGCCGCCTGACGCAACGGCTTGATGACGACTGCCCGGCCCATTCTGATTGCCGGCGGCGGCATTGGCGGACTCACCGCCGCGATCGCGCTTGGCCGCGAAGGCCTGGACTGCCAGGTTCTTGACCGCGGGACCTTCACCGAGGAAAGCGGTGCCGGCATCCAGCTCGGACCCAACGCGACGCGCATCCTGGCGAAGCTCGATGCACTGGATGCCATCGCGCCGGGTGCCTTCGAACCTCAAGCCATTCGCCTATTCGATGGGCTCAATGCGAAGGCCCTGGCCACCGTGCCGCTCGGCGCGAAGGCGCAGACGCGCTACGGCGCCCCTTATCTCACCATCCACCGCGCCGACCTCCACGCCGGACTGCATGCGGTGGCGGAGAGCCTGACGCCGGTTGCCCTCACCCCGGGCTTCGGCGTCGCAAGTATCACCACCGAAGCGAACGCCGTCGCGGTCACCAGCGTCGATGGCGCCAAGGTCGACGGCGCAAGCTTGATTGGGGCCGACGGCCTGTGGTCAACCGTGCGCGAGACCATCACGCCCGGTGCCGCGCTGGTCTTCTCCGGCGCGACCGCCTTCCGCACCGTGTTTCCCCGAGGCGCGCTCCCAGCACCGTTCGATGGTCCCGATGTCGGCCTGTGGCTTGGTCCCGGCGCCCACCTCGTCCACTACCCGGTGCGGGGCGGCGAAGCGCTCAACGTGGTGGCGATCGTCACCGGAGGCACGGAGGCGCAAGGCTGGAACCGGCCAGCCGATCTTGAGGCTTTGCAGTCCGGATTCACCCGCTGGTGTAAGGAATCGAAATCACTACTCGAACAGCCGGCGCAGTGGCGCGCCTGGTCGCTGTTCTCGCTCGCCCCTCTGCCCAGTTGGAGCCGTGGCGCCGTGACGCTTCTGGGGGACGCAGCCCACCCCGTCCTGCCCTATCTCGCCCAAGGCGGAGGGCTCGCCATCGAAGATGCCCAAGACCTTGCCCAGAGCCTCGCGAGAGGCCCGGACGACCCGGCAAGCGCTTTCCGCAACTACGAGACACACCGCCAACCCCGCGCAAAACGGCTCCAGCAGGCCGCCCATCGCATGGGCGGCGTCTACCATATGCAGGGCCCGTTTCGCCTCGCCCGCAACCTGGTGCTGCGACGCCGCGCCCCGGAAGCGCTCTTGCGTCAGTTCGATTGGCTCTACGGCAGCGTCTAGCCGCCCTAGTCAGCTTCGAGACCGTGGCGATATGGTCCATGCGGCAAAAATCCGCTAAACCGTTTGCCGGTTTCCGGCGACTTTGTCCGGCGTGCCGACTATGCTTCGATGTCTTCAGGATTCTCGCCACCGGCCTCCGGCCGCCGCCATAAGCCGTTGAACCTCCTATAATCTCGGTCGCCTCTTAGATGCTGCTCGCCTTCGTTACGCTCACGCCCTTTCTTGGCGCGATCCTTCCTCTGCTGGCGATCCGATTTGGACGGGACATCTGCGCCCTGGCCACCGGAGCGGTGACGCTGACCGCGCTGGTGCTGCTGCTCTCCCAAGCACCAGCCGTCTACAACGGCGAGGTCATCACCTGGGGCGTTCCTTGGCTCCCCATGATCGGCCTGTCCTTCTCCTTCTTCCTGGACGGCTGGGGGCTGTTCTTCGCCACGCTAATTCTCGGCATGGGGCTGCTGATCATCCTGTACGCGCGCTACTATCTGAGCGCCAAGGATTCCCTGAGCCTGCTCTACTTCTATCTGCTGCTATTCCAGGGCGCGATGGTCGGCATCGTGCTCAGCGACAACATCCTGTTGCTGATCGTCTTCTGGGAGCTGACGAGCCTCACCTCGTTTCTGCTCATCGGCTATTGGAGCGCGCTACCGGCCTCTCGCCAGGGCGCGCGGATGGCGCTCGTGGTCACCGGCGGCGGCGGCCTGGCACTCATCGCCGGCATGATCATGCTCGGCCATATCGCCGGGACCTATGAGATTTCCGAGATCTTGAAGCGCGGGGACGTCATCACGTCCTCCCCGCTTTTCCTTCCGGCTCTGCTGCTCATCCTGCTCGGTGCCTTCACCAAGTCCGCGCAGTTCCCGTTCCACTTCTGGCTGCCCCATGCCATGGCCGCACCGACGCCGGTCTCGGCCTATCTGCATTCCGCCACCATGGTGAAAGCGGGGATCTTTCTGCTGGGCCGGTTTTGGCCCGTGTTCTCCGACACCGAGGCCTGGTTCCTCATCGTGGCGCCGGTGGGACTCATCACCATGCTGATCGGCGCCTGGATTGCGCTGTTCAAAGACGACCTCAAGGCGCTCCTCGCCTACTCCACCGTCAGCCATTTGGGCCTCACGATCATGCTGTTGGGCATGGGAACGCCGCTGGCCGCGGTTGCCGCGGTGTTCCACATCCTGAACCACGCGACCTTCAAGGCCGCTCTCTTCATGTGTGCCGGCATCATCGACCACGAAGCCGGCACCCGCGATATCCGCCGGCTCGGGGGCTTGCTTACGCTGATGCCCCTCACCGCCACCTTGGCCTTCGTGGCGGCGGCATCCATGGCGGGGCTTCCCTTGCTGAACGGCTTCCTGTCCAAGGAGATGATGCTGCATGAGGCCGCACAAACGGTCTACGCAGGCTATGCCTGGATCTTCCCTGTGCTCGCGACGCTCGCCTCCTTGATCTCGGCCGCCTATTCCTACCGTTTCGCGATCAGCACGTTTCTCGGCAAGCCCCGGGACGACTATCCGAGCCGACCGCACGATCCTCCAATCGGCATGCTCGTGCCCGTCGCCATCTTGATCGTACCGGTGATCGCGATTGGCCTCCTTCCGGCGCTTACCGCAGGCGCCGTCGTCGAACGCACCGCGCTCGCCGTGGTGGGCGGGCCGCTACCTGAGTACAAGCTCGCGATCTGGCACGGCTTCGTACCGGCCTTATGGATGAGCGTCATCGCCTTGGTCGGCGGCGCCTTGCTGTTCTCCGCCTACGGCAGCGCCGACGCCTTCCGGCGCGTCTTCGCGGGCCTCGATGCAAAGCGCATTTACGACGCGGCGATCGCAGCCCTGGTGGCCGGCGCCCGCGCGTTCACGGCCACCACCCATAACGGGTCCTTGCCGCGTTACGCTGGCGTCATCATCCTGGTGATCCTTGCCTTCGGACTGACGGGCTTCTGGGACGCACCGCTCCAGGCCGGGAGCCGCGCGGTCATACCAGCCTCGTTCCCCGCGGTCATCGCTTGGTTCGTTCTCGCCGCCCTGTGCATCGCACTGTTCTTCTGGCACCGGGAGCGCCTCATCGCCCTCATTCTGACCAGCGGCGTGGGGCTCATCGCCTCTCTTGCGTTCTTGCAGTTCTCCGCGCCCGATCTTGCGCTGACGCAAATTTCCGTCGACATCGTCACGACGATTCTGCTGCTCCTGGCCCTCAACCTGCTGCCGAAGACCTCGCCCGCGGAAACCACAATCGCCGGCCGCGTCGGACGGGGCGCCCTCTCCGCCTTAGTGGGACTTGGCGTCGGCGCCCTCGCCTACGCCATCATGACGCGCGACTTCCAGACCATCTCCGACTACCACCTGGCCGAAGCCAAGCCCGGCGGCGGCGGCACCAACGTCGTCAATGTCATCCTCGTGGACTTCCGTGGTCTCGATACGTTTGGCGAGATCATCGTCCTCGGCATTGCAGCCATCACCATCTTTGCGCTGCTGGACACGGCCCTGAAGGGCGCCGCCGCGCGCACGCTGGCCTCCATCCGGTCGCCGGAGCAAAGCAAGGACGCCCACCCATTGATGCTGGTGGTGGCGACACGCGTGCTGCTTCCGCTTGCGCTCACAGTTGCGGTCTTCATCTTCTTACGCGGCCATAACCAACCCGGCGGCGGCTTCATCGCCGGTCTGATCGTGGCGATCGCCCTTATCATGCAGTATCTGGCCAGCGGCTATACGTGGGCGGCGGAGCGCGCGAAGATCGACACGCAAGCGGTGATCGGCGTGGGCGTGGCGATCGCGGGCCTCGCCGGCATTGGGTCGCTCTTCCTCGGTTGGCCGTTCCTCACCAGCACCTACACATATTTGGAGTGGCCCCTGGTCGGCGAGTTTGAGCTCGCCTCGGCCATTGCCTTCGATTTGGGTGTGTTCCTGGCCGTTGTCGGCGTCGTCGTCCTGTCGCTGGCACAAATCTCCCGCGTGGAAGCCCGCGTCGAACACGGGCCGGTGCCCGAAGGCCCGATGGACGTCCCCGTCGAAGGCGGCCGCATCGTCAGCTCCCCAAGGCAGGAGAGCTGATATGGAGCTGCTCGTCGCCAGCGGTATCGGTTTGATGACCACCATCGGGGTCTATCTGATCCTGCAAATGCGGACCTTCCCGATCGTCGTCGGGCTCACCTTGCTGTCCTACGCCGTGAACATCTTCCTGTTCTCCGCCGGTCGGCTCGCGGTGGACCAACCCCCGATCATCACCGGCGCCGACGCCTATGCTGATCCGCTGCCGCAAGCCCTCGTGCTGACGGCCATCGTCATCTCATTCGGCATGACGGCGTTGATCGTCGTGCTGGCCTTGCGCGGCTTCCTGGAGAGCGCGACCGACAGCGCGGATGTGCCGCCAAGCGATCCGAAGGCTGGCTCATGACGCCGGCCGATTTCACCACAGATTGGATCATCGCCCCGACCATCTTGCCGGCGATGACGGCAGCCCTCCTGATCCTGATTTGGCGGAGTGGCATCCGCACTCGGCGGATCGTATCCATCCTCTCAACCGTGGCGCTGCTTGGGATCGCGGTGTTTCTCTTTGGCCTGGCCGGGGACGGCGAGGTTCGCGCTTATCGCGTGGGAGCGTGGCCCTCGCCCTTCGGCATCGTGCTCGTGCTCGACCGTCTGTCGGCCACGATGCTGCTCCTCGCCGCGGGCCTGGCGTTGGCGGTCCTCCTCTATGCCGCGGCGGGATGGGACACGCGCGGACGTCATTTCCACGCCTTGTTCCAGTTCCAGCTCTTAGGGCTGAACGGCGCCTTCCTCACCGGCGACATCTTCAACCTCTTCGTCTTCTTCGAGGTAATGCTGATCGCGTCCTATGGCCTCTTGCTGCATGGGGCCGGCGCCAAGCGCTTGAGAGCCGGCTTTCAATATGTCGCCATCAACCTCATCGCCTCCTCGCTGTTCCTGATCGCCGTAGGCTTGATCTACGGCGTCACCGGAACGCTCAACATGGCGGACATTGCCGCAAAGGCGTCCCAGGTCGCCGAGAGCGAGCAAGCACTCCTGCGCACCGGCGCGCTTCTCTTGTTCATGGTGTTTGCCATCAAGGCCGCCTTCGTGCCCCTGCATTGGTGGCTTCCCACCACCTATGCGGCCGCTTGCGCACCGGTTGGCGCCCTATTTGCCATCATGACCAAGGTCGGCGCCTACGCGATCATCCGCGTTTACGGGACCGTGTTCGGGGACGAGGCAGGCGCACTCGCCGGCGTGGCCGTGCCGTGGATTCTCCCTGCGGCGGTCCTCACCCTTGCCGTCGGCACCATCGGGCTCCTCGCCAGCCGCAGGCTGTTCGATCTTGCCGCCTTCAGCATCGTCGCCTCCATGGGCACGCTGTTGATTGCCGTCGGCATGTTCGACGAGGAGGGCCTGACCACGGCGCTCTACTATCTGGTGCACAGCACCATCGCGAGCGCCACCCTGTTCTTGATCGTGGATCTCATCGCCGACCGGCGCGGCGAGACGCACGATACGCTTGTGCCAACCAACCCGATCAGCCAAGCGCCGCTGCTTGGCGCCATCTTTTTCCTCACGGCGCTCGCCGTCGTCGGCCTCCCGCCACTATCCGGCTTCATCGGCAAGCTGTTGGTGCTCGACGCGACCTATGAGGCACCGCACGCATGGCTCATTTGGGGAGTGATCCTGGTCGCATCCCTTCTGATGACGATATCGTTCGGCCGCGCGGGCAGTATTGTATTCTGGAAGACCGAAGGCAGGACGACCGGCCCAACCTGGGAGACGGCACCCATCGTACCCATCGCCGTGGCCGCTGGCATGGTCACCGTGAGCTTCCTGCTATCCGTCTTCGCAGGGCCGGTCATCGACGCCTTCCAGGCCACCGCACAGCAGGCGCTCGATCCGTCGGGCTATGTCGACGCCGTCCTGAGCAACCAGGCCAACACGCAAGCCACGGGACAGTGACCATGTTCAAATCGTTGGTGCCTCACCCTCTTCTGACAGTCCTCATCATCGTGGTTTGGATGCTGCTGAGCGGCGTGTCCTGGGGGGCTGCGGTCCTGGGCTTTGTGCTGGGCATCACGATCCCGCTCCTGACCAGCCCCTATTGGCCCGATCGGCCCGTCATCCGCAGCCCGCTCACCATCGTCGAGTACGCCTTGATTGTCCTGTGGGACATCGTCGTCGCAAACTTCCAGGTCGCCTACCTGATCTTGTTTCGGCGCGGCGACTCGCTCCACTCGCAGTTCCTCACCGTGCCGCTCGACCTCAGAACGCCCGAGGCCATCACCGCGCTCGCGGGCACGATCACCATGACCCCCGGCACCGTCAGCGCGGATCTCAGCGGCGATGGCAGAGCGCTCCTTGTCCACTGCCTCGAAACGGATGACCCAGACCGGACGGTGGCAAACATCAAATCCCGTTACGAGACCAGACTGAAGAGGATCTTCGAAAGATGATTGAAGTCGCTTCCATCATCGCGTTCGGCGCCATTGGCGTCGCGATGCTGCTGAGCCTCTATCGCCTGCTCGTCGGCCCCGACATGGCCACGCGCGTTCTGGCGTTGGATACCCTGGCGATCAACGCCATCGCGCTCGTGGTTCTCGTGGGCATCTACTACGAGAGCGAGATTTACTTCGAGGTCGCCTTGCTGTTCGCGATGGTGGGTTTCCTCACAACGGTTGCCTATTGCAAGTACATGCTGCGCGGCAACGTGATGGAGTAGGACAATGGATGGTGTTAGCGAATTGGGCGGTGTTGGCGAGTTCGCGGTCGCGGCGCTGATCTGCCTCGGCGCCTTCTTTCTCTTCGTCGG
>Ga0207422_1003787_pt1 | contig 14090 bp, 11 predicted proteins | sample MarCyaLeptolynsp_FD_187757 | JGI IMG/M metagenome (GOLD analysis project Ga0207422, IMG submission 187757) | Marine cyanobacterial communities from Panama - species 1 Leptolyngbya sp. (SPAdes) | ecosystem: Environmental > Aquatic > Marine > Unclassified | place: Panama: Panama City | collected...
CCACTGGCTGGCAAAAGCGCTGATGCCGGTTGCGTCCGTCTATGCGTCCATCAGCGGGTTACGCAGCCGCATGGTGGTGCCCCGGCGTGCGAGCATCCCCGTGGTGTGCATCGGCAACATCACTGCAGGGGGCACCGGCAAAACACCCGTCTCCATCGCCATCGCCAAGCGGCTTGCGGCGCTGGGGCACCGCCCGGCCTTCCTGACGCGCGGCTATGGCGGCCGTCTGTCCGGCCCTTTGGTGGTGGATGCGGACCGGGCCCATGCGGTTGATGTGGGGGATGAAGCCCTGCTGCTGGCCCGCAGCTTTCCCACGATCGTGTCCGCCAACCGCCCGAAGGGTGCTGACATGGCCGGGTTTGAGGGCGCCGGTGTGGTGGTGATGGATGACGGCTTCCAGAACCCTTCCCTGCACAAGGACGCGAGCCTTGTGGTGGTGGATGCCAGCAGCGGTCTTGGCAACGGGCTGCTGATCCCCGCCGGGCCGTTGCGTGAAACAGCCGAGCAGGCGATTTCGCGTGCAGACGGTCTGATCATCATGGGACAAAGCAAAGAGCGCGGCAGCAGAACCGAAGAAATCATCGCCCTTGCCCGCGCGCGCGACCTGCCGGTTTTTGGCGGAGCACTCGTGCCCACCGGCGACACAGACCAGTGGCGCGGCAAGCGGGTGATTGCCTTTGCGGGCATCGGGCGGCCGGAGAAGTTCTTCGACACGCTCGAAGGCCTTGGTGCGGACATCCGCGAGACACAGGTCTTCGGCGACCATCATGCCTTTACCGACGACGAAGCCCAGGCACTGCTGAGCCGCGCGCGTGACGGCGCGCTGACGCTGGTGACAACAGAAAAGGACATGGCGCGTCTTGCAGGCTCGGGCCATTCCGGAGCCCTTGCGGAACTGCGTGCGCACGCCCAGACACTGCCGGTGGAAGTCACTTTCGATGACCCGGACGCGCTTGACCAGCTGCTGAAGGCACGTATCAATGCCGCCTCGCAGGCGGGCGACTACAAGGCATTTAACCGATGAGCGGGTGGCAGCACAGGCTGGAAGCGGCAGGCTTTTCGCTCCTCATGGGGGCGTTCAGGGCACTTGGCCGGGAGCGCGCGTCAGCCCTTGGCGGATGGCTGTTCCGCACCGTCGGCCCGAAAATCTCCCGCCACAAAAAGGCCGACGCCAGCATGGCCCGTGTGCTGCCGGAACTGACCACAGAGCAACGCGCCGAATACCTCTCGCAGATGTGGGACAATCTGGGCCGGGTCGCCGGCGAGTATCCGCATCTGGGCAGCTTCACCACCGGCGGGCCAGACGCTGACATCGAGGTACTTGGCACCGATGTTCTCAACAGTTTCGCCGAAGACGGCAAGTCCGCCATTTTCGTTTCCGGCCATTTTGCCAACTGGGAGCTGATGCCGCTGACCGTGGCGCGGGCCGGGGTGGAAGGCGCAGAAATCTACCGCGCGCCGAATAACCCCGCTGTGGATGCGTGGATCACCAATGCCCGCCAGCAACACATCATGGCGCATCAGGTGCCCAAGGGGCCGTCGGGCGCGCGTGAACTCGTGAAGTGCCTCAGATCCGGCGTCAGCCTGTGCATGCTGTCAGACCAGAAAATGAATGACGGCATAGAGAGCGTCTTCTTCGGGCGCCCCGCCATGTCGCCCGCCGCACCAGCCACCATGTCGCTCCGTTACGATGTGCCGATTGTACCCGTCACATTTGAGCGGGTATACGGAACAAAATTCCGCATCCGCTTCTGGCCACCGCTTGAGCATGACAAGACCGGCGACATGCAGGCGGACATTGCCGCGATCACGCTCAAGGTAAACCGGTTTCTGGAAGACTGGATCCGGCAGCGGCCGGGCATGTGGCTGTGGCTGCACAACCGGTGGCCGAAAGACTAGCCCGAACGCCCCCTTACTCGGGCATCGGTCCTGCGACCAGTTGTGGATCGAGCCGCTCGCTACCCCAGTTCATGCGCCAGTCCAGATGTGGCCCGGTGGCCCGACCGGTAGCACCGACAGTGCCGATCTGCTCACCCTGCGCCACCACCTGCCCCACTTCCACATCCACGGAGTGCAGGTGAAACAGCGTCGAGTTGACCGAATGCCCGTGGTCGATGATGACGATACCGCCGGTGAAGAAGTGATCACTCTCCGCCAGGCGCACGGTGCCGGTGGCAGGCGACAGGACCGGCGTGCCCGTGGGTGCGGCGATATCAATGCCGAAATGCGGGCGGCGCGGCTCGCCGTTCAGCACACGCTGTGAGCCATAAACGCCCGAGATGCGCCCCTTGGTGGGCCAGATAAATCCGTTGAGAAAGTTTTCGTCGCGGCTCGTGGCGCGGCGCGCTGCAGCCACCTGTGCATTATCAGCGCGGATACGCTTGAGCGTTGCCTCAGAAAAGCCGCCGACCTTGCCCGGCGGCAAACCGTCGATGCGCTGAATGTCATAGTCGCGCTTGGCGATTTCCAGCGGCCAGACGTCCTGCTCATCGCTGCCGGTCTTCATCACCGCAAGCAGAGCCGACGGCCCGTGGTCGCGGCCAAAGCCGATGACGAATTTTCCCGTATCGGTTACTGCCAGCGCCTCGCCATCCAGCGTGACTTCGCTGCCGGGCTCGACCGTTCCAATGACCATGCCGCCTTGACGTAATTCGCCGTCCAGCTCGAGGGCCATCGCCGGGCCCGTGGCCACAATCAGCGCGGCGGCAAGCGCAACCAGACTCCGCAAGCTAGACTTAAGCAACGCCCAGATCCCTCTTCACCATGGCTTCGGGGCCAGCATAGGGCTCCTGCCGGTCGACGCTCCAGTAGCGCAGTTCGTCGAGCGCAATACGCTGGCCTGTCACGGCGCAGGTCACATAGGACCCTGGTGCCAGAACATCATAGTCCGCATCAAGATAGCGAAGGCGGGCTTCGCCGCCCATCTGGCTGTCAAACCGGTTCAAGGGTCAGTCCTCATTCAAAGTCCCAATTGTCGCCACTCTTATCACGGGCGATATGGGCAGGAACAGGGCAGCCTAGAAGAGCTCGCCCTGGCCTCTCTTGCCCGCAGGGGCAGCCTTCTTGGCTGACGAGACTTTCGCGGCGGGCCGTTTAACGGGTGGTTCTTCCAGTGTCTGAACGGCGACCCGGTCTGCATCAGCAAATTCAAGATCGAACCGTCCGGCGGCGCGGGCGGCGTCACCGGAGCGGATGGGCTTGCCGTCACCATCAAGCGCCAGGGCAAAGCCGCGCTCCAGCACACTCTTGTGAGAGAGTGTGTCGAGCAGCCGCCCGGCCTGGTCGAGACGCTTGCGGTTCTTCTCCACCTGCGCCGTGAAGACACGCGGAAGGCGTTCCGCCACAGGCTCAAGCGCGCGCCTGGCCGTCTGCGTTGCCACGTCCCGGCGGCGCAGCAGTCGCTCGCCCAAGGCATCAAGGTCCTTGCGGGACTGGGCCAGCTGGGCCTGCGGGCGGCGGGCTTCCAGACGTCCGGCCCAGGTCGCGAGAGTCGTCCGTCTGGTCTCAAAGATGCGGCCGCGATGGCTGACGAGCCGCTCGCCCGCCACATCCAGCCGCTGACGCTGGATTTCCACCAGCCGCTCGGGCCGCGGCAAAGCGCGGGCAAGGCTGCGCACATCATTGCGGGCCTGTTCCAGCCGCCGGGTCATCACCCGGTGCTGACGGGCGCCCTGGTCCAACACCTGCGCCACAAGGTCCGCGCGGACCGGGACTGCATGTTCCGCAGCCGCCGTCGGCGTGGGGGCGCGCAGGTCCGAGGCAAAATCAATCAGCGTCGTGTCCGTCTCATGGCCGACGGCGGAGATCAGCGGGATGTCGCTTTCAAACGCCGCGCGCACCACGACTTCCTCATTGAAGGGCCACAGATCCTCGACGCTGCCACCACCACGCGCAACGATGATCAGGTCAGGCCGCGGAATGTCGCCGCCGGGCTCAAGCGCGTTGAATCCCTTGATGCCCGCCGCTACTTCTGCGGCTGCGGTTTCGCCCTGCACCCGCGTCGGCCAGATCAGCACATGACGGGGAAAGCGGTCGCGCAGGCGGTGCAGGATATCGCGGATGACAGCGCCTGAGGGCGACGTTACTACGCCGATCACCTCCGGCAGGAAGGGCAGCGGCCTCTTGTGCTCTGCATCGAACAGGCCTTCAGCGGCCAGTTTCTTGCGCCGGTCTTCCAGGAGCTTCATCAGCGCTCCGACACCGGCGGGCTCGATCGACTCAATGACGATCTGGTACTTGGATTGGCCGGGGAAGGTGGTGAGGCGGCCGGTGGCGATCACCTCAAGGCCCTGCTCGGGCTGGGTGGCCAGCCGCGAGGCGTTGCCTTTCCAGATGACACCGGACAGGACGGCGCGGTCGTCCTTCAGGTCCAGATAGACATGGCCGGAGGCAGGCCGCGAGACACGGCCGATCTCCCCGCGCACCCGCACATGGCCGAACTGGTCCTCGACCATGCGTTTGACGGCGCCGGATATCTCCGAAACGGAGTATTCCGGTGCGTTGCCGAGGGTGGGTTCGGCGAGAGAATCAGTAGCCATTTGGATGCGAATCCGCTTCAACGTGGGGTGGGTTCTAAGCGCGCGAGGCTTCGTGCTAGAACCCGGTCAGCATACCGCCTGGATCACGCATTAGCCATGCAACATCCCAAAGCGGTGTCCCCTTTTCACCTCCTTTTGGCGGGCAAATCAGAAATGAAAGTACTGGTGGTAGGTTCAGGCGGACGCGAGCATGCCCTGTGCTGGAAGCTGGCCCAGAGCCCCAAGCTTACAAAGCTGTACGCGGCGCCCGGCAATGCGGGCATGGACGCGGTCGCCGAGTGCGTGCCCATCGGTGCCGAAGACATCGATGCGCTGGTGAATTTTGCCCGCGACACGGCGATTGATCTCGTGGTGGTGGGCCCGGAAGGTCCGCTGGTGCTCGGTCTGACGGACAGGCTGGAAGACGCCGGCATCCGCACCTTCGGCCCCAGCGGCAAGGCCGCGCAGCTGGAAGGCTCCAAGAGCTTCACCAAGGATCTGTGCCGCCGCGCCAACATTCCCACCGCCGCCTATGCCCACTTCACCAATGCAGATGATGCGCTGGCCTATGTGCGCGAACAGGGCGCGCCCATCGTGGTCAAAGCAGACGGGCTTGCCGCCGGCAAGGGCGTGACCGTGGCCATGGAACTGGCCGATGCCGAAGCCGCCATCACGGAAGCGTTTGACGGGCGCTTTGGAGAGGCGGGCGCGGAAGTGGTAGTTGAAGCGTTTCTGGAAGGCGAGGAAGCCAGCTTCTTTGTCATCTGTGACGGGGAGCGCGCTCTGCCACTGGCCACCGCGCAGGATCACAAGCGCGTCGGCGATGGGGATACCGGTCCTAACACGGGCGGCATGGGGGCTTACTCCCCTGCCCCGGTGATGACGCAGGACATGATCGACTTCACCATGACCCGGATGATCGAGCCGACACTGGCGACGCTCAAGGCGGACGGCATGCCCTACAAGGGCGTGATCTTCGCCGGGCTGATGATCACCGACACGGGTCCTGAACTGATTGAATACAACGCACGCTTCGGGGACCCGGAATGCCAGGTGCTGATGATGCGTATGCAGAGCGATCTGCTGCCGCTGCTTGATGCCGCCGCGCAGGGCAACCTGTCCGGTGCGAGCGTCGCCTGGCATGACGACCCGGCGCTGAGTGTGGTGATGGCCGCCAAGGGCTATCCCGGTGCTTACGACAAGGGCACGCACATCAACAAGCTGGACGAGGCTGCAGCCCCTGACAATGTTGAGGTTTTCCATGCCGGAACCTCCCGCACGGACGGGCAGGTCGTGGCGACAGGTGGCCGCGTCCTGAATGTCACCGCCATGGGCGCCTCAGTGGCGAAAGCGCAGGCGCTGGCCTATGCTGCGGTAGATACAATTGACTGGCCTGAAGGCTTTAGCCGCCGCGATATCGGCTGGCGCGCGCTCCAAAGAGAAATGGATGACCGCGAAAACGCCTGAGGGCCCCTACGACATTTGAGACATACGACACCAAGAAACGACAACAGGGAGTATCCCGATGAGTGATGCAGCAGCATCGGATGACCGCCAGGAGATGTTCTCCGGCACCAAGGGTGTGGCGGACAATCACAAGTTTGATGAAGCAAAACTGTTTGAATATCTGAACGACACGGTGAAGGGCTTTGAAGGCCCGCTGGAAGTTCGCGAGTTCAAGGGCGGCCAGTCCAACCCGACCTATCAGCTGGTCACGCCGAAGAAGAAATATGTCCTGCGCCGCAAACCACCGGGCAAGCTGCTGCCGTCTGCCCACGCGGTTGATCGCGAGTTCAAGGTCATCTCCGCGCTTGGCGACACCAACGTGCCGGTGCCCGAGGCGTACACCTTGTGCGAAGACGATGATGTCATCGGCACGATGTTCTACGTCATGGAAATGGTGGAAGGCCGCATCCTGTGGGAAGCGCTGCTGCCGAATGAATCCAAGGAAAGCCGCGGGCAGATCTATGACGCGATGAACGACACCATCGCCAAGCTGCACATGGTCGACTACGAAAAGGTCGGCCTGGGCGACTTCGGCAAGCCGGGCAATTATTTCGCCCGCCAGATTTCCCGCTGGTCGAAGCAGTATGTGGCCAGTGAGACGGAAACCATCGAATCCATGAACAAGCTCATGGAATGGTTGCCGAACAACATTCCCGACGAAGACTCAAACTCCATCGTCCATGGCGACTATCGCCTCGACAATATGGTGCTTCACCCCACCGAGCCGCGTGTGCTGGCCGTGCTGGACTGGGAGCTGAGCACGCTGGGGCATCCGCTCGGCGACTTCACCTATCACACCATGCAGTGGAAGATGCCCGGCCAGGGCACCGGCGGCGGCACGGGCTCGCTCAAGGATCATGACCTGGCCGCTCTGGGCATTCCGAGCTTCGAGGACTATGTCAAAGCCTATTGCGACCGGACGGGCCGCGATGGCATCGACAATCTCGACTTCTACTATGCGTACAACTTCATGCGCCTGGCGGGCATTCTGCAGGGGATTGCAGGCCGCGTGCGCGATGGAACGGCCGCCAGCGACCACGCCAAGACCATGGCGGCCAATGTTCGTCCGCTTGCGGATGAAGGCTGGTTCTACGCTCAGAAGGCGGGCGCCGTCTAATCGCGCCTGCTCTGCATCACTTCGGCCATGGTCTCCTTGAGGCCATCGGCTGACGTGATGTGCAGGTCGCGCTGCGGGAACGGGAACTCGATCTCGTTTTCGTGGAACAGGTCCCAGATGTGCAGGCGAATGTCGCTGGCGACATTGACGACGCCGGACTCGGGATCATTTACCCAGATGCGCAATTCCAGATCGACCGCATTGTCGCCGAAGCCCACCAGCCGCGTGGCCGGGGGCGGCGACGACAGCACGCGTTTGTGCTCTTCCGCTGCCTGCATCATCAGCTCAAGCGCCTTGCGCACATCGGATTGATAGCTGACGCCGACACCAATCTTGAGGCGCACGGCGCGGCTGGAGAACGACCAGTTCACCACCTGCTGGGTGATCAGGTCCTCATTGGGAATGAGATATTCCTTGCCGTCGCGGGTGACGACGGCGGCATAGCGCGCGCCCAGCTTTGAAATCCAGCCATAGGCCTCACCGATCTCGATCACGTCTCCCGGCTTGATGGAGCGGTCGAGCAGCAGAATGATGCCGCTGATGAGGTTGGAGACGACTTTCTGCAGGCCAAAGCCGATGCCGACGCCGATGGCGCCGGAGAAGACAGCGACTGCCGTAAAGTCGATGCCCAGCGATGTCAGGCCGACGAGGACGGCCACCGTCAGAAACGCGATGCGCAGCACCTTGCCGACAAGCACGCCGGCCGCCGGGGTCACGCCCTCGACGCGGCCCAGCTGGCTCTCCAGCAAAGACGACGCAAAGATCGCCACCCAGATGAGGGCGCCGACGAGAATGATGCCGTTGATGATGGTCAGGAGCGAGATGCGCATCTCACCGGCCGTGAAGGCTGCGGCATCGAGCGCCGCCACGAAGGGATCAAGCCAGCCAAGGATCGCCAGCGCAGCGACAAACCAGATGACGGCACCGATCAGCTTGGTAAGCCCGGTCTGGCGCGTCAGCACCGTGATCAGCCGGATCACCATCCACGCCAGCAGCAGGTTCGTGGCGCTGGCCAGAAGCTCGGCCGGCTGATCCGCTGCCCGCATGGCCGCTGTCGCAATCCAGGTAAGGATGTTGGCGGTGAACGGCGCGACGAGCCCGACGAGCCTGTCCAGCCGCTGATGCAGCCACGCCCGTCCGTCGGTCCTTGCCGCCAGCGCCGCAAACCATGGCGTCAGGCGACGGCCCAGGCCGAAGGAGACAAGCGCAATCACCAGCAGAATGCCGAACTGGATGGCGACAGGCAGTGTTGCCACGTCACTCAGCACCCATTGCCAGGCACTCTGGGCGAAGGTCTGTGCGTCGGCGGCAGCTTCGGCGATATCGGGCAGATCCGGCGATTCAGGTGTCTGATACATCGTCTGATTGCAGCACCCCCGCCGCGACCTGTCGAGAGGGCTATCGCGTGGCCGCGCGCTCCCGTGCTAGGACACCGGCGAAACACTTTTTGCAGCAAGTTGGACACCTGATGTCAGACACCAATCCTGAAACAATTGACGTGCTCGACCGCCACCGGTTCGACCAGAATGCCCTTGAAACCTGGTGCCGGGACAATGTCGACGGCTTTGAAGGGTCCCTTGACGTGCGGCAGTTCCAGGGCGGGCAGTCCAACCCGACATTCCAGCTGATCACGCCGGGCCGCAAATATGTCATGCGCAAGAAGCCTCCCGGCCAGCTGCTGGCAAGCGCCCATCAGGTTGATCGCGAATACACCGTCATGAAGGCGCTGGCGGACACGCCGGTGCCCGTGCCGCATATGTATGCGCTGTGCGAAGATGATGCCGTTGTCGGCACCTCATTCTACATCATGGAGCATCTGGAAGGCCGTGTGTTCCGTGACCCGACACTGCCCGATCTGAACCCTGATCAGCGTGCCGCCATCTATGACGACATGAACCGGGTGCTCGCGGAGCTGCATAAGGTCGACTTTGAAGCGGTTGGTCTTGGTGAATTCGGACGTCCAGGCAACTATTTCGACCGGCAGATCTCCCGGTGGATCAAGCAGTACCGGGCGGCGGAAACCGAAACCATTGCCGAGATGGAAGACCTCATCACATGGATGCCGGACAATGTGCCTGCCGAGGCGTCTGTCTCGATTGCCCATGGTGACTACAGGCTTGAGAACACCATGTTCCACGCAACCGAACCGAAGATGATTGCGGTACTGGACTGGGAACTTTCGACCATCGGCCACCCGCTGGCGGACCTTGGCTACAACTCGATGCTGTATCACATCGACAGCCCCACCATGGGCACGCTCACAAGGGTGGACTTTGCGGCGTCGGGCATTCCTACCGAGGCGGATTATGTCGCCAGCTATTGTGCGCGCACAGGCCGCGACGGCATTGAGAACTGGCCCTTCTATGTCGGGTTTTCGATCTTCCGTCTCGCCTCCATTGCGCAGGGTGTCTACAAGCGCGGCCTTGACGGAAATGCCAGTTCGGAAAAGGCAACGCTGTATGGCAATGCCGCCAAAATGCTCGCAGAAGCTGCCTGGCGGATTGTCCAGACACGCACGTAATAGGTGAAAACAACGTGCAGCCGCCCCGTTTTTGGCGGAATCCGGTGTTTTATGATGTGCAAAATCCCTTTAACTACAGGATATTAACCTATCCGGGTGCAGACTTTCCGCGGTAAGAACAACAACCGCGAAGTCGAGGGATGTCTCAGGGCACGGAGACACATGGGGGATTGAGTCCGAACGCGCTGCGCTACAACGCTGCAGACGCGCCGGATTCGTTTTTCCGTGCCGTTGTTGAAAATGCCGCGGACATCATCTCTGTCATCGATACGGACGGCATCTTCATTTACGCATGCCCGAAAGCTGCCGACGTGTTTGGCTTCGAGCACGGCAGCATAGATACGCTCAAACCGGAACGCTTTCATCCCGACGACTATGAAACCGTGATCACGGAGTTCTACGACCTCGTGACTCATGGTGGTCGTCGTCAGCTCACTGATCATCGCATGTCCAACGGGCGCGGCGGCTGGGTCTGGATCCAGACACACGCAATCAACCTGGTCGACGACCCGCGCGTCAATGGCATCGTCATGGTGTCGCGTGACATCACGGATCAGAAGAAGCGTGAAGAAGAAATCCTTCACGCTGAACGTGCGGTCGGGTTTGGTCACTGGCGGTGGGAGCGCGGTGCCGCCGGACCCTATTGGTCAGATGGTCTGTTCTCAATCCTTGGTCTCGAGCGTGCCGATCATGCGCCGGACATGCAGTGGTCAACGGATCTCATTATTGAGGAAGACCGCCAGGCAATTGCTGACCAGTGCATCCATGCCCTCGTGGACGGCACGTCGTTCAGCCGGATCATCTCCATGCGGCATGCGGATGGCAGCTATCGGCGGGTGATGGTGACCGGGCATGTGGAACGTGACCATCTGGGCACCCCGATATCTGTCCTTGGTGTGTCGCAGGACGTGACAGAGCTTGAGAAAGCCAACAACACCATTCATCAATCCGAACAGGAGTTCCGCCTGCTCGCTGAACACTCAACGGACGTGATATCGCGTTACGACATTGATGGGCGCCTTGCGTACATATCGCCCTCTGTTGAGCGGGTTCTTGGCTATCCGCCGGAAGAAAGCATGAAGCAGTCTTGGGTCGACTATGCTCATCCCGAAGACGGCAAACTCATCGCAGATGAAATCGTTGGCATGTATGCGGACCGTCAAACCCGCCGCATTGCATACAGGATGATGGCAAAGAGCGGAGAATATCTCTGGCTTGAATCAGCCGTGACACCGCTCTTCGGTCACAAGGGTGAATATCAGGGCATGATCACCTGTACCCGCGACATCACCGAGCAAAAGACCCGCGAACAGGAACTCATGGCGGCGCGCGAACACGCGGAACAGGCCAGCCTCACGAAGTCGCGCTTCCTGGCCAATATGAGCCACGAATTACGCACCCCCCTCAATGCCATTCTCGGCTTCTCGGAAATGATGACCCAGGAAGTCTTCGGCCCGCTGGGTAATACTCAGTATGAGGAGTATGCGGGCCTTATTCATGAGAGTGGCAGTCATCTTCTCTCACTCATCAGCGATATCCTGGACATGTCCAAGATCGAAGCCGGCAAGTATGACCTGTGCATCGAATCCGTGGACGTGGTGGCCACACTCGAAAAGGCATCACGTATGGTTCAGACGCGCCTGAGCGAAGGCGAGCTGGACCTGCTCATGCAGGTTGATGGTGCTGTTGACTGCAAGGTGCTGTCAGATGAACGGGCGTTTACCCAGATCCTGCTCAATGTCCTGTCGAATGCGGTGAAGTTCACACCGGCAGGTGGACGGATCACTCTGTCGGCTGTCCCCGCCGCACATGGCCAGATTGCCATATCGGTCAGCGATACCGGCGTGGGCATCGAACCCTCAGACCTTGAGCGGGTGCTTCACCCGTTTGAGCAGGTGGTGCGGCATGCCGAACTCGCCAGCCAGGGGACCGGGCTGGGTCTGCCGCTCGTGCGGGCACTGGTGGATATTCAGGACGGGACTTTCAACATCGAAAGCTCCCCCGGCAAAGGCACGACGGTGACCATCACGCTGCCGGACGCGAACTGCGCTGACGCAGTACTGTCCGCATAAGGCAACCGGATCGCCTACCGGACGCCCTTCATCGCATTGTCCATTTCCTCATAGACCCGGTTGACGACGGGCTCATCGAAAATGCCCTTCCAGTAGCCTGTTGCGTTGGCATGCGCATCGAGCAGGCAGACTGACTTGCCAAACAGCTCCGGCATTTTGCGGACAAAGAACAGAATCGGCACGAGGGCACAGTCCGCAAGGGTGAGCTTGTCGCCTACCGCGTGGCCGCTGCCGTCAAGATAGTGATCAAGCCAGCCAAGCGACGTCTTGAGGTCCGTGAAGGCCGCAACGACCTTGTCATGGTCGCGCTGGCTGGGGTCAATGTTGCCGAACAACACTGTCAGCGGCGCGAGCATGTAAAGGTCGCCGAGACGGCCCAGCAATCGCACTTTGGCGCGCTCCCTGGGGTCGGCCGGCAGCATGGAAGGCTCGGGATAGACTTCCTCTAGATACTCACAGATCGTTTCTGATTCCGGCAGTATCCACCCATCGTCTGTTTCCAGGGTCGGCACCTTGCCCAGTGGCGTCAGGGCCCTGAATGCGTCCGGCTCCAGATCGGCAAACGGATCAACCATCTCCATGTCGATGCCCTTGGCATAGAGCATCATCCGGCAGCGGGCGGAAAAGGGTGACAGATCATTGTTGTAGAGTTTCATTGGCTTGCTCCTTCGGCGCATTTCGCCGACGACATGGGCCGGGGACGAAATGGGCGCTTTGGGGTCCCGGCGCTTATATCGCGAATTTCCCGGGAAACTGCTGATTTTTATGCCTCGGGCGGCCAAGACGCCAAGCGAGACTTCGAATGTAGAAGTGTGGTCGTGGTCGGGTTTGAGACTGCCATTAAAAAGCGGCCCGGTCACCATATGGTGCCGGGCCGCCCATTTAGCAAGCTGTAGATCGAGCGATCACGGAACTGCTACTCGGCAGCCGCGCGCAGCTCTTCCATGTGCTTCTTGTACTCAAGCCGGGCGATGGTGCGGTTGTGCACTTCGTCCGGACCGTCGGCCAGACGCAGGGTCCGGATGCCGGCATAGGCCTTGGCGAGACCAAAGTCCGTGGTCACGCCGCCGCCGCCATGGGCCTGGATCGCGTCATCGATGACCTGCAGCGCAATGCGCGGACCGGCCACCTTGATCATAGCGATCTCGGAACGGGCGACCTTGTTGCCCACCTTGTCCATCATGTCTGCCGCCTTGAGCGTCAGAAGACGGGTCATCTCGATGTTGGTGCGGGCTTCAGCCACGCGCTGTTCCCACACGGAGTGCTCCGCCACTTTCTTGCCGAAAGCTTCGCGGGTGAGCAGACGCTTGACCATCTTTTCGAGGCAGCGTTCCGCCACACCGATGGTGCGCATGCAGTGGTGAATACGTCCTGGCCCGAGGCGGCCCTGAGCGATTTCAAAACCACGTCCTTCGCCGAGGATCAGGTTGCCGGCAGGCACCCGCACATCCTTGAGGATGACTTCCGCGTGGCCGTGCGGCGCGTCGTCGAAGCCGAAGACCGGCAGCATACGGACGATCTCGATGCCCGGTGCGTCCATCGGCACGATGATCTGGGACTGCTGACGGTAGCTGTCGGCACCCGGATCGGTCTTGCCCATGACGATCGCAACCTTGCAGCGCGGATCGCCGAGCCCTGAGGACCACCACTTGCGGCCGTTGATGACGTATTCGTCGCCATCGCGCACGATGCTGGTTTCAATGTTGGTTGCATCGGACGACGCAACAGCGGGCTCGGTCATCAGGAAGGCAGAGCGCATCTCACCGGCGAGAAGCGGCTTGAGGTATTTTTCCTTCAGCTCTTCGGAGGCATAGCGCTCGAACACTTCCATGTTGCCGGTGTCCGGTGCGGAGCAGTTGAAGACTTCAGATGCCCAGCCGACACGGCCCATGATTTCGCACAGGGGTGCGTATTCAAGGTTGTTGGTGCCGCCGCCAAGGTCTGAATGCGGCAGGAACAGGTTCCACAGGCCGGCTTCGCGGGCCTTGGGCTTCAGGTCTTCGAGGATCTGCGGCACCTGCCAGGGGTTGCCCTCATCGCGGAAGGCCTGCATCTGGGCGTTGTAGGTGTCTTCATTTGGATAGATGTGCTCATCCATGAAGGCCTCAAGGCGCGCAATCAGCTCCTTGACCTTGTCTGTATGTTCGAAATTCATGCGAATTCCCTCATTTTTCTAGAGTTTTTGACGAAATAGGTAGTTTCGCGGGCGACTCTAACGGCTTGCGCTGGCGCCGTCACCCTCCCCAAGGCGGTATTGGCGCGGTCTTGCGATAGGTCAAGCGGACGCAGCGTTTTTGGCGCCTGCGCGCTAGCCGCGGCGGGCCTCGAAAAAGGCCCGCAACAGCGCCTGCGAGGGG
>Ga0207422_1003788_pt1 | contig 14089 bp, 12 predicted proteins | sample MarCyaLeptolynsp_FD_187757 | JGI IMG/M metagenome (GOLD analysis project Ga0207422, IMG submission 187757) | Marine cyanobacterial communities from Panama - species 1 Leptolyngbya sp. (SPAdes) | ecosystem: Environmental > Aquatic > Marine > Unclassified | place: Panama: Panama City | collected...
CGGTACATTCCTGCCGGTAAAGGCGGCTGATACCGACGATCACACGATGCATGCGGAATGGGGGGAAGTCTCAGAAGAGACGGCTACGGCGCTTCGGGACGTGAAAGCGCGGGGCAACAAGGTTGTGAGTGTTGGAACGACATCGTTGCGTATCCTCGAAAGTGCTGCCCAGGCGAGCGGATCCATTCAACCCTTCGCGGGAGAAACATCGATCTTCATCACGCCCGGCTACAGGTTCAAGGTGATCGACGCCTTGATGACCAATTTCCATTTGCCGCGCTCGACACTCTTCATGCTGGTGTCGGCCTTGTCGGGACTTTCGACGATGCGGGCCGCCTATGCACATGCAATTGACACGGACTACAGGTTTTACAGCTACGGGGATGCGTCTCTCCTGTTTCCCGCAACCACGGAGCAAGGCTGATCAGGATGACCACGCAGAAAAAAACATTCGATTTCAAGTTGCTGGCAACTGATGGCGCGGCCCGCCGCGGTGAGATAACAACGCCTCACGGGACCGTCCACACACCCGCCTTCATGCCCGTCGGTACACAGGGCACGGTCAAGGCAATGTACCCGGGCCAGGTTCGGGAAACCGGTGCGGACGTGGTGCTGGGGAACACATACCACCTGATGCTGCGCCCGACCGCCGAACGGGTACACGCGCTCGGCGGTCTGCACAAATTCATGAACTGGCCCCACACCATTCTTACCGACAGTGGTGGCTTTCAGGTCATGTCACTCGCCCAGTTGCGCAAGCTTGACGAGGACGGCGTTCGTTTTCAAAGCCATATTGACGGCGCAAAATACCATCTGACACCGGAACGGTCTGTTGAGATCCAGGGCCTGCTTGGGTCGGACATCCAGATGCAGCTTGACGAATGCATCCGGTTGCCAAGCCCGAGAGAAGAAGTTCAAAGAGCGATGGAGCTTTCTCTGCGTTGGGCGGAACGCTCCCGCAATCAGTTTGAAAACATGATGGGACCTGAGAAGGGGCAGGGTCTCTACGGGATCGTTCAGGGCGGAGATCAGCCTGACCTGCGTGTCCGCTCGGCCGAAGAGCTCGGCAAGCTTCCATTCGAAGGGTATTCGGTCGGGGGGCTCGCAGTCGGTGAGCCTCAGGACGTCATGCTCGCCATGCTGGACATCACAACGCCCGTCATGCCCGTAGACAAACCGCGTTATCTCATGGGCGTTGGAACACCGGACGATCTTCTGGAGAGTGTCAAACGCGGGATCGATCAGTTCGATTGCGTGATGCCGACGCGGGCAGGGCGCCACGGATTGGCCTACACCAGATACGGCAAGGTCAATCTAAAGAACGCCCGGCACCAGGACGATCCGCGTCCGCTCGACGAAGCAAGTGACTGTCCGGCGGCCAACACCTATAGCCGCGCCTATCTGCATCATCTCGTGAGAGCAGGCGAAGGGCTGGCGGGCATGTTGCTTACCTGGAACAATATCGCCTATTACCAGCATCTCATGAAAGGTATGAGAAACGCGATTGAAGAGGGCCGCTTTGCAGACTTCTACGCCGAGACCAAGCAAAACTGGGCGCGCGGAGACATCGCGCCCGTTTGATCGTTGATGACGTGAAAAGCAGCCGTCAGGCGGCGAACCCGTCAGACTTTGTCAGGTAACAGCCGGAGATCTTCCAGGAACCGTCTTCCTGTTGCTCGAAGCTGTAAAGCGCGAGCCAATTCTTGCCCTTCGGGCCGACGACATAGACCTCCTGCGTCGGGCCGAGTTTGGTCATTTTGGACTGGCCGAAAGTGACGCTTTGCGGTCTGTAGACGGGCTGGTATCCCTGCTTGACCATCTGCATGAAGATTTCAGGGCTCTGGAATTTCTGCTGGAGCGAATTCGTCGCGAACGAAAAAGCTGCCTGTGCATTCCCGGCGGCAAAAGCGCTCATCTGATCTTTGATGATTCCCTGAAAGGCACTCGTGTCGAGCGCATCCTGCGCCGTTGCAGAACCTGCTACCAGGAGTCCGGCAACACTCAAGCCAGCCAAAGACGTCAGGAATTTGAAATTCGCCATGGTCGATGTCTCCTTTTCTGGAACACCAAGTATACGGCGCAACCAGCCCGGCGGATCGAGTGACGTTGATGCTTTCCACTGCGGAACCGGCAGAAAACGGGGGCTGCAAAACGTCTCACACAACTGGATATTGCTGTTTTATTCAGATGAGAACTGTCTGACGACGAGAACAAAGCCAATGAAATCAACGCGCAACGTCAGCTAGGTGACTCCAACCATCTCAATCCGCAGATTTCGGCTCTGGAACAGATCAGGCCGTATTGTTTCTCAAAGCGGCCCAATTCCGCCGCCGCTCAGGCAACAAAGACACGTAAAAAATACGGATAACCGCGTCAGAGAGTCGATACGAAAACAGCCGGCTCAAAAAATGAACCGGCTGTATGGTTTTGAGTTACTGACCTGGAGCCGAAGCCTTCCGGTTTATTCGGCCGCGACCTGACGCTGACCTTCGACAATGTCTCTCATGAATGGCAGCAGATCATCGGCGAGTTTGGGATCATCCATTCCGAAGGCAATATTCGCGCTCAGGAACCCGTATTTGCTGCCGCAATCATAACTGCGTCCCTCGAATTTGAGGGAAGCGAATTTCTGCTTTGACATGAGGGAAATCATACTGTCGGTCAGCTGTATCTCACCACCGGCACCCTGGCCCTGCTCGGAGAGCAGATCAAAGATTTCCGGTTGAAGGATGTAGCGCCCGGTAATCATCAGATTTGACGGCGCGGTGCCCGGCGCTGGTTTTTCAACCATGTTCGAGATTTCACTGGAAACGGCATTGATCCGCTCTGACAGTTCCACAATGCCATACTGATGCGTCTGATCTTCCGGGATCTCTTCGACGGCAATGATGTTTCCGCCGGTCTGGTCATAAAGGTCCACCATTTGCCTTAGGCAACTGACCTTTGATTTTATGATCACGTCAGGCAAAAGGATGGCAAACGGTTCATCGCCAATAATGTCGCGCGCGCACCAGATCGCATGTCCGAGACCCAACGGCGCCTGTTGGCGGGTAAAACTGGTCGATCCGGGTTGTGGCCGATGTTTTTCAAGCAATTCCAGCGCTTCGGTCTTTTTCCGCGCTTTCAGGGTGTCCTCGAGTTCGTAAGCCATATCGAAGTGATCTTCGATGACGTGCTTGTTGCGGCCGGTGACAAAAGCAATGTGTTCGATTCCGGCAGCGCGTGCCTCGTCTACCACATATTGGATGATGGGCCGGTCCACGATCGTCAACATTTCCTTCGGCACCGCTTTGGTGGCCGGCAAGAACCTTGTTCCGAGCCCAGCGACGGGAAGCACTGCTTTACGAATGGGTTTGTTCATGGGTGGCCTTCTCACTCTTACTGACAAATGGCTTCACATCAGTCTGTTCATGAAAGCTCAAAACAGACAATAAACTCAGGGTTCTGAGTGGGTATATATCACATGGTAATCTCTAAGAATTGCATCGCGGTTAAATTTCTGAATCGAATCCGAAGCGGCTTGTTCCCAGAACCTGTGCCATACGGATACCGGAGAATTGCGACATAATTATATTCTCTGCTCCTTGTGATTAAATCGATTTAAGTCGCTTGCGGAAGTGCAGGAAACAGACAGTTGCAGCTTTTCCAAAAGAGCGCTATGGAACACCCGAATTCGGCGCGAGCCTGTTTGATGAAGGCAGGTACAGTCGGCGCCCCCTTTACAGCAAGGTTGAGAATGACTGAGGCGAACCGGGAAGTTCAGGTCGGAAACGTTACGTTCAGTAACGATGCAGCATTTGCTCTGATCGCCGGCCCATGCGCACTTGAGAGCCGCGATCACGCACTCGAATGCGCCGCGGCCATCAAGGAAATTTCTGAAAGAGTCGGGATTGCAACGGTCTACAAGTCGTCCTTTGACAAGGCCAACCGGACGTCGCTTGCGGGCGGACGCGGTATCGGCCTTGATGAAGCCCTGCCGATTTTTGCGGAAGTGAAGGAACGGTTCGGTCTTCCGGTCGTAACGGACGTGCACGCGTCCGATCAGTGCGCGCCGGTCGGAGAAGTGGTCGACATCCTTCAGATACCGGCCTTTCTGTGCCGGCAAACAGATCTTCTGATAGCTGCCGCGCAAACGGGCAAGACCGTCAACGTTAAGAAGGGCCAGTTTCTTGCGCCCTGGGACATGAAGAATGTCCTGGCAAAGGTAACGGGTTCGGGAAATCCGAATGTCTTGTTGACGGAACGAGGCGCGAGTTTTGGTTACAACACACTTGTAAGCGACATGCGTGCTTTGCCAATCATGGCTCAAACCGGAGCACCGGTTGTTTTCGACGCCACCCATTCCGTTCAACAACCGGGCGGGCAGGGCGCCTCGACCGGCGGTGACAGGACTATGGTTCCCGTCTTGGCGCGTGCTGCGGTCGCGACCGGCGTCGCAGGTCTTTTCATTGAAACGCACCCGGATCCTGACAAGGCTCCCTCGGACGGGCCCAACATGGTGCCGCTGAATGAGTTGGAAGCCTTGCTTCGAAAGCTGAAAGCGATTGATACCGTTATCAAGATGAATGCGCAGGAACAGGAATGAACACGCCCGGCCAGGGCGGGAAATGCTGGAGCACACCTCCAACCCATTAGCCGAATTCGCGGCCCCAAACGCGCCGGTATTTCACCGGCAGATGCCAGAAAATGTCCATGCGACAAGGGAGTTAGTCCATGACCGCCATAATCGATATTGTCGGACGTCAGATTTTCGACAGCCGAGGCAATCCAACAGTTGAGGTCGACGTCTTCCTGGAAGACGGGTCATTCGGCCGCGCAGCGGTGCCGTCCGGTGCCTCCACGGGTGCGCACGAAGCCGTTGAACTTCGCGATGGCGGCGATCGCTACATGGGCAAGGGCGTTCTGAAAGCCGTTGAAGCAGTAAACGGCGAAATTTTCGAGACGGTCGGAGGCCTCGACGCTGAGGATCAGCTCCAGATCGACCAGGCGATGATCGACCTGGACGGGACGAGCAACAAGGCGCGTCTCGGCGCAAATGCGATCCTCGGCGTTTCGCTCGCTGTCGCCCGGGCTGCAGCGCAGGCTTCCGGTCTTCCGCTCTATCGCTATGTCGGCGGCACCTCCGCCAGAACCCTCCCGGTTCCGATGATGAACATCATCAATGGAGGAGCACATGCCGACAACCCGATCGATTTCCAGGAATTCATGATCATGCCGGTCGGTGCGGAAACGCTCGGCGAGGCTGTTCGCATGGGCTCGGAGATTTTCCACACGCTGAAGAAGGCGCTGAACGCGGCCGGACACAATACGAATGTTGGTGATGAAGGCGGTTTTGCCCCGAACCTTGAATCGACTGACGCTGCTATCGGTTTCGTCATGAAGGCGATTGAGACCGCCGGCTATAAGCCCGGTGACGACGTCTATCTGGCACTTGATGCCGCCTCGACAGAATTCTGCAAGGACGGCAAATACGTTCTGGAAGGCGAGGGCAAGACACTCGCTCCAGAAGAGATGGCGCAGTATCTCGGCGACCTCGCATCCCGCTACCCGATCATTTCCATCGAGGATGGTCTTGCCGAAGACGACTGGGACGGTTGGAAAGCGACAACAGAGCTGATCGGCAACACGTGCCAGCTTGTCGGAGACGATCTGTTCGTGACCAATTCGGAACGACTGCGCAAGGGGATTGATCTTGGGGTCGCCAACTCCATCCTGATCAAGGTGAACCAGATTGGTACGTTGTCCGAAACGCTGGATGCCGTTGAGACCGCGCACAAGGCAGCCTATACAGCCGTCATGTCGCACCGTTCCGGTGAAACGGAAGATTCAACGATCGCCGATCTGGCCGTTGCAACGAATTGCGGTCAGATCAAGACTGGCTCGCTGGCACGCTCGGACAGGCTTGCGAAGTACAACCAGCTGATCCGTATCGAGGAAGAACTCGGTCCCCAGGCAATTTACGCCGGACGCTCGATCCTCAAGGGTTGATCCCGCAGCGGACCATGTTCCGGCAACAAAACCCCGCGGTCTTGGACGGCGGGGTTTTTTGTTGCCCGGTTTCAGCTTTTGTGATCCTTCAGCTCGCTTCAGGATCGGAGCGGGTCTCTTCGGCATGCATCAGGGCGGCGGCAATCGTTTCCGCTCTTTCCGCTCCCGCCAGCACGAACCGTCCGTCGATGATGAAGCATGGCACGCCGGTAATTCCGGATTCCTGCGCCTTTGCGATTTGCGCTTCGGTCTTGTCGAGATCGGTTTCCGTTTCAAGAAGCTGTTCAACGAGATCGGACTCCATCCCGGCTTCTTCCGAAATTCTCACCAGCGTCTCGGACTGCGTCAGATCTTCACCGTCGAGGAAATAGGCCTTGAACAGTCTTTCCACGACATCGCTCTGGACATTGTCGGCCCGCGACCACAACACAAGGCGATGGCAATCGAGCGTATTGGGAGACAACTTGATGTCCTCGAACGCGAAGGGAATACCTTCCAGCGCACCTGCTTCCCTGATCCGCTCGTAGACAGACGCGGCATTTGCGGGGCCACCGAATTTGTCATTGAGATATTGTTGCCGGTCCTTCCCGGTTTTCGGCAAGGTCGCATCCAGCTGGAACGGGTGCCAACGCACCTCGACGTTCAACTGAGGAACGGATTTCAAAGCCGCTTCAAGCCGCCTTTTGCCAATAAAACACCATGGACACATGACATCCGAGACGACATCGACGGTAAGCGGAGCGGTTTCGTTCATATCAGACCCGATTTGTTCTTTTGTCCGACACTAGTGATTTGGGCTCGAATGCCAAGCCGGTTTTTTTCAATAAAAGCCATTTTGAATGAAACAGGGTCATCTGAGTGAGCAAACACGGCTCGTATCCAAGGCGAGGAACGCAGCACATCGGCAGAGGTATCGCGATAGGCAAAGTGCTATAGCCTGACCTGGTCGGATCGTTTAGGGCCAGGTTTCCGGCTCCCCGGACGTCCTTGCGCTCAGAAATTTGTCAAAATGATTGGCCTCTGGCCACAACACCAGAACAGCGGGTCATATGATCCCGATTATTCAAGCGCGCTCTAACGGACGGTATGGGTCAAAATAGAACTTATTCGTTTTTGCAACCGGACGGTGCCCGCCTGATTTTTCAGAACGGCGACTGGTCCGAGATCTTTGACAAGGCAAACCAGATCTTCGTCCCGGCTGGTCGCGTCGGCAATTGAGAGCAGGGTCGTATAAATCTCGTCGACATCCGTTTCAGGCGTGATCTCGATCCCGAAACTTGCCGGGTCCAGACGCATTTCCCATAGGTCGAGCCCGCGTGCCGCGAGCGCATCGCTGCAGGTCTTCAGATAGTTGGCGTAATATTCCCGTCCGAGGCCGCCATCCATGATCTGCTGGCGCAGCCACATCTGGCTTTCGGCCAGAATCCTGTCTGCAAGCCGCCGCCTTTTACCAAAACGGAGCGCCGTGATCATGCGTTGTGTCAGCGTTTCCTTGCAGTTTTGCCCGATGATGACATCCGATGCACCATTTCGAAACAAAAGCGCCGAGTCTTCTTCGTCTTCGCAAACGGCGAGAACCGGGAGACCCGCAAACCTGGCATCTCTTCTGATTTGCCTGATGTAGTCGATCGCATCCTCAAATGCAGCGTCGATGACGACGGCATCGAAGGCACGCATGGACATGTACTCAACGGCCATCTTGCCGTCAAAAGCGCCAACGACCTCGACCTTTTCATCGCTGGCATCCTGCCATTCGAGAAAGCGGCCGCTCAGGCCAACAACCATCAAACTGCTGCCACCCGTATGATGTGGAGCAGTTCCGAAACCCGGTATGCGGCCGAAGATCTTTCGTCGCAGCTGTGCCTCCTCTGATCGCATCAACGCACGTTGATGGATGCAGATGAGCATCAACAGCACATCGTCAGGAACGACACGGTCAATAATCGCTGTGGCCTGAATTTCTTCCGGAAGACTGCTCCCACCATCGGTCAGGACATAGATCGGCACATCGCATGGCAAAGTCTTCGTGAAAGGTGACAGCCACTTCAGAAAAGCGTGCGGGTCGTGGTCTCCCAGGCGCTCCATATCGATCACAACGGCTGCGGGGAGGGCCGTTGGCGGAACAGCACCGCGCTCAAACATTTTCAGAAGTGAAACATCAAGATCTTCAGGCGCGTCGCCATTGCTGTTTCGCTTTGGCCGCCGCCCCGCATACCAATAAGGTCCACGCCACGAAAGCGACGTTTCATAATCCATGCACAGTCCCCACCTAGAGCCCTTTTAAGTGATACAGCACCGATTGACCCGGTTCCCGGGTCGGCTGCCCAGAGGTGCCTTGCGCTTTTGATAGGAGCTGAATTGGTCCCATCAGATAACTCCGTATCACTCGAAAGGGCTGAAGAGCATCTGGCGCTCGTTCATGCGTGACATGATGCCCTCACTACACAGATTCGATCAACCAGCAGATGTTGGAAAGGTTGCGGTGTGCTTTTGCCTTCGCTTAGGCCACCTCGGCAGGCAACCTCTGTGTCCGCATTGTGAGTTTTTCCCGGAAGATTGTTCCGTCCGGGTTGCGTGGAAGCGATTGAAGGATAAGGACGCGGTGCGGGATCTTTGCAAGATCAACACCTTCCGCATCGAGATAGGCAAAAAACGACGCTGCATCCGGTACCGTAGCGGTATCAGGCACAATCGCCGCGTAGAGCCTCGCTCCGACGACCGGGTCTTCGACAATGAACGCAGCGGCCTCCCGTGTCCCCGGATAGCTTGAATAGACAACATCTATTGTCTCGAGATTTCCGGTTCCAAGCGCATAAGCTCCGGGGATACCAAACCCTGAGATCCCGTCATCCACAAGATCGACCTTGATGTTGGTATTCAGGAACCCCGTACCCTCCCAGCGCACGCGTCTCTGGTCCCCGTTGAGTGTGCGCCAGCCGATATCAGGGACCATTGGTCCCTTGACGAGGAGTGTCGGCAAGCGTGCTTCGATCTCCTCCGTTACTGCGACTTCTAGAAGGGCTGGCCCGCTTTCACACCCGTTCGACCCGTCATGCTTTCCCAGCGCGGTTGCCTTGATCTTCGCCGAAGGTCCTCTGGCTTTCGCAACAAGTGCAAACTCGTCGGCGATATGCACATCAACCAGAGGGCGTTTGGCGACGAAGGTGTTGGGATGCGGAGAGGAGATGTTCCAGGCCGCGAGGATGGTGGTGTTCTCGTTGGTGAGTTTGCGGTCGAGGGTCTGCGCCAAAGGACCTGGGGTCATGACGACATCTGCACCGACCTCGTTCGCATGTGTGGCCAGATTGGCAAGCGATGTCGGATGATGCAGATGCAACGTGCTGCCTGTTGCCAGAAAGGGAACCAGACCGCCGCCCAGTCCCGTCAGGCCGCTGAGCGAATAGGGAACGAGGATTGTGCTGCCATCCTGGAGCTCCGCCTCGCTGATCACCATCTGCGCGGCCGATATCCAATGGTTGTGACACCGGCTCACCGGTACGTTTTCCTCTCCGCTCCGGCTCCAGCATATCGTCGCGGTGTGATCCGCCGGATCCGGACGGGCCTGAGGCGTGAAGTCGAGCCCGTCGCCCATCTCCGCCAGCATCGGCGCGAGTTCAATCAGGCCATCCGGAACATCCTTGCCGAGCCCAAACACGAAACGCAGTGCAAACAGATCGCCCGCAACGTCCCGTGCAGCAGTTCCAACGTCTCTCGTCTCGATGCGATCCGCGGCAATGAAACCCTTTGCACCGATCGAATTCAGGGCTTCCAGAACGTTTTTCTGCCGCCAGTGAAGGGGCAGGGGCGAGACGATCAGATCCGCTCGCAGGGCGGCAAGAAAAGCAATGACGGTATCGACCGTGTTTGGTGCCTGAATGCCAATCACGTGATCAGCGGACAGACCGACCGTGGTGTAGAACGCGGCAAGCCGGTCGATTTCCCGGTCGGCTTCGGCATAGGTCAGGCTGCGCGGTTCACCTCCGGTCCACGCAACCCTGTCAGGTGCGTCGACCAGAGCAAGCCGGTCAGGATGGTCAGTAGCGGTTCTGCGAAAGAGTTCATCAAGCGGCACATCGGACCAGGCTCCGCTCTCATGGTACTCCTTGGCGAGATGTTCTTGCGTGACTTTCATGTTTTCCTTCGTCCGTTGGTCCGATTATTGCGTTGCCGTTGTCCACCAGGTGTCAAATTCATGACCGTATAGTGAGTTGTTTTCTGGCGGGGAAACCTTCGTCCAATGCGCGACCCAGTCATCGGAGACATGATAGAGGGGGACCGCATAAGAGCCCGAAATCAGCACCCTGTCGAACGCACGTACGGCATCGACAAATTCTTCACGGCTTCGAGCCCCAACGATTTCATCAATCAATGCATCGATGGCCGGTTCTTTCGCACCCACGAAGTTGAAGGAGCCTTCTGCGTCCGCCGACTGCGAACTCCAGCGCCCATATTGCTCGGCGCCCGGTGACAACGACGCGTACCAGGTATTGAACACCATGTCGAAATCCCGCTTCGTGCGGCGTTCCTCGAATTGTGAGGGATCGACACTGCGCACACTTGCATCGATGCCAAGGAGTTCGACGGTTCTGATATAGGCGAGCGCGAGTTTTTCCTCGTCTTCGTTCTTTGCCAGGATTTCAAAGGCCAGTTGCTGCCCGGTCGCCGCGCTGACAAGCTTTCTGTCCTTGAGCGCATATCCGGCCTTGTTCAACTCCGACAAGGCCGCCCGCAGAACCTTGCGGTCGCGCCCGGAACCATCCGCGTCAGCCGGTCTCCAGGTCCCTTCCATAACCTCGGGAGCCACGGCATCCGGGAACGGGGCCAGCAGTTCGCGCTCGCGATCGCTGGCAGGGCGTCCGATCGAGGACAGTTCGGAATTGTCCCAATAGCCGGCAGTGCGGGAGAAAAGGTCGTAGTAGAGATTGCGGTTCACCCAGTTGAAGTCGAACAGCATACGCAGGGCCTTGCGGACGCTTATGTCCGAGAACTGGGCGCGCCGCGTGTTGAAGGCAATGCCCTGCATCGGCGCCGGAACACCTCTGGGAATGGACATCTGCACCACGTCGCCGTCTCTTGCAGCCGGAAAATCGAAGCCTTTGGCCCAACGGGCAGGATCACGGAATTGCAATGCATTCACGAGGCCTTTCTTGAAGGCCTCCTGCAATGTGGTCTCGTCCCTGAAGTATTCGATCCGGATCTCATCGAAATTGTCGAAACCGGCTTTCACCGGAAGATCCTTCGCCCAATAGTCGGGGTTCTTCTCATAGACAACGAGCCGTCCGGGCTGGATTGTCTTGAACGGGAACCGGCCGGAGCCGACCGGCGGCGTCAGCGACGACTTGTCGAAATTCTCCGCATCCGTGTTTTTCTTGGAAAAAATCGGTGCAAGCGCGATCAGCAGCGGAAGTTCCCTGTTTTCGCCGTTTTCAAACACGAGCTTGATCCGGTTCGGCGGTGTTATTTCCTTCTCGACAATCGCTCCGTACCAGTTCCGGTAGGGCGGCCGCCCCTTGTCCCGGATGATATCGAGCGAAAAGGCGATATCCTCGACAGTAACCGGCGATCCGTCGGAAAATTTCGCATCCGGATTAAGTTCGAATTCAATCCATTCACGACTTTCGGGCATGCGCACGCGCTGCGCGATCAGGCTGTAAAGAGAAAACGGTTCTGCATAGGACCTCACCATGAGGCTTTCCAGGATATTGTTCCCGAATTGGCGTTCCCTCATGCCGCGCGCAGACGTCCATCCGCCCTGCACGATAAACGAATTCATGCTGTCGAACGTGCCTTGCACACCGAGACTGATCGTCCCGCCTTTTGGTGCGTTCGGGTTGGCATAGGGAAAAGGTTCACCTGGAGCCAGGGCAGGGGACCCGTGCATCGAAATTGCATGTGTCCAGGGAACGGTTTCATCCGAAGCCGTTACCTGGTTGGAAAACAGCAACGTTGCCGCCACGGCCAGTGCGAAGAGATCTTTTGAGCTGCTCAAAAGACGTTTTGTGGTCCAGAAGACGTCAAGAATACGCATAACCTTCACCGGAGATCCCTTTGATTCTCATTTCGGAGCCTAGCATAAGCTTCAGTTGAACGCGCCCGGCACCAGCCACAAAGACACAGATATACAGATTTGAATCGAACTCGAGCTTTGCGTTGCAAATCGGCCACCCTCTTGCCCTAATTGGGTGCCTTACCATGCAATTCACGGATCAATTGTTCGAACGGGCCTTGCGGATGCTTCCGGAATGCCTCAGAACAACGCAAAGAATTCGCATACGCACGATTGAGGACGTTTCAATGACGAGTGTTTTAAAAAGAGGATTGTTCGGATGCGCGACTGCTGCGTTCATGGCCCTGTCTTCTTTTGCAGCTGCTCCTGCAATCGCTCAGGAAGATAAGAGCCCTTGGACGAAGGCATGCAACACCAATCCGCAGACGCAGAAGGAAATCTGCTTCATTTCGATTGAGTTGCGCACGAACACGGGCCAGTTCCTGAGCAATATCGCGATCCAGGAAACCGAGGGCGAGGCACGCAAGAAACTTCTGGTCGCAGTTCCGACCGGCGTTCTCATCCAGCCCGGCCTGCGCATCCAGATCGACGACAGCAAACCGGTCCAGGCCAAATACAGCATTTGTGCCCCGAACGCCTGTTATGCCGAGCTGGCAATAGACGATACCTTCATCAACGCCATGAAACAGGGCGGAGAGATGCGGGTTTCGCCATACAACCAGCAGGCCAAGGAAATCGTCTTCAAGATGACCCTGATCGGCTTCACCAAGGTGTATGACGGTGAGCCTATGGACCTTGCGGAACTCCAGAAGCGCCAGGAAGAGCTGCAGAACGAGCTGCAGAAGAAAGCCGACGATGCGCGCCAGAAGCTGATCGACGCTCAGAAAGCCTCTCAGTAAGCGGGCTGGTACCGTCAACAAAGAAAAGGCCGGAACACTCGTTCCGGCCTTTTTGCATTTTAGGTATTATGCGCGTCAGTGGATTTCGACGCTTCGCGGCAAATACGAACCGTCTGTCTGTTCTTCGAAAATTTCCTCGACCTGCGGATGCCGCACCGGTTCCCCGGTCATGTCGGGTTCCAAGTTCTGTTCGCTGACATAGGCGACGTATTCCGTCTCCTCGTTCTCCGCAAGCAGGTGATAAAAAGGTTGGTCTCGAACCGGGCGCACGTCCTCGGGAATGGCATTCCACCATTCCTCCGTGTTGCTGAATGTCGGATCGACATCGAAAATCACACCCCTGAAAGGGTAAATCCGGTGCCGGACGACCTGACCTATTCTAAATTTTGCCGTTCGCATGGTTACTCGTCCGCCTGCTGCATGCCTTGCCGGGATAGCGTGTCGACCGCCAGCTTGCAAGCATTCTAATATTAAAGTCTAAACAACAGGCCTTGCGATTTCCTAAAAACCATACACCTCCGCAAGGCCGGAGTCTTTGCTGGCGACGAGCCTGGCAAGATCCACAATGACCTTGGCCTGTTTCCACGTCGCGTCATCCTGCATCTTACCATCAATCATGACCGCGCCGGTACCATCCGGCATGGCCTCAAGTATTTTTCGCGCAAAGGCGACTTCGCCCGGATCGGGAGAAAACACCCGCTTGGCAATCTCTATCTGGGTCGGATGGAGCGACCAGGCACCCAGGCAGCCCATCAAAAACGCGTTACGGAACTGGCTTTCGCAGGCCTGCGGGTCCGAAAAGTCGCCAAAGGGCCCATAAAAGGGCTTCAATCCGTTAGAAAGACAGGCATCAACCATCTTGGCGACGGTATAGTGCCACAGATCCTGCTGGTACGCAGACCGTGCGTCTGCCTCGTTGCCGTCGGCGAGAACGGCATAGTCCGGGTGGCCGCCGCCGACCCGGGTGGTCTTCATGCCTCTCGACGCGGCCAGATCGGCTGGTCCCAGGCTCATGCCATGCATGCGCGGGCTTGCGGACGCAATCTGCTCGACATTCTTGACGCCTTCCGCCGTCTCCAGGATGGCGTGGATCAGGATCGGTTTTGAGAGCCCGGCTTTCGCTTCCAGCTGGGCAAGCAGCTGATCGAGATAGTGAATGTCCCAGACGCCTTCGACTTTCGGCAGCATGATCAAC
>Ga0207422_1003790_pt1 | contig 14087 bp, 11 predicted proteins | sample MarCyaLeptolynsp_FD_187757 | JGI IMG/M metagenome (GOLD analysis project Ga0207422, IMG submission 187757) | Marine cyanobacterial communities from Panama - species 1 Leptolyngbya sp. (SPAdes) | ecosystem: Environmental > Aquatic > Marine > Unclassified | place: Panama: Panama City | collected...
CCGGCGACATCTTCCTGGGCAAGATTGAAAAGCCGCGTAACGTTTCGCTCCTCCTTGGGAGGCACTTCAAAAAGTTCCCGAAACGCAATTATCTCGTCCGTGGTGACGACACCGTCTGCCTTTGCCATCTTTGCCGACAGTGCGATCATTGCAACGGTGAAGCCGACGCTGCTGGTTCCCTCGGGACGTGCAAGAACCAGCTGAACCAGCCTGTCGACAACTTGAGCGCCGCCGGTTCCGATCGCACTCACGATACTGCCGATACTGCTCCAGACGCTCACCAACAAGCTCCCGTTGGACTCGAAGACCGGTCTGGTTCATTCGCAATTGACCGGACGAATCAAATTTCCCGTTTCACTCTTATCGGCAGCCGCCGGATTTGACCAGAGTACGGACTGAGAAATGAAGCTGGTTTTGTGCGGATCGTTTTTGCCAGATGCGAGAAGCGATGAGGTGGGAATTGTGTTTCGTTTTCAAGTCCTTCGCGGCGCGTAAGACGGCCAACCCGGCCAGATCCGAGGGACGGCAGGTCGCCGCCCCACGCAGCGCCAGGGCGCTTCAACGGGCCAATAAGCCAACTCTTCACAGGGGTCTTTGCAAGCTGCCGTCGTTTCAACCGTCAAATCAAAATCGCGTATGAGGCCGCCCCTTAGGAGGGAGGTGAAACGAAACAAATGCTCCTGAAATATCGGCCCTGAAACAGCAGCCAAATATCCTGCGTTCGCGTAGATCAAACCTTCACGAAGACAATGCTCAATGATTCATGATGGTTAAAGACTTTCTGCTTAGGATTGAATCACACGTGTTCGAAGAATGGTAACGAGCCGAATGGCGCACCCACTCGTAAGAAGCAACATTGTCATATTTTTCGTATCCATGTCGCTGGTCCTTACGCTGGCGCTTGGAGTCTATGTGAGCAATCGAATGCTCACCGATTGGCTTTTGATGCGCGGGCTGGAACAGGAGTACAGCCTTCAGCAAGCAAGCGTTCAGGAGATACTGGCCACGTCGGCTGTCGAAGGATCAGCCCCGACGTCCACCAACCTTCAAGGCTTGCGTCTGACCCGCACCGATGCGGCACCAGCCAACCAGCCGATCTCGGCGGCCCAACTGGAAAGGTTGCAGAGCAGTCTGCAACGGGAAGCCGCCAACTCGGAAATTGTGGAAACGGCTCTGGTTTACCCGAAAGCCGCGATCGCCAGCAATCCGGAACTTCCCGCGTTTGCACAAATCGACTGGCTTTCGAAAAACGAGCTTCGCTCTGTACGAACGCTGAACCGGGCCTGGTCGGCTTTCAATTCGAAACGTTCACTTGCAGTCATTCCGGATATGACCTGGTACGGCTCTTTCGGAAACAACGCCGTCGTCGTCTTCAAACCCGCACAATCCAGTGCGTTGGCGCCCAGCCTGGTGCTTCTGGTCGACCAGTCCGCCATTCTGGCAAGCCTGGCCGGATTGATATGGTCGATCAGCGCAACCATCGGAGCCTTGTGTCTGATCTCGTTCGCCTTTGCTGCCATCCTTCTCTGGATGCGGTACTACGATCAGGTCAGAACCAACAGCAATATCGAATATCTTGCCCATCATGACACGCTGACAGGGCTCCCGAACCGGGCGGTCTTCAACGCGCGTCTGGCAGGTGCGCTGCGCCACGCCCAGGCAAAAGCGTCCAATGTTGGTGTCATGCTGATCGACGTCGACAAGTTCAAGGAAATCAACGACACCCACGGCCACGGCATTGGTGACGTCTTCCTCCAGATCGTCGGCGAACGCCTGCAAACCGTGTTTCACAAACACCTTGTCGCCCGGTTGTCCGGCGACGAGTTTGCCGTCCTCTTGGAATCCGTTTCTGATCCTGCACGCATGACCCGTCTGGCGACGGACATGATTACCGCGACGTCGGAGCCTTGCATTATCGATGGACGGGAAATCAAGCTTTCGCTCTCGATCGGAATTGCGCGCGCCACCGATGGTTCCTGGCGTGTCTCCAGGTTGCTGCATTGCGCCGATCTGGCCCTTTATCACGCCAAACACAGCGGCCGTTCCACATTTGCCTGGTACACGCCCGGGCTGGATGCGGAAGCACAAAAGCGCAAGGAAGTGGAAAACGGGCTCGTCAAAGCGCTCAAGCTGGACCAGTTCAAGCTGGTGTATCAGCCGCAATATGCCCTGCGTGACGGTACGCTGAAAGGATATGAAGCGCTTGTGCGGTGGGAGCATCCGAGCAAGGGCGAGATCAGACCGGATCTGTTCATTCCAATCGCGGAAGACTGTGGCCTGATCGACGAAATCGGCACGTGGGTGCTGAACCACGCATGCCGTGAGGCAATGCTGTGGAACGATCAGAGCCGGCGCGTTGCGGTCAACATTTCCGCAGCCCAGTTCATCGCCGGCGAAACGCAAAAACGTGTTGCCCAGGCCCTGCTCAACTCCGGGCTGGACCCGCGCCGCCTGGAAATCGAAATCACCGAGAGCCTGCTTATCTCGAACACTGACGCTGTCATCGAAACCTTGCGGCAAATCCATGAAATGGGCGTTTCGATCGCAATGGACGATTTCGGGACAGGGTATTCCTCGCTCAGCTACCTCAGCCTATTCCCCTTCGACAAGATCAAGATTGATCAGACCTTCGTGCAAAATCTCGGCAAGGACACCAGTACGGACGCAATCGTCACGTCGATCGTGGGTCTCGGGCGTTCACTGAATGTCACGATTACGGCCGAAGGCGTCGAGACGGAAAATCAGGCTGTACTTTTGAGTGCTGCGGGCTGCGATCTCGTCCAGGGGTACATGTTCGGAAAACCGGCTTCCGTTGCCCAGCATGAAGCAGACTATCCGGTCTTTCCGCACAACAAAGATGGCGGCTTGTGGTTTCCGCAAAAGAAGAAAGCAGCTTTGGAAGCACCAAAGATTTCGCTGTCACCGGAACTTGCTCAGGTCGCGACGCTCGCCACACCGGAAACCTCTACCGGCCAGGACAGCAACGAAGCCGCAACCGTCTGATCGCGTGCCGCTAGTGTGACGACGACCTGACCCCGATCAGGGTCAGGCGAAACGAGTTTGTCGCCACTTCTAAAGCGTGGACCTCGGGCAGGACACAATCGCGCGTGGAGCCGCCACGTCCGGAAAAACCTGCGCGCAGCACACCTTTGCCGGACGCCGGCAGTCGCCAGCCATCACCAGTTCAGGTCTGTTTCCATGAGGAGCCGCGCCAGGTTACGACTTGCTGGACGATACGACTTCACCGTCTTCCTTCGTGAACGAACCGATATCGGCGGGTAGCAGATCCATCACTTTTTCCGACGGCCGGCACAGACGGACACCCTTTGCGCTGACGACGATCGGCCGGTTGATCAGGATCGGGTGCTCCATCATGAAATCGATAAGCTCATCGTCCGTCCATTTGTCCTCGCCGAGTCCCAACTCGTCAAAGGGCGTTCCCTTCTGGCGTAGAAGGTCACGTACAGAAATCCCCATGCGTTCGATCAGATCGACCAGCTTTTCCCGGCTTGGCGGAGTCTTGAGATACTCAATGACCTCAGGCTCGACACCGGCCTCGCGGATCATCGCCAAAGTGTTCCGGGACGTGCCGCATTTGGGATTGTGATAGATCGTAATGCTCATTTCGTGTCCTGTAATGTGTTGGGAGAATGTGTCATATCGTTTGCGGATAACCCGCAGATGACAGGGTTGCTGCCACAGCAATCTTCCATCAGGAACTTCAGCAGATGTCTCATCTGGCCATAGTCAACGGCATATCGGATGAGCCGCCCTTCCCTTTGCGCCGTCAATAACCCCGCCCGTTCCAGCGTGGTGAGGTGAAAGGACATGCGCGTTGGCTGCACATCAAGTCTGTCTGCGATGACGCCCGAGGGCAATCCTTGCGGCCCCTGGTTTACAAGAAGCCTGAACGCCGCAAGCCGGTCTTCCTGTGCGAGTGCGCCAAGTGCAGTAATGGCGGTTTGTTCCTTCATATTTCGATCCTACAAGAAATTTTGCAGTATACAACGCAGGAATCCGCAGGGCTGGCGCTCAAATTTCACATGGCTGCAGCGGCGCGCGCAGCCTGATCGTAGTTTCCAGAAACCAGACGCAGGGTAGCAGCAAGCCGTGAGAGTTCGGTTTCATCGAGGCCCAGCGCTTTCATGGGCTCAACCAGAAGGGCCTCGCGCAACCTTTTGTATTCCATGCAGGCCGTCTCACCTGCAGCGGTTATCTCGGCTGTTTTCTCTTTTCCCCGGCGTCCGGACTTGATCAATTTCGCCCGTTCCAGCTTCTTCATCGAATAGGTCACCGTGTAGGTGTCTTCGATGTTCAGCACCAGGCAGATGTCGGAAAGCGTCTTGGCGCGGCCTCGGTGGTTGACGCTATGCAAGACGATCACATCGAGGGGGCTCAGCCCTTCCGATCCGCTGGCCGCCATGCACCTGACCATCCACCGATGATAGGCATTGACCATCATGGTGACGGCAAACTCGACTTCCGACAACGCCGGCATGGCACCGGAGGCGAGATGGGCTGCGGACACAACGGGCCCAATGCTGGTCTCTGACCCTGCAGATGATTTGGGTTCGGACTTATCGGACAAGCGGAAAACCTCAGACTCAGTATCTTCAAAACGGCTTCAAGAGCTTAGCGGCAAATGTGCGGGCTCAAAATCCCCTGACAAAGATAATCTTTTCACCGGCCGCCGGATTGGCTAGCGTTCAGCCCTCTCAATCTCAAGAGGACACGGCTGCGTGCGACCGGCAGACAAACAGTACATTTCGGATCTGGCCGCGAGCGTTCTTCTCCTGATCATATTGGCCGTTGCAGCTGCAATCCGTTTTCAAGATCTGGCGAGAACCAGTCTCTGGTACGACGAGGCCGTTTCGTGGAGCCAGTCCAATGGGTCCTTTGCAGACCTGCTTGCCTCCGTTGCCGCGGACAACTACCCGCCGCTTCATAATGTCGTGCTGTGGCTGACCATGCCGCTGATCGGTGACAGTGAAACAGCACTGCGCCTGCCGTCTGCTCTTCTGGGTGTTCTGTCCGTCTGGCTCGTTTATCTGATTGGGCGCCACCTGCGCGACAAGACAACCGGGCTGCTGGCGGCGGCTCTGCTCACATTTTCGCCGTTTCACATCTGGTACTCGACAGAAGCCCGAATGTACGCGCTTCTTGCGGCCTGCGGCCTCGCGTTCCTGTTGGCTGCGCTGAAAGTCTTGAAAAAGCCGTCGGCGATTTGGGTGGTGCTTCTGGCGCTCAGCGGGGCGCTGTTTTTATACAGCCACGTCTATGCCCTTTTCGGGTTTGCATGTGTTGGTTCGGCTTGCGCGGCATTTGCACTCAAGGATGTCCTCGATCCGGAGAAGCGACTGCGGTCCAGCGCGCTGAAAGCTTGTCTTGCGATGGCCGCAAGCGTTGTTTTGTTTGCGCCTTGGCTCGTCATTCTTGCCGGACGCGCAAGGTCCGTTGCCAACGAAGGTTTCTGGATCGCCTTCCCTGACCTCACATTTCTGCGCACGACCGCCTTCACGCTGTCGGGATCTCTCGTACTCTTCTGGGTGCTTGTGGGCCTCGCCGCCGTCGGGGTCGTGTCGACGCTTCTCAAGCGGCCGCTTCACGGCGACAATTCAGTAGAAGCAAGGCAGTCGTTGGTGATTTGCGTCGCCTATACGCTCGGGCCAGCTTTGCTCGCCTATTTCTATTCAATTCTTGTCCAGCCGATCCTGTTCGACCGGTATCTGATCGCGGCCTGGCCGGGATTGCTTTTGCTGGCAGCGCTTGGCGCCGGTTTTGGCTTTCCGCGTTTGGCACCGCTTGCGCTTTTCGGTGTGGCGCTGGTTCTCACCTATCCGCAGCTGAAATTTACCCTTACCGAGAAGATCAGGCCGGAGTGGCGGGAGGTAGCTGCCTACTATCTGGAGAACCGGGAACCGAACGATCGGCTCGTCCTTTACAAGGGTTTTGCCAAACCCGTCCTTTCCTATTACCTGCGTGGCGAAAACCAGTTCGAAGCCGTCGAAAGCGTCGACGCGGTGCCGCACCTCTCACACGCTCCTGAAACCGGAAATACGTGGTTGTTGCTCGCTCACCTCAGCGGGCGGGAAACAGATGATGCAAGACAGGCATCCGCGACAGAGGGCGTTCCTCCCGCAATCCAGAGATTTGGCTGGGGTGCAAGCGGCCTCACGCTTTTAAAGTCCGGCCCGGCGCCGAAATAAGGGTATTTTCATAGCGCAGCTCCAAAAACACTAACCGGTACCGTCTATGAAAACACGTCCGGCGTCAGTTTCGGCCTGCCCGGCACAAAGAGCAGAACCAGAACAAATATGAGGTTGACGAGTGGCACATAGGCCAAAAGGGCCAAGAACCGCGACCAGCCCACATCCTGAAGCCGCATGATCTGAAATCGCATATTGAAAAAACCGATCACGAGACCGCCCAGCAGCACGATGAGGACACCGGCAAAGCCTTCATCCGGTTGATTGGCCACAACGAAGACGAGCGCCGTGCCGGCCGCCAGCAGGATCAGAAGTCGAACGAAAAACGCCATCCTGTTGAGAGTGCGATCCAACGCCGTCGTGAAATAGGCGGCAAGGAAAAGAACGGCGGGTATCACGACAAACTGCAATACCAGAAAACCCATGCACCGCCCCTCTCAAAAACCTGTTTTGTCTCAAATATCTCTATCAGTTCCAGGCCGCATCTGAAATTGAAAGGTGACATTCATTTCCTCAGCATCGAGTTCGGCCAAACAGTTTCTTTGAATTTTTCATCGACAATTTATCGATAAAATGTCAGTGTAGTTTGAAAGTGACCTTGCAAGGTTCGCTCGTGTGCGACCGGGTCATATCTTTTGATCGGCAAATCTGAGGGATTGAACATGACATCCAGGTGGGATTTTTGGGTCGACCGCGGCGGCACATTTACCGACATTGTCGGGCGCGCGCCCGACGGCACGCTGCATGCACATAAGGTCCTGTCTGAAAACCCCGAGGCCTATCGCGATGCCGCTATCCAGGGAATACGCGAGATCCTTGGCCTGGAAAGCGGCGCGCCAATTCCGTCTGAAAAAATCGCGACGGTGAAGATGGGAACGACCGTTGCGACCAACGCGCTCCTTGAGCGCAAGGGGGAACGCACAGCCCTGTTCATCACGAAAGGTTTTCGCGACGCACTCGAAATCGGCTACCAGGCCCGCCCCAAAATTTTTGCCAAGGAAATCATCAAGCCCGAGCTGCTGTACGAAAGCGTTCACGAGATTTCCGAGCGCGTGCGTGCCGACGGTACGGTGGAACTGACAGTCGATGAGACAGACGCACGCAGACAGATGCAGGAAGCCTGGGACAACGGCATCCGGTCCATCGCCATCGTCATGATGCACGCCTATGCCTTTCCGGCGCACGAACAGGTTTTGAAAAGAATTGCCGAGGATATCGGCTTTCCGCAGATTTCCGTGTCTCACGAAGTTTCACCGCTCATGAAATTGGTCGGGCGCGGCGACACAACTGTTGTGGATGCCTATCTCTCCCCGATCCTGCGCCGTTATGTCGATCAGGTTCAGGAAGAACTCGGTGAAGGCCCGAGGCTGATGTTCATGCAATCGTCGGGCGGTCTGACGGCTGCCGATCTTTTCCAGGGAAAGGACGCGATCCTCTCGGGCCCGGCCGGCGGCGTTGTCGGTGCGGTGGAAACCTCGCGCATGGCCGGCTTTGACAAGATCATCGGCTTCGACATGGGCGGTACGTCCACCGATGTCTGCCACTTTGACGGCGAATACGAGCGCGCCTTTGAGACCGAAGTTGCCGGAGTGCGCATGCGCGCGCCGATGATGATGATCCATACCGTTGCAGCAGGCGGTGGTTCGATCCTGCACTATACGGATGGTCGCTTTCAGGCTGGTCCTGACTCTGCCGGAGCAAATCCCGGGCCGGCCTGTTACCGCCGCGGCGGTCCCCTTACTGTGACAGACGCCAATCTGATGACGGGAAAACTCGCGCCGGAGTTCTTTCCCAAAATCTTCGGCCCGGACCAGGACCAGCCGCTAGACGGCGACGTTGTCCGGCAAAAATTTGCCGACCTTGCCAATGAAATCGGCGATGGCCGTTCGCCGGAGGAAGTCGCCGACGGTTTCCTGAAGATCGCCGTTGAGAACATGGCAAATGCCATCAAGAAGATCTCGGTTCAGCGCGGCTACGACGTGACAGAATATGCGCTGACCTGCTTCGGCGGCGCTGGCGGGCAGACGGGTTGCCGCGTTGCGGACAGCCTCGGCATGAAAACCGTCATCCTGCACCCCTTTTCCGGCATCCTGTCGGCCTACGGTATGGGGCTCGCTGACATTCGCGCAGACCGGCAACAGGCCGTGGTCAAAGTCTTGAACGAAAGCCTCATGCCGGAATTGCTGGCGCTTCGCGATCAATTGGCTGCCGTCACCGAAGCTGAACTCGACCGGCAGGCAATTGACGCAAGTGAGCGCCGGACAACCGCAACAGCCCATTTGCGCTACGACGGCACAGACACGCCTCTTCCGGTGCACCTCGGCAGTGTCGACGCGATGCGCAAGACGTTTGAGGAAGCCCACAAAAAGCAGTTCGGCTTCGCCTATGACAACAAACCGATTGTCGTGGAAGCCCTGGAAGTGGAAAGTGCGGGCGGCGGCGCCGGTCTTGTTGAGCCCGACCTAAACCTGTCCTCCGAAGGCGCTGCGCCCGCGACAACAACACGGATCTATTCGGAAGGTGTCTGGCACGACGCGCATATCTATCGGCGCGAAACGCTGAAGCCCGGCATGAAGGTCGCCGGTCCGGCGGTGATCATCGAATCTCACGCAACCATTGCCGTTGAAGACGGGTGGCAGGCGGAGATTAACGCGAAGGATCATGTGGTACTGCACCGGATCGTGCCGCTGAAACGCGCGGACGCCATCGGCACACACGCCGATCCGGTGATGCTGGAAGTCTTCAACAACCTGTTCATGTCGATCGCCGAACAGATGGGTGTCACCCTGCAAAACACCGCCTATTCGGTCAACATCAAGGAACGCCTCGATTTCTCCTGTGCCGTCTTCAATGCAGACGGGGCGCTGGTCGCCAACGCGCCGCACATGCCCGTGCATCTCGGTTCCATGGACCGGTCGGTCGAAACCATCATCAAGCTGAACACGGGCAAGATCAAACCGGGCGATGTCTTTGCGCTGAACGCGCCTTACAATGGCGGCACGCACCTGCCGGACATCACCGTCGTCTCGCCGGTGTTCGATGACGAGGGCAAGGACATTCTGTTCTGGTCCGCCTCGCGGGGGCACCATGCTGATGTCGGGGGCTCCGCGCCCGGTTCCATGACCCCGCGCGCAACCAATGTGGATGAGGAAGGTGTCCTCTTCGACAATTTCAAGATCGTCGATCAGGGCCGGTTCTGCGAGCAGGAGCTGATCGATCTTCTGACCAACCACCCCTACCCGGCCAGAAACCCGCATCAGAACGTCGCCGACCTCTCGGCCCAGATTGCCGCCAACGAAAAGGGCATTCAGGAACTGAAGAAAATGGTGGCGCATTTCGGGCTGGACGTGGTTCAGGCCTATATGGGCCACGTTCAAGACAATGCGGAGGAAAGCGTCCGCCGGGTCATCGAGGCCCTGAAGGACAGCGAGTACGAATACCCCACGGATCAGGGCTCGGTGATCAAGGTCAAGATTACGGTCGACAAGGACAAGCGGGAAGCTACCGTCGACTTCACCGGTACGTCTCCGGTAAAGCTCAACAACTTCAACGCACCGGAACCGGTGACCCGAGCGGCAATCCTGTATTGCTTCCGCGTGATGGTCGACGGCGACATCCCGATGAACGCCGGGTGTCTCAAGCCGATCCACATCAACATTCCGGACGATTGCATGCTGCGTCCCTCCTATCCGGCGGCCGTTGTCGCCGGGAACGTTGAAACTTCGCAGCACGTCACGAATGCGGTCTTTGCAGCCCTCGGGGCCATGGCCAACGCGCAGGGGACGATGAACAATCTCACCTTCGGCAATGACACCTACCAGTACTACGAGACCATTTGCTCCGGCTCGCCGGCCGGGCCCGGCTTCAAGGGCACCGATGGCGTCCACACGCACATGACGAATTCCCGCCTCACGGATCCCGAAGTGCTGGAGTTCCGTTTTCCGGTCCTCCTGGAGGATTTCCATATCAGGAAAAAGTCCGGTGGGCGGGGCAAATGGTCAGCCGGCAACGGCACGCGCCGGACGCTGCGGTTCCTGGAAAAAATGGATTGCGCCATCCTGTCATCCCACCGGACGATCAGGCCGAAAGGGATGCAAGGCGGAGAAGACGGCGAACTCGGCAAGACCGAGGTGCGCCGTTTGACCGGAGCGGTGGAGGTGCTGGAGGGCTGTGATCAGACAGTGCTGGAACCGGGAGAAGCGGTAACGGTGATCACCCCGACAGCCGGAGGCTGGGGTTCGGCATAAAGCTTACAGCGAACCAGGTGCCGCTCTGAAAACGCCAGGATACGGCCCCTAGCGCCTCATTGGGATGGAAGTGACCGGAAAGCAAACGTTCCGGTCACCAGCCAGGTTGAGACCGCTCACTCGAGCGGGTGTACCAACCCGAAAAGCCTGTGTCTCAGGTCCGGAACAGCGCTTGGCTCAAAGCTGAAATTGACGCGCATCTTGTGACGAAGTGGTTTTTTCAGAGCCTTTTTGGAGCCATCGATCAACAGGATCACGCCATCATCTGCCAGTTGGTGGATAAGGCGCCGTGAGAGGTTCAGGCCTTCGGCAAGAACCCGGTCCAAACGGACGCGGCACGCACCGGGATTCAGGAGCGTCAGACTGAGTGGGGCAACGCTTTCGACAGAAAGGCCCAAAAGCTTCTTTTCGATCGAAAAAGCCATGTCTGTGTCAGCCGCCAGACCGGTGGAGGCCGTTGGTAGATCAACGGCAACCTTCCTGGCGAGGGCAGGATCGTTGGTTTGCAGCGATTGAAGCAAATCGTCGGAAATAGACTGGCGCGCGCGCCGTTCAAAGAACGGGCGGTTCCAGCGGTTGCCGCACTGGGCGCAGACATAAATCAGCCAGGCATCGAGGCGGTTGCCATTGGCATTCAGCCTGAATTTCCCGGTGGACGAAAAAGGTTGAACATGGCCACAGCGTCCGCATGGGCGCTTGACGCGCGGCGTTTCTACCGTGCGCACGGTCCATTCAACATGCAAAAAAGAGGACATTCCGTCGGTCTTCCTTCTGGAGGAAGTCCGTCAACGGTCAGTCGGGATGCCACGGCAAAAGGGCCGAAGGCGCTCGGTCTGGCTTTTGTGAAAATTTGAATTGAAGGCGTATCGGACGTGCAATACGGCAGGGCCAAGCCACACCGGTCCCGATCCGCCGCATGACGAACAAGTCAGATCGCACTCAAGGGCAGGTCGCACCCTGGAGTGACAAGCGGATACGAAGACCGGTCAGAGCGTAGGCAATTCAGTCGTCCTGATTGAAAAAGGAGGCTTGTTCTAACCGATGGTGGTGGCACGGGCAAGATTTGCAAGGCGACATATTTCGCCCGCAGTGCTTGCTGGTTCGATCAGGTGCGACGTGCCTCTTTTGCAAGATCCACCAGAACCGGGCGGATATCTCCGGGCGTTTTGAGCGGTTCGGCAAACCAGAGCCGTTCGATCCTGTCTCCCGCGACCAGATCCAGTCCTTCCGGATCGAGGCCGGCAAGGCTCCAATTCGCGGTATCTGCCTTGCAAAGCACTTCGGCGTACAATTTGATCGCATCGCCGTGATCTTCATTCATATGCGCAACAGCACCACCTTCCATCGCCTCCCAGCCCTTCGCATCACCCAGATCGGTCAGCAGATCCGGCTGTTGCAATTCAAAGGCCTTGCCGAAACCGCCGTTCAGGCTGGCGCGCTCAAGTTCCAGCCGAAAAAATGCAAAATCGCCGAAATCTGCGTAAAGCGAAGCCTTCGGGTGCCGAAGCAGATAGCGCCGCCGGGCCCGCTGGTGTGCATCGCTATCTCGTGCGATTCTGGCTGCCTTGCAAAAAAGCGAAATTCTGGGATGCGCCAGCGGATCACCTTTTCCGGGCTCCCCGACCAGCAACGAACAAGCGGGCGTCTCCAGTATTGCCGAGGTGTGACCAGACAGGGTGCTTGTGAGGATGAGCGGTGTTCCGTCGAGATCCGTCGCGGCCGCGACACGGCTGGCAAGCGGGTGCCCGGTCCCGGCCTCGATCGCTGCGAGGGCGCCGAAACGGGCGGTCCTGATCAGGGTCTTGGCCATCCGGCGCGCCTCATCATCCGTCGGACGAATAACGGACTTTGGCTCTTTGCCGGTTTCGTTGCCTGATTCCACGGGTGATCTCCTGCGCTGGCATTGCGTGCCGAACTCCCCCTCCGGGCCAAAAAACACCACAGCACAAACCTGAACGCAAGATGAACGGCCATCTCAGAACCGGTTCAGGGCGCTTGTGCGATTGTCGCATCATCAGTTACGGCGCCAGGAAAAAAGGCGCGGGCAGTTGGAGATGAAACCGATGAAAACTTTGAGCAAACGCCTACTTGCCGTCGCCTTGTCCGGCGCCCTGATCGTGCCGACAATCGCCACGGCCGAAGCTGGCCCCAGGCATGGCTGGAAGGGCCAGCAGCACCACCATCATCACCACTACAATCACAAGCGCTACAAAAAGAACAACAATGCAGGCGCTGCTGTTGCTGCCGGTGTGATCGGTCTTGCCGCAGGTGCAATCCTGCTCGGTGCCGCCAATCAGCCGCGCTACGCCGGCCCGCCACCGGTAAACTACTACCCGCCGGCGCCCTATCCGCCGGCTCACTACCCGGCAGCGCCTTATCAGCCGGCGCCCTATCCGGGACAGGTTAGCGGTCCGGGCGGCTACCAGCCTTATGCCCCGGGATGCTCGATCTACCACCTGAACGGAACCTGCGCCGACCGTTACTAAGTCGCCAGTATGGTCACAGTGCCTGCAATTGCCCCTGAACCACAATGGGTTACCTCGGATGAGGAATCCGTACCTACCCTGAAAGGCACTGTGGCCGCCCGTGGCGCGCGCCATCAACGAGAATTTCGGAAACCGGCCGGAAGACAATGCAACGCTGCTCAAAAAATCAAGAGCATCCGGCCCTCTCAGGTGACGCCTGGACCACCAGCCTGGCGTCACCTGAGCTGAACCAAACGGTCGCTTCCGGGCCTGTCGGGCGGTTCCCATCGCGCTCTCTTTTTTGATCGCCGAGCTCCGTTACCGGGGACTTGGCCCTTAAGACAGATCGCCGACTTTTCTGGCAAATTTATCCGCAGAAGAAATCTGAACGTCAGATGAACGAGCATCTCAGAACCGGTTCAGGGCGCGTGTGCGAAGTTTGCAGCATCAGCCACGGCGCCGGAAAAAGGCGCGGGCATCTGGAGATGAAACCGATGAAGAATTTGAGCAAACGACTGCTTGCAGTTGCCCTTTCCGGCGCCCTGATCGTGCCGACCATCGCCACGGCCGAAGCCGGTCCGAAGCGCGGATGGAAGGGGAAACAGCATCACCATCATCACCACTACCACAATCAAAAGCGTCACAAGAAAAACGACAACCTGGGCGCTGCCGTCGCCGCCGGTGTCATCGGTCTGGCAGCGGGCGCAATCCTGCTCGGTGCGACCAGCCAGCCAACCTATGCCGCTCCGCCACCGCCAAATTATTACCCGCCGGCGCCCTATCCCGGCCGGGTGCACGGCGCCGTCGGTTACCAGCCCTGGAGCCCTGCCTGGTACCAGTACTGCTCGAACAAATTCCGGTCCTTCAATCCCTCGACCGGCACCTACACCACCTACCGGGGCGAGCAGCGTTTCTGCCAATAACTTTCCGAGTTCGTCCCGAAACTTCCGGCAACAGGCAACCCGTCAGCCCAACTGACTTCCAGCCTGTTGCCGCTTTCTTGTTTGGCGGCCGGTATGCAGAAAACCCACAAAAACGACTGCACGTTGACAAGTGAAAACTGAAACGCCTTAAGGTAGGCATGCGCCGGTTGCTGCTGCACGCCTCAATTTTTTCCGTTCTGACCCTTCTCACCCAGGTCGGGGGCATCGCCTGGTTACTCTCGCTCT